>ERZ857982.2238-NODE-2238-length-15558-cov-10.269238_pt1 | contig 15558 bp, 9 predicted proteins | sample MGYA00519955_ERZ857982 | MGnify/ENA primary metagenome ERZ857982 (study PRJEB31778, sample SAMEA3449416) | human gut metagenome | biome: human gut; feature: human-associated habitat; material: faeces | place: United Kingdom | collected 2010/2012 ... | reverse complement strand
CAGTGGCTTCACTCATTCTTTTTCTGATAACTCTTTTTTTCTGATAAGGAAGATTGAATTAGCGAAGGGAGGAATTATTTTTGTCAGTAGAACGAATCAATTCACAGCTTAAAAAGGTCAGAGAGCAGATAGCACAGCTACAGGCAAAGGAAAAAGACCTTGCAGAACAGAAACAGATGGCGGAGGATGCCGAAGCCATGAAGATCATACGAAAATATAAAATCTCATCGGAGCGTTTGCAGATGTTAAACAAGCTCAGTGAGGATGAAGTCAGAAATTTATTACAGAAACGGGAACAGGAAAAGGAGGTTTCAATCAATGAAAAACAGGAAATTATCGGCTAGGGCGGTAGTGTCCCTTATGCTGTCGGCAATACTTTTTTGTATGCCGATGGGGGCATTTTTTGCCAACAGGACAAACACGATAGAGGTTCATGCGGAGGATAGTGCAGAGCAGAAAACAGAGAGTGCGGCAGAGGAAGGCAGTGCAGAAAGTACAGCGTCCGGTAATGATAATAAGGACAGTTCCGGTAGTGGAGAAAATCATACAGAGCAGTCCACGGAGAATACAACAGAAAATTCCACAGAAGGCACAACTGAGGAGACACAGCCTGCCGCAAAATGCACCTGCAAAGAAAAGTGCAGCCAGTATGCGGTGGATGAAGATTGTGAGGTGTGTGCAAAGAACTATAAGGAATGTACCTATATCAATCCGAGCGTAAAAATCACAATCAATACATCTTCTGGGTGGCATAACGATACCACTAAGGTGATAGTCAAAGTAGAAGATACGATAGTTTCCGGTAATTTTACCGTTCAGACAGTAAAGGCGAAAGTCGGGCAGAATGGAAGCTGGACAGATATTACCGAGGATATGTACATAGAGATTTCCGAGAACAGCACCATTTATGTGCAGGTCACAGACCAGAAGGGCAAGACCTATGAGAAAAATCGCTATATCAAGTGCTTTGATTTTACGAAGCCTACCTTAAATGCGGCAGTCAGCGATGGTCTATTGAGTATTCAGGCACATGATACGGATTCCGGTATCAAGGCAATCTATGTCAATGGCTATGAGTTTACCGACCATACGAATGGTGCTTTGAATATCCGTCTGCAACAGTTTGATGCAGGATATCAGTATTTCACGATTTCAGCCATGGATAATGCAGGAAATACCTCAGAAATCTATAAAACAGCCAATCCGTATTACACCGATCCGGAAAACAAGGACAGCAATGAAAAAGATCCGGCACAGCAGCTCCCGGTGGATGCGTCAGCAACCAAGCCTAGCTCTGCAACCGCACAGGTTACAGACCATACCAAGACAGACAGCAATGGAAATACTGTTTCCCAAACAGGCAGTGGAACAACTTCAAGCAGTACAGGAACATCAGCCAAGCAGTCCCCGAGTACGGGAGATACTTCTAAGGATACCGACCAGAGCAGTGACAGCCAGACTTCTGAAAAAGGCAAGGAATTTTATACAATCCAGACTGCATCAGAAAAGGTATTTTATCTGGTGATTGATCGTGACGGGGAAGATGAAAAGGTATATTTCCTTACCGAAGTCAGTGAAAATGACCTGTTAAATACCACAACGGATAACAGCGAGACACTTCCGAAAAATTCAGCGGCATTGGAATCTGCAATCCCTACCAAAGACAGCGCATTATCAAACAATAATGCTGATACCACAGGAGATAAAACACAGGGAGCAGAAAGTGTTGAGGACAGCACCGAAGATAGCACGGAAGATACAAGTGAGCCGAAAGAGGATACCGCAAAAGCAGATGGTTCCGGCTTTACATATATTTTAATGGGCATTGCTGCGGTAGCTGTGATCGGAGTGGTATATGTTGTGAAATCCAAGAAGAAAAAGGAAAACTTCATTGATGAGGATGAAGATGAGGACGAGCTTGACGAGGACTACGATTATGATGACGAGGAAGAAACCGAGCAGGATTCCGACGAAGCATTCATAAATGGTGGTGATGATACAGAATCAGTAGACACAGACGAGAATGACAATGAAGATAACAACAATGAGAATGATGAAGAAAATGGGGAGGAATAGAGATGGAGCTTGTAATTGCAGAGAAGCCGAGTGTGGCACAGAGCATTGCGGCAGTTCTTGGTGCCACACAGCGTAAGGACGGATATTTGGAAGGCAATGAGTATCTAGTATCATGGTGTGTGGGACATCTGGTAGAACTGGCACAGCCGGAAAGCTATGAGGAAGCATGGAAGAAATGGAGCTATGAGAGCCTTCCAATCATTCCGCAGGAATGGCAGCATGAAGTGAAAAGTGATACAAGAGCACAGTATCAGATTTTGAAAAAGCTCATGCACGATGACAGGGTAGATGCCGTTGTGTGTGCAACCGATGCAGGACGGGAGGGAGAGTTAATCTTCCGCCTGACCTACAACATGGCAGGGTGCAAAAAGCCGATGAAGCGTTTGTGGATTTCTTCTATGGAGGAAAGCGCAATTCGTGACGGCTTCCATAATCTTCGCCCAGGCAGTGATTATGACAATCTGTATCATTCGGCATTATGCAGACAGGAAGCAGACTGGCTTGTGGGTATCAATGGGACAAGATTGTTTACTGTATTATATGGTGGCAAGGCATTAAAGGTTGGCAGAGTGCAGACACCGACACTTGCCATGCTTGTAGACCGTGAAAGTAAAATCATGAATTTCAAGAAAGAAGCCTATTATATGGCTCACATCATGGGAAATGGTCTGGATGCGGTATCAGGGCATATCAGTGATAAAACGGAAGCAGAGAGGATTGCAGGAGCCTGTGAAAACGGACAGGCTCTTGTCACTTCCGTGGTAAAGGAAGAAAAGTGGGTAGCACCGCCGAAGCTCTATGACCTTACCACACTCCAGAGGGATGCAAACCGTCTGTTTGGCTTTACTGCCAAGCAGACATTGGAATATACGCAGAGCCTTTATGAGAAAAAGTTAGTAACATATCCGAGAACGGACAGCCAGTACCTTTCCAATGACATGGAGGGAACAGCGAAAAATGTGATCGAAGCAATTTTCAATTCCTTGTTATTTGAGCAGAATATCATGTTCAATCCGGATATAAAAAGGATTTTGAACAGCAAGAAAGTGACAGACCACCATGCAATCATTCCGACCATGGAGATCATCAAACAGGATTTAAAAGCAATACCGGAGAGTGAGATGAAGATACTTTCCCTGTGTGCTAACCGTCTGCTGTGTGCGACCGGGGAGAAGCACATTTATAATTCCACAAAGGCAGAGATTACCTGCAACAATATTGTGTTTAAGGTATCCGGCAAGGAAGTGTGGAAAAATGGATGGAAGGAATTTGAGGATTTCTTCAAAAATTCCTATAAGACCACAGAGGATAAATCAGATGCCGAGGAAGAAAAGAAGCTGCCGGAGCTTCATGAGGGCATGATGATTGCAGTGGAGCAGACAAAGGTTTCCGAGCATTTCACACAGCCGCCAAAACATTACACTGAAGATTCCCTTTTGTCTGCAATGGAACGAGCCGGAAACGAGGACATGACTGACGATGTGGAGCGCAAAGGACTCGGTACACCTGCCACCAGAGCAGACATTATAGAGAAGTTAGTCAAGGACGGTTTCGTGAAGCGTGAGAAAAAGCAGATCATACCGACAGAGGATGGAATGAAGCTGATTACGGTGCTTCCCGATGTGGTAAAGTCACCGAAACTTACCGCTGATTGGGAAAATGCCCTTACCCTTGTTGCAAAGGGAGAGATGGAGCGTGAGGACTTTATGGCAGATATTGAAACAATGGTATCTGACTTAATCCACACCTACCACGAAGTCAGTGACGAGCAGAAAAAGATGTTCGCACAGGAGCAGAAGGTACTTGGTAAATGTCCGAACTGCGGCGGAGAGGTGGTAAAGGGAAAATACGGAGCTTTCTGCAAGAATAAGTGCGGCATGAATGTAAGCCGGATCATGGGCGTTTCCCTGTCAGATGAACAGGTGGAAAGCCTGCTTGACGGGAAAAAGACGTTGCTAAAGGGGCTTACAAGCAAGGTGGGCAAGAAATACGATGCCTATATCATTCCGAGCGGTACGGAAGAATACCACTACACAAAGGACGGAGAAGAAAAGTCCGGAGTGCAGTTTAAGTTTGTCATGGAGTTTCCCAATAAGAAATTCACAGGAAAGAAAAAATAAAAGGAGGATGTAACAAATGGGAGCAGAAGAAACAAAGAAAGTACAGGACAATGAGAGCAAGGCGGACAAGTTTGTCCGTCTTGGGGAGTATCGTGTGAACAAGGTCATTGATGCAATCGGCAGGCTTGAGAACCTTTCCAACCGCACCAATTATGAGTATACACAGGAGCAGGTGGAAGCCATGTTTTCCATTATGGAAAAAAGGCTTTTGGAAGTCAAAGGCAGATTTGCCCCGAAAAAGGAAAAAGAAGATACGTTTTCATTTGGAAGAAAAGCAGAATAGGGAGGAAAGTCAGAATGAAGCAGTTAGAAAAAGAAATCAATGTAACAAGCCAGAGAAACATGATGAAGAGGTACCAGATGTATGGTGCCACAGTATCAAAGCTGACAGAGAAATCACAGAATGACACCAAGAAGGGAGAGAGAAAGTAATGGAATATAGAGATTTTGTAGAACAGGTAAAAGAACAGATACAGGATTTCCTTCCTGAAAAGTTTGCAGATGCTGCAGTTGAGGTCAATCAGATTGTAAAGAATAATGACTGTGTTCTGGACGGTCTGATGGTAAGAACAGAGGAAAGCAATATTGCACCTACCATTTATCTGAATCCATATTTTGAGCAGATACAGGATGGTGCTGAATTGGATGATGTGTTAGCTCAGATTGCAAGTGTGTATCAGTCACATTATATAGATCATGATATAGATGTATCGGCAGTTACCGATTTTGACAAGATTAAGGAAAAAATTGTATGTAAGCTGATCAACGAGGAAGCAAATAAGCAGTTCCTTCAGGATAAACCGTACTCCAAGTTGGAAGATTTAGCAGTTGTGTATCAGATTTTAATGGATAAAACAGGAGAAGGAACTGCGACCATTACCATTACAGATAATCTGATGGATGGATATGGAATCACACTTGAAGAACTGCATGACCAGGCGTTGCAGAATATGGATACTTTGCAGCCACATAGTTTCAAAGGAATGAATGAGACGGTTGCGGAGATGATTGCAGTTGATATTGCAAGAGAACAAAATGTGGGTATGGATGAAGCAAAAGAAATGGCAATGCAGATGATGTCGGATATTCCCGATACCATGTATGTGCTGACAAATGATACAAAAGTAAATGGGGCGGCTGCAATTTTAAACGATGATATCAGACAGGAGATCGCTGAGAAGGTAGGAGATTTTTACATGCTGCCTTCTTCAATCCATGAAACGCTGATTATACCGAAAGATGCGGGAATGGAGTTTAAAGAACTTGAGCAGATGGTACAGGAAGTAAATCAGACACAGGTGGCGCCTGGAGAACGTCTTTCGGATCATGTATATGAGTATGATGCCAAAGAACATGAACTGTTCCGCAGTGACCGGGCAGAGGAACGTGCTAAGCAGAAAGAGGAAAAAGGAGATAACCGTCATGAGCGTGTTTCAGTAAAGGAGAAGCTTGCGGAGAAGAAGGATGCTGTTATTAAAATGAATGCCGGGAAAGAGCATTCTGCACTGGAAAAGAAAAAGGAAGCCGTAATATAGGAGGAGTGGGATATGTATACAACAGGAGATAAGCTATTAAACGTGATGAAAGAGGAAGAAATCGGGATTGCGGAGCTTTCCAAAATTTCCGGTGTGCCGGAGAGAATAATCCTTGACATTATGGCAGGAGTTAAGGAGCCGGAGCTTGGTGCTATGTGCAAGATTGCAGAGGGACTGGGTATCTGTGTCCATGAACTTCGTGCGGATGAGGAGAGTTATGCGGTATCCGTTCCGAAGGATACCCTTGCCAAGCTGATTGTTGTCAGCGAGATTAACGGAGTGGAACTTGAGGAACTGATTAACTGTATTCTGGAAAAAGGTATTGAGGAGCATGGTTTTTATGCCTGATGCCGATAAGTAACTGATCACAGGCTGTAGGGTGCTTAAAGTGCCTTACAGCCTTTTTTACGGAGGTTTACCATGAGAAAATATAAATTGATTTCCGCACTGGCAGAGGAAACAGCAAAAGAAGTCGTGCGGAATGAAGAAAACTGGAGGAGATACCTAAATACTGCTTCCAGATTGTATAAATATCCATTTAAGGAACAGCTTTTAATCTATGCCCAAAGACCGGAGGCAACCGCCTGTGCTTCCATAGAGATATGGAATGAAAAGATGCACTGCTGGGTAAACAAAGGTGCAAAGGGCATTGCACTGATAGATGAGGATAGTTTTTCCGGTTTGAAGTATGTCTTTGATATTTCAGATGTGCATAAGGCAAGAAGAATCGGACAATTCCCTAACCTTTGGGAAATGCGTGAGGAACACATGGAATCGGTGATTTCCCGTCTGGAAAAGACTTATGGGGATACCGACAGGGAAGCCGGGTTTGTGGGACGTATCCGGGAGATTGCCGGACGGATTGCAGAGGACTGTTATAAAGAGCTTGCTTCAGATATGGAATACTTAAAGGAAGGGAGCTTTTTAGAGGAACTGGACGAGCTGAACGTGGAAATAAGGATACGGGAAACCCTTGCCGACAGCATTGCCTATACTGTTTTAAAGCGTTGCGGCATGGAGGAGAGCGAGCTTGCCGAAGAAATAAACTTTCCTTATATCCATGAGTTTAACACAGTGGAAACGCTGTCACAGCTTGGTAGCAACGTGTCCGATTTATCAAAGCCTATCCTGATGGAGATAGGCAAAGCAATCGGGGTGTATGAGAGGGAGAAAGCAGAGAACCGCACAGCGGAAAATTCTGTTCAAAAAGGACTTGCAAACACCTCAGAAACACGCTACAATGCTTTAAAGCGTGAAAGCGAAAGTCAAGACGAACAATCTATCACACAGACCGGAGAAGCCGGGGAAAGGAGCAAATATGATGAATCTGACATACGAGAAGAACGGGGATTATCAGATACCGATGGTAGCAATGGACGAACAGCCGAAGGAGGTACTGACAAAGTACGGACTGATGAGGAAGAAGTTCTTACAGGAGCACAAGAACGGAGTATATACGGGACTTCTTCTGAGCGGGAAGCTGAAGGAACACTTGTTGATGATACAGGAGCAGGCAGAGGAGAGAATGGAGCTTCTGACCAGACAGATGAAGGAGAGAGAGGGGATAACGGAGCAGATGAAAGCAGAGAATCAGATGCTCTGGGTAGCGAAGATGAACAGCATCGTACACTCGGCAGAGGAGATCGTGATGACGGAACTAATCTACAGTTAAATATCGAACAGCCGGAGGGAACCTATCAGCAGTTAAGCCTGTTTCCGAGCTTTGAGGAACAGGTTGGCACAAGCGCAGCAGCGGAAGCAAGTATTCAATATACCATGCCCGCTGCTTTTTCTTTGCCACAGGAGCAGATTGACAGTATCTTGCGTAGTGGCGGCGGTAGGGATAACAGCAGAAAACGTATCTATGCCAAGTATCAGCAGGGTAAGACACCGGAAGAAATGGCAGAATTTTTAAAGAACGAGTATAAGACCACCGGAAAAGGTTTTGAGTTTGACGGAAATCCTGTTTCACTGTGGTTTGATGAAATGGGTATGCGTATCGGTTACGGTACATCGGCAAAGGAAAATACCCTTGCAGTGATGAGTTGGAGCGAAGTGGAGAGCCATATCCGTGTTATGGTGGAGAATGGTACTTATATGAGTGCCAACGAAGTATTCCTTGTGGATGCGGTGGAGCGTGAGAGAATTGCTACGGACATTAACAATTTCTTCCGTGACGGAATATCGGAAATGCCGGAGAGTCTGGAGCTTAAATTTTCCAATTACCCGGCAAGCATGGAAAAGTTGTGTGAGCTTTTAGCCACAACAGAAGGCAGAGAGCTGATTAAGGATGAGCTTGAAAAGGCAAAGGCACAGCTTGACAGCGGAGAAAAGCAGATTAAATGGCGGTATGTGAAAAGACCGGATTATTTATTAGAACAGCTTGCGGATTTAGGTGTGGAAAAGAAAGAATTTCCAGCACTTGATACGGTAGAGGTAAGGAATGAGGACTTTATCACACAGGACGAGATTGATTACAGGCTGGCAGGAGGAAGCGGTTTTGAACATGGAAAATTCCGTATCTATGAGTATTTCATGGAAGGGCATGACAAGAAAGATAACATTGCTTTTCTGAAAAATGAATATGGTACGGGCGGCAGCTCCCACGCACTTCCGGGAAGTGACAGAGCGCACGAGGATCACGATGCCAAAGGTATCCGTCTGGAGAAAGGTAACTATGGCAGTCCTTACGCAAAGGTGCTTTTAAACTGGAATGTAGTAGAGAAACGTATCCGGGAGCTTGTGCAGGCAGATAAATACCTTTCGCCGGAGGGAAAGGAAGCCTATGCACAGTATAAACAGGAACAGGCAGAGAAAGCCATGCAAAAAGAACAGGCGAAGTTGGAGGGTGGTGTAACCAATCAGGAATTAGATAGAGAAACAGGAACTGTTGCTGAAGGAGAACCAAAAGCACCGGAAACCGGAAAAACAGACATAGAGCAGTTAAATAAAAGGCTGTCTGAAATGTCGGCTGTGGTTAAAATCTGCGGAGCATTAGACCGGAAAGATGTGGTTGGCTGGAACGAGAAAACACAGGCAGTCACGATTGCTGACGATGAGCGAGCTTTGGAGGGAAAAGAGGTCTATGATTTCCTTTTTGCAGAAGCGGCAGACTATGTAATGATGCAGACAATCAGCGGCGAAACAGAAAAAGCTCTGGAGATGGACGGTCTGTTAAAGGATGCCGGACAGTATGCGGCACATTATGAGGGCGAGCCTGCCATAGAGCAGACAGAAGAACCGCCTTTGACTGCGGATGATGTTCAAAACCTTGTATTGATAGACCGGGAATATATCAGAGGTACACGAACAACAGTCTATGATTTTGAGTGTGATATTCGTGGGGAACATGATAAGCTGCAATATACGCTTGGATACCATGATGACGGAGAAGGCTTTACCATTCATACGGAGAAGGATGATATTTGGGAACGTATGCCGGAGCCTGAACTGGCACGATTGGAGGGCATTCTTGTCAGGGAAGCATTATATTTTAAGTACCATGATAAAATAGCCGGGGCAAAGAGCCTTGAGGACATGGAGGAGATTCGCTTCAGCATTATGGAAGAAGAATCTCCTTATTTTTCTGCTGTTTCCCAAAGAATATGGGGTGAATATGAACAGAAAAATGAAGAATTGTCCAATCCAATGCAAGAGAGTGAAGTGATTGCCGAACCAGAGCCGCAGAATGAAGCAGAAGCGCCAAAGGAACAGCCACAGATTGACAAATCGGGTGCAGTCAACTTCCACATTGCTCCGGAAACAGAGAAAAGTGACGGGAAAGGCTTTGCGGCAAAAGAAAAATTCCGTCAGAATGTGGAAGCAATCAGAACGCTTGAAAAGATTGAGGGCGAAAACCGTATTGCCACGCCAGAAGAACAGGAGATTTTAGCAAAATATGTGGGCTGGGGTGGTCTTGCTGATGCCTTTGATGAAACCAAAACGAATTGGGCAAGTGAATATCAGGAATTAAAGAGCCTGTTGTCAGCCGAGGAATACGATTCAGCAAGGGAAAGTACCTTAAATGCCCACTATACAAGCCCTGTGATCATCAAGGCTATTTATGATGCGATGGAACGAATGGGCTTTTCCAAAGGTAACATCTTGGAGCCGGCAATGGGTATCGGTAACTTTTTCGGTATGTTGCCGGAAAAAATGCAGGAGAGCAGGCTTTATGGTGTGGAGCTTGATGGAATTACCGGAAGAATTGCAAGGCAGCTATACCCGAATGCCGATGTGAAGATCACTGGCTTTGAAAAGACGGATTATCCCAATGATTTCTTTGATGTGGCAATCGGAAACGTGCCATTCGGTCAGTACAAGGTGGCAGACAGAGCCTACGATAAGCATAACTTCCTCATACATGATTACTTTTTCGCCAAAGCCTTAGATAAGGTCAGACCGGGCGGCGTGGTGGCATTTGTCACCTCAAAGGGAACAATGGATAAGAAAAGCCCGGAAGTCAGAAAGTACCTTGCGCAGAGAGCGGAGCTTCTTGGAGCGATCAGGCTTCCCAACACAGCCTTTAAGGAAAATGCAGGGACGGAGGTTACTTCGGACATTCTTTTCTTAAAGAAGCGTGACAGGGTAATCGACATCGAGCCGGATTGGGTGCATCTTTGTGAAAATGAAGATGGCATAGCCATGAACCAGTATTTTGCAGACCACCCGGAAATGATCATGGGAAAAATGGAAATGGTCAGCGGGCAGTTTGGCATGGAAGCCACCTGTACACCGGATACCACCATTTCATTATCCAAGCAGCTTGAAAAGGCTATATCCCATATCGAGGGCAGCATTGACGAGGTAGAGTTCGATGAGCTTGATGATGAGCTGGCAAGAGAAGCAATCCCCGCCGATCCAGGCGTGAAGAATTACAGTTACACTATCGTGGACGAGAGGGTGTATTACCGGGAAAATTCCATTATGAAGCCTGTGGACGTATCAGAAACGATGGAGCAGCGCATGAAAGGCATGGTGCAGATTCGTGACTGTACACAGGAGCTGATTGACTATCAGTTGAACGAATATCCGGAAGATATGATTAAGAGCAAGCAGGCAGAGCTTAATGAGCTGTATGATGCGTTTTCCAAGAAATACGGTCTGATCAATTCACAGACCAATAAGAGAGCGTTTAATCAGGATTCAAGCTATTGTCTGCTTTGTTCATTGGAGAAATTAGACGATGAGGGCAACTTCAAAGGCAAGGCTGATATGTTTTCCAAGCGAACCATTAAAAAGGCAGAGGTTGTTACAAGCGTGGATACCGCAAGTGAAGCACTGGCGGTGTCATTAGGGGAAAGGGCAAGGGTAGACCTAGCCTATATGTCGGAGCTTACGGGAAAAAGCGAGGAAGAAGTGGCAAAGGAGCTTGCCAGAGTGATCTTCCAGAACCCGGTCACAGAAAAGTGGGAAACCGCAGACGAGTATTTAAGCGGAAATGTCAGGGAGAAGCTGGCAACCGCAAGGGTATTTGCAGAGAACCGTCCAGAGTTTGCAATCAATGTCACAGCTCTTGAGGGCGTTCAGCCCAAGGAGCTTGATGCAAGCGAGATTGAGGTGCGTATCGGTGCCACATGGATTGAGCCTAAGTACATCGAGGATTTCATGCGGGAAACCTTTGAAACACCGGATTACCTCTTTGACCGTAACCTTGTCGGGGTGCAGTATTCCGATGTGACAGGACAGTGGAACGTAAAGGGCAAAAATGCGGATCGTGGCAATTCACTTGTCAATATGACCTACGGAACGAGCCGGGCAAATGCCTACCGTATTCTGGAGGATTCCTTAAACCTTCGTGATACCCGTATCTTTGATACGATAGAGGAAGATGGGAAGGAAAAGAGAGTTCTTAACAAAAAGGAGACCATGCTTGCCAGCCAGAAACAGGAAGCCATAAGGGAAGCCTTTAAGGACTGGGTATTTCGTGATCCGGAGCGCAGACAGACCTTGTGTGCCAAGTACAATGAGCTTTTCAATTCCACCAGACCGAGAGAGTATGACGGTTCCCACCTAAAGTTTCCGGGCATGACACCGGACATTACATTAAGACCGCATCAGCTTAATGCGGTGGCACACCAGCTTTACGGCGATAATACCCTGCTTGCCCATTGTGTGGGTGCGGGTAAGACCTTTGAAATGATTGCTGCAGCAATGGAGAGCAAGCGGTTAGGGCTTTGCCAAAAGAGCTTATTTGTTGTACCGAACCATTTAACAGAGCAGTGGGCGAGTGATTTCCTGCGCCTGTATCCGGGTGCAAATATTTTAGCTGCTACAAAGAAAGATTTTGAGCCTGCCAACCGTAAAAAGTTCTGTTCCCGTATTGCAACGGGAGATTATGATGCGGTCATCATCGGGCATACGCAGTTTGAAAAGATACCGCTTTCAATGGAAAGACAGGCTGCCATGATTGAGCGGCAGATAACGGAAATAGAAATGGCAATCGAAGCGGTCAAGGCGGAAAAGGGAGAGCGTTACACCATTAAGCAGATGGAAAAAACAAAAAAATCATTAGACGCAAGGCTGAGCCGATTGAACGATACTTCCCGCAAGGACAATGTAGTAACCTTTGAACAGCTTGGTGTTGACAGGCTGTTCGTAGATGAGAGCCACAATTATAAGAACCTTTTCTTATACACCAAGATGCGGAACGTGGCGGGCATTGCACAGACAGAAGCACAGAAGTCCTCGGATATGTTTGCAAAGTGTCAGTACATGGACGAGCTGACAGGCGGCAAGGGCATTATCTTTGCCACAGGTACACCGATTTCCAACAGTATGACGGAGCTTTATACGAATATGCGCTATCTGCAATACAGTACGCTCCAGAAACTTGGTCTTGGCAATTTCGACAGTTGGGCGGCTACTTTCGGAGAAACGCAGACAGCCATAGAGCTTGCACCGGAGGGAACCGGATACCGGGCAAAGACAAGGTTTGCCAAGTTCTTCAATCTGCCCGAGCTGATTTCACTTTTCAAGGAAAGTGCAGATATTCAGACACCGGATATGCTAAAACTGCCTGTACCGGAAGCAGAGTATGAAAATGTGGTGTTAAAGCCGAGTGAGTATCAGAAAGAAATGGTACAGTCCCTTGCGGATCGTGCGGAGGCTGTTCGTGATAGGAAGGTAGAGCCACACGTTGACAATATGCTCAAAATCACCAATGACGGTAGAAAACTTGCATTAGACCAGCGTTTAATCAACGATATGCTTCCCGATGAGGATAATTCTAAATCCACCACCTGTGTGGACAAGGCATTTGAGATATGGGAGGAAACAAAGGAACAGAAGTCGGCACAGCTTATCTTCTGTGACTTATCGACACCGAAAGGAGATGGTACATTCAATGTTTATGAGGACATTTGCAACAAGCTGAAAGAAAAGGGTGTCCCACCGGAAGAAATCGCATTTATCCATGATGCCAATACGGAGAAAAGAAAAGCGGAGCTGTTTGCAAAGGTAAGAAGCGGACAGGTTCGTTTTTTGTTGGGTTCTACTGCCAAAATGGGAGCCGGAACCAACGTACAGGACAGACTGATTGCATTACATCATCTGGATGTGCCCTGGCGTCCGTCTGACATTGAACAGCAGGAAGGTCGTATTTTACGACAGGGCAATATGAATGATAAGGTCAAGATTTTCCGGTATGTGACGGAAGGCACCTTCGACAGCTATTCATGGCAGCTCATTGAGAACAAGCAGAAGTTTATCGGGCAGATCATGACGAGCAAGTCCCCGGTGCGTTCCTGTGAGGACATTGACGAAGCGGCGCTCTCTTATGCAGAGGTCAAAGCACTTGCAACCGGAAACCCTTACATTAAGGAGAAGATGGATTTGGATATACAGGTTTCAAAGCTGAAGCTCTTAAAGGCAAACCACACAAGCCAGCGTTACCGTCTGGAGGACAATATCGCAAAGCATTACCCGATGCAGATCACAGCCTTAAAAGAAAGGCTTGAGGGATACCGGGCGGACATTCAGACCTATGCGGCGCATAAGCCTGTGGATAAGGACGCTTTTTCCATGAAGATAGGAAACCGTACCTATACGGACAAAAAGGAAGCGGGTGCGGCGTTGATTGATATGTGCCGGAGTGCCAAACAGCCAAACATGGCGGTCACAATCGGAGAATATCAGGGCTTTAAGATGAGCGTGTCTTTTGACTCGTTCTTCTCCAAGTTTACGATCAGCTTAAAAGGAAGTCTGAGCCATGAGGTGGAAATCGGAGCCGATCCACTTGGAAATCTGCAAAGACTGTCCAATGCGTTAGAGGGAATGACCGGGAAAATGGCAGACGTGGAGCAGAAGCTTTCTAACGTGGAACATCAGCTCGAAACTGCAAAGGTGGAAGTTACAAAACCTTTTGCGCAGGAGCAGGAACTGGCGGAGAAGCTAGAACGCCTTGCAGAGTTAAATGCGCTTCTGAATATGGACGAAAAGGGCGATAATGCACTGGATATGGGCGATGATGAGCCGGAGGACGAAAACGGAGAGCAGAGCGCACAGACGCAGGAAAGTGAGCCGAACAGGGCAGAAGATATACAGGCGGTGGCAGAGGAACCGTTAAAGCCTGTTGCAAGTTTCCTGATGTCGGAGCGTATCGCAGAGCATGACAAGGAACGGATGTTAGCAGACGGTTCCAGAGGGCGGGTATCCGTCAAGGAGAAACTTGCCGAGATGAAGCAGAAAATTTCCGATCAGAAGATGCCGGAGAAACCGGAGACTGTAAAGAGCAAAGGAAAAGAAGAAAGTTTATAGGAGGGTGCTATGGAAGCAAACGAACCAAAGAAAGAACAGAACACAGAGGAAATGGACGTTATGAAGCAGTTCATGGAGCTTTTGGGACAGCAGGGCATGAAAGAGCAGTCACAGGACTTTATGGAGGTCTTGCAGTATATCGCCGGGATGCAGTTACAGCTTTCCGCTATGGTGGACGAACTGCAAGGAGTACGGAAGCAGCTTGAAAGGATGCAGGAGAGCCAGCCGAAAGCAGCGGAAAGTCAGCTTTTGGATAAGGTGTCATACCTTCAGGAGAAGGTAAGCAGTCTTGCAGAACGCTTATCGGAATTGAAAGACCATTTGATTGACACCGCAGCACAGGCAGTAACCGCCTTTAAGGAAAAGGGAAGGGAGGAAATGAACAGGGTTCTTCAGAAAGGAATTTCCGGTGTGCAGTCGGTGCTTTCCGGATGCCGGGAGAAGATGGTTGATGTGCTTACCAGTTATGAAAAGACCGCCAACCAGATAGACAGTATCGGGGACGAGTTCAAGCAGATAGGGAACAGCGTAGCCAACGTGGGAAGGCTCTTAACCGGAAAAGGTACAAAGGAAGTGTCGGACGAAAAAGAGGGCGTTGCCCTTACAAGGGTACTGAATATGCCTGTAAAGAAGCATATCTCAGCCTTAAAGAAACAGGTGGAGCGGATTGACGGTGCAGTAGCGAAGCTGGATAAGATCTGTGCCGGACTGGATACCGGAAAGGATAAGGAAAAAAGCAGGGTGTCCGTCAAGGAAAAGCTGTCACAGATGAAAGTGAAATCGGAACAGCAGAAGAAAGAACCGGAAAAATCAAAGACCAAGAGTCAGGAAGCAAGTTTATAAAGGTTTATGGAAAGAGCAGGTAGCAATCTATCTGCTTTTTCCTGTTATGTGGTTATCGTAAGCAGAGAAGATTAAGTGACGAGCAGAGGAAACAGGCAAGGTTGCGATGGAGAAAATCAATTCAGACGAAAACAATAGGCAAATTTAAAGTTGATAAGAATTCACCGATATACCTCAATAGTTTTTTGAAATTCCCGTGTGAGGGGGAAAGTTGATTACAAACAGAA
>ERZ857982.2218-NODE-2218-length-15705-cov-20.576613_pt1 | contig 15705 bp, 9 predicted proteins | sample MGYA00519955_ERZ857982 | MGnify/ENA primary metagenome ERZ857982 (study PRJEB31778, sample SAMEA3449416) | human gut metagenome | biome: human gut; feature: human-associated habitat; material: faeces | place: United Kingdom | collected 2010/2012 ... | reverse complement strand
ATGAACAAATAAAGCGAATTAATGTAACAAGGACTTTCTTTGACAGGGAAAGAAAATCATTAGTATTCAACCTTCTCCCCTTGCCGTGCCCCGTATGCGGAGTATCGCACTGCAATGAGCGGAGGGTTACTATCAATCTCCTCCTCTGTGTTTTGCACCGCAAAATATAGGGGAGGTGTCCGCAAGGACGGAGGGGTTAATAAAAACGGCGGCGCTTCTTGGTTCGTTTTTCTCGCTGCTAAGAAGAATGAACAAATAAAGCGAATTAATGTAACAAGGACTTTCTTTGGCAGGGAAAGAAAGTCCTTTGTATCACAATCCTCCCTTGCCGTGCCCCGAAGCATTGCGGTGTGTGGCGCAAAAAAATATAGGGGAGAACTGAGGAGTGTAGCGACGAGGAGAGGGATTAAAAAGACCAGCAATGGAAGTAATAGAGTTAACCCTCCTCTCCCCCTGTGTTTCCGTAAGGGAATATAGGGGGAGTGCCCAAAGGGCGAGGGGGTTAGAATACAAGGAAGAACCCCCGATTCCGCCTTTATCGGGCGGTGAAGTCACAAGGAAGACGGAGGAAAAAGGGCGAGGACTGTCCGAGCGAAGCGAGTTCCGCAGACCCCGACGGCGACCATAGTGACAAACCCAAAAGCCCGATAACCGCGGCGGCGCTTCTTGGTTCGTTCTTCTCGCTGCTGAGAAGAATGAACAAATAAAGCGAATCTCATGCAACCGAGACTATCTTTTACAAGAAAAGAAAATCATTAGCATTCAACCTTCTCCCCCTGCCGTGTCCCGTAGCCTTACGGGGTGTTTTGTAGCGCAAAATATAGGGGAGGTGGCACGAAGTGACGGAGGGGTTAATAAAAACAGCAGCCCGAACGGTTCGTTCTTCTCGCTGCTGAGAAGAACGAACCAAGAATAAAACTCCACCACCGATACAGAACTTGAAAAGAAGAAATAAAACTCAGTTATGCAATGACGAAAGTATGATTCTCAAAAAAATAGATAACACACAGACAAAACCGAGGCTTGTTTCTATTAACCCTTTACACTATCTTTGCACGAAGCAAAGGAAAAGAAAAGTGGAACAAGATTTTCTGAACAGTCTGAACGACCAGCAACGCGAAGCTGTGCTCTATACCGATGGACCGGAATTGGTTATCGCCGGAGCCGGATCGGGTAAAACAAGAGTACTTACCTACAAAATAGCACACCTGCTGCAAATGGGATATCCGCCCTACCGGCTGCTGGCACTCACCTTCACCAACAAAGCGGCCAACGAGATGAAAGAACGCATCGCCGCATTGGTAGGAACAGAGACAGCTCAACGCTTGTGGGCAGGGACGTTTCACTCCATTTTCTCCCGCATACTCCGAGCCAATGCCGACCGGATCGGCTATCGTCACGACTTCACCATCTACGATGCCTCCGATTCCCTGTCGCTTATAAAAAGCATTATCAGAGAACTTCAACTCGACGATAAGACATACAAACCCACAACCGTGCAGGCGATTATTTCCCATGCGAAAAACGCCCTCATCGAACCGCAAGCCTATGCGCGAAACCGGGAACTTATCGAGATGGATACTCGTTCGAAACGGCCCCTCATTCACGAAATATACCGTATCTACCGACAACGCTGTTTCGTGTCGGGGGCAATGGATTTCGACGACCTGCTGCTCAATACCAATATACTTTTCAGGGATCACCCCGACGTACTGCAACACTATCGCGACCTGTTCGCCTACATCTTGGTAGACGAGTATCAAGATACCAATTTCGCCCAACACCTCATCGTCAGCCAGTTGGGAAAAGACCACAACCACATCTGCGTGGTGGGCGACGATGCCCAGAGCATTTACTCGTTCCGGGGAGCGAATATCCACAATATACTCGGACTGAGTAAAGAGTTCCCGGGATTGAAAATATTCAAACTCGAACGAAACTACCGTTCCACACAAAATATCGTCAATACGGCCAACAGCCTCATCGCCAAGAACAAGGAGCAAATACCCAAACAAGTATTCTCCGAAAAAGAACAAGGGAACAAAGTACAAGTAATAAGTGCCTATTCCGATTTCGAAGAAGGCTTTATCGTCTCGAACCGTATTGCCGAAATGCGTCTCACGACTCACTGTGATTACAACGACTTCGCTGTCCTCTACCGCACGAATGCACAGTCCCGTGTATTGGAAGAAGCTCTGCGCAAGCGCAACATACCCTACCGCATCTACGGAGGCATGTCGTTCTACCAAAGGAAAGAAATCAAGGACGCCATCGCCTATTTCAGATTGACGATAAACCCCGATGACGAAGAAGCGCTCAAACGAGTCATCAACTATCCCGCACGAGGAATCGGAAATACCACTCTCTCGAAACTCATCGAACGGGCACACTCGCAGGAATCCAGTATATGGAAGGTGATTTCCGACCCCATAGGCCACAACTTGGCCGTTAACAACGGCACATTGAACAAGTTGAAAACCTTCAAGGACCTCATAGACGAATTACGCTACGAAGCCAATAAAAAGAACACATCGGAACTGGCTGAAACGATTATCAAGCGGTCGGGTATTTGGGGAGAGATTTCCTCGGATCGTACCCCCGAAAACATCAGCCGGCAAGAGAACATCGAAGAACTTTTGAACGGTGTCCGTGAATTTTGCGCCCTGCGCGAAGAAGCCGGAGAAGAACAAACCTCCCTATCCGACTTCTTAGCCGAAATTTCTTTGGCGACAGATCAAGACAACGGCGATGAAACCGAGCAAGACAAAGTGACCTTGATGACGGTCCATGCATCGAAAGGATTGGAGTTCAAACAAGTTTTCATTGTTGGAGTGGAAGAAGACCTCTTTCCTTCGGCCATGAGTAAAAACAGTGAACGGGAAATCGAAGAAGAACGACGTCTGCTCTATGTGGCCATCACCCGCGCAGAAGAAAACTGCACCCTCACGTATGCCCTCTCCCGCTATCGTAACGGACAAACGGTCTCCTCTCCACCAAGCCGGTTCATCAAAGACCTCGATTCTCGATACGTCGATATGCCGGTACAAACCAAACAGGAGTCTCCCAGAGAAACCATATCGTGGAACCGATTTCCATTCGATGCGGAAAGACCGCGCAAAACTTCCCGATGGAACGAAGAAGATACGGATCGCACACCTGCACCGAGACCATTCACTGCTCCGTCTCCGGGCAAACGATTGACCAAGATAGACTCTAAACCCACAGGTGAAACCCATTCTACGACACAATCCACAGTTGCAACCGCTGCCGGGCAGGTAGAAATAGGAACATTCATCTGCCATGCCCGCTTCGGAAACGGAACCGTTACAGCCATAGAAGATACGGGAGACAACTGCAAAATAACCGTCGAATTTGAAAACGTCGGACGCAAACAGCTCCTGCTCAAATTCGCCAAGTTCACAATCATAGAATAATTTTCATACGTCATGCACGATACGCTATCGCAAATACCATCGCCCTGCTATGTTCTCGAAGAAGAACTATTGCGCCGCAACCTCGCTCTCATTCGCTCCGTCAAAGAAGCCGCCGGAGTAAATATTATATTGGCGTTCAAAGCCTATGCCCTTTGGAAATCATTCCCCGTCATACGAGAATATATTCCGCACTCCACAGCCAGCTCCATACACGAAGCACGGCTGGCATTCGAGGAAATGGGCAGTCCGGCACACACCTACTCACCGGCCTATACCGAGCGGGATTTCCCGACAATACTCAAATACAGCAGCCACATTACCTTCAACTCCCTGACTCAATTCGAACGGTTTTACCCCCAAGTAGTAGCCGACGGCAACCGGGTATCGTGCGGGTTGCGTATCAACCCCGAATATTCCGAGGTAGAAACCGACCTCTATAATCCCTGCGCACCGGGTTCCCGCTTAGGAATAACCGCCGACAAGCTGCCCGAACTTCCGCAGGGCGTGGAAGGACTTCATTTCCACACCCTCTGCGAGTCCACCTCCTACGACCTCGAAAAGACTTTGGCACAGGTCGAAAACCGATTCGGGCATCTGCTCCCCCATATCAAATGGCTGAACATGGGAGGCGGTCACCTCATGACCCGCAAGGATTACGATACCGCACATTTGATTAACCTCCTCCGGGGTTTCAAACAAAGACACCCCGGCCTCGAAATCATTCTCGAACCCGGTAGTGCGTTCGCTTGGCAGACCGGTACATTAGTATCCACCATAGTCGATATAGTCGAGAACCACGGTATCAAAACAGCCATTCTCGACGTCTCTTTTGCCTGTCACATGCCCGACTGTCTCGAAATGCCCTATAAACCGGCGATACGAGGCTCGGTAGAACCCGCTCCCGGCACATACGCCTATCGCATGGGAGGAAACTCCTGTCTGAGCGGTGACTATATAGGAGACTGGCATTTCGACCACGAATTACAAATAGGAGACCGAATCATATTCGAGGATATGATTCACTATACGACAGTCAAGACAACCATGTTTAACGGAATCCCCCACCCCTCCATAGCCTGCCTCAAAAGCGACGGGAAAGCGGAAATCTGGCGGGAATACGACTACTACGACTATAAAACCCGAATGGATTGACAAGACATCGATCCCCCGGAACAAATCACAAAATACATTTGTTAATCGACAAAAAACATAAAACAATGGGAACATTCTTAGGTATCGTAGCATTGCTCATCACCCTTGTCGCATTTATTCCCCTATTGGGATTTCTCAACTGGGTGGCCATACCCATATCGGTCATTTTCCTCATCATCTGTGCCATTCTCAAATCAGACAATGGCAAAACCCTCTGCATCGTATCTATCGTTTTGGGTATACTGCGCCTTATGCTTGGTGGAGGGATATTCTAATCTCCTACGAGACAATGAAAACTGTTTACAAATCAAAGGTCGATAAAGGCTTGCTAATCGCCATTATAGCAATTGTCCTTCTGTCCTACCTGCCGCTCCTGTTCGAATTCTCTTGGATAGCCCTCGCCTTATTGGTCGTCACGGCCGCTTTCATTGCCGACCCGTTCTGTAACACGAGCTACACCATAGACAACGGCACGCTGCACATCAAATGCGGCATATTCTTGTCGTCCTCCTTCCCGATCAACCGAATAACGAAAATCTCGAAAACCAATAGTTGTTTAAGCGCACCGGCCTTATCGATGGACAGGATAGAAATCCGTTTCGCCGACAAAAAGACTCTCGTCTTGTCTCCCAAACAGAGGCAAGCATTCATCGATCATCTAAGGAGTCTCAATCCCGATATAGTTGTAAAGCCACCTCTCTGATACGGAATGATTCCCCTACTCCAACGTGAGAAAGTCAGCGGCTAAACGAACAGACTCCCCGAATGCCGCAGGCTGTCCCGGCACGGTGATAAAGAGATGCACCGTATGAGGTAAAACCGTATGGCTCACGGCAACGCCGAGCCCGGAAAGTCTGGCCGCCAATTCCTTCCCCTGACATAAAAGAATATCCCACTCGGCATTGACGATAAGCGTCGGCGGTAGCTGTTTCAGTAGCTCGTCATCGGCTACACCCGGCGAGACAAGAGGCTGGCGAGCATCTCCTGTACCGATGTATGCGGCATTGAAAGCCTCCATCAATTGGGCATCGAGACCATATCCCTCGGCATAGTTTTTCCACGAAAACGAACCGTCTGCCCAAGCTTTTGTCACCGGATAAAACAGTACGAGCGAACAAAGTGAAGAGCACATCGTTCCACTGTCCATGCGGCAAGAGTGAGAATCCTTTGCAAGAATTAGGTTAAGAGCCGTAGCAAGAGCAAGATTCCCGCCCGAACTATCTCCGCCGATAGATATCCGATCAGGAAAAAAGCCATACTCCCCGGCATGCTCGAAAGCGAATGCGACGGCCTCGGTACAAGCATTGAGGGCGGCAGGATAAGCATGTTCGGGTGCTAAGGGATATTCCACGGCCAACACAGCAATCTTTGCCCTATACGATAACTCCGCACAAAAATGAGCGCAACTATTGACACTCCCGAAACACCAGCCACCCCCATGTAAATAAATCAACACAGGCAACGGAATAGTATCGAATCCGACAGGGCGATACAAACGATAACGCCCTCCGATATCCGTTGTCACTACCCCACTTTTCGATTCAGGGTTCGTATTACGCGAATTACGCACAGATATCAAAGCGGTACAATCCCCGTTTATGGCGCGACGCACGGCATCGGCCTGTGTCTTTTGTAAACCCGCAGGCAAAGATTGAAGAAACGCACAAGTCTCCTTCTCCATCATTACACTACTCTGCGCTCTGCCACTCAATGAAAATACGACAAGTACGGCACACATGACCATTTTAGACACATAAAAAGTCGTACGACAAATACCCAACGGTCTCATACATTCATTATCCCTTTAATTGAGCTATCAAAGATACGCTTTTCCACACAAAACACACCTACCAACACTGTAATTCAATAGTATTTATCCGTGGTATTCTCAACACATAAGAAATTAACAGTTTAAAATCCAACTAAATTAATTATGATTTAATTTCAAATCCGTACCTTTGACATATTAAATACAGCCCAACAAGGCCGTTAAAGTGTACGATTCGAGTTGTGATTCGCTTTCAAATTTGTATCTTTGACATATTAAATACAGCCTCGCCATTTCCTCGCTCGACAGGTTCCAGGTTGTGATTCGCTTTCAAATTTGTATCTTTGACATATTAAATACAGCAAATACAGTCAATCATTAGCCTGCTGGAAGTTGTGATTCGCTTTCAAATTTGTATCTTTGACATATTAAATACAGCTCCAAGTCTGCCCGTAAAATTAGACTGATGGTTGTGATTCGCTTTCAAATTTGTATCTTTGACATATTAAATACAGCTGTACCATTTTGGTACATCAAATCGGGATTGTTGTGATTCGCTTTCAAATTTGTATCTTTGACATATTAAATACAGCATTATCTGCTGATTCATTTTTAGCGGAAGGTTGTGATTCGCTTTCAAATTTGTATCTTTGACATATTAAATACAGCCGTTAGTATATGGTGAAACTTATCCAATAGTTGTGATTCGCTTTCAAATTTGTATCTTTGACATATTAAATACAGCTCGTGTAAACACGTGGATCACCGAACACTTGTTGTGATTCGCTTTCAAATTTGTATCTTTGACATATTAAATACAGCTTTCCCAGAAGTTCATGATAGGGTTTGTCCGTTGTGATTCGCTTTCAAATTTGTATCTTTGACATATTAAATACAGCTATTTCAGGTTTGAGTGGTCAACCTTCAAGGTTGTGATTCGCTTTCAAATTTGTATCTTTGACATATTAAATACAGCCTAATGCATTACGCAATGCACGGTCTTGCGTTGTGATTCGCTTTCAAATTTGTATCTTTGACATATTAAATACAGCCAGCTCCCTTTCGGGAGCTTTCCCCCCTAAGGTTGTGATTCGCTTTCAAATTTGTATCTTTGACATATTAAATACAGCGTCTCCACCTGTTTGTCCTCCATTCTGTAGGTTGTGATTCGCTTTCAAATTTGTATCTTTGACATATTAAATACAGCGGATCCGACGGGGAAACCATCTCTCCGTTCAGTTGTGATTCGCTTTCAAATTTGTATCTTTGACATATTAAATACAGCGTTTATCTTATGCCAGCTACGATTTAGATGGTTGTGATTCGCTTTCAAATTTGTATCTTTGACATATTAAATACAGCAAGGAGCTTATGGACCTCGTACTCCACGAAGTTGTGATTCGCTTTCAAATTTGTATCTTTGACATATTAAATACAGCCCTCTATCTCGATAGTATAATATTTGTCAGTTGTGATTCGCTTTCAAATTTGTATCTTTGACATATTAAATACAGCCCTCGATTTGAATCACCAGCCCACCCAGTAGTTGTGATTCGCTTTCAAATTTGTATCTTTGACATATTAAATACAGCGCTCTTGGTGATAATCGATTTGAACCACTTGTTGTGATTCGCTTTCAAATTTGTATCTTTGACATATTAAATACAGCTCATAGTAATTGCCATTCTTGTATTTTGCGGTTGTGATTCGCTTTCAAATTTGTATCTTTGACATATTAAATACAGCTGAACCCTAATTTCTTACCGTTTCTCGCACGTTGTGATTCGCTTTCAAATTTGTATCTTTGACATATTAAATACAGCTGCATTTTCATAGTTACCTACATTCCGGTTGTTGTGATTCGCTTTCAAATTTGTATCTTTGACATATTAAATACAGCACCTCTATCGAATATATGAATGTTGTCTATGTTGTGATTCGCTTTCAAATTTGTATCTTTGACATATTAAATACAGCCTCCATTTTATACATGTGGCTGTTTTTATGTTGTGATTCGCTTTCAAATTTGTATCTTTGACATATTAAATACAGCAGTAGCGATTACTCATAGATGGGATAGTTGGTTGTGATTCGCTTTCAAATTTGTATCTTTGACATATTAAATACAGCCTGAGTCATTACGGAATACAAGTCATGGAGGTTGTGATTCGCTTTCAAATTTGTATCTTTGACATATTAAATACAGCAATGCTCGTCAAGGAACCGAAAGAAGCCGGGTTGTGATTCGCTTTCAAATTTGTATCTTTGACATATTAAATACAGCAGACGCAGACGGGCCAACGGCGAGTTCTATGTTGTGATTCGCTTTCAAATTTGTATCTTTGACATATTAAATACAGCGAGAAGAAGGAGACCCGAAGGTAGGTGATGTTGTGATTCGCTTTCAAATTTGTATCTTTGACATATTAAATACAGCTATCTCTTCATCAGTCCTAACATTTGATATGTTGTGATTCGCTTTCAAATTTGTATCTTTGACATATTAAATACAGCGATACAATCTTACTAAATGGGGGTCTATATGTTGTGATTCGCTTTCAAATTTGTATCTTTGACATATTAAATACAGCTAATGTTCAATGATAAATACGGACTCACCCGTTGTGATTCGCTTTCAAATTTGTATCTTTGACATATTAAATACAGCAGGACAATTTTAACTGTTCAACGTTACTTTGTTGTGATTCGCTTTCAAATTTGTATCTTTGACATATTAAATACAGCAGGCGAGGCTGGAAAATCGTCATGCGAACGGTTGTGATTCGCTTTCAAATTTGTATCTTTGACATATTAAATACAGCAAACCGAACTCTCTTATGCAGTCCGTGCAGGTTGTGATTCGCTTTCAAATTTGTATCTTTGACATATTAAATACAGCCCTCGAACAGTTATACGATAACCCTACCGGTTGTGATTCGCTTTCAAATTTGTATCTTTGACATATTAAATACAGCAATAGCCATACGTTTGTATGCGGCCGATATGTTGTGATTCGCTTTCAAATTTGTATCTTTGACATATTAAATACAGCTAAAATATGCTATTTCGATAAAGTCTATATGTTGTGATTCGCTTTCAAATTTGTATCTTTGACATATTAAATACAGCTTCGGTCTATCTTTTTATCAAGACATCATCGTTGTGATTCGCTTTCAAATTTGTATCTTTGACATATTAAATACAGCATGATGATGGTGGCCTGCTTCAAGTGGTTCGTTGTGATTCGCTTTCAAATTTGTATCTTTGACATATTAAATACAGCAAACCAATGAAATCTTTGAACACGTCTTGCGTTGTGATTCGCTTTCAAATTTGTATCTTTGACATATTAAATACAGCTATTCAATCGATGAGTTTAATTCGGCTATTGTTGTGATTCGCTTTCAAATTTGTATCTTTGACATATTAAATACAGCATGAAAGTGAATGCCTGTACATTCCCATAGGTTGTGATTCGCTTTCAAATTTGTATCTTTGACATATTAAATACAGCGATAATGACATTACCCGAAAAACGTTTTAGTTGTGATTCGCTTTCAAATTTGTATCTTTGACATATTAAATACAGCGCGGTGTCGTCATCAGTCTCGATGTTCCGGGTTGTGATTCGCTTTCAAATTTGTATCTTTGACATATTAAATACAGCTTTATAATCATTGTTTTATCTTCGCTAAGGGTTGTGATTCGCTTTCAAATTTGTATCTTTGACATATTAAATACAGCCAGTCACCCTGTCGGGATTCTGTGAACACGGTTGTGATTCGCTTTCAAATTTGTATCTTTGACATATTAAATACAGCAGCCCTTCGGTTGTATAGGTGGCAGTTCCGGTTGTGATTCGCTTTCAAATTTGTATCTTTGACATATTAAATACAGCACAATTTGTATAGCAATTTAATAGTCAAACAATTACACAATCAATTAGGATCAAAAATTAAAGCTGTATTTTATCAAAAAGCCGGTTTTTTAACCGGCTTTTTGTTTTTCAAAAGAGTTCGAGCTGTTGAGGTAGAACCTGTGGCTTTACCTCTTTCTTCCCATAGAAAATTTCCATCATACCGAATTGTTTATCAGTAACACAGAGAATACCTACTTTTCCAAACGGCGGTAAAGAAAGCTTCACCCGGCGGATATGTACATCGGCATTCTCCCTACTAGGACAATGCCGCACATAAATGGAAAATTGAAACATAGTAAATCCATCTTGCAACAGTTTCTTACGGAAGTCGGCATACAATTTACGTTCTCGTTTCGTCTCTGTTGGCAAATCGAAAAATACCAATACCCACATAATACGATATTCGCTGAATCTATCCATATTAATTATAATTCTGGATAGATGATTTTACGTAACTCCCCGTTAAAACATTTGTATAAAGAGGCGGTAGTTTGGGCGACAGCGACCATCAAAGGACTACGCCGCCCTTGAATACCTACCTCTACCACCGGTAAAGACAATAACTTTGCTTTCAATTCGGTCGTTAACATCGAATAGTCCTTTCCACTTTCCATGATTTCACAGACCAAGCCATCGACATAGGGGCGATAAGGCTCCATCACATCATCGGCCAAACAATATGCATTATAACGGTTATGATGATGTATGCCCAAAGTAGGTAACAATCCGCTAATAACGAGCGACCGAGCGACAACAGCCCGAAGAATGGCATAACCATAATTGAGTAGATTGTTGGGAGGATCGCCGTCTCTGTCTCTGCGAAAACTATCGAGGTGAGGGAATATACTCGACCAATAATAGGCGGCAGCCCGTGCCTCCATATTATCGATGTCTCCACTACGGACTTCGCCCACCCATGCCCGCATATTTTTGGCTATAATTCCCTGGCTCTCCAAAATTGCAGCTTGATTGGCAATCTTTTGCTGCACTGTCTGTTGCCAAAGTTGCTTTTTCAAAGGTAACGAAGCATTAAGTTGGTCTCGGAACCGTTCGTTTTGTGTCGTGTTCCCACAAAGGGGTAGTATGAGTCCCACAGGCAAACGACTTTTATCGCAAGTGATAATAGCACAATTATTTTCGAGAAGGGCTTCGAGCAATCCTTGTGTGATTGTTATCTGCGAATGATCGAGTACGACCACTCCTATATCTTCGATAGGAATCGTCCGCTCCGCCTCTTTTTTGAAAGTATCGGGTAATGTGTCGTTATTCGACACTTCTGGCAGACGCAGTACTAGCTGTGCATTGCGCAAACTCAGATACGAGGGATTCCCAAAATATAATGTGCGTTTGATCATGATATTTCCTTTATTTCACCCAAAACTGAGATATGCACCTTATGAGGATTTAATCCCAATAACGACTTTATACTCACCCTTTTTAGTTTTCCCATCTGCATAGACAATTTCAAATTGGGCTTTCCATCGTACTTATCTTCGACAGAAGTTTCTGTATGATACCTAAAACTATAATCACTCTTACTTAATTTTTGTACTCGATAAAGATATTTGTTCAACAATGCATAGTCTTGTTGATCCATAGCATAACGATAATCTTCCTCATTCATTCCTAAAATAAACATCTCATTTTGCTGCAATGAAAGAACAAATTGCCATTTTACATCAGGTAAGGATTCTAAAACGTTTTCAGATATATCGTTTCGCTGAAGTATATTATCCCAAATAGTATCTGGTTGAGTGACAATAGCCGGTATACCTACCCGACAGCGATCCACTGCTTCCCAAAATGTAACGGTTCGTTCCTTATACTTGCCATCTTCATCTCTATAAATAGCAACATGATGATTGTTCCCCGGATTGACCCAAGCAACAGGATTTCCCTTATCATCTTTTTTGAGTGGAACTAACGTATTAATCGCCGGCTTCGCAAAACAACGAACCGTGCGAATTGGAATACGACACTCCTTATCTATATATACAGGTTTAGCAAACGCCTCTTTGGGATTATCATTATATTGAGCAAGCCTACCGGAAAGGATTCTATGAATACGCTTGTCCACAACTTTTTCCTTATCCAACATTTCCCGATTAATCGAGGTTATCGGATACTTCATTACAGCACGCTGCTTTTGTATAACATGACCTTGCTCATCTTTCTCCCACACATGAATTACGCCATATACACTCTCTTCGCTCAACGCACCTCGTGGAATTAAAACTGACTGGACGGAAATACGTTTTCGGTTCTTACGAATATATCGCTTGCCGGGAGTCACCGCACGCTTACCGGCTCTAAACGACACTAATATTCTATCAACAGCCTCACGGACTTGTACAACTGAGAAATGAGGTTGTGACTGTATATAACGTTCCAAACTCATTTTGTTGAAATCCGGTCCTTCTTCTGCTCTCAAATTATTCAAGCGCTGAATATACGCCTGTTTGGTACAGGCAATCGTAAGTGCATCAATGGCATGGTGGCGATGATCGAATCTCTTACTCCAATCCTTTATTTGCTCTCTCCTAATGACACTGCCCCTATGGTTTACCTCTATTACCTCGGTTAAACCCACTTTCTTATATCGGTCAAAATTGAGATCGTGTAATACGGTATCCCAGCCCCAAACATGTCGCAAGAAACTGGTAACCGAACCACTCGTAGCCGTCACATTATAACAAATCGATGTCAGAATCTCTTTGGCTTTCCTTGCTATATACTGACTCTCTCGTAATTGTCGATCTATGAAATCGATAGAAATTTTATCGACTGGGGTTAATAAGTTTTGCCACTTGGTCTTGCTAATTTGGTTATTTGTGTACATTGTGTTAACTCGTTCGACATAGTCGGACAGAGCTTTTTCGCCTTTTGATTTCATATAATCATATGCAGTGCGATTATTTTTCTCTTTATTACAGCTACGACAAGAACAAACTTTATTTGCAAAACTATCGTCGAAATACAATGATTTAGGAATAATATGTTCTACCTCGACATCAAATCCTCGCAAAAAATCCCCCACATCTACTGGTTGCCCGCAATAGATACAACAGTGTTTCGATTCCTCCCACATTTTATATTTCTGTATGCGAGATCGAGTTGGCACACCATATTCAACTATACGTTTAGCAATTTGCTCATTTTCCCTTTGATTCTTATTTATACTTTTATATGTATTAGAACGTTCTTCTTTACTTTGTTTCAATTCACGCGCCAACTCCACACGGATCTCATCGAATCGTCCATATTTTTCCATAAGCGCATTCACCACATTAACCATTTGATTGAGGATCTTCTCAACCACTGGTTGCCGAAGCTCGTTCTTTTTAATCGCCGGTAATCTATCCAGCAAAGCGCGCGCCTCATTTTCAGCCTTTGTATAGTTATTGCTATGGTTATACCCAGCAGCCTCACAAGCCTCTGCATAGTTCATACCCAACTGCAAAAATGGCAATATGCGACGTATAGCCTTGCTCGATTTATTTCCAAAACCGGCTTTCACCAAATCGATGGCGCTCAGCCGTTCTAAAACCTCGTCATCATCAATTCCGAATTTCTGTCGCAACACCGACTGTAACTGCTCCCGATCGTCAATCGAATACAATACATGCCACAGCCGATAAAGCGGTTCCTGCTCAAACGACAGGCTAATCATGGGAATAATCTCACCCGTTTCAGTATTGACCATCGACGAAGATTCCTCTTGAAGATTAAATTGCAACAATCTTTTCTTATCAGGATAATTGCCCAAAGCTCGTTCGATTTCCACTCGGGTTTTGTTCCCCTGTATTCCAGTCTTAAACTGCTCACCCAACCGGTAACCATACGTCTTGGACAAACCCAACAGTTTCAAGAGATCGCTACCTTTGAGTTTCTCGTGAGTATTCAAAAAATCAAACAAAGCTGCTCTTTGCTCCGCCGAAATAAAAACAATTTCATTCCGACGGTCCTTGACTACAATATTATTGATACTCTCCCACAAACGGCATACTTGAAACAATGGAGAAGTGCGTGGTGATACCTTAGGACCAGCTTCGGTCTTTTTACCGGCCGCATTCAGATAGAAACGCTTTTCAAATTCACAGCGCGACACCAAGTATTTGCACGACTTTAACGGTCGTTGGTAATATATAATCTCATCTCTAATACATCTGATTGTCTCATCAGTCAATATATCGGGATAAAATTTTCTTTGACAATTCATAATACAATCAAACTCCTCGACATAAGCCTGACGGGGATATACTTGTTCTTTACAACGAAAAAAAGCATTTTCTGTCAGTCTTCGAAAAAATAATTCCCCAATAGTCAATCTCATCTCTTTCAATTCATCATAACGGGTTTTAACAGTTTTTACATAATCGGTTATTTTCTTATCACCCGAAAAATCACTTTTTATTGACTTATATCCACGTTTTTGATTCAAATGTAACAAAACTCTCCCCAACTCGTTCAACTCGATTCGTTGCGTAACAGCCTTTGCTCTTAATCCCCATAATTGGAGTTTAGGCAAATAAGATAAAGAGTCATCGGGTAACATTCCTAATGTATCCAACTTATTCCTTAACAATGTGCGACGCAATTGATATCTGTCATATCCTTTACGTTGAGTCCTTTTTTGAGTCCTCTGTGAATTTATAGACACCCCATTTCCTTGTGTAAAAGAAGATAGTTCTGCGGCTGTAAGCGATACAACTCGGCTACCCATAGCTACCAACTCCTGTTCTTCTGAATTTTCTCTTATAACAGACCAACCTATACTCGATAAACCTAAATCTAATCCTAAGATGTTTTTCATGCCTACTATATATTTTATGGTATTATTATATTTAATGTGTAAATATAAAAAAATTTATCGAAAAATACAATAGTATTAAAAAATTATATGTATATTTGTCAACACAAATTTGAAAGCAAATCACAATAAGGATTATTCCGTTGTGAAAACATTTGGAAGGGGGAGTATTTATACTCCTCGTTCTTTTTTATATATATCTATTTTATCAAAAACTTTTTAAGAATATTTCTCTGTCTCCAACCCAAAATCCCATTCGTAAAATTATAATCACTGCTGTCATATCCTTCTCCAAACGATTTCCTTTAATAGTGTAAAAAGGATATTAATCTATATATTAGATATTATCAAAGGGTTATGAGCCGAAAATCAGGGGTATGGAGCGGCGTCGGGGACGACGGGGCGAGCTCTCAGGGACGGGAGTTTCTGAGGGGTGGGGTTTAATCCGCTGTGCAAATCCAAGATATTTTTTGTCTTAGAAACTTTGGCTTGTATCAACCCCTCCGTCCTTTGGACAGCTCCCCTGTGTTTTGCGTAGCAAAATATAGGGGAGGTGGTTTAACGCCCTTGTTACATCGTTTTAACAAACGAGATAATTGTATTCGCCTTTCTCCTCTGCCGT
>ERZ857982.2207-NODE-2207-length-15763-cov-19.837280_pt1 | contig 15763 bp, 14 predicted proteins | sample MGYA00519955_ERZ857982 | MGnify/ENA primary metagenome ERZ857982 (study PRJEB31778, sample SAMEA3449416) | human gut metagenome | biome: human gut; feature: human-associated habitat; material: faeces | place: United Kingdom | collected 2010/2012 ... | reverse complement strand
TTAGATAAACCTCTATTAGATCGGCTATCTCCTTTTCATCGTCTACTATTAAAATATTTTCATTCATAATCAGCTTTCACGCTCCTTATCAACATCATCTGGTAACGCTTCCATAATATCTCCAAAATCACATTTCAAATATTCACATATCGACAACAAGACAGGTAGCGTAACATTTTGATTTTTGCCAAGCTTAGCTTCTATGTACTCCTTTATCATTTTGTAGGTCACTCGTTCCTTGGGCTTATATTCTTCGGCTCTTTTAGCAATATTATCAAGCGGAACTTTTCCCTCACCCTCGCCAAACTCAACCTTTACGTTGATATGTCCGTCTGGCTTTTTGTGGAAAGCAGTACTACCGTCTCAACATGGTTCGTACCGCTGAACATATCGACTGCTACGCACTTGTCGGTGGAGTAGCCGAGTTCGGCAAAACAGGCGCAGTCACGGGCGGCGGTGGCGGCGTTGCAGGAGACCATGACGATGCGGGGGGCGGAGAAGGCGGCTATCTGCTCGCAGGCGTCCTTGCCGCAGCCCTTGCGGGGAGGGTCGACCATTATCACGTCGGGGCGGAGATTGCGTGAATGCAGTATCCGTGCGGCTTCGGCGGCATCGGCACAGATGAACTCGCAGTTTGTTATGTCGTTTGCGAGGGCATTCTGCTTTGCGTTTTCGATTGCCTCGGGGACTATCTCGACGCCGATTATCTTCTTTGCCGTGCGTGCCATTGAAAGCCCGATCGTGCCTGCTCCGCAGTACAAATCAAGCACCGTTTTGCCCTTCGGCTCCGCAAAATCACAGGCTGATGAATAAAGCTGTTCCGCACAGGGAGTATTAACCTGATAAAACGCCTTCGGAGCTATGTTTACGGCGTTTTTGCACATGATGTCACAAATGTAGTTTTTTGATGTCAATACTATCTCTTCATCACCTAAAATTACGTTAGTATCCCTGTTATTTACATTGATTACAGAACTTACTATCTCGGGGTATTTTTCAAGAAGTTTGTCCGAGAGAATTTTAATTTCCGGAACATTTTTTGCTACTACTATACAAAGACATATTTCTCCGCTGTAATATCCTTTTCTTAAATATAAATGACGCAATATACCTTTGTGCGTAGTTTCATCGTAAGCGGTCAGATTAAGCCCGGTTGAAATTTTCAGAAAGTCGGCAGTGATTTTCGAAAAAATGTCGGGCTGTAAAAGGCACTTTTCGCAAGGAACTATTCTGTGCGAGTGGAAGGCATAGAAGCCTGCGATAAGATTTCCGTCCTTATCGGTGCCTATGGGTATCTGTAGCTTGTTGCGGTATCCGTTTATATTGGTGTTGCGGATTATCGGCAAAAATTCGGGCGAAAGACCGCCTATTCTGGTAAAAGCGTCCTTTACGAACTGCTCTTTGGCTCTGAGCTGAGCCTCATAGCTAATATGCCGCAGAGAACATCCGCCGCACTTAGTGTAAACGGGGCAGTCGGGAGTGACCCTGTCGGGAGAGGGGGTGATGATCCTCTCTATCTTGCCATAGCAGTAGGTTTTGTTTACTTTCAGTATCTTTACTTCAAGCTTGTCCCCTATAGCAGAAAACGGCACGAAAATAACCATGCCGTCCTTCTTGCCTATACCGGAACATTCGCTTGAAAGAGCCGTTATCTCAATTTCAACGATGTCGTTCTTTTTCATTATATCTGTCCTAAGCTGAGTGCCTTTAAATAAGCGTTTATAAAGCCGTCAAGGTCGCCGTCCATAACTGCGCCGATGTTGCCCATTTCGTAGCCTGTGCGGTGATCCTTTACCATTGTGTAGGGCATGAATACATAGGAGCGTATCTGTGCGCCCCATGCGATCTGAAGCTGTTCGCCCTTGATGTCGGAAATCTTGTCGAGGTGTTCTCTTTCCTTGATTTCAAGCAGCTTTGACTTCAGCATACGCATAGCATATTCTCTGTTCTGATGCTGTGAACGCTCTGTCTGGCAGGCACACACGATGCCTGTGGGGATATGCGTGATACGAACAGCGGAGGACGTTTTGTTGACCTTCTGACCGCCTGCACCGCTTGCACGGTAAACGTCCATCTTAATTTCGTCTTCGCTTATCTCAATGTCAATATCTTCATTGATTTCAGGCATTACTTCAACGGAAGCAAAGCTGGTGTGGCGGCGTCCGGAGCTGTCAAAGGGAGATACACGGACAAGTCTGTGTACGCCGTTTTCGCTCTTCAGATAGCCGTAAGCGTTTCTGCCCTCAACCAGTATGCTGGCGCTCTTTATACCTGCTTCTTCACCGTCAAGGTAGTCGAGTACGGTTACCTTCATACCGTGCTGTTCTGCCCAGTGGTTGTACATACGGTAAAGCATCTCGACCCAGTCCTGAGCTTCAGTACCGCCTGCGCCTGCGTGGAATGTGAGAATCGCATTATTATGATCAAATTCGCCTGAGAGAAGGGTAGCGAGCTTCTGCGATTCAAGCTCTGTTCTGAAATGCTTTGCAAGCTCCTGTATCTCGGGAAGCATAGATTCGTCATCCTCTTCCTGAGCAAGTTCAAGCATTGTCATTACATCGTCATAGCTTTCACGGAGCTTTTCGTAGCTCTGTACTATATTCTTATCTTCGCCTATTTTCTGAGAAATTTTCTGAGAATTTTCTACATCGTTCCAGAAATCAGGCTGTGCGCTCTGTTCTTCGAGCTTTGCTATTTCTGTTTTGAGATTATCAAGGTCAAGTGCGCCGGCAAGCTCTTTAAGCTCAGGCTCATAGCCCTCGAACTCAACTTTGAGTTCATCATATTCTAACATAGGTTACCGTTCCTTTCAATTTTGCAATACTGCTTTATTATATACCAAAAAAATTTTTTTGTAAAGCCTTGAAATCGTTTTCATTTTATGATATACTCAATTTATTCGGTGAAAACGCAGGTTTTCACAAAATTATTCCGGTAAGCCGTCTGTGAGCGGTGCATAGCGGTAGACGGGCGAATTACCGGAAAGGACGGATAAGTCTTAAAAATCAGTATTTCTGAAAAAAGTTGTGTAAGGAGTTTATTAACATGAGCGAGATCAAGAAGATCCACATGGGTCCTGCTAAATGTGCGGTTGACCTTGGCGACGGAAGTGAAAGAGGAGAGTATGTAAACCAGGATTATATCCTGAACAAGCTTGGCAGACCTCACAGAGCGGTAAGCCTTATGTATTGCTATTATCCGCTTGACGAAACATGGCCTGCAAGAGCGAGAAACGCTTTCAAGGACAAGGAGATCGCATTCCAGTGGGATTATCCCTATGACGACTATTTTACATATAAGGGCGGTATCGGCGGAACAACCGACGACGAGCCTTTCACCTGTATGCGTGATGTAAGACGTCACGGACAGGACGTTATACTTACAATGACGATAGATCCGAATGTTACGGACGAGCATCTCGAACAGATAGGCAAGGAGCTTTCGACATTCGGCCGTATGCAGCTGAGAATCAACCACGAGGCTACAGGTAACTGGTTCTCGTTTACAAAGCGTGCAACATATCAGCAGGTGGCTGATTTCTATATCCACGCCCGTGAGGTAATAAAGAAGTTTGCACCCAACGTACAGACTATTCTCTGTATCGGCGGTGTGGAGCATCCCGAAAAGGGCGGAGAAATCGAGATGGAAAAGGAATTTGCCGACGCTGTAAGAGCAACGGATATATGGTCTGTTGACAAGTACATGGCTCTCCACTGGGGCTGGCCTTTTGACGTTGCGGACGAGGGCGGAAACTCTTTTAGCAGAAGCAAGGTAGCGGATACATATAATCTTACTAAGCTGTCGGAAAAGCGTTACAGAGAGCTTTGCGGCGGAGTAAAGAAGCCTATGGTAATGAGTGAGTTCAACGCTGACGGCGATGTAACGGGACCTTACGAGCAGGCTGAAATGGTAAAGGAATTCTGCGATATGCTCAAGAACGACAAGGATCAGGGCTGGTTCAACGGCTTTACATTCTATCAGTTCCGTGACAGAGGCAGACTGGGACTTGAAATTGAGGATCCGAACAATGCTGACTGCGGTATTGAGCAGCCGGTAATGCAGACCTACAAGGAAATTATTCACGACGAATATTTCTATCCTGAAATGAAAAGCGAGGGCGACGCACAGTTCCCTGTAAAATTACGTTGGGGCGGTTCTGAGGACGCTGAGGGTATCGAGATACCTCTGCACTTTGAAAAGAACCCCACATTCTGCGAAATCACATTTGAGGACGAGGACGCAGATCTTAATCTTATGATGGAAATCAACGGCAAGTGGTTCTACAAGGCACCTCACGCAAAGACGATAGATTTCATGTCGGCGTTCTTTGAAAAGCCTCTTGACGGTGAAGCTGACATGACGCTCAAGATATTTGCGCCTCCTGCAAGCGGTGAGAACGTAAATGACGGCAGTGAGGACTGGATGCTGAACACTTATTCGACTATCGCGAAGATGCCGAATATCCGTATCAGATTTGCACCTATCTTAAAGTAAGGCGGCAATGTGCCGCTTCAAGTTCCGCCTTTTGAAATGACTGAGGTTGGCTTAGGGTGGCAAAACGGCGGGAGTTACACAAAGCAATAATCAATAAAAGCGGTTACAGTAATATGCTGTGGCCGCTTTTTGCGGCGAGTCGCCGCTGCGGGTGTGACCCGCTTCAAGTTCCGCCTTTAATAACGCTATATATCTTTTAAGGACGGCAAAACGGCGGGGTTACACAAAGCAATAATCAATAAAAGCGGTTACAGTGATATGCTGTGGCCGCTTTTTTGCGGCAATGTGCCGATTCAGATTATGCCTATTAAAATAATTGTGCTGACGGAGTACAATCCCTCCGGTAGTCGCCCGAATTTTTTCGGGCGACAGCACCTCACCTTTGACAAGGGACGGGCATGGATGCCCGAAGTTGAACGCCCAGAGTTTCGCAAGGATGCGAAACCAACAGAGCGTTCATATGGCAAGAGTGATAGTGCTTTTCGAGGGATAGTGCGGAGTGGCGGTCACGGTGTTTGCTGTGACCGCTGTTAAAGCATTATTGCTTTACTGCCGAACACCATTTTGACGAGTACCGAAAATTGAATATAAAGAATCCGCTGTTTAACGCAAATGGCGGATTTTTTGTGTTTTTTTGGGGGGAGTTTGGTGCGGGGCGAGAGATGGTAGTACGGCAATCCCTCCGGTAGTCGCCCGAATTTTTTCGGGCGACAGCACCTCACCTTTGACAAGGGAGGCAAGGGTGTTGGCAATTTTCGAGGGATAGTGCGGAAAAGGCGGTCACAGCGGGGTGGGGTGGGCGCTGTTAAAGCATTATTGCTTTACTGCCGGACACCATTTTGACGAGTGATGAGAATTGAATATAAAGAATCCGCTGTTTAACGCAAATGGCGGATTTTTTGTGTTGGGGGAGTTTGTAGGGGAGCGGGCTTGCCCCTCCCGAAACATCACTGCAATTATCGAAAACAAGTTAATAGAATTATAATGTAAAACGTAACCGCAATTAATCTTTGACGCTTAACAGATTAAAAACACTCAGAAAATCAATAACTACGATGCAACGGGCGGGGCAAGCAAGGCAAGGATGCCTGAAATGAACGCCCAAAGGCTTTAAGAATGGACGCTTAAAGTCAGCCACACTTAGTCGTTATGCAAGGATGCATAAAGACAGCCACACAAAGCCGTTGCACGATGCAACGGCACAAATGGCTGTCGATGCACAGATGCAACGGCACTAATGGCTGACGAGGCACGGACGCAAAGCCAACAGAGCGTTCATAAAGAGGCAAATGATAAGTGTTCTTTTGCAAAGATTAGCGAAAACAACAAGGATTGGTGCAACGGGAGGGGCAAGCCCGCTCCCCTACGAAAAGCGAGTGGGATAGTGAGGTTTTGGGAGGGTTGGTTCGGGCGCAAGGGTGGCGGTGCTTTTGAGAGGGTTGTGGGAATGGCAAGGTTCGATGTGGCAATCCCTCAGTCTTGCGACAGATAGGGTTAAGTGAATATTAACGTTGATGAAATCGCAAAATGTTGCAATTTATAATAAGAAATAGCCTTGTCGCAAGCCAGCTCCCTTTACTCAAGGAAGCCAAGTGTGATAGTGCTTTTCGAGGGATAGTGCGGTTTTGGGAGGGTTGGTCCGGGCGTAAGGGTGGCGGTGCTTTTGAGAGGGTGGTGGGTGGTGGGACGGTGAAATGATAATATCGTAAAATCGGTATATATATTTGCTTTGTATTTGTTTATTTCCACAAAAAATTCTATAATTATTTGGCTGTTTTGTTGAAAATGATGTGAAAACGTGATTTAAATTTGACTTTAGTTACACAATGTGATAAGATAAACCTATATAAAGACGGTCAAAAACCGTATTGTTTATCCTTTGTGTGAGGTAGCGGAATGAAGAAAAACAAGAATGTATATGACGGGGCTGAAATGGTTCCGGAGAACGTTGAAAATACACATAAGAAAGGGAAATCTCTTACCGGCAGAATATTCAGGTGGATGTGTCTTGCTGTCGGCGGTTCGCTTATGCTTGTCTGCATAATCAATATACTGCTGAGCTATACATATCTTAAGCAGGCGCTTGTGAATGAGATGGACGAGGTAGTGCATACCGCATCGAATACTATTTCAAATCAGCTGGAATCTGTTGTAAACGCAATAACGCAGATTTCTGCCGACGCCGATTTTTCTGACGTTGCAGATGTATCTGCGATACGCTCGAAGTGTATTTCTGTCGCAAGAGATAATTCTATGTATGTCAAGGTCGATATGACGGACAGGGACGGCAAGGGACTTAACGACGACTCTATCAACTGGTCGGACGATCCCGCATATCGTGAGGTAATAGAAACCAATAAAGCGGTTGTCGGTGAGCCTTATTTCTACGAAAAGACGGGTAAGGTCGTTATGGACGTTACCGTGCCTATAATTTCAAACGATATAAATAGGCTGCTGAGAGCAGTGCTTCGTATAACAGTTGACGTGAATGTATTCTCGAATGTTATCGGTCAGATTTCAATCGGCGATACCGGCTATGCGATGGTGGTTGACGCTAAGGGAAATATAATCGCACATCCGGACTCGGAACTGATACCGCAGCAGATGAATTATATCAGTCTTGCTTCGCAGGACGGCTCATATCAGGCTATGGCTGATTGCGTTTCATCGGCAATTGCGGGTGAATCGGGATTTGGCGAGGTTACGCTTGACGGCGTTTCAAAATATGTCAGCTATGCGCCTATAAGCAATGCGGAGGGCTGGAGCTGTATAATGATTGCGACACCGTCTGAGCATACGCAGAGCATTTATAATTCTGTTGTTATCGGCATGATTGTAACGGTCGTATGCTTTGCGCTGTCGGTACTGCTTATAATAACGATAGTGAAAAAGATAATTTCGCCCGTAAAGCAGTGCTCGGACAGAATCGTTACGTTATCGCACGGCGATCTTCACCAGCAGGAACTTGACTTCGGCAAGAAAATTGACAAGGAAATATCTCAGCTGAGCGAAAGCACGAACCTTATCAGCAAGAATATAAACGAAATCATATCCGACATCGACACTATGCTCAGAACGCTCGGAAACGGCGATCTTACATATAAGCCGGCTGATGTTTATCTCGGTGACTTTGCGCCTATCAGGCAGTCATACGAATCTATAATGATCTCACTTAATAAGACGATGGACAAAATAAGCAAGGCAGGTCAGCGTGTTGCTACAGGCTCTGAGCAGGTGGCATCTGCGGCAGGCAGTCTTTCGGGCGGTGCGGCAAAGCAGGCGGCATCGGTCGAGGAACTTTCGGCATCGCTTACCGAGGTTGCGGAAAAGGTCAACCGTAACGCAGCGAGAGCGGAAAACGCCGCTGAGAATTCAGCTCAGGCTACAAAGCTTGTTGAATCGGGCAACGAACAGATGAACGGTCTGCTTGGGGCTATGCAGGAAATCGGAGAAACATCCGGCGAAATCGAAAAGATAATAAGAGCGATAGACGATATTTCGTTCCAGACGAATATACTTGCGCTTAATGCGGCAGTAGAGGCGGCAAGAGCGGGTGACGCAGGAAAGGGATTTGCTGTTGTTGCGGACGAGGTAAGAAATCTTGCGGGCAAGGTTGCTGAGGCGGCAAGCACAACGACAGAACTTATCAAGAACTCGATGAAGGCTGTTGAAAACGGAACGATGATTGCAAACAAGACGGCACAGACGCTGACAGAAATCGTCAATACGACAACTGCCACCACAAAGCTGGTAGGAGAAATCTCAACGGCTTGCGCAGAGCAGGCTGAGGCTATAGAGCAGATCAATGCCGGCGTTGATCAGATTTCTTCGGTAGTACAGACGAATTCCGCTACAAGCGAGGAATGTGCGGCTTCTGCACAGGAACTTTCGGTACAGGCAAATATGCTTGACGAGATGGTATGCGGCTTTACAATCGACGAGGAGCTTGTTACTCGTGAGGAAGCGGCGAAGGACGAAGAACCGTCTGAGGAAGAGGAAAACGCTGAAAACGGGGAAGAACCCGAATATGTGGATGACGACCCGGACGATGACGAAAACTGAATTTCTTAAAACAGGCAACAATATATAACTGATCCCTCCTGCATTATCACGCAGGAGGGATCGTTTTGTCAGTATTCGTCTTTTATGCGGAATAAGGTTTCGTGGGGGTCGGGCTGACGGTCGGCAACGTACATATCGTTTATTACGATGTAGCGGCTGTCCTGAAGGGTCTGTACTACTTTGTCAATGTCTTCCTCAGTGCCTTGAGCCTCCATTTCGACCGAGCCGTCGTAGAGATTTTTTACCCAGCCTGTTACGCTGTAGAGCGAGGCGACATTCTGTGCCCGGTAGCGAAAGCCGACACCCTGAACTCTGCCTTTGAAGAAAAAGTGCTTTCTGATTATGTTTGTATTCATTTTTGCCTCCGTCAGAATGTGAATATGTCTTTATCAAGCTGTTTCACAAGCTTATCGCTGTAAAACTCCATTTCTTCGGGGCTTTGTGAACTAAGAGGCTCGATTATGCCGATTGTCATCATACCTGCCTGCCTTGCGGCTTTGAGAGAAGCAGATACGTCATCGAGCATAATGCAGTTTTCGGGCGGTACGCCGAGCGTTTTTGCGGTATCGAGATATATGTCGGGGTACTGTTTGCCTTTGCCGAAAACGGCGGCGGAATTTATCGTTTCAAACATTCCCCACAGTCCTGTGTGATGAAGCACGGGAGTGTAAAGCTCGGGGGTCTGTGAGGTGCAGACGGCGGTCTTGTAGCCGCTTTTCAGAGCAAGCTCAACCGTTTCACGAGCGAAGGGTTTTAGTTTTACGTTGTGGCGGTATTCGTCTATGGCGAGATCTGTCCATTCCTGCATAAGCTGTTCGGGCGTTTCGGGAAGACTGAAAAGATCTATGGTGTACAATGCTGTTTCGTAAAAAGAGCGGTGACTGCATTGCCTGCCGTAATCATCGGGCGGAGTTATGCCACGTCTGCGCAGAAATTCCTCGTCAACGTACTGCCAGACGTACATCGAGTCGAGCAGAGTGCCGTCAAGGTCGAACAGCACGGCTTTTATATCGTTCATATTCTTCTCCTTTCTAAGCTTATATATTGCTATTGTATCACAATAAGACGGTGGGGTCAATAAGATTTTACGGACGATTTTCGTGTATGCGGCTTGCAAAATGCGTGGATTTATGGTATACTGAATTAAAAGAAATAAAGAGAAGAATAAAGGAAAGAAAAGAAAATTGGAACAGACAAAAGAAAACAAGATGGGCGTAATGCCTGTAAATAAGCTGCTTGTTACAATGTCGCTTCCTATAGTTATATCAATGCTTATCCAGGCAATGTATAACCTTGTTGACAGCGTATTTGTGGCACAGATAAACCCGGACGCACTGACCGCTGTAGGTATGGCGTTTCCGATGCAGAGCCTTATGATAGCGTTTCAGACGGGGCTTGGCGTCGGAATGAATGCGCTTGTATCACGCTATCTCGGACAGAAGAAGCCTTATGAGGCGGGTCTTGCGGCAACGCATGCGCTTATTCTTACCGCTTTGAACTATGTTATATTTTTAATAGTAGGGCTTACGGCGATACCTGCATTTTTTTCGATACAGACACATTCCGAAATCATAGCTGGATATGGTGTTGAATATCTGTCAATCGTATGCTGCGGCTCGCTCGGATTATTCTTCCAGATATACGGCGAGCGTATATTGCAGGCAACGGGCAAGACACTGCTTTCGATGGTGTCGCAGATACTCGGTGCGGTTATAAACATAGTGCTTGATCCTGTGTTTATTTTCGGCGTAGATTTTCTCGGAATACCCGCAATGGGCGTTACGGGTGCGGCGATCGCCACTGTAACAGGTCAGATAATAGCGGCGGCGGTAGGATTTTTACTGCACCACTTCCACAATAAAGAATTAAGGCTTGTATTCAGAAAATTCAGACTGAATTTAGGTACGATAAAAACAATATATGCCGTCGGAATACCTTCTATTATAATGAGTGCGCTGGTTTCGGTGCTGACGTTCGGTATGAATATAATACTGAAAGCGTATGAGCCTGCGGCGGCTACGGTATTCGGCGTATACTTCAAACTGCAGAGCTTCGTGTATATGCCTGTGTTCGGTATGAATAACGGAATAGTACCTATCATAGCCTATAACTACGGGGCAGGAAAGCCGAAGCGTATAACGGATACGCTGAAGCTCGGTGTTATCTGCTCGGTTGTGATAATGACAGTCGGACTGCTGCTGTTCCAGCTTATACCGGTGCAGTTGCTGGGAATGTTCGCTCCGACGGACGATATGATAAGGCTCGGTGAAACGGCGCTCAGAATATTCAGCGTATCGTTTGTATTTGCCGGAGTGTCGATAGTGTTAAGCTCGGGCTTCCAGGCGCTCGGAAACGGCTTTTACAGCATGATAGTATTTATAGTAAGGCTTATTGTGCCGACACTGCCTTTTGCGTGGCTGTTCGGCATTATCGGAGGGGTTGACTGCATATGGTGGTCGCTCCCTGTAAGCGATTTGTTAGGACTTATTGTTGCGATACTCCTTATGCGCAGGATCTATAAGAATGTCATATCGAAAATGTATGACAAACAGGATGAATCCTCGGCACAGGTACAGCAGGCATAAGAATAAAGCACAAACGGAGGAATGATTATGGGAAAAATAATCACTATTTCAAGACAGTACGGAAGCGGAGGAAGCGAGATCGGCAGAAAGGTCGCAAAAGCGCTTTCAATCCCGTATTACGACAGGACGATAATTGATGTTACCGCAAAGGAAAGCGGATTTGATCCCAAATACATAGAACGTGCGGAGCAGACAACAACGACCAGTTTTCTTTACAATCTTGCGATAAACGGTATGTACACACAGCCGCTTACCGACCAGCTTTTCTCGGCGGAGTGCAGAGTTATCAAGGCTCTTGCGGATAAAGGTCAGTGCGTTATAGTCGGTCGCTGTGCGGATTATGTGCTGAGGGAGCAGTACAGTACATTTGATGTTTTCGTGCATTCTACGGATGATTTCAGATGCGGACGTATCTGTGAGCATGACAATATAAGCAAGGACGAGGCGCTTTCGATTATCAGACAGAAGGATAAGGCAAGGCGCAGACACTACAAGTATTATACGGAACGTAACTGGGGCGAATCGCTGAATTACGATCTGTGCATCAATACGGCTACCTGCGGTATTGATGAGGCGGCTGAAATAATCGCTAAGCTTGCAGGCAAATAAAGACGTCGCATTCAGCGGCTGACGCCTTTAAGAATAGTAAAAAATCGGCTGTCAATGGTGACTTTCAAATCACATTGGCAGCTTATTTTTTTAAAACAGTTAAACAGAGAAAATATTTGAACAGAAGGAACGGTGAACGATGGAATTTGTAATGCTCTTTTTTTCGGCAATCATCATTGTCTGCATTGTAGGCAATAAGCTGTCGGCAAGGATAGGCGTACCGAGCCTGCTTATATTTCTGGCGCTTGGTATGATATGCGGCTCGGACGGTATTCTGAAGATACCGTTTGACAACTATCAGCTCAGCGAGCAGGTGTGTACGGTATGTCTTATATTTATAATGTTCTGCGGCGGTTTTTCTGCCAACTGGAAAGCGGCAAAACCTGTTGCTTTGCGTGCGGGACTTTTATCCTCGCTCGGTACGATAGTTACGGCGCTTATTACTACGGCAGGCTGTCATTTCCTGATAGGGTTTGATATAAAAGAGAGCTTTCTTATCGGTGCGGTTATTTCGTCTACCGATGCGGCATCGGTGTTCTCGATACTTCGTTCAAAGCAGTTAAACCTGCGTGGCGGTCTGGCTTCACTGCTGGAAATCGAGAGCGGTTCCAACGACCCGTTTTCTTATATGCTGACGGTCATTGCACTTGCGATAATGGCAGGTGATGATATTTCACAGCTTGGTCTTCTTGCGGTGCTGCAGATAGTCCTCGGTGTTGCGTTCGGCTTTGCAATGGGACTTGCCGCAGTGTTTGTAATGAAAAAGGTGAAGCTGTCAAAAAACAGCTTTGACATAATTTTCATGATGGCGATGATATTTGCGGCATATTCCGCACCGATACTGCTCGGCGGCAACGGATACCTCAGCGTATACATAGCAGGTATCATCATCGGTAACAGCAACATAGGAGAGAATAAGGCGCAGCTTGTACATTTCTTCGACGGAATCACGGGGCTGAGCCAGATAATGCTGTTCTTCCTGCTGGGATTGCTGTCGAATCCTTCACAGCTACCGGGCATAATACTTCCGGCACTTGCAATATTTGCGGTGATGACCTTTATATCACGTCCTGCTGCGGTGTTTGCGATATGCTCAAAGGGGTATACATGGGCTGACAGGCTGTTTATAGCGTGGTCGGGTCTGAGAGGTGCATCGTCCATCGTTTTCGCAATAATGGCTACGGTGAGCGATGTGTACACGGACAGCAATCTGTTCAATATAGTAGTGTGCGTCTGCCTTATCTCCGTTGCGTTTCAGGGAACGTTACTGCCGAAGGTCGCAACGGGGCTTAAACTCATTGATAACGAAAGCAGTGTATTAAAGACGTTCAACGACTATCAGGACGAAACTCCGCAGTTCAATATGATGCGTATATTCGTATCGGATACTCACACCTGGAACGGACACAAGATAAGCGAGATAGATTTTCCCGACGATTCGCTTGTACTTATGATAAAACACGGCGACAGCACTATCGTGCCGAAAGGCGATACGGTGATAAATGCCGGAGATGATGTTATACTCAGCATTCCGTCATACAGAGACAGCGGAAATATATTGCTCAAGGAGTATGAGATAGGACCAAAGCATTTGTGGAAGGGCAAGACGATAAAGGAACTTGATCTGCCGACTACGCTTCTTATTATAATGATAAAGAGAAACGGCGATATGGTCGTACCTAACGGAAGCACTGTAATAAAGCAGGGTGATATTCTTGTTGTCAGCGACCAGTCGCATATAGAAGAAAAGAAGAAAAATGATAAGCACGGCGGTGAAGATCCGGATAAAAAGCCGGATAAAGCGGCTGAGAATAAAGAATGCGATGAAAAAGAGGGGGAGAAGGTGAGCGTGTAACAATTGACGGAACACCGATAATGACTTTCGGGCTTGAAATTAAAGGTCGGCTGTGATAGAATAAGGCTGACGGCTTTTGTAAATATGAAACTGCCGTGTTATATATGCGGCAGTTGTTTTTTGGAGGAAAATATGAAACGCAGTAAGAAAATATCGGTGATTAGAGAGTGCGCTCGAAACAGGCATATATGCAGATGCTTTTACGAATATGACAAAAGCTATTGGTATTACTATATCAATGATTTCAACGACAAATTTGTACTCGGACAGGAAGAAAACGACTTTGAACTTAACGGGTATACGATCCGTAAAATTGACGAACTGCAAAAAGCGGAAATCAAGAATGATGTCTGTGAAGAGATAAACAGACTGAACGGGGTTGCAGGGCAAATCAAGGCTCCCCAAATTGATATAAGCTCGTGGCAGAGCATATTCAATTCGCTCAGAGAGTGCGGTGAATGGGCGATAGTCGAGAATGAAAATGAAGAGATATTCCATATAGGGATAATCTTAAAGGCGGGGAAGAATAAACTGACGATGAGAGAGTTTGACGCAGACGGAAAATGGCAGGAAGAAACCAAAATTCCATACAAAGAAATAACAAGCGTCAGCTTTAAAACAAGATATATTGATAACTGGAGAAAGTATCTCGAAAGAACGAAAGAAGGATAAGTATGGACATTAAGGAAAACTTCAAGGGGCATTTAAGCACTATCAATCATCACAAGATGGAAGTAATGAGGTTGTGTTTCAAGGTTGGTCTTTATAAGCAAGGGCTTATGCATGATCTGTCAAAATACTCGCCGAAGGAATTCATAAGCGGCGTGGTATTTTACACGGGGGATAAAAGCCCGAATACGACCGAAAGACGTGTGACGGGAAAAAGCGAGGCGTGGCTTCATCATAAGGGAAGGAACAGGCATCACTTTGAATACTGGATAGATTACGGACAGGAGCCGGGTTCTGCGATGCAGGGAATGAAGATGCCTGTAAAGTATGTTGTGGAGATGTTCTGCGACAGAGTGGCGGCTTGTAAGACATATTATAAAGAGAATTATAACGACAGTATGCCGTTTGAATATTTCAACAAGAACAGAAAACACTATATGATGCACCCGGAAACTATGGAGCTTCTTGGAAAAATGCTGATAATGCTGAAAAGATGCGGCGAGGAGGATACGCTGGTATACATAAGGGAGAGAATCCTTACCGGAAGGTATCCGAAAAAGACAGCGGTAAAAAGCCGATAAAATACATTAAATAGCAGAAAAATGCAGTAAATAGAATATATAGACAGCTTTTTACGGCCGATTGTGTAAAGTGCCTTTAAAAGCGTGAATTGACGAGTAAGTTTTATGTAAATTTACTTTGAAAAAAACGTTGACAAATGTCGTTTTCCGTGATATAATAGACAAGCACTCAAACGAGAGGGCACAAAAACAGAGGGTGCTTGAGAAAGCCTGAAACCGCTTGAACAGTGAGAAAGATGGCAGTCAAGGGTACGGAGATGGACCGAAAAAACCGGAAGGAAGAAACGGCGGAAGCGCGGTGACCGACTGGTAAAAAGTTCAAAACTCTGAAAAAAGAAATTTAAAAAATTTCAAAAAAGTGCTTGACAAACTCGAATGAATGTGATATAATAAATAAGCTGTCGCAAGAGCGGCACAAAGTTCCTTGAAAATTGAACAGTACAGAATTAAAAACATTACCTTGAGATTCTTAAGAGAATAACAAGAAATTCTGGATGAACACAAAATAACGTGCTAATAGATAGCAAGTTAGCGTTCAGCAGAGCAATCAAACTTTGATATTTAAAGCGAGAGCTTGAATATACCATTTAACAAAGAGTTTGATCCTGGCTCAGGACGAACGCTGGCGGCGCGCCTAACACATGCAAGTCGAACGGTGAAGAGGAGCTTGCTCCTCGGATCAGTGGCGGACGGGTGAGTAACACGTGAGCAACCTGGCTCTAAGAGGGGGACAACAGTTGGAAACGACTGCTAATACCGCATAACGTATCGGGATGGCATCTTCCTGATACCAAAGATTTTATCGCTTAGAGATGGGCTCGCGTCTGATTAGATAGTTGGCGGGGTAACGGCCCACCAAGTCGACGATCAGTAGCCGGACTGAGAGGTTGAACGGCCACATTGGGACT
>ERZ857982.2180-NODE-2180-length-15897-cov-7.048479_pt1 | contig 15897 bp, 16 predicted proteins | sample MGYA00519955_ERZ857982 | MGnify/ENA primary metagenome ERZ857982 (study PRJEB31778, sample SAMEA3449416) | human gut metagenome | biome: human gut; feature: human-associated habitat; material: faeces | place: United Kingdom | collected 2010/2012 ... | reverse complement strand
GAGCGCCACCTTGCCAAGGTGGAGGTAGCGAGTTCGAGCCTCGTCGGCCGCTCCAGACAAACAGCAAGGAACCGGTTTACGCCGGCTTTTTGCTTATTATGGTGACGTGGCCAAGTGGTAAGGCAAGGGTCTGCAAAACCCTCATTCGGCAGTTCAAATCTGCCCGTCACCTCCATAGCTCCCGCAGGCAGGTCGCCCGCGGGAGTTTTTCTGCATATAGCCCCTTGGACTTTGTGCGATAGTTGATTTCCCATAAAAATAAGTGACGATATGAAAGTCTCATGCCCTGTAAGCGTGCATAACAAAATGCTTACGGGGCGTTTTGCTTTCCGGCAAAAATATATTACCTTGCGCCTTTCATTGTAAAAACAACAGGTATTGTTTTTAGCAGGCACCAAAGGTCAAACAGTACAGAGCAGTGATTGATATAGATCAAATCATATTTGAGCTTTTCTGCAGGGTTCAAATCATAGCCGCCATTGACCTGCGCGTAACCAGTCAGGCCCGGCATAACCTGCATACGGCTGCGGAAGTTCTCGACTTTGCCGTCAAGGTCGTCATAAACAGTGGGGCGTTCGGGGCGCGGGCCAACAAAGCTCATTTCGCCCATAAAGATGTTGAGCAGCTGCGGCAGTTCGTCCAGGTGGGTCAGGCGCAGGATATGACCAACGCGGGTAATGCGTGTGTCGTTTTCACTGGTCCACTTCGCATCATCCGGGGCAGTGCTTTGCTGCATAGAACGGAATTTGTAGATAGTAAAAGGCTTCCCGCCGTATCCAAGCCGTATTTGTGTGTAAATGATCTTGCCGGGGGAATCCAGCCAAACAACAAGCGCAATCACAGCCATGAGCAGCGCGCAGGTAACAAGCAGAACCAAAGAAAATACAAGATCAAACCCGCGTTTGAGGATGAGATAGCTCATCCTGCGCAGTAAAGGTACAAAAGATGAGCAGCTGACGGGGCGGGGTTCCATAGCCGAATGATACATGCGGCATCGACCTTTCTGAAATGTATGGGGCCTGGCAAATACAACAAAAGCTATTTACAATGTTAACCCAAAATATACTCAAAATCAATATGTTTCGACAAGATTCATGAAGAAATATTATGAGTGTACGTTAAAATACAGTATAAAGATACATCTGATATGAATTTTTATGTTTGAACGAAGAAAAAAGCTCCCAACTTGTACCAGCTGGGAGCAAATGATAATGAAAAGAAGACGTTAATAGATTGCACATCCGCGTCTGCTGTTTTCTTTTACCAGATAAAGAGCTTTGTCAGCATCCTTGAAGATGAATCTGCTCGATTTTTTGCGGTCAGTAAAAGCAACTCCAACGCTGATAGAAACAGGGGAAAGACCGGAGTCTTTCTTGGGGAGTTCATCGTTGATAAACCTGTTGCCATCAATAATATCGTCGAGGAAATACGCAAATTTGCGATAAATAAGAGGAATTGAACTATAAAAAACAATGTCCTCTGCTGCTTGCGGCGGGAATGTCTGCTGCCATATTTTTGACCGGATGCCAGAAAAAGGTCAAAAGGCCTCCTTTGTATCTCGTGTCGGCATGACGGTGCTTACCGTTGTGCTGATTGTTTTGTTCTTCTTTATCATGATGCTGGTCAGCCGCATTCAGGGTACGGCCCGCGTGGTCAACTATGCGGGCTTAGTGTACGGCGAAACCCAGCGCATCATCAAACTGGAAGGTGCAGGTCTGCCGCAGGACGGCATGATTGAGAATGTTGCCTCCTTTGCCGCTTTCGCTGCGCGATTGAACAGATCGCGGTTTCGGCCAACGAGAATCTTTCGGTCAATAATGATATCAGCGTTTCGCTGTCCATCACGTCCTATGAAAAGCAGATCGAAAAATAAGCTGCCGCCAAACGCTTGACAAAAGCGGCAACATATGCTAATTTAGTAAACAGTTAAATGCAAGGACGGGAACGAGTAACCGTTTTGCTGTATGCGAAAGAGAGGCCCCGGTTGGTGTAAGGGGCTGGCAGGCAAAGCGGTGAATACATCCCTGAGCAGCAGGCTGAACGCCTTCGATTAAAGGCTGTTAGGCTGGGCCGTGTGCGCACGTTACAGCGTTTGGGTGTCGCAGTTGTACACTTTGGCTGCCGCACCCGCGAAGGCCCGCCGCCGCGAGGCACGGGCAAACAGAGGTGGTACCGCGTATTTGATCGCCCTCTGCCAAATTCAACATTTGGCAGGGGCGTTTTATTTTTTGCCCTTGCCGCACAAACCAAGGAGGATGCACCCCATGACCATTTATGACGAACTGAAAGCCCGCGGCCTGATTGCCCAGGTAACGGACGAGGAAGAAATCAAGGAAGTAATCAACAACGGCAAGGCTGTTTTCTACATCGGCTTTGACTGCACAGCCGACAGCCTGACCGCCGGCCACTTTATGGCCCTGACCCTGATGAAGCGCCTGCAGATGGCAGGCAACAAACCCATTGCCCTGATTGGCGGCGGCACCACCATGATCGGCGACCCTTCTGGCCGTACCGACATGCGCAAAATGCTGACCAAAGAGGACATTGACCATAACGCCGAGTGCTTTAAGCGCCAGATGGAGCGCTTTATTGAGTTTGGCGAAGGCAAGGCCATGATGCTGAACAACGCTGACTGGCTGCTGAACCTGAACTACATTGAGCTGCTGCGTGAAGTTGGCCCCTGCTTCAGCGTGAACAACATGCTGCGCGCCGAATGCTACAAGCAGCGCATGGAGAAGGGCCTGTCCTTCCTGGAATTCAACTACATGATCATGCAGAGCTACGACTTCTACTACATGTTCCAGCACTACGGCTGCAACATGCAGTTCGGCGGCGACGACCAGTGGAGCAACATGCTGGGCGGCACCGAGCTGATCCGCCGCAAGCTGGGCAAGGATGCTTACGCCATGACTATCACGCTGCTGACCGACAGCCAGGGCAAAAAGATGGGTAAGACCGCCGGCAACGCCGTTTGGCTTGACCCCAACAAGACCAGCCCGTTCGAGTTCTACCAGTACTGGCGCAATGTCGGCGATGCTGATGTACTCAAGTGCATCCGCATGCTGACCTTCCTGCCGCTGGAGCAGATTGATGAGATGGACCACTGGGAAGGCGAACAGCTGAACAAGGCCAAGGAAATCCTGGCTTACGAGCTGACCAGCATGGTGCACGGTGCCGAGGAAGCTGAAAAGGCCCAGAGTGCAGCCCGCCAGCTGTTCAGCGGCGTAGCCGACCACGAGAACATGCCTACTACCCAGCTGGATGCCGCATTGGTCAAGGACGGTAAGGTTGGCCTGCTGGCTGCCATGGTTGGCGCCAAGCTGTGCGGTTCCAACCGTGAAGCCCGCCAGCTGGTACAGCAGGGCGGCGTTCTGGTGGACGGCGAGAAAGTGACCGACCCGACCTTTGGTCTGACGGTTGAGCAACTCCAGAATGGTGTTGTGATCAAAAAGGGGAAAAAGACCTACCACAAGGTAATGCTTTGATTGTCTGAATTTATAAAATGAGCGCGCAGGCTGCTGCATCCCCGGCACACCGGGCGGCAGCCTGCCGCTTTATTTTTGGAGCATACCTTGCCCCCACACGAGATTTAGGATATAATAAAAGGGTACGAAAAATGCGGCCGGGGGAGCAACCATGCCAAAAGATAAGCTGAAAACAATTTATGTGTGCAACCAGTGCGGCGAAACCAGTCCCCGCTGGCTGGGCCGCTGCCCGTCCTGCGGTGCATGGAACACGATGACCGAAGATGTGGTGGCAGAACCGGCAAAGTCTTCTTCCGGCCGCGCTGCCGCGCCGGTACGTGTGACGGGTCAGACCAGCCTGAAACCGTTGAAACTGAAAAACGTAAGCACGACCGAAGAAAAAAGCCGCATTGTAACTGGCATTGCAGAGCTGGACCGCGTGTTGGGCGGTGGCATTGTGCTGGGCAGTGTGATTTTGATTGGCGGCGAACCGGGCATCGGCAAATCTACCATTCTGCTGCAGCTGTGCGGCGAAGTAAGCCGGACGCGCTCGGTTCTGTATGTGACGGGCGAAGAATCCGTACGGCAGATCAAGCTGCGTGCCGTTCGGCTGGATGTGCCGCAGGATAATATCTCCATTGTGGCGGAAAGCGATGTGGATGAAATCTGCGGGCTGATTGAACAGATGAAGCCGGATCTTGTAGTGATCGACTCCATCCAGACGATGCGCTGCACGGATGTGGCGTCGTCCTCCGGCACGGTCAGCCAGGTCAAGGAAAGCTCGGCACGCTTCTTGAATGTGGCAAAAACGAATGAGATACCGACCTTTATTGTCGGCCATGTCAACAAAGACGGTGCCATTGCGGGTCCCAAAGTCATGGAGCACATTGTGGATACTGTGCTGTACTTTGAGGGCGACAAGACCCTGCCGTACCGCGTGCTGCGCGCCGTGAAGAACCGTTACGGCTCCACCAATGAGATCGGCATGTTTGATATGACCGGCAAGGGATTGGAACAAATCGAAAACCCCTCGCAGGTCATGCTGGAAGGGCGGCCGATTGGCATTTCCGGTACCTGCGTTGCCTGCGTGATGGAAGGTACGCGGCCAGTACTGAGCGAGATTCAGGCACTTGTAACGAAAACGGCGTTTCCAAGCCCACGACGCACGGCAAGCGGGTTTGACTATAACCGTATGTATCTGCTGCTGGCTGTGCTGGAAAAGCGCGCGGGCTATGTGTTTAGCAACCAGGATGTGTATATCAACATCATTGGCGGTCTGAAACTGGACGAGACTGCCTGCGATTTGCCGGTCTGCCTGGCAATGGCGTCCAGTCTGCTGGATCTGCCTGTACCTGAAAAAACACTGGCCATTGGTGAAGTGGGTCTGGGCGGGGAAGTGCGCAGCGTGCCGCACCTGGAAACCCGCCTGCGGGAGGCCCAGCGCGTGGGCTTTGATACCGCCATTGTGCCCAAACATAACCTGAACATGCTGGATGCTGCACAATTCCCGGGGCTGCGCCTGGTGGGCGTTGCATACCTGCGGGAAGCCATCAATGCAATCAAAATCAATAAATAATAAGGTATGGGCAGCGACCCAAACCAAGAGGAGTATATCATGAGCGAACAGGAAAAGAATACGACCCCGGCACAGAATGCAGCCCCGGCAGCACCCAAACCGCCGAAAATTGATAATGCAGCGCTGAAAAAGGCTGCTGCGGCCCTGCGTGAGGAAAACAATCCGCAGAACTTTAATGCGGTTATCAACCTGATGATGCGCGGTGTATTCCTTGCACCGGCTAAGATTGAAATTGGCGAAAACGCTCCTAAACCGGACGAAAATGGACGAATCCAGCTGCCAAAAGACACCAAGGTGACCTTTGCACTGCTGAAATCTGGTGATGGAAAGTCTTTCTTTACCGCATTCACCGATGCAGAAGAACTGGATAAGTGGCAGAATAAGCCCGCTGGTCAGGTTATGCTGCTGCGCTTTGATGATTACGCCCGGATGCTGAACGGTAACGACCATGTGGCAGGTTTTGTGCTGAACCCGTTCACGGATAACCTGCGCTTTAACTCGGATATGGTTGCATCTTTGCTGAAACAGCGCAATGCGATGCTGGAAAAAATCAAGCAGACCGCCGCGCAGCAGGCAGCCCAGCGCAATGCACAGATCAAGCCCGGCGATAAGGTGACGATCGTGGAGCCTTCGGTATACCCGGATGAATTGGTCAACCCGCTGTGTGCCGAGTTGGAAAAGTACCCGATGGTGGGAGCCGCATACCTGCAGATCATGGTGATCAACGGAGCAACCAAGAGTTATCTTTTGGTTCTGGATGCACCCAAGGACGATGCACTGTTCAAAGCCGCAGGCGATGCAGCGCGCCCGTTCCTGGTCAGCAATGAGAAAAAGATGAACCTGAACATCACGATTTCTACTTCGCCGCTGGGCCAGCAAGGCATGCGCGGCAGCGAGCCGTTTTATATTAAGGGCCAGGGCCGTGTAGATAATCTGGGTGATGACGAAGATTGATAAAAGGCTGAATTTGGTATCGAATGATATGCCATGGTGATGGCTGCGATAGACCTATTGGATGAACACCGCAATAAATAAGTAAATAAAATAAAAATAGGCAAATAAAAGAGCGAACGGAAAGAAGAATAAAACCAGGAGCTACTGGCATGCAGAGAACACACGAAATCTTGAATCTATCTACAAGCGGGTGCAGGATTTCGTGTGTTTTTGCATAACATGCAATTTCGCTAAATACGAGTTTAGCGAAATATGGAGGAGGGCTTTACTCACAATAATGAGTACATACATTGATGTGGCGCACCCAAACCGGCATGCGCCGTATACGGATATTCCGGATCTTGTTATGGATTATCTGCATTATCTGGATGTTGTCAAGCTGCGTTCGCCGCGCACCATTAACGGTTACTATCTGGACCTGCGCGGTTTCTTCCGCTATATGATGATGGTTTGGAACCTTGCGCAGCCAGATACACCGCCGGAAGAAATTGACTTGACCCATATTACCAAACGCCAGATCAGCACCATTACCAAACGGGATATTATCAATTACCTGGATTACGCCCGCAGTAATGATAACGGTGCCAAGGCCCGTGCCCGCAAGCTGAGCGCCCTGCGCGGCTTTTTTGGCTACCTTTGCCACCAGATCAATGAACTGAGCGAAAATCCAACGGATAATATCAACCTTGGCAGCCCAAAGAAATCCCTGCCCAAATATCTGAGTGCCAGTGAAAGCATACGGTTGTTAAAAAATATACAAAGTGACTTTTATGAACGGGACTACTGTATTATTGTCTTTTTCCTGAATTGCGGTATGCGTTTGGCGGAACTGATCACAATCAATCTTGGCGATTTTAAGGACGATACCATTAAAATTACCGGCAAAGGAAACAAAGAACGCCTGGTGTACCTGAACACCGCGTGCCAGGCTGCGTTGGAGCATTACCTGCCCGCGCGGGCTGCGCTAAACAACCTGCGGGATAAAGAAGCACTTTTTGTATCCAAAAAGACTGGCAGACGCTTAACAGCGCGCCGTGTGGAGCAGATTGTTGCCAACTGCCTGAAATCAGCGGGCTTGGACAATATGGGTTATTCGCCGCATAAACTGCGCCATACCGCCGCTACACTCATGTATCAGGGCGGTGTGGATATGCTGGCCATCAAGGAAATCCTGGGGCACGAGAATGTATCCACGACGCAGATTTATACCCATATCAACCAGCAGCAGTTGAAACAGGCGGTGGAAGCCTCTCCCCTTGCGGATACTGGCTATATTGCACCGCAGTCCAAAGCAATGACGGATTCAAAGCAGGACACTGGCGAAGAGGACAGCTGAACCGGAAAACATAAAGCTGCTGACAGCGCACCCTAGCAGGCAAAGCAGATAATGTACAGATAAGCGCCGGATTGCGCCGTTTAGCGCACAACGGCAGCCGGAAAAAACAATGCTGGACAGGCTTTGACTTACCCTGCACGAACTATGCGCAAGCCAAAGCATGAATGCCGACAGCACAAGCTCCGGCAAGCAGTTCAGGAGCCAATAAACAACAAGCGCACGTGCCCCGCCGGACGCATAAATGGCGGAAGCGCACACACCTAATACAGTGCCCTTGAACGCAAAATAAGCCCCCATAAAAATGCTGCCCCACAAATGAAAACCGCAGAGATAAATCAGCGATGCCTGCAAAAATGCTGCGGCAAACCAACTGCACCAGACAGACCAGAATGTAGTATAACTTTGTGCGGCCATGACATGCTCTGTAAGCGAAGTGAAAGCACCGTGGAGCTCAAACCGGCCGAGCGGAATGCCGGCGAGATACCCGGTCAGAAACGCAGAAGAGAAAGCGAATAGATCGTTTTTGCCCGCAAGTTTTTGTATGCCCAGGGCAGTAGCCGCACCGGCGGATGAACCGTTGTTAAGAGCCCTTTTGGGCGTGTAAGGGGCCGGTGCTGGTCGCGGGGCGCGCATCAGCGTTCGGGCGCAGTGTTCCCTACTGCGCCCAATGCACTCAGCACGCCGCCTGCGGTGCCGCCGAACAGCAGCGCTGCAAGTAAGGCGAGGTTCACATGATCAAATACAAGCGGTTTGCCGCTCAAAGCGGTAGTGAGGCTCAAACACAGCGCATAAAAGACGCCCACGGAAACACCGCATAAGAGCCGTTTTTGAGCAATACCGTTCGCAAGAACGAGACCGGAAAGAACAGCCCCCACCGCCACGCTGGCACAGGTTGCCGGTTTGACAAGTTCCAGCGAGAGTGCAGTATGGGCAAAAATCTGTGCGGCCAAAGCGAAAAGCAGGATGGCGGTACCCACGCCGCAGCCGAAACTTTTGATCAGCAGCCAAGATAAATGGCCGCTGGATTTACTGCGGACTTTGCAGATATGACTTGATCGAAGTTTGGCAGATGAAGCCCTTGAATTAGTAGCAAACATAAAGAAAACGCCCCCTTTGCATGGTACAAACTATGCAAAAGGGGCGTTTGTTATTCAGGTAATACAGTCAGAACCAATCAGTTCTTCTTGGCAGGAGCATCTTTCTTGGCGGTATCTTTTGCAGTGTTGCCCATGTCCAGCTTCTCAACGGAGGAAATAGCGGAACGGCGGAAGCGAATCTTCACACGGTCGCTGGTGGTTTCCAGAACAAAGGTATCATCCTTATCATTGATAGCAGCAACGCGGCCAACAACACCACCAATGGTAATAACGGTATCGCCTACTTCGATGGAAGCGCGCATAGCAGCATCTTTCTTGTCCTGCTTTTTCTGGGGCAGGTACAGGATGATGTACATGAACACAAGGATCAGAACCATCGGCAGGAAAGTGACAAGCAGGCTGGCGGTGCTGGAAGTATCAGCGGTCAAAAATTCGATCATAATGTGGAACTCCTTAAATTTTGATTTTACAGTATTTTTATTATTATACAGGCTTTCGCCATAAACCGCAAGGGGGTAAAGCAAGGAAACACGGAATCCGCTTAAATTCTGGAATCCAGAAGATGCACATACTTATCATGGAACTGCTGGAATGTGCCGTTATCCAACGCTTCACGAATCCGCTCCATCAAATGATTGTAGAAATACAGGTTGTGCATAACAGCCAAACGCATACCCAGCATTTCATCTGCCTTTTGCAGGTGGCGGATGTAAGCGCGGCTGTAATTGCGGCAGACCGGGCAATCGCACTGCGGGTCAATGGGCTGTTCGTCACGCTCATATTTCAGGTTTTTAATGTTGATGATGCCGTTCCATGTGAACAGGTGGCCGTGGCGGGCGTTGCGGCTGGGCATGACGCAGTCAAACAAATCCACACCGCGGTACACGCCCTCAATGATGTTGCCGGGGGTGCCAACGCCCATCAGGTAGCGGATCTTATCCGCCGGGGCGTAAGGCTCTACCGCGCTGATCACATCATACATCACTTCGGCAGGTTCGCCGACAGCAAGGCCGCCGATTGCATAACCGTCCAGATCATATTCAGCAATCTGCTTCATGTGCTCAACGCGCAGGTCTTTGTAGGTGCAGCCCTGATTGATGCCAAACAGCAGCTGGTCCGGGTTCACGGCCTTGCCCTCGTGCTTCAGGCGGGCCATTTCCGCCTTGCAGCGCAGCAGCCAGCGTGCGGTACGCGCGCAGCTGTTTTTGGCGTAATCATATTCAGCGGGGTTTTCCACGCATTCATCAAAGGCCATGGCAATGGTGGAGCCAAGGTTTGCCTGAATCTGCATGCTCTGTTCCGGCCCCATAAAAATGCGGTGGCCGTCCAGATGAGAGTTGAACGTTACGCCTTCCTCGGTAATGTGGCGCAGCTTGGCAAGGCTGAACACCTGAAATCCGCCACTGTCGGTCAGGATCGGGCCGTCCCAGCGGGTAAACTTGTGCAGGCCGCCCATATCGGCAACGACCTGATCACCGGGACGCAGGTGGAGATGATAGGTGTTGCACAGCATGACCTGTGCGCGGATTTCTTTCAAATCATGTGCCGAAAGCCCGCCTTTGATCGCGGCAGCAGTGGCAACGTTTTGGAAAGCAGGTGTCTGAACCGTGCCGTGCACAGTCTGGAACTCGCCGCGGCGGGCTGCACCCTCTTTTTTAATCAGACGGTATGGCATAAATGATGGTCTCCCCTGTTTTGCTGTTTCATTTTGTTCAAAAACATGCGGCGCCAGAGTGTTTTCCTGCGCCGCTTTGTGATTTTATTATACTGGAAGCAGTAGGATAAGTCAACTGTTCTGCGAGGCAGGCTTATTGGATGAACATGGCATCGCCAAAGGAGAAAAAGCGATATTTTTCCTGTACGGCAACCTTATATGCAGCCATGGTTTTCTCATACCCGTAAAACGCAGAGATCAGCATAATCAGAGTGCTTTCCGGCAGGTGGAAGTTTGTCACCAGGCCGTCAATAGCGTGCAGCTCTACACCGGGGTACAGGAAAATATCGGTAGTACCGCTGCAAGGGACAATCTTGCCGTACTTGGCCCAGACGGCTTCCAGCGTGCGGCAGCTGGTGGTACCGACAGCAATTACGCGATGGCCGCTGGCGCGTGCTGCGTTGATGGCCTCGGCTGCAGTATCATCCACGCAGTACCATTCGGTGTGCATCTGGTGCTCCTGAATATTATCCTCGCTGACAGGGCGGAAGGTGCCAAGGCCAACGTGCAGGGTCACTTCCACAATGTTGACCCCCTTGGCACGGATGGTATCCAGCAGTTCCGGGGTAAAATGCAGCCCGGCTGTGGGGGCAGCCGCGCTGCCAAGCTCTTTGGCATATACGGTCTGGTACTGGCTCTGATCCTCTAGCTGGCGGGTGATGTACGGCGGCAGCGGCATTTTGCCGAACTCATCCAGCTTTTCGTACAAAGTCTGGGTATCGTATTGGAAAGTTACATATTTGTTGCCATCCGGCAGGGTCTCGTCTACTGTGGCCGTCAGGGAGCCATCGCCAAAGCTCAGCTTTGTGCCAGCCTGCATCCGGCGGCCGGGGCGGGCCAGGCATTCCCAGGTGTCACCGTGGGCCTGGCGGAGCAGCAGAACCTCGCACACGGCGCCGGTGGGCACTTTAACACCCATCAAGCGGGCAGGCAGAACCTTAGAATTGTTGACGACCAGCACATCTCCGGTGTTCAGGTATTCCGGCAGGTCATGGAAGATGCGGTGTTCAATCGTATCATTCTTGCGGTCAAGCACCATCAGACGGGCGCTGTCACGCGGGTCAGCGGGCTCCTGGGCAATCAGTTCTTTGGGCAGGTCATACCAAAAATCTTTCTTTAACATTGTTTTGCTTCCTTTTTGCGTTGACAAGTTGGCCGCGCAATGCTATTATTGAGGCATGCAGGCGGCGATTGTATCTTACAGCAGCTGCCATGCGGCACAGAGGCGCGGATTTCATCAGTATATTCCCTTTTATGCCAGCCAAAGGCTTGTGGGGAATGGAAAGGGACGTCCGCCGAAGGCGGTGCACGGCACGCATCGTTCCTGGGCCCGCAGCCGAACAGGGGCGGGACTGTCACGTTAGGATTAACGTGTTGCGCTGTGCTCATGCAATGTATCATTATATTGCATTTTGTGCCGGTTTTCAAGCCGGTTTTTTTATTATCTCGTGTTTGGCAGCAAAATGGCTTGAATGCGGCGGCAGGTTTGTGTTTACCCCCTGCAAACCTGCGGCGGCAGCTGCATATAGGTATTGGTATGGGGCTGGGAACAGAAGCAGAATCCCCAAATGTGCGTTGGGGTTCTGGAGGAAAGGACGGCAGTTTAAGATGAAACAGTACAAAGTTGGCGTTGTTGGTGCAACTGGCATGGTGGGCCAGCGTTTTATTACCCTGCTGGAAAATCATCCCTGGTTTAAGCTTACGGCTCTTGCTGCATCGGCACGCTCCGCAGGCAAGACCTATGAGGATGCTGTCGGCAGCCGCTGGCTGATGAAAACACCGATGCCGGAAGCAGTCAAAAAGATGGTGGTTCTGGATGCTTCCAAGGTGGAAGAAGTTGCTGCACAGGTGGATTTTGTGTTCTGTGCAGTCAACATGAAAAAGGACGAAATCAAAGCGCTGGAAGAAGCTTACGCCAAGGCAGAATGCCCTGTGGTTTCCAACAACAGCGCACACCGCATGACACCGGATGTTCCGATGGTAGTGCCTGAAATCAATGCAGACCACCTGGAAATCATCCCCGCACAGCGCAAGCGCCTGGGCACCAAGCGCGGCTTTATTGCCGTCAAGTCCAACTGCAGCCTGCAGAGCTATGTGCCTGCCCTGCACCCGCTGATGAAGGATTACAGCGTAACCAAGTGCCTGGTTTGCACCTATCAGGCAATCTCCGGCGCTGGCAAAACGTTTGAGACTTTCCCCGATATCCTGGATAACGTGATTCCCTACATCGGTGGTGAAGAAGAAAAGAGTGAGCAGGAGCCGCTGAAGCTGTGGGGCCACATTGATGGCGATAAGATTGTGCCCGCAACTGCACCTTCCATTACGGCCCAGTGCCTGCGCGTACCGGTATCCGATGGCCACATGGGCGCGGTGTTCGTAAGCTTTGATAAAAAGCCCACCAAAGAAGAAATCCTGAAAACCTGGAAAGAATTTCATGGCCCGGCGCAGGATCTGAACCTGCCCAGCGCACCCAAACAGTTCCTGCATTACTTTGAAGAAGATGACCGCCCCCAGCCCAAGCTGGACCGCATGATTGAAAACGGCATGGCTGTCAGCATTGGTCGCCTGCGTGAGGATACCCAGTACGATTACAAGTTTGTCTGCCTGTCCCACAACACGCTGCGCGGCGCAGCAGGCGGTGCAGTTCTGCTGGCAGAACTGTTGGCCGTTAAGGGCTATTTTGACTAATCATCCCCTAGATTGAAGGAGAAACATTCCCTATGAAACAACCTGTATTTACCGGTGCTGCTGTTGCCATCATTACCCCCATGCACGCAGACGGAACCGTCAACTTTGAGGAACTGGGCCGCATTATTGATGATCAGATTGCACACGGCACGGATGCCATTGTGATCTGCGGCACCACGGGTGAATCCGCAGCGCTCAGCCACGAAGAGCATGTGGAGTGCATCCGTTTTGCTGTGAAGCATACCGCAAAGCGCGTTCCTGTTATTGCGGGCACGGGCTCCAACGATACGGCCTTTGCCATTGAGATCTCCAAAGAGGCCGAGGAAGCCGGTGCAGATGCCCTGCTGCTGGTTACCCCTTATTACAACAAAACCAGCCAGGCGGGCCTGATTGCCCACTATACGGCCATTGCAAATGCCGTTACCCTGCCCTGCATCATTTACAATGTTCCGTCCCGTACCGGTGTGAATCTGCAGCCCGCCACACTGGCGGAGCTTGCCAAGCTGCCCAATGTAAACGCTGTAAAGGAAGCCAGCGGCAATATCTCCCAGGTTGCGGATGTTGCAGCCCTGTGTGGCGAGGAACTGAACATTTATTCTGGCAACGATGACCAGATTGTGCCGATCTTGTCCTTGGGCGGTAAGGGCGTCATCAGCGTGCTTTCCAATGTTGCGCCGCAGCAGGCACACGATATCTGTGCCGCATGGTTTTCCGGTGACACGGCAAAGAGCCTGGAACTGCAGCTGAAAGCGCTGCCGCTGTGCCATGCCCTGTTTGCTGATGTAAACCCCATCCCGGTCAAATGGGCAATGAACCGCCTGGGCTGGAATGCGGGTCCATTGCGCCTGCCTCTGGTGGAGCCTTCGGCTGCCGTGCAGCAGTCCCTGGAAAATGAGATGAAGGCTTACGGCGTTCTGAAATAAAATAATCACGACCAGGCCCGCAGTACCGCGGATTTGTTGCGGCACCGCGGGCCTGTGCTTTGGAAAAGGAAGGAACCAAATTAAGATGACGGATTTGATTATTCAGGGCATTAACGGCCGTATGGGCCATACCCTTGTGGAAAAGATCTCTGCCCGCAGCGATTGCCGCATTGTTGCCGGTGTGGACCAGAAAGCCGGTCAGATCGGGGATATCCCGGTTTACGCTTCGCTGGAAGATTTGCCGGAGGCAAAGGGAATCGTAATTGATTTTACTTCCCCTGCCGGTACGGTGCACGCGGCACAGTTCTGCGCGGCACATGGTATGCCTTGCGTGCTTTGCTCGACCGGTTTGAGCAAAGAGGACGAGGCTGTGGTGGAACAGGCCAGCGAGAAGGTGCCGGTGTTTCGCAGCGCCAATATGTCGGTTGGCATCAATGTGTTGATCGAGCTGGCCCGCCGTGCTACCAAGCTGTTTGATGGCGAGTTTGATATCGAAATTGTGGAGAAGCACCATCACAACAAGCTGGATGCCCCCAGCGGAACCGCTTTGATGATCGCAAATGCCATCAACGAGGAAGCTGGCGGCAAATATGAGTATGTCTATGACCGCCACGCTGTGCGCCAGAAGCGCGGCGCGCAGGAATTGGGCATCAGCTCCGTGCGCGGCGGCGGCATTGTGGGCGACCATGATGTGCTGTTCTGCGGCCCGGAAGAGGTTGTGACCATCAGCCATGTGGCCCAGAGCCGCGGTGTGTTTGCCGATGGCGCTGTACAGGCAGCACTCTTCCTGGATGGGTGTGAGCCGGGTTACTACACCATGACGGATATGCTCAAGGGTAAAATGCAATGTCTTTAAGGTCCCATGAAGCTGCAGCGTGCGCAGTAATTGCAATTGGCGTGTGCGGTGTGTTGGTTGGTTCCCTGCTGGTAGAATCCATGCGAAACGGTCAAAGCAGTGCAAAAGCCACGGTAAGCACAGCACAAAGCACCGAAGAAGTCCAGGCACAGACAGAACCGACACAGACGCCCGCGCCAACACCTGAACCGGAACCGGTCGTACAGACAGTACACTTTTCTGCAACCGGGGATAACCTGATCCACGAGGGCATTTACAACCAGGCCAGGGCGCGCGGCAGTGATGGTCACTATGACTTTATCCCTGCCTATGAAAATCTGCGGGATTTTTACGCCGGGTTTGATGTGAACTGGCTCAACCAGGAAACGCTGGTCAATGATGATTATGAACCTTCCGGTTACCCGATGTTCTCTACGCCTGGGGATATTACCAATGCGCTGTATAATGTTGGCTTCCGGGTGTTCAGCCTTTCCAACAACCACAGCTATGATAAAGGCGCTGGCGGCATTGCCTCTTCGATGGCACACTGGGCGGCTATGCCGGATGATGTGGTGTCCATGGGGTTTTATAATCTGGAAACCTATGATGACTATGTGTACCAGACAGTAAACGGCGTTACCATCGGCTATCTTTCTTATACGGAGATGACCAACGGCCTGCCAACGCCGTCCGGCAGTGAATACGGCGTGGTTTATCTGGACCAGAGGGATGTGATTGAAAAGCAGATCACGGATATGCGCCCCAACTGTGACGTTCTGGTCGTCAGCTGCCACTGGGGTGTTGAAGGCAGCCATACAGTTACGGATGCACAGCGCAAAACAGCCCAATGGCTGGCTGACCAGGGTGCAGACCTAATCATTGGCACCCATCCGCATGTGACGCAGACGGCGCAGTGGCTGACAGGAACGAATGGGAATAAGTCGTTTGTTGCCTATTCGCTGGGGAACTTTATCAATGCGCAGGATATGCCGGACAATATGATCGGTGCCATTCTGGATGTGACGTTCCAGAAAACAACCGCAGCAGATGGTACCGTTACCGTGGAAATTCAAAACCCGGTACTGCACCCGGTGATCACCCAGTATGAGCCGCATTATGCAAACATTCGGGTTTACCTGTATAAAGATTATACGGATGAACTGGGCGCTGCACATGGCAACTTTGCATTGAGCAGGGCTTCCATTGAACAGGTTTTGAATGGTTCAATCGATTCTGAGTTTTTATCGTTAGAATAAAGGCAACACCGCACAATTCCCGCCTTACGGCTTAAGCACCGCTTCGGCGGCTGC
>ERZ857982.2173-NODE-2173-length-15939-cov-3.925585_pt1 | contig 15939 bp, 21 predicted proteins | sample MGYA00519955_ERZ857982 | MGnify/ENA primary metagenome ERZ857982 (study PRJEB31778, sample SAMEA3449416) | human gut metagenome | biome: human gut; feature: human-associated habitat; material: faeces | place: United Kingdom | collected 2010/2012 ... | reverse complement strand
CGTCGAACCACTTGCTGCGATGGCTCATCTCCATCACGCTCTGGCCGCTGTCGCCGTACTCGAGCAGCTCGGCCTGTGCCTGCTTCAGAACTTTCTCGGGCAGCATGCTGGGCCCCGCGCTGAAATTATATACTCGTGCCATAATGCACCTCTCCTTTTCCCTCAGTGATTCACGGAAACGCCGCCCGAACCTTGGCGGCGTTCGTGTTCTGGATTTGTCCGTAGTATACCGGTTTTGAGGGGTGCAAAACAAGAGCATCTTTGCACAAAGATGCAGTGTTCCTGTCCGCATTGAAATCGCAAAGCGCACAAACGTTCGTCGTATAAGAACAAATCCTAAGACATCTGTAAAATAAGTACAGAATCACCGCATGACCACTGGATTTTCCGCTCTTGCGCTTTGGTGTGGATTCTGGTAAAATAGAAGTATCAGAGACAATTGTAAAAATATTTTTTTGAAAGGAGGCGGTTCCATGTACGGTATCCCGGAGCACTGCCAGTCCCTTTCCCCCGCCGAGGAGCAGGTGCTGCTGGCCGTCTGGGCCTGCCGCCCGCCTGCCACCCGGCGCGACATCGGCGAAAAGCTGGCTGCCAAGGGCTGGGCCCCGGCCACAGTGCTCAACTTCTTGTATCGGCTGGAAAAAAAGGGCTGGGTGAAGAGCGGCAAGGACCAGAACCGCAACACCTACACCCCCACCGTTACCCGCCGGGCCTACGGCGTGGCCGCCATGCGGGAACGGCTGGACACCGTCTTCGGCGGCGACCTCGCCGAGGCCGTCCGGGCCCTCGTCAGCGAGAGCGGCTGCGGCCAGAGCGAGCTGGAACAGGCCATGGCCGTCCTGGCCGAAAAGCACGCTGAAGCGGAAGAATATGATTTGTATGACCCATACGGGTAAAGCCCGTGCAAAAACAGAACAAGCCCTCTCCGGAGGGCCTGTTCTGTTGCGTTTTATCGACATTTATGCTATTCTTGTTTGTAGAAAATACAAAAATGACCGCCTCACAGCCTACCAAACTTGAGCGGTCATTTCTTCTTGGCGAATCTGGTAAGGGGCTAGTCGTTTGCAGACAGCGCCTTTTCTATTTGTAGAATCGTGATTTTTTGTTGTTTTGTCAAGCCCGCATGGTGGGCTGGGAGGATCTATGTCAGATTGCAAACTGCGCGCCAAAAACTGCGGCGGCTGCCCGCTTCTGGGGCTGGACTACGCCGCGCAGCTCAAACAAAAAGAAAGCGCCGTCCGCGCCCTGCTGGGCAAATACGGCCCCGTGCACCCCATCCGGGGGATGGATGTCCCCTACCGCTACCGCAACAAGGTCATTTCCACCTTTGCCCCGGCAGCGGGCGGGAAGCTCACCTCCGGCATCTATGCGGCCCGCACCCACAAAGTGCTGCCCGTGGAGAGCTGCCTGCTGGAAGACGAAGTGCTGGACAAAGTGCTGCTGGCTGTCCGGGCGGCGGCCAATCGCTGCCGCTACCAGCCCTACAACGAGGACCGCGGCACCGGCCTGCTCCGTCACTGTCTGCTCCGTCGGGCCGTTGCCACCGGGCAGGTGATGGTGGTGCTGGTCACGGCCCAGCCCGTTCTGCCCGGTGCCAAGAACTTCGTCCGTTATCTCTTGGAAGAAGCCGAAACGCGCGGCGTCCCTGTGACCACCGTGGTGCAGAATTACAATCCCCGCCAGACCAGCGTTGTGCTGGGCGAGGCCGAAAAAGTGCTGTACGGCAAGGGCTTCATTCTGGACACTCTCTGCGGCAAGACCTATGCCCTGAGCCCCTGCAGCTTCTACCAGGTCAACCCGGTGCAGACGGCGGTGCTCTACGGACTGGCCGTGGATGCCGCCCGCCTGACCGGAAAAGAGACCGTGTGGGATCTATATTGCGGCATCGGCACGATTTCACTTTTTCTTGCACAGAAAGCGGGAAAAGTTTATGGGGTGGAGATCGTCCCACAGGCAATCGAGGATGCGAAGAATAATGCGGCGCTCAACGGTATCAATAATGCTGAGTTTTTTGTAGGAAAAGCAGAGGAAGTGCTGCCGGCATTTTATGAAAAAAAGAAAGACACAGATGCAGATATGCTGCACCCGGATGTGATCGTGGTCGATCCGCCGCGAAAGGGGTGCGATGGTGTATGTCTTGAGACGATGCTTAAGATGCAGCCGGAGCGGATCGTGTATGTAAGCTGTGATTCGGCGACGTTAGCGAGGGATCTTAAGGTGCTTTGTGAGGGCGGATATGAACTTCGTAAGGTAAGGGCGGTGGATCAGTTTGGGAATACAACACATATAGAGACTGTGGTAAGACTACAAAGGAAACATACCTAGAAATCCTTGAATTTACGCACTTTGTTGACTTTTTCAGTTTCAACAGATTAGAGGAAAATCACAAGGAAAAGGTACTTGTAAACAAAGTAACCGTTGTGGTTGCCTTAGACCTCGGTACGGGGAACACAAAAAATCCTGGATTATGAAAGTGAATATAGCGCTATCAATACATTGATAGAAGATAGGGATACTTGCAGCAGAGTGTCCCTATTTTTTATACAAAATTTTAAAATTCAGGAGGAAAAACAAATGGGAACAACACAGCGTAAAGAGCAAAGAAAAATGAAATTGGAAAAGGAAATCATCAGATTAACAAAACTGCATCAGAACAAGGACAAAAGAGAACTCATTCAAAATATCAATCATGTTCTAAGAGCCCAGGGAATTCATCTGAATAGGAAAGTTAAATGGATCTGTAAAGTAACAGGTTCTCCGGAAGGGACAGTATATACATGGTTTACCAATGCCAGATGCCGGCGAGAGAACAAAATCCCGTTGTATGCCCTGTGCCAGATGGCGCTCGCCTTAAGAATATCTGTATATGAGTTTTTCAGTGCAGATCATTTTATGGAAATTGCAGAGAAACAAAAGATTGATCGGAGATGTAAATTATATTGGCATCTGCGGAGAAATGTAGCCGAAGATTTATGGAATGGTACTCATTCCGAAAATGATACATGGTAGGGACAGACGTTAGATATTAAACGAGAGTTTCTGGATGAATTATATCTGAAAATGGTGAATGACCAGTTAAATTAGTAAAAATGAACAATGGAGGGAAATCAGATGTCAAGGAACACAGCGACAGGAGCAAAAGTAAAACAGGAAAGAAAAATCACTTTTAAAAACAAGGAACATGAGATATTTTATAACACCTATCTTTCAAAATGCTCGTGTCAGGATTCGTACCACAAAACCCTTATTTATTGCCTGGGACTTTCAGAGGACACCAGACGCAATGCAAACCGGATCTATGATTTTAAGACTGGATTTATTAAACCGGAGTGCCTGCAGGAAGGATGGCAGACCAGTGGGAGTGAAAAGATTGTCCGTATTGCTTTTAACCTTTATACAGACGGAACACCTACAACTGATGAATATAAGGATACAGAAGCGCAGATTACAGAAACACGGCTTTATTCAATAAGCGATATATTCTGCACAGGGTACGCCAGATATTTTTGGGAAGCAATTAAAATCCGATACCCGGACTATTGTTTCTACGTGGATTGGGAGGACATGTTTTATGCTGAAGATTAGGCTGCAAGGCACAGTGAGGGATATTCGCTGGTTTAAACGGCTTCTGGAGAAACACCCGGAAATCCGGGTGATCCAGGTGTCAGAGATATTTTCAAACAAGGGAACGAACCGATATTTTCGCTTCTATGCAGAGATTGACAGAATTGAAAAGGATGAAAGGTAGGTAGAAATTTATGTGCAGAATTATCGCAATCGCAAACCAAAAAGGCGGGGTTGGTTATGCATAGTAGGTAATTATGGAAAGTTGGAGAACAGAAACCTGATATATTCAGCATTTCTTTCTCCAATTACTTTGCATAATTAGGCGTTGCTATTTACCGAAGTTTTTGAGCCAATTAAGAAGATCATTATCTTCCTGCCATGATGGCATTTCTCCGTCTGAAGGACTTTGATAAGCATTTTCAAGAGCCTCACGTTTCATTTTTTCGTCTGCTCTGGCGTAAACTTCCGTGGTTGATACATCCGAATGTCCAAGCAGATCTCGGATATAGATAAGGTTTATCCCTGACTGGAGCAGGTGCATTGCCTTTGAATGGCGCAAACAGTGTGGAGTCAGTTTGGGATCAACATCTTCATGTCCGGAAAGATATGCCTGTTCAGCATATTTTTGAAGGATGTAGGTAATCCCGGCACGAGTCATTTTCTTACCTGACCTGTTGGTAAATAAAGGATGGTTTCGGTAGAGTGCAGTATCCAGATGATTCTCAGCTATATATTGTCTGATAAGCTGTCCTGTAGGTGCCATTACAGGTATGATCCTGCTTTTATCACCTTTTCCGGTTAGTTTCACGGTTACAGTATCCGCAAGTGTGATATCACAAACCCTTAAATCAACCAGTTCCTGTACACGGCATCCTGTATCATACATAAGCGTCAGCAAAACACTATCACGACGACCGGAGAGAGACATAACGTTTGGTTGTTCCAGAAGTGCCTTTGTCCCTTCAAGAGACAGATATTTTATCAAAGGCTGTTCCACTTTTTTCATGGGTATGCCGAGGATCTGCTGGCACTGTTCTATTTTTTCAGGGCATTCAATGATGAGAAAACGAAAAAAAGAGTGTATTGCCGCCAGACGCTGATTTCGGGTAGCCGGTTTACAGTTACGTATTTCTTCAAGCCAGTTCAAAAAGCGGTTTATCAGTTCACGGTCTAAAAGCTGAAGCTTTACTTTATCCGGTTGTATACTTTCCTGTTCTTTACAATAAATAAGCAAAAGAGAAAACGTGTCCCTGTAAGACAATTGTGTGTTTGCTTTTATACCCCTCTGTGAAGGGAGGTATGTGGTCAAAAATCTTGTAAGGTAAAAACCAAAATCATATTTCTTCATTTTGCACCTCCGGAATCACAAAAGCACATTTTTCCTCTATTGTGCTTAATAACTCAGGATAAACTTCAGCAGTGAGCCGAAGATATCTGGAAGTGGCACTGACAGATTTATGACCCATATATGTGGAAAGCATAGGAAGCATCGCAGTGAGATCGTTTCCCCCGGTTACCCATTTTTGCAGCACGTGTACTGCAAAGGTATGACGCAGATCGTGAAGTCTTGGTCCCTGACCTTTTCCACCATGGGAAATCCCCACCACTTTAAGATAAACACGGAATTTTCCATAGATCGTATTCGGGCTGATCATTGTATGATCCGGTGCCATGAAGAAATAATCTGTATCTTTGTCCCACCAGATTTTATCAGCATATTTTTGACAGGCCTGTGTAAGGGATTCGGACATGGGGATCAGACGATCCCTATCCATCTTGGCTCCTTTTATTGTCAGGATACCATCTGTGAGATTTACATCTTTTACCTGCAGCTTTAGAGCTTCAGAAACACGTAATCCACATCCATACAGCATCCTGAAAATAACAGGCAGACAGTTTTGTATGTTTCTTCTGTCATCACAAAATTTAGTGTTATCAGCAGCTGCAAACAATGCAATTATCTGCTCATGCGTAAAAATATATGGAACAAAGGAGGCAGTCCACATACCACGTTGTTCAGGTAAAAAATATACCTCATAGCCAAGAGTGTACAGGTATTCACCAAACTGCCTCACACATGTCAGTCTGTGGGCACGGCTTTTGCCTGTCTCCCCTGCTCGGGGAGCTATCCAATCCTCTGCGAGTTTTTTTGTGATACAGACTTCCGTCAGATCATAATCGTTGCTGAATCTGCAAAAACGGGACATTACTTTCTCCTCGGATTGATATTTAAATCCAAGATTTCTTTTGAAAGATATGAAATTTTCTGCAAGTTCTTTAAATATGCCGCTCATTTCAGGTGCTTTATGCTCAGTTTTCATAACCGGATACCTCCAATGCACAGTTTCTAAGCTGTTCAATATCAACCCTTAGATAAGCCATGGTGGTTTCAGTACTTGAATGTCCAAGGATTTCGGAAATGACCGGAAGAGGAATCCTGTTTTCCAGAAGTCTTCCTGCCAGACTATGTCTCAGTGCATGTGCACCGTGATGACGCCCTTCCGTTTTAATTCCAGCTTTTAAAAGATGCCTGTGGACAGTAGAGCCGACAGCAGATGCTGTAAATTCATGTATAGGTGCCCTGTGTCTGACAAAAATATGATCCGAATTACAAGTCGGACGACCGTATTTCATGTATTCGATAATGGACTCACCTACATCTTTCAGAAGAGGCAGTTCTATTTGTTTTTTTGTCTTAACCTGATAGAAACTGATTTTATTTGTTTCCCAGTTAATGTTTTCAAAACGTAGATTTGCCACATCACTAGCTCTTAATCCGAGCCTTGCAATCAACAGGATAATTGCATAATCCCGCTTACCGCCGGGATTGCCGAGATCGATCTCCGCTAAAGTTTTTGAGACTTCTTCTGCTGTATAAACAGAAGGAAGTGTGCTGTTTTTGTTGTAATGAATGCAGGGGATCCTCTTATAGGTATCCATGTCATAAAAACCATTTTTAAAGGAATATTCCAGAAAAAATTTTACTGCTCTAAGTGTTGCAGCTGCAGTCGGTTTTGAAAAACAGGATAACGCTGCGATAAAATCATAAATTACAGAAATAGTGATTTTTTCAAATGAGCAGCATCCTTTTCCTTCCAAGAAATCAAAAAATCTTTCCAGATAAAGCTGTGTTCGTAGAATACTGTCTTCCTTGATGTTTATGCTCCTACGATATTTGTTGTAGCCTTCTACTGCCGGAAGAAAGACTTCCGGGAACTGGTATTCACGCTTACGTTCTTTGATCATAACGGAATTGTTAAGCTTAAAATCTGAAAGCATTTCCATGAATCTTAAAAAACATGGTTTCTTATCTCGAATGCCACTTGAAAGATGGTAGTGGTCTTCAAGAAATGACAACGCAAGATCCATGGAAAAATAGATTTCATTTTTTCCTACAGCATAAGTTTTTAACTGATTTGTGATGCACTTAAAGGAGTACACAGTTCCTTTAGAATATTTTGCAGCAACAAGCCAGTCATAGGTCTGTTGGATGAGTTTGTCCAGTGTTTGTTGTTCTTCCATAATTACCTCCATGATATTTATTGACCGTGGTCTATAATAATCATGAAGTTTTATGCAAAGTTGCACAATCAGAAAATGACAGATTTATGGGATGTGCGGCTATGAACTTTTCATAATAACTTACTTTCCATAACCAACGTTATGTGAAGCTTCACATAAAGTTGGAAAAACGACAACGTGTGTAAATTTAGGTATCGGGCTGGCAAGAGCCGGGAAAAAGGTACTTCTGGTTGAGGCAGACGCTCAGGGAAGTATGGCGGTGAGTCTGGGTATTCAGGAACCGGACGAACTGGACGTGACCTTAGTAAATATCATGGAGAAAGTTATCAATGACGAAGATGTGGAGCCGGGAGAAGGCATTATCCGCCATGAGGAAGGGATTGATTTTATTCCGGCAAATATCGAGCTTGCCGGACTGGAAACATCTCTTGTAAATGTAATGAGCCGAGAACAGGTACTTCGTCTGTATCTGGAAGGGGTAAAAGCGGATTACGATTACATACTGATTGATTGTATGCCATCACTTGGGATGATTACAATTAATGCCCTTGTAGCGGCAGACAGTGTGCTGATCCCGGTGGAAGCGGCTTACCTGCCGGTAAAGGGCCTGCAGCAGCTTATCAAGACCATTGGCAAGGTACACAGGCGGCTGAACCCCAGGTTATCCATTATGGGGATTCTGCTGACAAAGGTTGACCGCCGGACAAACTTTGCACGGGATATTTCTGAACAGATCCGTGATGTATACGGCAATAACATCCATATCTTTGAGAATTGTATCCCTATGTCTGTACGAGCGGCAGAGACAACAGCGGAGGGAAAGAGTATTTATCTCCATGATCCGAAAGGGATTGTGGCAGAGGGATACCGCCACCTGACCGGGGAGGTGCTTGCAGATGAAAAATAAGAGTGCTGAGAAAATCAAGCTGACTTCCTATGACGATCTGTTTGGAACAAAAGATAATAGCGTGGAAGGCATCTATACAACGGTCGCCTTAAGCCAGCTTCATCCGTTTAAAAATCACCCTTTCAAGGTATTGGACGATGAAAAAATGCAGGAAACCGTGGAAAGTGTGATCCAGCACGGCGTAATCCAGCCAGGGATTGTGCGCCCTTGTGCAGATGGATATGAGGTGGTAGCCGGACATCGCAGATGGAGGGCCTGCGAACTGGCAGGAAAGCCGGACATGCCGGTAATTATCCGGGATCTGGATGATGACGCAGCTACGGTGCTGATGGTGGATACCAATATCCAAAGGGAGAACCTTCTGCCAAGTGAGAAAGCCAGGGCTTACAAGATGAAATATGAGGCGCTGAAACATCAGGGAAGCAAAGGGGACAAGCACACTGCGGATGTTGTGGGAGAGAAAGCCGGGGACAGCGGAAGGACGGTACAGAGGTATATCCGGCTTGCCAGCCTGATTAACGGGCTTCTGGATTTGGTGGATACAGGAAAGATTGCGATGATAGCTGGAGAACGCTTATCCTATCTGAAGCTGGAAGAACAGGAAATGGTGATGGAGGCAGCGGAGAACATTGGTGTTTATCCATCACCGGCTCAGGCCGGGCAGCTCAAAGTTATGAGTGAGGAAGGAATGCTGTCAGAAGGAAGTATCTATGCGCTTCTGGTAAAGAAAGAGGGCGGCGGGCAGACTGTGACGATCTCTTCAAAGAAGATCCGTGATTACTTCCCGCCGGCATACACAAAGGAACAGATTGAGGAAGTGATCTATTCACTTCTGGATCAATGGAAACAGGGAAAGGAGGGGGAATTAAATGCAGGAGATACAGTTTGATTATTTCCGTGGGATGGAAGCGGAACAGTATAGTTTTTACCGTGTCCCGAAAGTGCTGTTTACCGCAGAGTGTTTTAAATCCCTTTCCTGTGAAGCAAAGGTTTTATACGGTCTGATGTTAGACCGTATGAGCCTTAGCATTAAGAACCGCTGGTTTGACGAGGAAGATAGAGTATATATCATTTTTACCGTGGAAGAAATAGCAGAGCTTCTGAATTGTGGAACACAGAAAGCGGTGAAGCTGATGAAAGAACTGGACGATAATCAGGGGATTGGATTGATTGAAAAGAAACGTTTGGGATTGGGAAAACCGAATGTAATCTATGTGAAAAACTTTATACTGAAGGAAAAGTGTTCTCCTGAGCAGAGAGGAAAAGCGCCGGAAAACCTTGGAAATACGCAGAATAGTGAAAATCACAATTCAAGAATAGTGAAAACCACAAATCAGGACTTACCAGAATCACAATTCAAGAATGATGAAAATCATACTTCAAGAATTGTGGAAATCACAACTCAAGAAGTTCCAAATTCACAATCTAATAATACTGATATTAATAATACTGATTTTAATGAGACTGATTTTAATGAGATTGATTCTATCCAATCCTATCTATCTCCATCTGCAGGTGAAGTGCGCCCTGTGGGAGAAGATGTGATAGAGAGGATGGAAACCTATCGTGCCCTGATACAGGAGAACATTGATTATGAGTGCTTTCTGGACAGAAGGGAGAAAGAAGATGTGGACGAGCTTATTGAGCTGATGGTGGAGATCCTGATGATGCCGGATGACAGCGTGGTGCGGATCGGCGGGGCAGATAAGCCGGTATCGGTAGTCAAAAGCCGTTTCCTGAAGCTGACCTATTCCCATATCGAGTATGTTTTGTTCAGCCTGCACCGGAATACATCCAAAGTGGCGAACATCAGGGCATATCTTTTGACTACGCTTTACAATTCGTCTATGACGATGAACCATTACTATCAGGCGGAAGTGAACCATGATCTGTATGGAGGTAAATGAAATGCGGATAAGTGAATTTATGAAAAAGGTGATCGTACCGGTAGGAACCGCAGTATTCCTGGGAGCGCTGTTTTATCCTCTCTGTGTGGAGCAAGGGCAGTGTGATTACCTGAAACTGTGGATGTTTGTAGGGATTCCCTTTGGGGTACAGAGGATGTTCCTGTGGATCATTCCGAGGGGCTTTGATATTGGCGGTACGGTGGGAATGTTTGTATTCAACCTGCTGATCGGCGGCGTAATCGGCGGGTTCGTCCTGGTCTGGCGTCTTCTGATGGCGGTCTGCTATCTGGCGAAAATGGCGGTTACCGGGATTTCAAGATTGGTAAGTGCCAAAACACTGTGAAGTGTTTACAGAAGAAAAAGTGAATGATAGAGTTACGAAAGCAGCTAAGTTCATGTACCTGGCTGCTTTTTTCTGTCTGTGGACAGGAAACTTTGCGACACGGTGTCACAAAGTAAAATTTATCGTGGAAGGAGGGACTGTGTTGGGAAACCGTGCGGGATCGCAGGAGTTGATCCAGTTGGGGGAACGTATCAGACAAAAGAGAAAAGACAGCCATTTAACTCAGGAGACTTTTGCAGAGAAAGCCGGGATCAGTGTCAACACAGTGAGCCGCATTGAAGGAGGGCAGGCAGCCATGTCTATTGAGATTTTTGCAAAGCTGGTGGAAATACTGGATGCTGACGCCAACGAGTTATTAGGCAGGAATCCGGAAGAAATGGGAAATCCTGCCCATAGGATGTTTTCCCGTGTAAAGAACCTGCGTCCAAAGGAGCAGAAAATTGTGATCCAGACTATGAGCGCCTTGATGGATGGGATTGAAGGAATACGATAAAATCCACAGATATGGGAGGGAATCCTGTATGTTTCCCCATATCTGCAAGGGAAAAATAACTGGCAGGATGATACATTGGATATGCAAAGCACAGAAACTGGAGAGGAGGGAGAAAGGGTGACCAGGGAAGAAAACCTGCTTTATCGGAGGAGTTGTCCTTATGATGCCATGGGGGACTACTCATTACTGATTGAAAAACAACAGATGAAATCAACAGAATCGGAGGCACATCCTTTTCCGGCCAAGTCGAAAGAGGAACCGATTCGGCAGTAGCTGCATATACAGTAATCCTGTGCTTTAGTTTGATGAAAACGGCAAATTTAAGCCGTTCAATTTTTAATGCACATTAGGAGGCGGCAGGATGGAGCAGAAAAAATACAGCATTATTTATGCCGATCCTCCATGGCGGTATGAGATGAAAAAAGGACAGGGAGTAGCAGAGAACCATTATTCCACAATGGGAACAGAGGAAATCTGCGAGAAAAACTGTGCATTATTTTTGTGGGTGACATTTCCACAGTTACCGGAGGCGTTCCGGGTCATAAAGGCATGGGGATTTCGCTATAAAACGGTCGCTTTTGTCTGGATTAAGCTGAACCGATCCGGGCAGGGCTATTTTTTTGGCTTGGGATATTGGACTCGCTCTAATGCAGAAATATGTCTTTTGGCAACAAGAGGAAAGCCAAAAAGAATATCAAAAAAAGTGTTTCAGCTTATTATCAGCCCGCTAGAGGAGCATAGCAAAAAACCGGCAGAAGCCAGGAAACGCATTGTGGAATTGCTGGGAGATCTGCCCCGGATTGAACTGTTCGCAAGGCAGAGATCTCCAGGCTGGGATGCATGGGGAAATGAAGTAGATAGTTCCCTGGATATGGATTACAGGAGGGAACAGGATGAAACAGAAAAAGTATAACATTATTTATGCCGATCCTCCCTGGACATTCCGTGTGTATTCCCCGAAAGGAAACGGCAGGTCAGCGGCGATTCACTATCCCACAATGAATTTAGAGGCAATAAAAGATTTACCGGTGGAACAGCTTGCAGATAGAGACTGTACTTTATTTCTGTGGGTAACATTCCCGAATTTACGGGAGTCATTTGAGGTAATCCGAAGCTGGGGATTTACTTTTAAAACCGTTGCTTTTGTATGGATTAAACAGAACCGGAAATCGGAAAGTTTGTTTTGGGGTATGGGATACTGGACTCGTGCAAATGCGGAGATTTGCCTTCTCGCAACGAAAGGCTCTCCAAAGCGGCAGTCTGCCGGTGTTCATCAGGTGATAATTTCCCATGTAGAGGAACACAGTAAAAAGCCGGCAGAAGCCAGGGAGCGTATTGTGAAACTGATGGGAGATCTGCCCCGGATTGAACTGTTCGCAAGACAGCAATCTCCCGGCTGGGATGTATGGGGAAATGAAGTGGAAAGTTCCCTGGATATGGGAAAATTGCAGGAAAACAGAGGAAAGGAGAAAGTCGGAGAACTGTGCAGCCTGCAGCGGATAAGTTGCTCCGGCATGTGATTTTATGGCGTTTGTCAGTGTACCAAAAGACCTGACGAAAGTAAAAAATAAAGTAGTGTTGAATCTGACAAAGAGACAGCTTATCTGTCTGTCAGCAGCGGCGGCCATTGGGCTGCCTTTTTATTTTCTTACAAGAGAATGGATTGGGACAACCAATGCGGCTACAGGTATGGTGCTTCTTATGCTCCCGGCATTTCTATTTGCTATGTATGAGAAAGACGGGCTTCCCCTTGAGAAAATTTTATGGAATATCGTGACAGTAAAGTTGATAAAGCCGTCCGTCCGCAGATATGAGGTAGAAAATTTTTATGAGATGGATGCGCCGGCGGTCGACCAGAAGAAAGGAGGGGAGCGTCTTGGGAAAAAGAGAAGACATCGCAGTAGATAAGCGGAGAAAGAGAAAGTACCGCAGGCTGGCCCGTTACGAGAAGCGCCCTCCGGTATACGATGCACCGGACAAGCCGTGGAATGCATAAGAGAAATGCCCGTCTGCAGGAATCCGAGTTCCTTGAGAAAGGAACAGGCCGTCTTTTGCATGAGACAGCACAGGAAGCCAGTGGAAAAACAGCGGGACAGGCGGCAAAAAACGCAGAGAAGGCAAAAAGGGGAATCCTGCAGAAATTCTGGCAGAAACGCCAATATCAAAAGGCATACCAGGCAGCGAAAAAAGGAAAGAAAACAGCGGCGGGAACAGCCAAAGCCACACAAACCATTGCGTCTAAAGCAAGGAGTGTGGCTTCTTCTATTGTTGGAAAAAGCAAAGGTATGCCGTCCAGATAATATTCCTCACGTGGGATCATCCTGCCGCTCTCATCAAGGACAGGTTTCATGGCGGCTTCATCATATTGGAACATGAGATAGCGCTGAGCCTCTCCATAATCCGCATTTTTACTGGTGATATGTTTCAGGATGGCCATGAGCGGCAGCTCCTTTCTGTATGGAAGAAAGTTCCGCAGAGAGGGAGTGGAGATCTCCCGCCATTTTTAAAACTTCATGTTTCATTTCAAAAATATCTGCAATTCCCTGTTGAATATACTTTCGCATTTCCTGAGAATGGATACCGCCGCTGTTAAAGTAGCGTGCGATCTGGTTCAAATTGCTGCCGATTTTTCCAAACTCTCCGATCAGCTTTTTCAGCTCAGGAAGATCTGCCACAATCTCATAAGTGATCTTTGGAGTCTTCCCGGTGATGAGTTTCCTTGCGTACTCGGCCAACGGAAGAGAAGCATTTTTTGCATTGGAAGAGATAATCTCATATTCTGTATCTGTCAGGCGCAGCATGATCTGGTGATTTCGTTTCAACTCTTTATGTTTTTTGGGACGTGCCACTTGCTGTTTCCTCCTTTGAAAATAACCTTATAGGAATAAGCCTATTGGAATATCTTTGTGGGAAGAGCAATCCGTAATTTAAAAAATTACGCTGCGACTGATAAGGAGCCAAAACAGCATATATGGAAATATGCGTTATTCGAGGGTATGGGGAGCGAAATCCTCATCAAGTTTGCGGGGGAACGGAAACCACGAAAGTGAGTTTTGAGTTACTCAGGCGAAACTTGCTCTTATGCTCTTCTTATGTTCTTCGACTGGAGAGACGCCGGCATGGCAGACTATGTGGCGATTGTGAAGAAGTGTGAGGGAGATATTGTGTATACCGTAGAAGGGAATACGAGTACGACAGTGAATGGCAATAGCGTCAGGGGAGTGTGGCAGCATCAGTATCCGATTGGGAGTGGACGTATTCTTGGTTACGGTATGTTATCTTAATGTTGTTAAATAATTTTAGACGTCATTTGAAAAGCTGTTGCTATCTCCTAAAGAGGCGGCAGCTTTTTCTCTACGATATTCTTTTGGAGTTTTCCCATACAGTTCTTTAAATTTGTTGTGAAAAAAGCTGCTGTTTTCGTAGCCTACTGTATGGAGAATGTCTTCTGTAGATAAAGTTGCCTTGGATTATTTTGACGCGAGCATCAACAGAATCTCCGCATGGGTTGTAGGATTCCGTAATTTCCAGAAAGCACTTTTAAATGCACTGCTGACACCAAATGAAACACTGAAACAACTGCAGGACGAAGGACGTATGACAGAGCTGATGGTAAAGCAGGAAGAGATAAAAACACTGCCCTTTGGTGATGTGTGGGCCGAGTATTGTGAAGAATGCGGAGCGCCAAAAGACGGTACGTGGTTCGGGGAAATTGAGAAATACGAAGAGACGGTATTGACAAAAAGAGTGTAGGAGGGAAAAGCCGTGAGTGTATTGGATACAAAATTTGTACAGGGATTTATCCGTATGTGTAACGATGGATGGGAGCAGGGATGGCACGAGAGAAACGGCGGCAACCTGTCTTACCGCATCAAAGACGAGGAAGTGGCGGAGGTAAAAGAGTTCCTTCATTATGACAATGAATGGAAACCGATTGCCACCAAAGTCCCCGGACTTGCGAGCGAATATTTCCTCGTAACAGGCAGCGGGAAATATTTCCGCAATGTCATCATTGATCCGGAGGATAGTATCTGCATCATCGAACTGGATGAAAAAGGAGAGAATTACCGCATCCTTTGGGGCCTGGTAAACGGAGGCAGACCGACCAGTGAGCTACCGAGCCACCTGATGAACCATGAAGTGAAAAAAGGCGTTACCAATGGAGCGCACCGGGTGATTTATCATGCACATACCACGAATGTGATCGCACTGACATTTGTACTGCCGTTGGAGGATAAAGTATTTACTAGAGAACTCTGGGAGATGGCGACCGAGTGCCCGGTTGTATTTCCTTCCGGAATCGGTGTAGTAGGATGGATGGTGCCGGGCGGCCGTGAGATCGCAGTGGCGACAAGTGCCCTGATGAAAGAATATGATGTGGCAATCTGGGCGCATCACGGCATGTTCTGCTCTGGTGAAGACTTCGATCTGACCTTTGGTCTGATGCATACGGTGGAGAAATCTGCGGAGATCCTGGTAAAGGTGCTGTCCATTCAGCCAAACAAGCTGCAGACCATTACACCACAGAATTTCCGTGATCTTGCAAGAGACTTTAAAGTGACATTACCAGAAGAATTTTTGTATGAGAAGTAGAAAAAAAGGGGCCAGAGTTTCCATACTCTGGCTCTTATCTTAGTCTTTAGATTGGAACAGTTTGCTTTTCCTTCACGATTCCCGAACAAAACTGGATTGCGTTGACTTTATGACAATGATATAATGTAACTCTAGATATAGGTTGTAGAAGAGGGTATCGGAAAAGAAAAAGGAGTAAACTTGTGTCAACAAACAGAATAAATGAATCTACTTTCAATGGTTTCGATATCAGTGCGGCGGCACTGCATATCATCGCCATGACGCTTATGCTGATGGATCACCTTTGGGCTACCCTTCTTCCAGCAAAGGAGTGGCTTACCTGTGCCGGAAGAGTGGCTTTTCCCATTTTCGCCTTTATGGCAGTCGAGGGATACTTTCACACCCGGAACTTCAAAAAATATATGCTTCGGATGCTGCTGTTTGCAGTGCTTTCGGAGGTTCCCTTTGATTTGATGTACGGTGGTACCTGGTTTTATCCGGTTCATCAAAATGTGCTCTGGACATTCCTGTTTGGTCTTTTAGGTATCCATCTGATGGAACAGGTGCGCAAGAAAGGAAAAATCTGGGCCGATCTGCTGGTGTCGGTGATCGTTGTGACAGCAGGATT
>ERZ857982.2168-NODE-2168-length-15989-cov-5.805259_pt1 | contig 15989 bp, 7 predicted proteins | sample MGYA00519955_ERZ857982 | MGnify/ENA primary metagenome ERZ857982 (study PRJEB31778, sample SAMEA3449416) | human gut metagenome | biome: human gut; feature: human-associated habitat; material: faeces | place: United Kingdom | collected 2010/2012 ... | reverse complement strand
TTGTAAGTTCACAGACTACGGAAGTGATAGGAAATGGTGATAAACTGACTGCCCTGCGCATCAAAGATCGCAAAACGGAAGAAGAACGTTTGGTTGAGTTGGATGGTGTATTTGTACAAATCGGGCTTTCTGCGAATAGCAGTGTATTCCGCGACATAGTGGAAACCAACCGTCCGGGCGAAATCATGATTGATGCACATTGCCGTACGAATGTGACGGGTATCTATGCAGCCGGAGATGTTTCTACGGTTCCTTATAAGCAAATCATTATCTCTATGGGCGAAGGAGCGAAAGCTGCGCTTTCTGCATTTGACGATAGAGTGAGAGGGATTATCTGATTGATATATTCAGATATAAAAAGCACACAAACAAAACATTAGCAAGAGGAGGAATGACTCCTCTATAAAACACCCTCGCTACAAATCTGTAACGAGGGCTATTTTATATTTAGAGAACATGACATTCTCTTTGAATGGCAGTGAAAGGCCTGTTCCTTTGATGTGGGCTAATGTTGGATGGGATTGTCGTTCCATCCGCTATTTTTACCTAAAGTACGCTGTTTCCAATATTTTACCTTGCTATTAGGAGTTCCGGAATAAACAGTTGGAACATTTTCTTCTTTATCACTGTTGAGCTTAACAATATATTCTCTGTCTGTGATTGTGGCAAACGTAATCACGTTATTCTTTTCAATTTTATATTTTACTTTGTTTTTATCATTGACTGACATCACCACAATATCATTAACTGGGCATGGGTTTTGAACTCTGCAGATATTTCCTTTCAGACTTTTTATCCCTATTTGGGTTACTTTGGCTTGTTCATCTCTTTCGGACGACACAATGAATGCTCCTCTTGCCAGTAAGGTGAAAGCTATTCGTGTCGTATCCCATGCTGTTGGTATTGCAGGAAATACTCTGATTTTGTCTTCATTGCTTTGGAGCATCATCTCATTCATTGCTGTACTATAATTGCTTATAGGCTCCATCCCACATTGGAAGAAATCATGCGAACGGATAGTGTAAATATGTCCCAACAAGTCGTGAACGGATTGAAGGTCATAAATATTATCCGGATATCCGGTGACATTGTGCATCAATCCTTGCGGATACATTTGATGGATGTTCACTCCATTCGTAAGGTATTTAAGGGCTTCGTCTCCAAGTCCCATTCGTGCTGCAATTTCCGGGAGAGGGTAGTGTGCATTTGCACTCTCACGACATTTCAGTAAATTGGTTATGGCTTTTCCCATGTGCGAATCTTTATCATCAATGCCAATCAGTCCTGTTGGAAAGGCACTTGAGCCGGCACTCGCCCACATCCAGGGAGAGTATCGTAACTCTGTATAGTATTCTTCCGCCGGAGCGATAACTTCTCCACATGATTCAAACGGTTCATAAGAAATCTTCCATAAGTGATTCAATACGTGTTTCCATTGGGCTATTTTATCTTTGTCCGTCTTTAATAGAGTAGCTGCTTTGATACAATTTCTGAAGAGCTGTTCGATGCAATTCCTGTCACTAATCGTATTCTTTACATAGCTGATATCTGCTGACTCATATAAAGAAGAAAGAAAATAAAACTCTTTCTTTTCGGCATCCCATTGTAATTTTTCGAGATAGAAATTAGCAGCCTTTTTCATGAAAACGTATGCTTTGTTTTTCAGAAAGTCCTTGTCTCCGGTGAACGCATAGTAATCCCAAAAGAGAGAAGCTATTTGTGAAGCAGGAGTAAAGTTGTTTCTCATATCTTCACGGTCTTTCCCTGTCTGCTCTCCGGTGAAACAATGGGCTTCAGTGATAAGTAATGCATCATCTGATGCTCCATATTCTTTTGCGAGCATTTCTCCCGATGGAATCATCTTGAAGTATGTGTCAAGATACGGAGCCATTAGTTGACAGTCATTCTGCGCACATAATCCCCAGTATTGCTGTTGTGTGTTCCAATGATGAGGAGTTACCCAATTCATGACATCGCGATTCCAACGCCACAATCCTCCATTGAATGCAACGGGAAATTCTCCTTGCGAACCGGCAGCCATCAGGTATCTGCGTAAATAATAGATATTTTCAAGATAATCGTCTCCTAATTTCATGAAAGCATTAGACCAGAAATTCTTGTACCAATTATTTTTATCTGCCTTTAAATGCTCAATGCCATCTGTTTCCGCTTCATCAAGTAATCTTCGGGCAGCTTCTACAGGAGCCTTATTCTCACGATCTGTCACTACACTAATCAAGACTGTGAACTTGTTTTTGACCGTTTTCTGTTCCATGCGATGCGAATTGATAATCACAGCCGTAGCCGGTTCTTTTATAATTCTGCATGCTACGGCGAAATGCAGTCCGTCGCCATTTTCTTCAATAATCATATCATTGCCGTTGAGTAATGACTGGGTTTTGCCTATGCCTACCTTTGGGTCTTTGGGAAATCGTCCGGCATACCAGCCGGAGAAAGAACGACTACCGAGTCTTTCGAGTGAAACAGTTGCTTTTTGTTCAGTTCCTGTTATTTCTTTATTGGGCAGGTTTTCACATTCCAGTATCCATACGTTTCGACCATGGGCCAGCCAGGTCCGGATAGTGGTTGTCGAATAAGGAGTGGCGGCTTTATAAGTCGTTTCACCTTTCTGTAATGATAATCGTCCCTCAAAGTTCTTCAAGTGTATCCAGCTAAAGACAGGAATACCAAAATCTATCTTTAAGCGCGCTGCATGCTTTAGGACGGACAGGTCGTTTTCTTCCTTGTCAGGTTTGCTCCATAAATCGTTTTTGTTTATCTGGAGTTCAATACCATTATCGTTGTTCCAGATCATACCTCCTATGTTCCCGTTTCCCATAGGAAACCCCTCTGCTTCTAATTGAGTCGGAGAGAAATAAACGATATCATGTTTTGACAGATAACTTTCATCAACTCTGAAAGAAGAGGAGGACATATTAAGATACTTGTAGTCTGCTCTATCTTGCGCATGGAGACAAATGCTCATGAATATAAGGGAAAGTGAAATGAACGTTATTCTCATGGTATTAATTTTTTGGGGGGGCTTTTAAGAAATATGTGCTAAGTTCATTTATTTAGTCATGATATGTATATCTGACGAAATCAAACAGTCCGGAATTTTCCTGCTGTGCCGGTCGGTCTCCAATAAATTTAAGATTCTCTACACTGCAAGAAATATGGAATGCAATGTCTTTTCCAAATTTCAGTTGAAGTTCATGTTTGGGCTCGTTGTCTATTAGCCAGGTGATGTAATAGTTTCCATCTTTTAATGTCAAATCAATTTCGAACAGATGCCATCCGGTTTTGATTACTATAGGGACAGAAGAAAAAGGATATGCCTGCGATGTCATATAAGCAATAATTTCGTCCGGAGCAGCATTTAATTCTCTGCGAACTGTGTCTTTGCCATATCCGACTTCAAAATCCAATTCATGTTGGTCGTCATGATATATCCACGAACCCACGCTGCATTGATCTCCTATTCCCATTTGCGGGATATGAGTACGCCAGGTATATCTTCCTGTTGTATAAATCCGTTCTATAGTGCGAACCTTTTTCCGGTCCACCGAATTAGCCCGGGTAAAAATCCGTAAGTAACCATTCTCTAATATGCATTGATTATCCGGGTTGTCATCCTGATGTCCATATTCCCATCCATCCAGATTATTGAAATTCCATTCTCTGTTTGGCGGATTTTTAGTACTGATGTCATTGGTCTGTTGCTGTGCAAAACAAATGCTGCAAATGCATATGAGTGACAGAGTCAAATAGCAGTTTCTCATAATAATTGAATTTAAGTATATTCGTTTTCTTTTAATTGCTTTGTTGCAAAAGTAGTCGAATACCCTATTCTGCTCATCAGATTTTAGTCATTTCAAATCATGAAACGTCCAAATCTGCACTGGAAATCCTAATCGTTCTGTCCCGGAAAGTATAATTTCTATATAAATGATAAACTAAAGTGCTGAATCTACTCTGATGGTTGTTGGGTAGATCCGTGTTGCGCTCTGAATTGAGAAGGAGTCATTCCTTTCATTTCTTTAAATAACGTACTGAAATATCGTTGATAAGTGAAACCTACCTGCTCTGATATTTCAGTAATGCTCATGTCAGACTGAGTTAAAAGAATGATTGCTTTGTCGATTCTTCTACGATTGATATAATCGTTTGCTCCCATGCCGGTCAGTTCCTTGATCTTATTATATAAGGATGTCCGGCTCATTGCCATTTGAGCAGTCAGGAATTTCACATCCAAATCTGGTTGAGACAGATTCTGATCGATCATTTCATTCAATTTAATCATAAATTGTTCATCTGCATTGCTGAAAGTAGCCTCTTGCGGAGACAGAATGAATTGATTGCCCCTGTATCTGGACTTAATATATTCACGGTTTCTCATCTGATTCTGGATCACGCTGAGGAGCATTTCCATTTCAAATGGTTTGGGTAAATAGGCATCAGCTCCTAATTTGTATCCTAACATCTGGCTTTCAGAATCAGCTCTGGCGGTAAGCAGGATGACAGGGATATGGCTAATATTCAGATTCTCTTTAATTTCTTTGCATAGCTGATAGCCATTCATTTGTGGCATCATTACATCACTTACTATAATGTCCGGTTGCTGTTGCTTAATAACTTCCAGTGCTACCAGTCCATTTTCTGCCTGATAGATCTTCTTGAATTTATCCTTAAGGGCACTTTTTAAGAATTCCCTTAAGTCCTGTTTGTCTTCTACAATCAACAGTGAATACCCTTGTAGAGAGAAAGAACCGGATTCTATTTTCTCTTCTTCCTCTGGAGAACTTAAAAGTTCGTTGAGGTAGGAATGTTGAGGACATGATACTTCTTGCTCTTGTAGATTAGCCGGTATTTCATAAAAGAATGTGGCCCCTCTGTCTTCATTATTGAAAGCCCCCATCCTGCCTCCATGCAGGTCAATCAACATTTTAGCATAAGATAAACCGATACCACTTCCTCCCTCATTATGTTTGCCTTGGTAGAAACGGGTAAAGAGCTTTTTTATATCTACGTTATCCAATCCGATTCCCTGGTCTTGTACGTGTACCTGTATACTTTCATTTGTACGGATTGTTTTTATGACGATACGAGTCTGATTGGGGCTATATTTCAAAGCATTCATAATCAGATTGGAAAGAACAACTCTGCATTTGGTGTCATCATACGCGATATATTGTATGCTGTCGTCAAAGTCGTATGTAATTTCAATTTCTTTGGCCTTTGATGCAGTTTGAAATGTTTCTGCCACTTCCTGTATCCACTTGTGCAAAGGATGCGAAGAGATGTGTAGCACTTCCTGTCCTACCTCCATTTTGCGTGCATCAAGCACAATGTTGATAATATCTTTCATCTGATTGGCCTGCTTGAATGCACCCTGTAGATATTCTGGCAGCTCATCTTGCTTTACCTCTTTATTTAGAATTCGTTTCAGGGAAGCATAAATGAGTGTCAAAGGGGTACGTAGCTCATGGCTGATATTGATTAAGAAGCGTATTTTCTCTTCATATATCTTCTTCTCATGTTCCCGCATCTCACGTTTCAGCCGATTCTCTTTTTTTCTTATCAAACTAAAGAAGACTACTCCTGCAACTAGAAATGCAAAGAAAATGCATAGTATAATAAACCAGGTAGATTTCCACCAAGGAGGTGAGACCATAATAGTTAAGATCTCTGTCGGCTGGCTCCATTCACCGTTGGGGGTATCACAGGATACGCTGATGGTATATTCCCCTGACGCTAAGGTACCCAATTCGAGTGTCTGGAGATAACTCTCGATCACCATTTTGTCTTTTCCTGTGATGACATACCGGAAAAGGTGTTTTCGGAAGGAGTTCTTTTCGTCAGCAATCACTTTGATATTGAACGATGAATGATTCCAGGGAATCGAAATACAGTTATTATTAACCTGTTTCAGAGTTGATTTACCATTTAGTTTTACTTCAAGTAGCTTGAGAATAGGAGACGAATTACTTTCGAAAATAATATCCGTATTAATGCGTACCAGTCCCATAGTGCCTCCCATATACAGATTGGGAGTACGAAGAGCAGGAATAGGGGTAAATATCAATTCGTTGGAAGGAACTCCATCGGATTCGTCCAGGATAACGAAACGTTTTTCGTTAATAATATACGCAAAGAACATATTTTGCGCTCCTATCCAGACTTTTCCTTTTTTATCATAGGCAAGGCTGGATACACTGTTGAACAAGTTGGTGTGTATCTTTTCTGTTTTTCCAGTCTGTTTATTGTAGAAGAGCAATCCGAAATTACTTCCTATCCAAAAGTTACCTTTATCATCTCGACAGGCCGATGTGAAATCATCTCCCTCTTTCATGCTGACCAATGAGGACAGTTCGTTGGTTTTGAAGTTTAGTTTAAACAGGTTGTTGGTTCCCATTAGATACAGATGGGTATCGTCGGAATAAATAGCCTGCATAGCTATTTGGCGCTGAATGTCTATTTGGGGTGCATAGAGAATAGATGTTTGCCGGGTATGTTTGTTGTAGATATAGACTTTTGCTCCTAATATGTAAATGTTATCTTTTGTAGCATATAGGTTTACCAAGTCGCCGGATGAAAATTCTCTTTTCGAAATAGAGTCATTGATAATGGGAAAAGGTTGCATCTGTGCGGTTCTCTTATTAAAGGTATAGACCCCTTTATTGAAACATGATAATAAGAGCTCATTTTCAGAAAAATCTGTGATAGAGGTGACTTTCTCTCCGTATGTAGTAGGGTAATGATGAAATGTATTCGTTTTTTGGTCAAATGAGTTGATACCTCCTCCGTCTGTTCCAATCCAAAGCAATGTATCCTTATCTTCAAAGATGCTAACCACGATGCGCTCACTAACTCCATTGGGATTGTTCAGTGGAACATCTTTATAGGTTTTGATGAATACTTTCTTAATAGCGAATAATCCTCCGTGTATGCTGCCTATCCATATATTGTCCATTTGATCTTTATAGAGCCGGTAGATAGAGTTGTTCGGTAAGGATTGCTCATCATCGGAAATATGTTTAAGATAAGAGAACTTCATAGTCTGGAGGTCAAGTATGTTGATGCCTCCTCCGTCAGTGGCTATCCAAAGTTGATTATCTTTTTCAAGAAAATCAAAAATGATGTCGTTGTTGAGCTCGGAATTCCTGGTGGATAAACTGAAAAGTCTTTTCCCCTCTTTCGAGTAGCAGGCCATTCCTTTGCCATAGAATGATACCCAAAGCCGGTTTTGAGAGTCAACAAATATGGTGTTTATCTCGCGCTCTTTTACAAATGGACATCGATACATTTTCTTTTTTGCTAGATCATACATCCAAAGCCCATCTTTCTTACTGCTGGTTATCAGTATATTGGGACTCCACTGAAAGATGCGGTTGATACATTTCAACTTGTCTCCGTCGATGTCGGGGAAGATCGTCGTAATACTTTTATCCGCCAGATTGTATTGGTATAAGGTTTCTTCTCCTCCAAACAGGAAATTGTCATCTATTTGAAGATAAGACCAAGCGGTAAATGGTTTTCCGTTATATTTCAATGGCTGAAACTGATTTTCGGCTTTATTGTAGATGGCAATTCCTTTATTGGTAGAAACGTATAAATCGCCGAAACGATCCTCTGTAATAAAACGAATGAAATTGTCGGGCAATGAGTTGGGCTGCTCCCGGTCATGAAAATAACTTTTCAGTTCAGATTGGTCATAACTATTTAACCCCCATTTAGTACCTATCCATATTACTCCTAAATGATCTCTGTAAATGCACTGCACTCTTGATTGTGACAATCCCTGTTCCAAAGAAATTTGTCTGAAGTAGTAGTCTTGTTGTTCAGCCTTTGTAGAAAGAACAAAGAATAATATCCAAATTAGGGAAGAATACCTCTTTAGTATGTGTGCTTTTGACATAGTTATGTTCTTTTGATATAGCAAATATAAAAGAAGTTATGAAACTGTACAATAGATTTCATCTTCTTTTGTCCACAAAGCTCATTAGATGGCTCGAAAGGGTATTCAGAATACTCCTTTTGAACAGTAGCGGACTAATTATGGATGTTATTTGATCTCTATTTCCATGCTTTGCACCTATATTTGCATAGTTGACACTAAATACGAAAAAGTATTAAACCTTAAAAAAAGACTATTTACTATGAATACATCCTAAAACTGTAGAATGAAGAGGCGGAGTAATGTTGGGAACATTTTGAATGCCTTGACTTATATCTAAAATTCCTAAAAATCTAATATCATTATATTCTAACTAAATGAAAAGTATATGGATAATCTAAGAAAAACGCTTGGCTGCTTGCTACTATTTCTTTTTGCAGCAGTTACATCTACTTATGCACAGGTTGCAAAGCAGTATTCGGGTACTGTTATGGATGCCGACAGCAATGAACCTATCATCGGTGTCAACGTAACCCTTAAAGATGCACAAACTGGTACCGTAACGGATATTTCCGGAAAGTTCTCGATTAGTGCTCCTGTTGGTTCTACACTATCATTCTCTTATATCGGATACGTGACTAAAGAGGTTAAACTGGGAACGAATACCAGTTTGAAGATTACAATGCAGGAAGATCAGAACCAATTGAGTGAGGTAGTGGTCATTGGCTATGGTGTAGTGAAAAAATCAGATATAACAGGTGCTGTGGCTTCTGTTTCTTCCAAACAATTTAAGGATCAGCCGGTAAAGCGGGTGGAAGATATTCTGCAAGGACGTACTGCAGGTGTGGCAGTGACGAGCGTAAATGGTTTACCTGGTGGCACAGTTAAAGTTCGTGTTCGTGGTACTACTTCTCTTAATACCAGCAATGATCCCTTGTATGTCATCGATGGCATTATGTCTGGTGGACTAGATGTAAATCCTGCTGACATTCAATCTATTGAAGTTTTGAAGGATGCTTCGGCAACAGCTATTTATGGTTCACGCGGTGCTAATGGTGTGGTCTTGGTAACTACTAAAAAAGGGGTAGAAGGTAAAGTGCAGATTTATGCAGATGTGGCTATAGGCGTATCGAACATCCTTAAAAAATATGACTTACTGAATGCTTATGAATATGCGACAGCATTAAAGGAATATAATGGTATTTCGTTTGCAGATGATGAGATGGAAGCTTATAAAAATGGTTCCAAAGGTATTGACTGGCAGAATTTGATGTTGCAGACCGGTATTAGTCAGGACTATAAATTAGGTATTTCGGGTGGAACGGCTAAAAATAAGTATCTTATTTCAGCCAATGTATTGAATATGACAGCCATGACCATCACGACCAAGTATCAACGTGCACAGTTGCGGATAAATTTGGATAATGAACTCACTAAGTGGTTGACACTTTCTACCAAAATTAATGCTTCACGTACTCACAGTCATAATGGGGGTATTGACATTATGAACTTCCTGAACTATTCTCCTACGATGGAAATGAAAGATCCGGTAACGGGCGTTTATAATATGGACCCTTATAATTCAGTAAATGGAAACCCTTATGGTGCACGTGTCGCAAATTATGGTGACTCATATGTGTATGCTTTGAATACTAATATGGATTTGACTTTCAAAATAATGAAAGGGTTGACATTGTCTGTACAGGGTGCTGCTAATTACTCTCATGTTCCGAGTTACTCTTTCACCTCGTCGTTAGCAAAACCCGGACAAATTAGTGGTATGGAAAATGCGAGCAGGATGAATCTATTCTGGCAGAATACCAATAATGTGACTTATAACACAAGTTTCGGCGATCATCATTTGACTGTAACAGCTGTGTTTGAAGCAAGTGGCGCCGAAGGTAGAAATTTAAAACTGACCGGTAGTGATTTAGCCAATGAGTTTGTTGGTTATTGGAATGCAAAAAATGCAAAGACACGCGATGGAGAGAATGGCTATTCCGCAGAAGCTATTGTGTCGGGACTTGGTCGAATTATGTACAATTACAAAGGGAAGTATATGCTGACAGGTACTTTCCGCGCCGATGGTTCATCTAAGTTTCAGAAGAAGAATAAATGGGGATATTTTCCGTCAGCAGCTGTTGCTTGGGATGTTGCTAAAGAAAACTTTATGAGCAAACAAAACATTGTCCAGCAATTGAAACTAAGAGCCAGTTTTGGTGTTGTTGGTAATCAAAGTATCGGCGCTTACACAACATTGGGTATGTTGGCTCCTACAAATTATGACGGTTATGGTAGCGATGCAATCCATACCGGTTATTGGACTGGAAATCTTGCTACACCAGATGTAACTTGGGAAAGCACCTATCAGTATAACATAGGTTTGGATGCCAGTGTTTTAGACGGTCGCTTGAGTTTTACAGCCGAATGGTTCCGGAAGGATACTAAAGACTTGTTGCTTCGCAAACCTGCTCCTCAATATAACGGAGGTGGCTCTTTCTGGGTCAACCAAGGTGAAGTTAGAAACTCTGGTGTTGAATTCACCATTACAGCTACTCCTTTGACAGACAAAGATATATTTGGTTGGGAAACATCGCTGAATGCATCTTATTTAAAGAATAAGATAATCGATCTGGCAGGTAGTGATTTTATCGTTGGGGAGAATTATACAAGTATTGGCGGTGGTCCCATTCAAATTAAAAAAGTAGGGTATCCGATTGGTTCTTTCTATCTTTATGAATGGGCAAACTTTAATGACCAGGGCGCCAACTTGTATAAACATCAATCTAATGGAAGTTTGACAACCAATCCGGGTGCTGACGATCTGGTTACTAAAGGGCAGGCCGAGCCTAATTGGACTTTCGGATGGAATAATACATTTACTTGGAAAAACTGGACGCTCAATCTCTTCATCAATGCTGCATTAGGACAAGATAGACTGAATGTAAGCCGCTATGCGATGGGATCTATGACAGGTGTATATCGTTTCATCTCTTTATCTGATGCTTATTACAAAAGTTGGGATAAAGTAGCCAATAAAGCAGATGCTGTGTATGCAAGTCATAAAAATTCAGATAATAGAAACTATCCTGATTCCGATTTCTGGCTTGAAGATGCATCATTTGTGAAACTGAAAAATATAAGCCTTACGTATAATATTCCTAAGAAGATAACGAAAGTAGCCGATATTCAATTGTCGGTCAGTGCTCAAAACCTGTTTACATTAACGAAATACACAGGTATGGACCCAGAAGTGTACAGTGAATCCGATTACGGCTTTAATGGCGTAGATATGGGCTCTTATCCTGTTCCAAGAACTTTCACTTTTGGTATGAAACTTAACTTTTAATCTTTTAACTATACATGGATATGAAAACAATATATAGAATATTCAAATCTGTCGGACTAGCATTGATAGCACTTTGGATGGTGTCTTGCCAGGATTTACTGACAGAAGATCCTAAAGGGCAGTTGGCGGTAACTAATTTCTTCAATTCAAAAGGTGATCTGGACTTGGCTCTGAATGGAATGTATTCCAAAGTTGCGAGTGATATGTATGCAAATATTTGGGCAGGTTTCGAATCAGTGATGGGTGATGATATTTCTACACACCCTGCAGCTAATAAACAGGGGTTGCGTGAGGTAGATACTTATAATGTTTCGGACAATAACACTTGGGTGACTGAATTGTGGGGAGCTCGTTGGAGATTGGTAAAAGCTGCTAATTTCATTATAGATAATGCCGGACGAACTCCGGAGGTGAGCCAGGAAGAGAAAGATGCGGCCATTGGACAAGCTTATTATTGGCGCGCCTATTCTTATTTTTACTTTGTAATGGCTTGGGGAGAGGTACCTATGGTTGTGAAAGATGAAATCAATTACAACATGCCATTGGCAACCGTTCCTGAAATTTATGAACTGATTGTGTCTGACCTGAAAAAGGCAGAAACAATGGTCCCTGCCAATTATACTAAAGATCCCTACGCAAGAAATGGGGTAAACATTGCTGTTAGTCAAGGAGCTGTAAAAGCAACATTGGCTTATGTGTATATGGCAATGGCGGGATGGCCGTTGAACAAAGGAACAGAATATTATCAACTGGCCGCTGCAAAGGCAAAAGAAGTAATCGATGCTGCGAAGAAAGGTACTTACTACTACAAGCTATTACCTGATTACAAGCAAGTATATTCGATGGAGTATAATAAGAATAATCCAGAAGTGTTACTTGGTGTTTACTATAATTTAGGAATAGATGCACTTACCAATGCTCCTTTAGCCGATTTCCTGGCAGACTATGCTTATGGTGGCGGTGGTTGGGGAGATACGAACGGAGAAATTAAATTCTGGTATGATTTCCCGGAAGGCTCGCGCAAAGATGCATCTTATTTCCCGAAAATTATATTGAAGAATGAGACGAAGTTGCGTGATTGGTGGGAAGACCCCAATCCGGAAGCACCACGTGTAGTTGTTGCTCCCTGTTTCATGAAGAAAGTAGAAACGACTACTGGAGAAGAATTCGACTATACGAATCCGAAAATTTCGATGAATCAGAATGGAGAAAAGACGCATCAGATTATTCGCTTGGCAGAAGTATATTGCTGGTATGCCGAAGCTGTAGGTCGCTCAAAAACAGGTAGTATCACGGAAGCTGTCAACTTATTGAATGAGGTACGTAATCGTGCCAATGGATCTGTTGTTGCAGACCGGGATATTTATAAGACAACCATGTCGTATGATGATCTGGCAGAAGCTGCCTATAATGAACATGGCTGGGAAATAGCCGGATATTATTGGGGAAATATTGCCACCAGAGCAAGGGATATGTTTCGCATGAATCGTATTAAAGATCATTTTGAATACAGAAAATTGAATCCGGAGATTGAAGTGGCTCCTGGAGTCTTTAGGAAAGAAGCTGTTTCCGTATCTGGTACGTGGAATGACAGTAAGATGTATCTTCCCCGTCCTTTTGTAGACTCGTCTATTAATCCGAATTTGAAGAACTGAGTGAAACAATAAAAACAATCATTATGAAACTAAGATATTTATATTTAGCAATAGGTGTATTATGTAATGCCTCTTTAGTATCATGCGGCGATAGCTTCAAAGAGAAAACAGAGATTGTTGCATGCGGAATCTCCACAAATGCTTTAACATTCGGAGTCTCCTCTACTGAAGTTCAGACTGTAGATATTACGTCAGAAGCAGCTTGGGAAGTAGCAGTGGATCAGGCAGGTGGTAATTGGCTTACTGTTTCTCCTTTGGAAGGAACTGGTAATGGTACGCTAACAATTTCTGCTGATAAGAATAGCGGTCCAAAACGCAGTGCAACCTTGACCATAGCAGCGAAAGGTGCTGAACTTCGAACCATTACAATTATTCAGGATGGCTATAAAGGAACCATTTATAATTACGGTGACTTTACTGGATTGCAAAAAACAGGACTTGTGGCAGGGATCAATCCGATCACTATCGTAGACAATGACGAATGTGAAGATGGAAAAGCGTTAAGAATCTATACACGGCCAGGTAAAGAGTATGAAGGTACTAATGGAGATCGTTTCAAAGTGCAAACAACAACACAATTCGGATCAGGTCGTTATGAATGGAGGATATATGTCCCTAAATTCGGAATGAATGACCGAGCTAGTATTGGAGCATTCTTATATTTTGACGATGGGCATGAGTTGGATTTTGAAATTTGTTCCGGTACGGCTGCAGACCGTGCAGCACATAGTGCCGGACCAGATGATATGCTGTGTCTTGTGACTAGTCAGGCTAATCCTTTTTTCTCTGAGTTCACGCCTATCAAGGCTGAAGCTTGGCATACGTTTGTTTTGGATTTGAAGTTAGAGAATAAGAAATATCTGGCGGAGTGGTCGGTTGATGGTAAAGTTTTAAAGAGGGCACAATTAGATTATGGTGAAGAAGCTTATTTCCGTGCTATATCTAGTGTCGAGAATCTTTATGGTATGGGCGATCATGCGGCAACTCAAGAAAATTATGCCTTATTTGATTATCTTGAATATGTTCCTTATGATTATTCAATGAAGCCGATTGTTGAAGGTCAGCTTCCTCCCGAACCAGAGGGAACAACAGTGAAGTGGGATTTTGAGGAAGCAGGTTTTGTACCTGTTGGATGGACTAATAATGGAGGAACGATTGCAGATGGAAACTTGAATCTATCTAACGGGAATAACTTCGTTTATGGTCCGGAGATAGGAGCTGGAAAATATACATGGGAAATAGATGTTCCTTTGGTAGGGGTAGGTGAAAAATGGTTGGCAGGTGGTAATATCGCTGCAACTAACGCTGAAGAAAGATCATTCTCTATGTTTGTTTTCGCAGGTACTGAAAATGATCGTGCGGCTTGTACTATTCCTCCTGTTCCAGGTCAAATGCTGGTACGTTGTTATACAGAGTCTATGGGAGTTTACGGTGTACCTATTGATCCGGGTAAACATACTCTGACTATTGACCTCAGACTTAATGCAGATGGTGCATATTGGGCGACATGGATTATAGACGGTGAAGTGGCGAAAACATTCACTACCTGGTATACTCCGGCACAGTTCAAATTTGGATTCTCAATAATGACCTTTGCTGACGGCGGTGGCTGGCAAGGAGATAAGCCTACTGCAAAAACGTATACAGCTAAGTATGACTATATAGAATATAAGAAGTATAACTATGATGAAGAATAACAGTTTACTTTACATTCAATGAGGTATTTAAGTATAATTGGAACAGCTATATGCTGTGTAATGTTGGTAATGACGAGTGTTTCCTGCAAGCAGGAAGCACTCGCTTCCACCACTTTGGAGAAAAAAGTATTTCCTTGGTATGTCTATATAGATGGAAGCTCTTTTAAGGATATAGAACCAGTGAAAGAGATAATTAGTTCCATTAGCGTTTTCGGGAATCCTCCGAAATCATTTATCGATGAGTGTCATCAGAATCATATTGAAGTATATCAGGCTGTAGGTGGAAATGAAGAAACGATTGATACGCCACAGAAAAGAAAGGCACTTGTTGAGAAGTATGTAAGCGATTGCAATGCAAATGGATATGATGGAATAGATCTTGATCTCGAACATTTGCGTCCTGATATTCAGGATGCATATACCGAATTCCTGAAACTTGCTTCAAAAGAACTTCATGCTGTTGGAAAGAAATTAAGCCATTGCGTGAGTTTTTATCCGGCTTTGTATCAGGATAACGAAACTAAGATGTTTCACGATCCGGCAGTCTTGAATGCTACCTGTGATTTAGTGAGAGTGATGTGCTACGATATGTATTTTGCACCGGGAATAAATAAGCCCGAGCTCAAGCACAGAGATGATTGTATGGGCATTGGACCTACGTCCAACTATCCATGGACTAAAGAAGCGATGCTTTTCTGGATGAAACACATTCCGAGTGATAAATTAGTGATGGCACTGCCTGCTTATGCAAATGACTATGCTGTAACTGGTGACATTAAAGGAAGGCAGGTTTATCAATCTGTGCCTGACAGTATAAATGGAATTTTGCCTTCTTCTACTTGGTTATGTTACGAAAAGGTAAACATGTATCTGTATGATGGTACCGATGGTAATCGGCATATGTTTTATGCAAGTGATGCCAGAAGTACAGAAGCACTACTTGAACTAGCCGATGAACTGGGAATCTCTCAAATCGGTTTTTGGCACTTTAATAGCGTAGACCCGCAAATGTGGGATACTACCGCAAAGTGGAAAAAGAAATAATAAGATAATAAATCGACCTTGTAAATAATATAGCTTTGTTCTCATCCCCCCATTTAGAGAAAAGCTATTCTTGGCAATAAGAGGCCGCAAAGGTATGAATTCATATCTTTGTGGCTTTTTATTTTTTTCTTACCTTTGAGGGCTTAACATTAACCCCCAAAAATGAAAACATGAAAAAGATCTTTTTACTAATTTCCGTAATCCTATTTATTTTTCCGGTACAGGCCCAGCATACATTGAGACTGATGACTTATAATATTAAAAATGCGAACGGCATGGATGATATTTGTAATTTTCAACGGGTAGCCAATGTGATAAATAATGCTTCTCCTGATGTTGTGGCTATA
>ERZ857982.2165-NODE-2165-length-16016-cov-15.295094_pt1 | contig 16016 bp, 11 predicted proteins | sample MGYA00519955_ERZ857982 | MGnify/ENA primary metagenome ERZ857982 (study PRJEB31778, sample SAMEA3449416) | human gut metagenome | biome: human gut; feature: human-associated habitat; material: faeces | place: United Kingdom | collected 2010/2012 ... | reverse complement strand
CAAGGGGGATATTCTCTCACGTGAGAGAATATCCCCCTTTCCCCGTGCAGCGCCTACGGCGCTGCCTCCCCCGCGGCACAAGTGCCGCGAAGCGCTTCACACCGGTGCGAAACCGATAGTACCTTTTATATATAAAGGTAACCATCACGTTTTAGCACTTGCTGTCGACGAGTGCTAAAAATTAAGAGTTTAGTAACAAATATCAGGAATTTCCTGCTATACTTAGGTTCAAATACAATTCAGAGAGGGATGCTTTTATGGCTAAAAAACAGTTTAAAGCAGAATCGAAGCGTTTGCTCGATCTGATGATCAACTCGATTTACACGCACAAGGAGATCTTCCTGCGCGAGATCATTTCCAACGCCAGCGACGCTATCGACAAGCTCTGTTACGTCGCGCTGACGGACGACAAGGTCGGCATGAACCGCAGCGATTTTGCCATCACGGTGTCGGTCGACAAGGAGAACCGCACGTTGACGGTCTCGGATAACGGCATCGGCATGAGCCGCGAAGAGCTTGAAAACAACCTCGGCGTCATCGCGTCGTCTGGCTCCTACAAGTTCCGCCAGGAGACCGAGGAAAAGGACAAGAAGGACGCCGATATCGACATCATCGGCCAGTTCGGCGTGGGCTTCTACTCCGCGTTCATGGTCGCCGACAGCATCACCGTCCGCACGAAGAAATACGGCGAGGAGCAGGCCTATGAGTGGCAGTCCTCCGGCGCGGACGGCTACACGATCACCGAGTGCGACAAGGAAGCCGTCGGCACCGACGTCATCATGCACATCAAGCCCGACACGGACGAGGAGAAGTACAGCGAGTACTTGGAGTCCTACCGTCTGCACGCGCTCGTGAAGAAGTACTCCGACTACATCCGCTACCCCATCCGCATGCTGCTGCCCGAGCAGAAGGTCAAAGAGGGCAGCGACCCGGAGAAGCCCGAGTACGAGACCGTCGAGGAGATGAAGACCGTCAACTCCATGGTGCCGCTCTGGCAGCGCAAGAAGAGCGACGTCACGGAAGAGGAGTACAACAAGTTCTATTCCGAGCTGACGCACGAATTCGACAAGCCCCAGCGCACGATTACCGTCTCGGCCGAGGGCAGCGTGACCTATAAGGCACTGCTGTTCGTGCCGTCTTCGCGCCCGTTCAACTTCTACACGGAAGGATATGAAAAGGGATTGCAGCTCTACTCTGCGGGAGTTCTCATCATGGACAAGTGCGACTCGCTGCTGCCTGACTATCTGCGCTTTGTGCGCGGCGTGGTCGATTCGCCGGATCTGAGCCTGAACATCTCCCGCGAGCTTTTACAGCACGACCGCCAGCTCAAGGTCATCGGCCAGAACCTCGAAAAGAAGGTCCGCGCCGACCTTGAAAAATTCCTCAAGGAAGACCGCGAGGGCTACGAGAAATTCTACGAAAACTTCGGCCGCCAGATCGGTTACGGCATCGTGAGCGACGGCGGCGAGAGCCGCAAGGACTCGCTCAAGGACCTGATGATGTTCTATTCCTCCACGCAGAAGAAGCTCACGACGCTCAAAGAGTACGTCGAGCGCATGAAGGAAGACCAAAAGTGCATCTACTACGCCGCGGGCGAGAGCATCGCCGCCGTGGACAAGCTGCCGCAGACCGAGCTTTTGAAGGACAAGGACTACGAGGTCCTATACCTGACCGGCGAGACGGACGAATTCGTCTTGCAGGCATTGATGAACTATGACGAAAAGCCCTTCCGCTCCATCGTGGACGGCGACCTCGAGCTTGGCGGCGAGGATGAGCAAAAGGACGACAGCGAGAGCGCCGAGCTTATGCAGTTCGTCAAGGAGACGCTCGGCGACAAGATCAAGGAGGCCAAGGTCTCGCACCGCTTGAAGACCCATCCCGTCTGCCTGACGGCGGGCGAGGGCTTCAGCTTCGAGATGGAGAAGTACTTCAAGAACTTCCAGATGCCCGAGCCCATCAAGGCCGAGCGCATCCTCGAGCTGAACGTCGATCATCCGGCGGTCAAGGCGATGGCCGCCGCGCTGGCAACGGACCGCGACAAGGCGGCGCTGTATGCCAAAATCCTCTACGATCAGGCGAACCTCATCGCGGGCCTGCCGCTCGAAGATCCCAGCGCGTACACCGACATGGTCGCGCAGCTGATGCAGTAAGTCAATATTGCTCCAAAAGGACGCGGAGAATTCTCCGCGCCCTTTTTCACGTTTTTCATTCCTGCCGCCTATACTGGCATACAGGCGCTTTTCCGCCTGACAAACCGTAAAGGCGATGAACGGATATGCTTCGACCACTGATGCTGGCTCTGCTCGGCACGTCTTTCACGTTTCTGATGACGGCGCTGGGCGCCGCGACGGTGTTCTTTTTTGCCCGCAAGGTATGCGAGCGCGCGCAGGGCGCGCTGCTGGGCTTTGCCGCAGGCGTGATGATGGCGGCGAGCGTGTGGAGCCTCATTCTGCCCGCCATCGAACAGACAGAGGCAGAGGGCCGCCTGCCGCCGTTTCTGCCCGCCGCGGCGGGCATTGTGCTCGGCGCGCTGACGCTCTTCCTGCTCGACGAGCTCGTGCGGCGGCGCAGCGGGGGAGAGGTGCACAGCGATTTCCTGCTCCTCTCGGCCATCACGCTGCACAACATCCCCGAGGGCATGGCCGTCGGCCTCGCGTTTGCGCTCGCGGCGGACGGGGAGAGCCTTGCCGGCGCGTTTGCGCTGGCGCTTGGCATCGGCGTGCAGAATTTTCCCGAGGGCGCGGCGGTGGCGCTGCCGGTGTACCAGGCGGGCAAGTCGAAACGGCGCGCCTTCTGGACCGGCGTGCTCTCCGGCGCGGTGGAGCCGCTGTTCGGCGCGCTCGTCGTGCTCGCGGCGGCGGGAATCCACGCGCTGATGCCGTGGCTTCTGAGCTTTGCAGCGGGGGCGATGCTCTACGTCGTGGCGGAGGAGCTTCTTCCGCGCGCGGGCGGACGGCGGGGGACGTGCGGTTTCCTCGTGGGCTTCCTTCTGATGATGATACTGGACGTCGCGCTGGGGTAAGCGCGAAAATCCGGCATAGAATGGTGCGAGGTGATCGACCATGCACATTCATGTTGTAAAGCGCGGCGACACGCTTTCATCCATCGCCGCGATGCACGACGCCCTGCCCGCGTTCGTCGCGGCGGACAACGGCCTTGCGCTGAGTACGCCGCTTGTGATCGGCCAGGCGCTCGTCGTGCGGACGTCGAAGACGCTGCACACCGTGCGCGCGGGGGAGACGCTTTCGTCCATCGCGCGGGACTATGATTTGAGCGTCAGGACGCTCCTGCGGCGGAACTTTTTCCTCCACGGACGCGAGCTTCTGCGCGAGGGCGACGTGCTTGCCATCGACTACGCAGACGAAGCGCCGCTCGGTACGCTCGGCGTGAACGCCTACGCCTACCCCTACATCGGCGGCGAGCTGCTCGACTCGGTCCTGCCGTACCTGACGTATCTGACGCCGTTCACCTACGGCATCACGCCCGCGGGAGTCCTTGTGCCGCTCGACGACGCGCGCCTGCTCGAACGTGCGGCGCGCTATGGCGCAAAATCGCTCATGCACCTCTCGACGCTGACGCCGGAGGGAAATTTTTCGAGCGAAAACGCCGCGGCGCTCCTGCAAAACGACCGCGCGCAGAGCGCGCTCCTTGCCGAGATTTTGCAGACGATGGCGAAAAAGGGATACTACGGCCTCGACGTCGACTTCGAGTACGTCCCGCCGGAGCTGCGCGAGGCCTACGCCGCGTTCGTCTGCCGTCTGCGCGAGGCGCTGAACGCGGAGGGAAAGCCCGTCGTCGCCGCGCTCGCGCCGAAGACGAGCGCGCAGCAGCGCGGCCTATTGTACGAGGCGCACGACTACGCGCTGCTATCAAAAGCCGCGAACGCCGTGTTCCTGATGACCTACGAGTGGGGCTACACCTACGGCGAGCCGCAGGCCATCGCGCCGCTGCCGCAGGTGCGCGCGGTGCTCGATTACGCGCTCTCGGTCACGGCGGGGGAGAACATCTTCCTCGGCGCGCCGCTGTACGCCTACGACTGGCCGCTGCCCTACGAAAAAGGCCGCACGCGGGCCGAGACGTTCTCGTCGCAAGCGGCCGTCGCGCGGGCGCGGCTGGTGGGGGCGGAAATTGAGTTTGACGAAACCGCGCGCTCGCCCTGCTACCACTATTTCGACAAAACGCGGCGCGAGCACGTCGTCTGGTTCGAGGACGCGCGCTCGCTGCGCGCAAAGATCGCCCTCGCGGCGGAAAAGGGCTTGCAGGGCATCGGCTTTTGGCAGGCGGGGCGGGAGCTCGCGCAGGCGTGGCCGCTGCTCGACGCGCTGGTGACGCTCGAAACCCTCTAAAAAATGCAAAAAACCGCCCAACGGGCGGCAAAGATTGACAAAGCGTGTAAAATTTTGTAAAATTACATCAGGCGCTGCACAACGGCAGGCGGTTAGTCACGTACCCCGAAAGGGGGTGACGAAATGCGAATTACGTTTCATATCAAGCAGTTTACTGTGACGATTATCGTAAAAAGCAGAAACCGCCACTCCGGCAAGTGACGGTTTCTATGATTGAAACTACTTACGAACCGGACTAACCGCTTGTCGCAGCGCCCTTTTCTACCTCCATTATACCCCGCTTCCCCGCGTTGTCAAGGCGAAAAATTTTCCCTCCGTTGCATCGGTTCGTCCCAAAAACCGCTTTACAGCTTTATAGCTGTAAACGGTCCGCGCAAATGCGCGGGCTGCACAAAATGAGGAGGAAAAACATGTACAACAACACCTATGAACGACCCAGAACCCAGATCGAAAAATGCGAGCACTTAGCGCGGATGAAATTCGAAAACCCGCTCGAAAAGGCACAGCGCGAGGCAGACGAGCGCGTCTACCGCTTCTCGAGCATCGATGAGGCGCTTGGTGTGCTCGCCGTCATGCGCGGACGCTGAAAGGGGGCGGGACGATGGACAAGACCGCAAACTACAACCTCCCGCAATGGGTCGGGACCGACCCGATCCGAATGAAGCCCTTCAACGACGCGTTCAACGGCATCGACTTGGCGCTCAAGGCCAACGCCGACGCGGCGCAGGCGCTGCAAAGCGGCAAGGCCGACGCGCAGACCGTGTCGGCGCTCGCCAAAAACCTCGGCGCGGCGGGGCACAACTGCCGCGTGGCGTTCGGCTCGTACGTCGGCGACGGCAACGTCGGGCAGGCCGCGCCCACCACGCTCGCAAGCCCGTTTTATCCGGTGCTCGTGCTGGTGCAGCGCGTCATTTCCGGCAACAACAGCATCGCCAACCCCAGCGTGTTTGTCCGCCCGAACGACAAGGGCACCAACGCCGCGGACAAGTCCACCATGGACTCGCTGCTCTACCTCACGTGGGCGGACGATTCCGTCTCGTGGTATTCCTACAACACCGGCGGCGCATACGCCCAGCTGAATACCTACGGCACGACGTATCTGTATATCATCCTCGGCTACGACAAGGCGACGGAGGACGCGGAGTAAGAGAATATGGCAAAAAACAGCCCCGAGGGAAAATCCCTCGGGGCTGAAAACATATTGCTATGTCTTTTTGTTACCGCTCACGCGCTCAATTACTTGATAACGTAGGCAATGTAGTGGTTGACACTATCGACACCGACACCGACAACAATGTAGGTGTTGGAAGCGATGTTAGCATTGGTAACGCTATCGGTATTCTGTCCATGGGTCTGGCCGTTGGCAGTGCTGGCAAGGGCAATATCACTATTGCCGCACACCTCACCCTGGACCCAGTGAGCGCCGCCTTCAATGGAAACGGTGGCGTTGTTGACGGAGGCCAGAGAAACCTCGGTGGCGTTCTTCACAGCGTCAGCCAGGTTCTTATAGACCGTGCTCTCAGCGGTGGAGATCTTGGTGCCGTCCACCTTCACGACCAGATCGTTGACCTTGGCGGTGGTGACTTCGGGAGCGGGAGTCCAAGTCAGAGCAACCTCGTGAGCCTCATAGAAACCAGCCTCGCTCGTGACAGTGACGAGTGCGGTCTTGGCTCTGCTCGTGATAGGCGCGCTCTCGGGAGTGACGTTAGCAAGATTGGAGGTGGGAGCATAAACGAGCGTGGCAGTCTCAACGCCGGCAGCGGAAACGAACTTCCACTGCGCGTCCGCGGTGTCATAGGAAACAGTACCGGTCTTGTCATCAGCAACGGTGACAGTCAGGCCGGTGTTAGTGTCGAGCTTCTTACCAAGGTAGATAACGTTGGCAAAGCCCTCGTACTTGGTATCCTTGGAAACAGCCCAAACACCGTACTCATTCATCATATCCTTGGTCAGCTTCTCGATCTTGGCGTCCTTGTCGTCCCAAACGATAACCTTGGCACCATCGAGATCGATGACGTTCAGAGCGCTGGCGTTAAGCTTGGAGGTGGAACGGATGGCGTTATCCTTGAGAGTGCAGCCAGTGATGTAGTCGGCGTTTTCACCCTTGGCCCAGTTGTCAGTGTCGTTGCCTTCGTGGACAAGCTTAACACCGAGCAGGCTGCCGTAGTTCTTTGCATTGTAGGCCTTAGCCCAGTGGGTAACCTCAAAGAGCTTGCCTTCGTTCTTCTGCAGGTAAGCAGCGACGGTCGGATCAGCCTCGATGGTCTTCAGCTCACCGTCGACATAAACGTTGATGAACCAGCTCTTGGCATTGGTGTCATAATAGGCGTTGCTGTCCTGAGCCCAAGGCATGAAGATGTACTTACCGAACGCGGACTCATCAGTGGCATATTTGACGTAAATGCGAGTGACGAAACCGTTTTCAGCGGTGAAGTAAACCGTAACACTGTTGTCGGCATAGGTAGCCAGTTCCTTAACAGTGGAGGGGGTGTAGATGTATTCGTCCTTATCATTGGTATCGCGGACGAGAACCTTGGTGCTGTTAGTCAGAGCATACTTGACACCGGCAAGCATGACGGTGGAATCAGCCTTGAGGGAGATGCCGGCAGCATAGTGAATCGGCTCACCCTGGAGGTTCACGGTACCGTCCTCGTTGGTTTCAACGAGATAGAGAGCCATGCCCTCATAAGCACCATTGTAGTTGGTGTAGGCGGACATGTAGGCGTAGTCCTTGTCGAAGGAAGGTGCCTTGGAGGATTCATCGACCTTGGGCTCGCAGTTGTTATAATCGCTGTCGAAAGCACCGTTGAATTCCTTGGTAGCGCTGTCAGGCTGTGCCGCAACGCCATCGATGGTGTTGACCTTAACGGTCTCCTCGGTGCCGTCCATGTAGACGAGGGTCGCCTCGGCATAGCCGGTCTTGGTGCCAGTCCAGCAGATATCCTTCAGGACAGCATAGTTGGTGTTGTCGATGGCGATGGAGCCGATCAGGTTGCCGAACTGGTCGAGGAACCAGGTGTACTTGACAGAACCGTCATTTCCAGCCTCGTTCAGATAGAATCTGTAAGCGTCCATGTAGTCCTTGTCGCCGATGGTGTGCTTATAAGCCTTAGTGTAGATCTTGCTCTGAGCGCCATCGAAGGACTCGGCCTTGCCGACGACCTCAACGGTCTTGACGTCCTCAGCCTTCTTGTTGCTGGTGAGGACAATCTGGGTGGTGTCAACCTCGTTGACGTTGACGAGGAGCCAGTCACCCTCAGCGTAGTCGTTGCCCTTGACATACAGGGTCTCGATCTTTTTGCTGTCGGTGTTGTCAGCGTCCTTGGTGGTGAAGCCGTCGAGCTGCAGGTAAGCGTCGCGGGAAATGTGACCCTTGCCGTCGAGCTTCTCAGCAACGACCTCGTTGACATAGGCGAGGTAGGTGTCGATCACGACCAGACGGTAACCGTCCTTGACATCGTAGACCTCGATCTGGCGGCCCTGAGCGCCGACCATAGCCTTGGTAGCAGTGGCCTTGTAGGTCTCAAGGAGGGTCTTGTCAGCCTTGCCGTTGTTGTAAGCCTCAACGACCTTGGCTTCCTTCTTCTCGCCGAGAGCCTCGCAGATGTCGCACTGAGAAGTGGCAACATTGAAAGAAGCGTCGGGAGTAGCAACGATGGTGGCGTATGCGGAATCCTTTTCGGACTCGTACTTGCCGCTCTCGTTCACGTCCTTGGCCCAAACGGTGGTGGGACGGCCCCAAATATCGCTGTCGACATCGGAGATGAGCTTGAAATTCTTGTAGCCGAGGGAGGAGTTGGCCTTGACCAGCTTGTCGGTCTTCTTGTCAGCGGTCAGGCTGACATCCTGATAACCGAACGCAGCAGTGTAGGTCACGGTCGGGACCTGAATGGCCTGGAACAGGAGCTCGGCGACCAGCTCACGGGAAGCGGGAGCGCTGAGGTCGATGCCCTTGACGTTCTTCAGGATCTTGTTCTGCTCGGCGATCTGAGCGACATGCAGCGCCCAGTCAGCACCGGTGAACTCGTTGTTCTTGTCGTAGCCAACAGCGCGGAGGATCATCGCGAGGACTTCATAACCGGTGACCTTGCCGGAGGGCTGGAAGGTGCCGTTGGGATAACCCTTGACCAGAGCGGCGTTGGCGCAGTAGCCAATGTAGCCCTTGGCCCAGCCGGCGCCGGCCATGTCAGAGAACTTGTTGTAGGTCTCATAGTTCTTGACGTAAGAATCCTTAACGTCGGCGGTGTAGATGCGGTAGACGATCGCAGCCACCTCAGCGCGGGTGATGTCACCCTGGGGCTTGAAAGTCTTACCGTTGTCGTAGCCCTGGAAGACCTTCATACCAGCGAGAACGTCGACGGCTTCGGCGTAGGTCGCGTTGATATCCTTGGCATCTTCAAAGGCTGCGTTGGCGCTGACAGCCAGAGACAGAGTCATGACCAGAGCCAGCACCATTGCGAGTAACTTTTTCATAGATGTTACTCTCCTTTCATAAATTTCCATCCCCTTGGAGCCGAACACCCGCCGTCTCTCCCTCTTTCCCGTGGTTGCTGCCAAAATTTGCAAATCCTCAAATTATTGCAGAAACAATTGAAAATAAGAAAAATTCAGCAGAATCAACGCAAAATCGTTCAATTCGGTGGATATCGCATCCCCTTAGGATTTTCACCTTTCCTTGTATTCCAGTGCTTTGCGGGCTTATCGTGGTAGCGGTTTGGTAGCGGTTTGGTAGCGGTCCAAAAATTTAAAGTGCAGTTTTTTCTGTGATACCAACGGTTTGCAGAATCGCTACCATGGTAGCGCACCCGTTTCACTTAAAAAAAGACGGCGCAGAAAATCTGCGCCGTTAGCGGAAATTTATGATGGAATTTTTGAAATTTTACACGTTGAAGCGGAAGTAGATCATGTCGCCGTCCTTGACGACGTACTCCTTGCCCTCGCTGCGCAGCAATCCCTTTTCCTTTGCCGCCGCGACGCTGCCGCAGCGGATCATGTCGTCGAAATTGATCGTTTCAGCGCGGATGAAGCCGCGCTCGATGTCGGAGTGGATCTTGCCCGCGGCCTGCGGGGCCTTGGTGCCGTTTTTGATCGTCCAAGCCCTGCACTCGTCCTCGCCGTAGGTCAGGAACGAGATGAGGCCGAGCAGCGCGTAGGAGCACTTGATGAGGCGGTCGAGGCCGGACTCCTGAATGCCGAGCTCCTCGAGGAACATCGCGCGATCCTCGCCATCGAGCTCGGCAATGTCCTGCTCGAGCTTGGCGCAAATCGGCAGCACCTGCGCGCCCTCGCGGTCGGCGAGCTCCTTGACCTGCTGGAGGTACTGGTTGCCGTCCTGATTCGCAAAGCCGTCCTCGTCCATGTTCGCGGCGTAGATGATGGGCTTGAGGCTCAAAAGATCGGCGGTCGCGATGAGCTCAGCGTCGTCGGACGAAACCTCGAACGTGCGCGCGCTCTTGCCCGCGTCGAGGTGCTTGGCCAGCGCAGAGAAGAGCTCGACCTCGTGCAGGAACTTCTTGTCGCCCTTGGCCATCTTCGTCGCCTTTTCGACGCGGCGGTTGACCATCTCAAGGTCGGCCATGATGAGCTCCAAGTCGATCGTCTCAATGTCGCCGAGGGGGTCGACGGGGACGTTCGTGCTCGCGTCAGCCACGACGTGCATGATGTTCTCATCGTCGAAGCAGCGCACGACGTGGACAATGGCGTCCGTGCGGCGGATGTTCTCGAGGAACTTGTTGCCGAGGCCCGCGCCCTGGCTCGCGCCCTTGACGAGGCCCGCGATGTCGACAAATTCGATGACGGCGGGAGTCTTCTTCTTGGGGTGGTACATCTCGGCGAGCTTATCGAGGCGCTCATCGGGAACGGCCACCATGCCGACGTTCGGCTCAATGGTGCAGAAGGGGTAGTTGGCGCTTTCCGCGCCCGCGTTGGTGATCGCGTTGAAGAGAGTGGACTTGCCGACATTCGGCAGTCCGACGATACCTAATTTCATAGTTTTCTCTATCTCCTTAAAAAGTCTTGATTTTCAAGGGCTTCCGGAATCCGGCGCGTTTGGTTTACGCCATTTTTACGCCATTTTCGCATGGACTTATATGCTAGGAAACCCTGCCTGATTCAAATTGCCGCACAGCCTGATCCAAGGATTCAGATGTGACATGGACGTATCTGTCCATCGTTGTTTTTATACTTGCGTGACCAAGCAGCTTTTGCAGCACCTTGGGCTGTACACCGCATTCAATCGCTCTTGTGGCGTAGGTGTGGCGCAAAGCGTGCATACAGAATTTTTCAATTCCTGCTTCGTCACATAGCTTGTAAAGGTGGGTATCATAGGAACTGTTTTTCGCCAGTTCCCCGGTACGCCAGTTGATAAAGACAAGATCACGCATGACCAGCCGGGAGATTGTCCCCGTTCGCCGGTCGATATATTCCAGTGTTTGCGAGAGCAGCGGAGATTCCTTTTGCCAAGGGCGCTTGTCCTTGATTTTTTTCAGAATTTCATAGGCCCGATCTGTCAGGGGGATGGTGCGATAGCTCTGCTGCGTTTTCGGTGGTCCTGCGCGCCAAAAGTGCTGCTTGTGGCGGTACTCCAAGGTTTTGTTGACCGTCAGCGTCCGATTCTGGAAATCTATCGCATCCCACGTCAGTCCGATCATCTCGCCGGTGCGCAAACCGGTTTCAAGGATCAGCGCGTATTGGTTGTAGTTGCGGGAGCGTTTCGCAACTTCAAGAAATCTGATTTGCTCATCCCGCGTTAAAAAGTGAATGTCGTCCGGCGCTCGGACCGGCTTTGTGTAGCGAACGCCGTCCATTGGGTGCTTGGTAATCAGGTCATTCATCTTCGCAGCCTTGAACATCGTACCCATTGTGATATAGGTCTGCCGGATGGTAGAACCTGCATAATCCGCATCCATGGAAAGCAGCACTTTTTTGCAGTGCATGGGCTTCACATCGGAAAGAAACATTTTGCCGATGATGGGCTGGATGTTCTGCTTGTATCGCTCCCGATAATTTCGCAGGGTGTTGGGTGCCAAATCGCCCACAATGTTCTCAATCCAAAATGAAAACCATGCGTCAACCGTCGTGTCCGAGGGACAAAACACATCTTTGTGCTTGTCGGCATATTTCGCCTGCTCAATCCAGTTGCGCGCCTCGGGAATCGTCTGGAAATATTTCTCATGTCGTTTTCCTGCTTTGTCTACAAAACGTGCGTGATATAATCCGTCCTTTCTTTGGTAGATACCCTTACCGCATTCTTTGCCTCGCAAACTCTTGCCCATTTAGAGCCTCCTTTCTCAAAAAGAGAAAAAAGCCCTATGCAACAATGTGATTGTAGCACACGAGCTTTCTTTTCTCAATAGTGAACTTACCGTCAAGTCATCAACTTATGGCTGATATATTGCTCGAACTCCCTGCGTTTGACCAGCTTTTTGGACCCAACATAGAGAACAAACGGGCAATTCGGACTGCGCAGCATACTCTCGATCTTGTTGATCCCAATGTTGCTGTATGCTGCGGCTTCCTTAATCGTCAGCGTCATTTTGAGATGGATTGGCACTTGCAATTCCTCGACCATACTGTTACCACCTGTGTGTTACATTCCGGACTGTTGACTTAGAAACGTAGCATTTGGGGAAAGTAAGAGTTCGTCTGAGCTATCATCTCTTTCCGTATCCAAGTCCAGCAGCCATTTATCTGGGATCGTGATCAGATTGGGTCCTGTGTTGCAGATCCGTTTTACAGCATCTGCCTGGCACGAAGACAATGCGCCTCTATCCAGCTCTGCCCGCATTTGTTTCCCCTTTTTCAAGGTATACGCCTCCGAAAGCAGCTCCAGACTGAACAGATACAGCGGAAGCATAGATGCTTTGCAAATGCCGTTTTGCTGCAAGTACCGCTGAAACCGATACAGCATCATTTCATCCAGCGCCAGCTTCATCAGACGCAGGCCCATCTCATCGACGGTGAAATAACGAAAGCTGCTGTTCTTGCTGAAACGGATCAGACGGCTGCGCGGGTTTACCCCGTGAGCCTTTTTTGCGTCCTTTTGCGGAAGAATGAAATCCTTCCTTCCGCCGCTCTCCATGGCCATGCAGAAATAGAGAAACCGGCTGCCGGTGCTGAGTGCGTGGAACTGCTTGGAGAGGAGCAGTGAGTTTTCAACCTGAATGAATCGTTTTTCTTTGTTATCCACCTTGGCGGATAAGGCCGGTACAATCGTAGGTCCGTGTTTTCGTTTGCTCAAATCAAACTCCTTCTTTCGTGTGAGAATAGGGGGTGGATGTCTCATTCCTTCGTAATAAATGTAGAAAACCGGCCCTGTTTGACCACCCATTCAAGGCAGAAAAAAATTACACTCAATGTAAACTTTCGTAAACACAGAATGATCTGAATTTACGTTAGGTCTACACTGAGTGTAATGCTTGTGAGTATGTTTACTTATTCCAACGTTAAGCGTAGTGTGACATCGAATGGGTATCTTCCGGTACACAGCCGAGAAAGGCGACTCTTTTTGCGAATCGGTCGCGGAACACTTCTCCGGCAGGATCTGCGCCGCATGCTCAGCTGCCAATATCCAGCTCGTAGGTGCAGAGGTAGAACAGGAACGACGTCATCTGGTAGCGGCTGATGCGGGTGCCAGCGGATGCCAGCAGCTCGTCAAGGCTGCTGTCCCGGGTGGTGATGTCCTTTTCATCGCACCAGAGCATCGCTTTGGCTGCCTCCCTGTTGAGATCGGGGTTATCCCGAAGAAGCTGCCTGAGCTGCGTCTGATCCGCGCCGGTATCAACGCCTGCCATGATCGCGTAGCGGCGGATCAGTACGCAGGCGGTCTGATAGTCTACCTTATCATCGTAGTCGGTGTTCGGGTCGTTCTGCCGGAGCAGTCTCGTCTGATAGGCCCAGCACACGGCATTATAATAGGGATGGGTCGCGTTGAATTCCTCGTTTTCGTAGTCAGCCGGAAGGGCGGTGTTGTCCGCTTCCGGTCGACCTGCGATGCGGTAGAGCACATCGATAAACTCGCCCAGCCTTGCCGTGGCCTTGCCGCCGAAGGTATCCGGTGTCTCCGGATCCACATAGCCTTTGCGGTACATGTAGAGGACGCTGGCCTGATTGAAAATGCTCTTGATGTCCGTGAATACCACCGTGTCTGCAAGGGTCCCGCCGCTGGACTCTTTGGAAAAGACGTGGGCGTAGTAATCGCTGTTGAGAATGTTGCCGGAGAGCTGGAACCGGCTGTCCACATAGAGCCGGTAGGCTTCCGCCAGCTTGCCGGAGACTGTGGTATTCTCGTCGGCGGGGATCACGGTTTCCGTACCGGCGTCATAGCGGAAGGTCTTCGTCAGAAAGGACTTATCCGACAGCACCGCTACATGGAGGCCGCTGGAGAGCACATCGGTGCCCGCCAGCAGGCGGGAATCGTAGTCCACGCCGAAGAGATTCAGCAGTGTCGGCAAGATGTCCGCCGTGGAGCAGTATTCATCCACCACGATGTTCTCTGAAAGGCCGGGAACATAGCAGATGAAGCTGTTGCGGTACTTCTCAAAGGTGGTGTCCAGCGTCTGACCTGCCAGCTCGTTGTACTCGTCTTCGGTCAGGCCGTAGGGGTAGTGGTCGTTGGTCAGGACGATGCAGGTCTTGTCGGCAACGCCAGCTTCCTCCAGCCGCTGCATCAGGTACTCCAGTGCGTATTCCAGCTCCAGATTGCAGGCAATGTACGCCTTCACCGGCTCAGAATAGGGCAGATCTTTCACCGCGTCGTGGTTTTTGGCGCTCATGGCGTTGTCCCAGTTGTACTGGTAGTGACCGCTGAAGGTCATGTAATAGGCGTGGAAGGGTTCTCCGCTGTTGATGTAGTCGTCCACGGAGGCCTCCATCATCTCCAGATCGGAGGAGGGCCAGTCGATCTTCATGGCCAGACCGGAATCCGCCGCCTTGAATGTGTAGCCCATGTTGGCGTGGGTGATGTTCCGGTTGTAGAAATCCCCGATGTAGTCGTGATAGCCCCAGGCTTGATAGCCCACGCCCTTGAGCGCGTTGCCCAGGCAGAACGGCAGATAGTTGGTGCCCGCCACATTGAAGCTGGAATCCGTCTTCGTGCGGGACATATCCGGATAAAGCCCCATGCACATGGTGTATTCGCCGTTGGTGGTGACGGACTGGAACGTGCCGTAGTAATTTTCAAAGAGAATACCCGTATGGCTCAGCTTGTAGAGCGTCGGCGTCAGCTCCTCGCTGATAAACCACGGACAGAAGCTCTCGGCGCAGATGGTGATGAGGTTATAGTCCTTAAGAAGTCCTGTGTAGTTGTTTTTGCGGGTGGGTGTTGCATTTGCCAGATACTCGTCCGTTGCCTTGAGAATGTCGCTGCCGGCGCTGCCTGCCAGAGCCGTGAAGTCGATGTCCTCGATCACGTTATAGGAGTTGCTGCTGTATGTCCGCGGAACATCGCTTATATTCAAGGACGACGGCGTGATCATAATGCTGCCGCTGCCGCCGAAGAGCATGTATCGAAGCTCCTGCGCCGTGGTGGCCAGCATACCGATTTTTTTATAACTGCTGTCGGTGGAGGTGTTCACATTGGTGAAGGTACGATAGACGGAAAAGGCGTTGTCCCGTCCAACATACATGAGTCCCGTGACCGTCAGCAGCAGTGCGAGGAGCACGGCAAAGGAGGCCATAGTCTGTTTCCAGCGCAGCCGCAGCTTCAGAGCCTGCGCCCTCCGTAAGATAAGGCAAAGGATCACGGCAATCAGCGGCAGCAGGAGGAGCAGGATCTTCAGCAGATTTTGGCGGATCCCATAGAGAAGTTGCGAGTTGAAATTGACGACCACATTTCCGCCCATGCCGATCTGGCTGACGGGCATGAAATCTCCGAAGATGCAGTGATAGACCAGCTGCACCTCGGCCAGCAGCACCTGTGCCGCGACCAGGAGAACCCCTGTGATCTGGCGCAGAACCTTTGGCAGGCTTGAGACTACCAGCGTGCAGAGTGCGCCACCCAGCAGGCCAAACAGGACAGGATATCCCGCGTACCGGTCCATCGAGCCGAATACGCACAGATGCAGGCACAGCTCCACATAAACGCCGGTCAGGCAGAACAGCAGGAGATTTTTGCGCCACGTATTCCAAAGGCCATGGCTCATGGGCACTGCCGCTTCAGCAGAAGTGCCAGAGCCTTGATTTGTATTTGTCATGGATACATCGGATGTTTTTTCTTTGAGCATATTAGTTCTCCCGTTGGGGCTTTTTGAAAAGCTTCGTAGAATTTCAGCTGAATATGACAGACAGAGAGCTTATCTTAGAACAAATATTGAAAAAAGGCAAGGGTTCCTGTAAAAAATTGGGAAAGATTTACAGGTCACGCGGAGAATTCTATGCACCAAAGTCTGTCAACCGCAGCTTTGCAGCCCGTCTCTGGGCTGCAAATAAGGACTCTGCACCTGAAAATTTTACAAGATACATACAGACACATTGCAAAAGCTGTGCTATACTGTACGGAAAATTGAGAGTACCATCGTTTCAAGGAGGTGTGTGATGTGACGGAGACTGTGTTTCGCTTAAAGCGGCATTTGACTTCTTTTCAAATTATGATCCTCGGCTTTGCGGGCGTGATTCTATTGGGGGCGCTGGTGCTGATGCTGCCTATCGCCACAGTACAGCGGGTCTGGACGC
>ERZ857982.2146-NODE-2146-length-16139-cov-3.371612_pt1 | contig 16139 bp, 10 predicted proteins | sample MGYA00519955_ERZ857982 | MGnify/ENA primary metagenome ERZ857982 (study PRJEB31778, sample SAMEA3449416) | human gut metagenome | biome: human gut; feature: human-associated habitat; material: faeces | place: United Kingdom | collected 2010/2012 ... | reverse complement strand
TGACTTTTTTAAATATTCTTCAGCTACTGCTAAATGAATTGCATAACTTGGCATTAAATTTCAACTCCTTCTATTACTACAACTAATTTTCACATTTTTAAGTGTCTTGCTTAAACAACAAAAACACCCCTCTAAGTCAATAATACTTTATTACTTAGAGGGGCGCATATATTTAGCTCGGTTCCACCCTTATTTTTACTTAATTTATAACTTTTAACGCAAGTTTTACGTCTGATTTTTTCAGAAACAACGAGGTAGTTTTTCAAATACGTTTATTCAAAATAGCTCTCAGCCACGACTATTTTTCTCTTTTTAATAACCTTTATTTTACTTTTTCTCGTTTATGTTTTTACTTTTATCTCACAGAATCTATTATACACCTTTTGAATACATTTTGTCAAACGACATAATTATTCTTCTTTTCCAAGTAGTCTAAACATATTTGTTTTATACTTTTCCACTCCTGGTTGGTCAAATGGATTTACTCCTAGAATTTTGCCAGACATTGCACAAGCAAGCTCAAAGAAATATATTAAATGTCCTAGAGTTTCAGCATCTAATTTATCTATTGTAATTAAAATGTTTGGTACATCATCTTCAACATGAGCCTGAATAGTTCCTTCCATTGCCTTTTTGTTAACAAAATCAAGTGATTTTCCTGTCAAATAATTCAGTCCATCTAAATCATCTTCATCAAACATTATTTTTAAATCATTATCAGGATGTTTTACATTTATTACTGTTTCAAAAATATTACGTCTTCCTTGTTGTATGTATTGACCAATCGAATGCAAATCTGTGGTAAACTCTGCTCCTGTAGGAAATATACCTTTTTCATCCTTTCCTTCACTCTCTGCAAACAATTGCTTCCACCATTCTATCATATAATGCATTTTAGGTTCATATGTAACAAGTATTTCTGTGTTTTTATTTTTCTTGTACAAAATATTTCTAACCACTGCATATTTATAGCACTCATTATATTTTAAATTTTCATCTGCATATTTGTCCTGTGCAATTTGAGCTCCTTCCATCAGTTTATCTATATCAATTCCCGCTGTTGCAATTGGAAGCAAGCCAACTGGAGTAAGTACAGAATATCTTCCACCAATATTATTTGGAATAACAAATGTTGTATATCTTTCTTTAGATGCAAGTTTCTTTAATGCACCATTTCTTGCATCTGTTGTTACAAATATTCTTTTTTTAGCTTCTTTTATTCCATATTTATTCTCCATTATTTCTCTAAAAATTCTAAAGCTAATTGCTGGCTCTGTTGTAGTTCCAGATTTTGAAATTACATTTATAGAAAAGTCTTTATTACTTATTAAATCTATTAGCTCGCTCATGTAGTTAGGGCTTAAATTGTTTCCAACATATATTATCTGAGGAGTTTTTCTTTCTTCTTTGTCTTGTAAATTATAAAATGTATTCGTCAAAGCCTCTATTACTGCTCTAGCGCCAAGATATGAACCACCAATTCCAATAACAAGTAGCACATCAGAATTTGCTTGAATTTTCTTTGCACATTCTTTTATTTTCTTAAATTCTTTTTTATTATATTTAGTAGGAAGTTCTAACCATCCTAAAAATTCATTTTCATCATCTTTTTTCTCGTGTAATTCTGTATGAATTTTCTCTACCTCTTTACTATACTTCAAGATAGATTTTTCGGTTATACCAGCATTTTTTAAATCTAACTTTAGTCCAACCATATATTTCACTCCTTTGTTTATTATATTTACAGTATTTATAATATATTAATTTTTTCTTTGTTTCAAGTGTTTTAGTAATATTTTTGTTGCAATAGCATACATTTATTATAAGTAAAAATAAAGGAGAAAACAATGGTAAATGTAGCCGTAATAAATATAAAAAGTTTAATAAAAATCTTACTTATTCTATTTGTAGTAATATTTTTTATTTATTTTGTACAAGGCCTATCTATTAATTTAGATAAGCTTGCTTTTTCTCCTTTTATCTTAAACCAAACAATTCCTGGTATTTCTACCATCAATGACTCAGATTTTTCTTCTATCGAAACATCATACATAGAATCCAAAAGCCCTCTACAATTTTTGCTAAATTCACAGCTTCCAGTCATGTCGTCTATCAAAGTGGCGACTCATGAAAGTGAAAATAATTTTGTCGAAGAACCTACTATTGTTGAAAATAATACTGATAATACAATTGAACATGCTAGTACGAATCTAGAGACACAAGTAATTGATTCTGGTGTACCAAACAAATACACAAATGATTATCAAGGTGTTGAAATTAAAAATGGAACTAATTATACTTTAACTGATGATATTTTGAATTATGAAGGATTAGAAATTAATCAATCTGATGTGATGATTTTTCATACACATACTTGCGAAAGTTACACACCCACAGAAAATTTTGCATATGAAGAAAGTGGAACTTTTAGAACTACAGATTTAGATTATTCTGTGGTACGTGTTGGTAATTCTCTTACAGACCAGCTAACTTCATATGGTTTCAATGTTGTACATGACAAAACATACCATGATTATCCCGCATATTCTGGTTCATATGGTAGGTCTATGGCAACGGTTGAAAACTTGTTAATTTCACACCCCAATACAGATATAATTATAGACTTACATAGAGATGCTATTGCAGATACTTCTTACGCTCCCTCTATCAAAATTGGAGATGAAGTTGTATCCCAACTAATGTTTGTAATTGGAACAGATGGTGGAGGCCTAGAACACCCTAACTGGCAAAAGAATTTACAATTTGCGGTAAAAGTTCAGAAAAAAGCAAACGAATTATACCCCGGGTTATTTAGACCAATATTATTAAGAAACAGCAGATATAACCAGCAACTTGGAAAAGCAGCCTGCATAATAGAAGTAGGAGCTACTGGAAATACATTAGAACAATCAATGGCTAGTATGAAATATTTAGCAAAAGTGTTTTCATCAATTCTTGACTAATCCAAAAGTGTCTAGAACTATTAAATTAAAATTTAATAATACTAGACACCTTTTTTATAATATCTTAAAAAACATTTGCATTCTGTATTTTTTGAGAATTTACAGTAATAACTTGTACAAGCAATTGTTGCAATAAAGAGCTTAATTCCTCTTGGCTATAATCATTTAATGCAATACTGTTTTCACCATTTAATTCTGTAACTGTTACATCTTTAAACGTTATTGCATTATTGTATTCTACATTAAATTGTACGTCATTTACATCATATGATACATAAACTTTTTCAGTTGCTCCATTATCTGAAATACTATCTAGTTCAAAGCCAATTTCAAGTGAATAGTTCTCTTCTGAACTTGTTATAGTATATTTGCTATTGTTTGCAGATTTTTCTTTAGATATTGTATATTCTATATCGTTTGGAATTTCAGTTGTATCTGCTGTATCAAAAGAACCTGTCTGTTTTATTGTAATATTCTTGCCTCGTTCTAATATTACAGAAAAGCCTACGTTATCTTCATCTGTATTTATCTCAACATCAGCTTCCACACCATTTTCAGTACTTGTTAAAGTTATCTTAATAGATGTATTTGAAAAATCTTGTTCATTTAAATCACCAATTTCTTGGTCAATATTATCTTGATATGTTGATATATCATCACTCATACCCAACATTTCAATAATTTCCGAGTCATTTTTAGCCTCATTTAAGCAGTATATCATAATATTTTTTAGGTTATCTTTTTCGATTGTTAATGTATATGAAGTATTATTATTTTTTGTAAAATTTGACTCTGAAAGTTGTCCTGCCAATTTTCCTATATATTTTGTTACTAAGCTTTTGATATTTTGAACAGTTATTGATGACTTATCCAATTTTATATTGTTTGGCACTTTCATTTCTTCATCAATTCCTAATTTATTAGAAAGCTCATCTAGGTTTTCATTTTTTATACCTACATATTTGTTTGCAATTTCATTAGAACCAAGTGCTAACATTTTATCATTTTTTACAAGTTTAAATGCAAATTTTTCAGAATCCGAATAATTAATAGTTATTTCTTGTTCAAAATTATCATTATCAACATCTGTTGCTCCTTTAAATGTAAGATTTAAGTCCGTATTAATATCAGTATTACCTCCTGATTTTACTCTTAATACTCCAGTGTTTTCATAATTATTTGCTGATTTATTTGTGTAATACGTTTTTATGTTTTCATCATAAAAGAAATTATATAATTCCATATCTAACATGGTTCCATATTTAGAAAACATTTGTGAATTACTTTTTAATAAATCTGTTGCAAAATACACATAGGCAAAAGCACCTCCGCAAACTGCTAATATAATCAATAATACTATTATTACAATTAAAGCTTTTTTATTTTTCATCTTCTTATTCTCCCTTTATCACTTTTTTAACGCTTTCTGCATTAAATTCTGTTGTTTTTTCCTCTCCATTTTCCATATTCTTCACTTTTAATGTGTTGTTTGCAATTTCATCATCGCCAATTACTATTACATATGGAATTTCAAGCTTGTCTGCATATTTCATTTTTGCTTTTATTTTTTTATTATTTAAATATATTTCTGTATTTATACCTAATTCTCTCAAACTTGTTGCTAATTCTAGTGGAGCTTTTTTATTTTCTGTCATTGGAATTATTAATACATCAGAAATTGATTTTTTATCTGCTTTAATTAAATTTAATTCATTTAATTTGTAGAATAATCTTGTTAGACCTATTGATACCCCAACTCCTGGAAGCTTTTTATCTGTGTAATTTTCTGCTAAATTTTCATATCTTCCACCAGAGCAAACACTTCCAATTTCTCTATAGTCATTTAAGAAGGTTTCATATACGGTTCCCGTATAGTAATCTAAACCTCTTGCTATTGTAAGGTCTACTGTAAAGTTTTTATCTGGCACTCCAAATAGTCTAATATTTCCAACTACTTCTTTTAACTCATTTACACCTTTTGTAAATGTTGCGTTCGCCATATTATCTGCATCAACATCTGTATTTTGAGACTCATTTTCCACAATATTTGCACTATATAAGTCCATTTTTTCAAGCTTTTCTATCTTTTCATCTGCATTTCCGTCTATTCTTATAAAATCTATTATTGTATTTACTATTTTTTCATCTACTCCAAGCTCTGCTATTTCTTTTCTTACAGCTTGCTCTCCAATTTTATCTATTTTATCAATTATTCTTAAGATTTCTACAGATTTATCTTTTTGGCCAATCCCTTCAAATAAGCCATTTAGAATTTTTCTGTTATTTATTTTTATTGTAAAATTCTCAAATCCTAAAGTTCTAAAAGTTGAGTAAATTACAGCCGGAAGCTCTGCATCATTTATAATGTCTAGAGTTTCATCTCCAATTATATCTATGTCACATTGATAAAACTCTCTATATCTTCCTTTTTGCGCTTTTTCGCCTCTATATACTTTTCCTATTTGGTATCTTCTAAACGGAAAACTTAAATTTCCATAATTTTTTGCTACATATTTTGCAAGTGGTACAGTTAAATCAAATCTTAAAGCTAAATCCGTATCACCTTTTTCAAATCTGTATATTTGCTTTTCTGTTTCTCCACCAGCTTTTGCCAGCAATACTTCAGCATATTCAATTATAGGCGTATCTATTGGCAAAAATCCAAATTTTTGATACGACTTTTCAATCTTCTGCTTCATATCATCAAATAAAATTTGCTCACTTGGCAAAAGTTCCATAAAACCTGGTAGAGTTCTTGGTTCTGTCTTTCCCATATTTTCTCCTTTCTCTCCCATTTAGGCAAAATTATTATTTATTTTGTCACTTACGGTTGGAAAAGAATTAAATTTTGACAAGGAAAATGAATTTACAAGGCAAGGGCGCATACTTTGTGTATGTAACCGCGTTGTAAATGAAATTTGACGTAGTCAAAATTGTAATTCTTTTTCAACCATTAGCATTCTTGTCTAGGTTTTAATTCCAAATAAATTGGCTTTTCTTCCTTTATTAATGTAGATTTTCCATGCCCCGGATATACTATTGTTTCGTCTGGTAATACAAGTAATTTTTTTGTAATCGAGTCTATTATTTTCACGAACGAACTTGTTGGTAAATCTGTTCTTCCCCAAGTTCCTCTAAACAATGTGTCTCCAGAAAATAGAAGTCCTTCCTTTTCGCAGTATAGAGAGCTTGAACCCATTGTGTGTCCTGGTGTATGTATTACTCTAAATTCTAGGCTTCCAACATGAATTAAATCTCCATCGTCGACCCTTGAATCTGGCTCTAATTCTATGTCTCCCATGTTGATGCAGGCGCTTAGATTTATGTTTTCGTCATCTAAGCCTTCTGCATCGTCTCTATGGATTAATATTTTGCCACCTTTTTTACTCTTTACCTCTGAAACGGCTCCAATGTGGTCTCCATGGCAATGTGTTAGATAAATGTATTTTACATTTGCCTCTAATATATCTAGCATTTCTACAATTTTATCTGCTTCTCCACCTGGATCTATAACCATCGTTTCTTTTGTTTCTTCGTCTTCTACTATGTAACAATTTGTTGCTTCTCCTAAAGTCGTTTGTACTTTTAATCTCTTTAAAATCATGTGTTGCTCCTATTTATTCCTTGGCTTCGTTTTATACGCAAGTCATATTTTTCATATATGTTTTATTTATTTCTTCTTACTTCATATACGCTGTCTATTTTTCTTATTGCTTTTAAAACACTGTTCAATTGTGCTATATTGCTTACTTCTAGCGTTAATTCCGTTAATACTATTCTTTCCTTAGATACTTTTGATGATACCGCCATTATAGGTGTTTTTTCTGCAGTTATTGTTGCAATTATGTCTGCAAGCAATCCATCTCTATCATTTGAAAATACTACAACATCAACATTATAGCTCGATGGTTTGTCTGTGTACCATGAAACATCTATCATTCTGTTTTCTTCAGATACCAAGTCTTTTACGTTCTTGCAGTCTTTTCTATGTACAGATACGCCTCTTCCTTTTGTAATATAACCAACAATTTCGTCCCCTGGTACTGGGTTACAACATTTTGATAGTTTTACTAGACAGTTGTCTATTCCTTTTACAATTACACCACTTGTTGATGGTTTGTTGTTTGTCTTTTCCTTTGTAAGTTCTTCTATTTTTTCTTCTAGATTTTCTTCTTTATGAACTTTTCTGTATTCTTCAAGTACTCTTGAAACTATTTTATTTGCTGTAATTGTTCCGAATCCAACACTTGCAAACATGTCATCTGCACTATTATATTTGTATCTTTCAAGTGCAGCCTCGACAAACTCTGGTCTGAATAATTCTGGGTAGCTCATTCCAATTTTCTTTACTTCTTTTTCTAAAGAGTCTTTTCCTCTTGCAATGTTTTCTACTCTTTCATTTTTCTTGAACCATTGTTGAATTCTAGTCTTTGCTGTACTACTCTTTATAAATTTAAGCCAATCTCTACTTGGTCCTTTAGATTTATCTGATGTAATAATCTCTACAATATCACCATTTTTTAATTTTGTTACAATAGGCATCATCTTGCTGTTTATCTTACAGCCAGTCATATGGTTTCCTATTTCTTCGTGAATACTGTAAGCAAAATCTATTGGTGTGGCTCCTCTTGGTAATACTTGAATTTTTCCCTTTGGAGTAAACACATAAACCTCATCTTCAAATAATTCAGTTTTTAATGTGTTTAAAAACTCTTGAGGGTCTTGCATGTCTTTTTGCCATTCAAGTGTTTCTCTTAGCCAAGATAATTTATCTTGATTTACTACTACATTTGCCTTTTTGCCTCCCATGAAGCTTGCCTCTTTGTATGCCCAGTGTGCGGCAATACCATATTCGGCTATTCTATGCATATCCCAAGTACGAATCTGTACCTCGAATGGAGTTCCTTTTGGTCCTATCAAAGTAGTATGTAAAGATTGATACATGTTAGGTTTTGGAACCGAGATATAATCCTTAAATCTTCCTGGCATTGGGTTATAAAGCTCATGTACAACACCTAGTGCTGCATAACAATCCTTTACAGAATTTACAATAATTCTTAATGCGAATAAATCATAAATCTGGTCCAGAGTCTTATTGTCTCTCTGCATTTTTCTAAAAATACTATATAAATGCTTTGCTCTACCAGTTATTTCAGCTTCTATTTTTTGTTTTTTTAATTGAACTCTTATTTCGTCCATAATCTGGTCGATAAATTTCAATCTTTCTTCTCTCTTCTTGTCTATTCCTTCAACAAGCTCTCTATATTCCTCTGGGTATAGGTATTTAAAAGATAAATCCTCTAGTTCCCATTTTAAAGAATACATACCAAGTCTATTTGCAAGTGGAGCATACAAGTCCATTGTCTCCCTTGCATTTGCAATTTGACGGTCTCTGGCCAAATATTTTAATGTTCTCATGTTATGAAGTCTATCGGCTAATTTAATAAGAATTACTCTTATGTCTTTTCCCATTGCCAAGAACATTTTTCTATAATTTTCAACTTGTTGCTCTTGTTCACTCGTATAATTTAATTTTCCAAGCTTTGTAACACCATCAACCATTTCTGCAATCTCTGGTGAAAATTCCTTAGACAAATCTTGCAAAGTTACATCTGTATCTTCAATTACATCATGTAAAAGAGCAGCACAAATAGTGCTCTCATCGAGTCCAAGTGTAGACAATATATATGCAACTTGAACCGGATGGATTATGTATGGTTCTCCAGACCTTCTTAATTGGTCTCCATGTTTAGACTTTGCAAAATCATATGCTCTTCTTATTAATTTTAAATCTGCTCTTCTATTAGATTTTTTTGCATTTTCTAATACTTCTTCTATGGTGTGATTTACGTTTTCCGACATACTACCATCTCCCTTTACCTCTAAAAGACTTTAGCTTATGCTATGTCTCATGTCTTTTAGATTAATTTGTATATTTTCCATTCCCTTATAACTATTTATCTCTAAGTTTCCTACAACATCTACTTTTGAACCTATAGCATATTCAGAAGATATATTTCCTAAATTAAATCCTATTGTGTCTATGTATTTGTTTTCGTCTTGAAGCATTGCTTTCAAGTGTTTTCCTTCCGAAAGTGTTCTGATTGATGTTATTTTTAAATTGCTAATCTGGAACAAAGGCATCTTGTTTCCTTCCCCAAATGGCTCTAGCAATTCTAAGTCTTTTATATCTTTTATGCTGATATCTTGTAATTGTACCTTTTCATCTATTTTAATTACTGGAACAATAGATGAAATGTTAGATTTTTCAGCATATTCTTCAAACTCTTTTTTAAATTTTTCAAAATTATCTTTTTCTATTGTAATTCCAATTGCCATGCTGTGTCCACCAAATTGCTTGATGTACGTACTGCATTTTTCTAATGCCTCATGCAAGTCAAATCCAGGAATACTTCTTCCAGAACCACGAGCTAAATCGTCTTCGTAGCAAAGTAATACGCTAGGCTTAAAATACATGTCTGTAATCTTTGATGAAACAATTCCTATAACACCATGGTGCCAATTTTCTCCACCTAATACTATACATGGAAGTTTCTGTTGTTCTGGGTCTTCCATCATCTTTTGAGCTTCATTAAATATTCTCTTTTCAATCTCTTGGCGTTCTTGATTATACTCATTTAAATTATGTGTTATTCTCTCTGCCTCTTCTTTACTATCTGTTAAAAATAGCTCTAAAGCCTCTTTCTCATGCCCCATTCTTCCACACGCATTTATTCTTGGAGCAACTCCAAAAGATATTGCCATAGAATCTATTTTTTTATAACCAATACTATCTAATAATACTTTTAAACCAATATTTCGTGTCTGTCTAACTAGTTTCAATCCTAATTTTGATATAGTTCTATTTTCGTCTATAAGTGGAACAATATCAGAAATTGTTCCAACACATACTAAGTCTAAGTATTTTAAATATTCCTCTTCTTTTACTCCCAGCCTCATCGAAATAGCCTGAGTTAATTTAAACGCAACACCTACACCAGCTAACCCATTAAATGGGTATTTGTTGTCTTTTCTCTTACAATCAACCACTGCAACCGCATCTGGCAATGTTTCGGTTGGTTCGTGGTGGTCAGTCACAACAGTATCTATTCCAAATGACTTTGCAAGTTCAATCTCTTTGTTTCCAGTAATTCCACAATCAACCGTTATAATCAATGTATGTTTAGTATCTGCAATTTCTCTTATTGCATTTTCATTTAATCCATATCCCTCATGCAATCTATTTGGAATATACACATCTGTTTCAAGCCCTCTCTCAGCCAAAAATCTCTTCAAAACAGTGCTACTCGTAATTCCATCAACATCATAATCTCCATAAATTGCAACCTTCTCGTGAGTCTCAATCGCCTTAACGACTCTATCTACCGCCTTCTCCATGTCTGGCATCATGAATGGATCATGAAAATCTGTCCTCCTTGGATGCAAAAAAACTTCTATTTCATCACTGTTTGTTAATCCTTTATTTGCAATAATATTTGCAACCAATTTACTTACGTTAAATTCTTCTGATATCTTGTTAATCAGTGCATCATTTGCTTCGTTTAATTCCCATTTTTTATTCAAATTTTTCTCCTTATCTTTTTAACATAATATTGACAATATTTTATAACAAACAGCCCAAAAATACAAGCATTTAGGGCAAAAAAATTATTCTACAAGAGCTTCTCCTCTACGTTTGAAACATTGACAATATTATGAAAACAGGAGGCGAAAAATTCGCCTCCTGTCTCTTTGCTATGGAGTTTAGCAGATTTCCAGAATAAAATCTTGTACTTTCTACTTTTTTAATTTTTTCTCTTCTTCTGTCTATTAGAGAATGTCAAGCGCCTCCTGGGCCAACTTGCTTCTAACAGACTTCTTGCTGTTAAGCGTGATCTGGAAGGTATGCGGGTTGCCCTTCATCTTTTCACTCAGGTACACCAAACCGTTGTAGCGCGAATTAAGCGCAGGATTGTTAACCTGGTCAGCGTCTCCCAAAAAGATGAACTTCGATCCTTCGGCAGAACGCGTAACAATGTCCTTGATATCGCACGGCTTTATATTCTGCGTTTCATCAATGATAAACACCGTGTTCGGAATTGTACGACCACGCAGGAATCCAATCGGCTGAATTTCGATGTCTCCTCTCTCGAAGAATTCCATTGCCTTCTTCTTCAGCTCAGCATTGGTGAAATCCGGAAATTTCGGTCTGAGAATCTCCTTCAAATTATCAACAATACCGCCAAGATACGGGCCCACCTTATCGTCGATTTCACCAGGCAAAAAGCCAAGTTCTTCGTTTGCCACCGTAACAGTGGGAGTTGCAACGATAATCTGCTTATATGTCTGCTTTTTCTTGTCCCCTTTCTTTTCAATCGCATTCAATGCCATTGCCAAAGAACAATAGGTTTTTCCGGTACCTGCAACACCTTTCGTAACAACCAATGGTGCTATATCAGGTGGCATAAGCAAGGATTCCCAGAATACAACCTGCTCTACATTGAGAGCCTTATGTCCTCCCGGGATGCTCTTGTCATACTTAAGGCGAACAATTCGTCCATTGGTATAACGTCCTATGGCCTTAGAAGTGTCACTGACAATCTCGACGAACTCGTTTTCAATCCAGTCGAAATTTTCATACTGGTACACTTCCTCTACAGGAACTCCTCTTTCATCGGTAAACATTTTTTCCAGTGAACTCCCAGGCATGAAAACTTCAACTATCCCTTTATATTGATCACAAGGTTTAGGGAAAATCTCGTCCTTAAACAGCTCAGTATCAATTCCAAGCTGATTGCCCTTCAGACGAATGTTCGGATTTCTAGAAATCAAGATAACCTTTTGTCTCTTTTTCTTCAAATCCTTACAAACCTGGAAAACTCTATGGTCAAGCCGCGAAAAATCTGCCAAATTAGCAATTTCCTGCTCAATAGGTCCATTATCCACAATGCGCAGGTAGCTTCCGTTTTCCTGCTTGAAGCCTCCCTCGGAAAGCAAATCATTCTGGGGAAGGCTGTCGATATACTCTACGAACCTACTCGCCATGCTCATCTTTTCCGGCACACCCTTGTACCGATAAAGGTTCTGGAGAATTGCCATAGGCACAACAATGGTATTGTCATCGCCAAATCTCAAAGTCGGATCCTTAGATGCCAGCAAAGCTTCCGTCCTCAATACGAATACCTTTTTCATTTGTATATAACTCCTTTGCAAATTGCGTTCTGAAAATAGTGTGTTTCAGAACTGTGTGTATTCGAACTTTTTATATTATATCATTTATAATTACATTTTTCAATGAATCCTTTCAAATTTTAATAGATATTTACATAATATTTTCCCTTATATAGATATAGCACAAACTGAGGCTCCCACCAAGGGAGCCCCAGCACGTTGTATGAATTATTTTATTCGAATTTTGTCGACAGGCTCTTGATAAGGCCTTCGTGATTCACACGGAAAAAGTAACCACTTCCAAGAATTCCGACCCTTTCAGTGTCAACTTCGTTGATAATCCTTTCTGCAAATATTTGCTTTGTATTAGCCTCTCCGTGGTTCACAAGGACAAGCTTAAGATGTTTGAACTTCTTGAGGAAGTCAATCATCTCGTCAGCCTTTGCGTGAGCAGAATATTCGGTGGTGTATTCGACCTGTGCATACTTCTTTACAAGTGTACCACCAATCTGAACAGCCGTACCGACTTCAGCCTCTTTGAGTCTTGCGCCAAGCGTACCTTCTGTGGTATAGCCCGTGAAGTGGATAAGCGAATTTCTCCTGGTCAAATACTCTGGAATATACACCTGTGCAGGACCATACGATCCCATGCCAGAAGTGGTAAGGATAATCTTAGGCATAGTACTCGTCAAGACTTCATCGCGATTAGCCTTGTCCACAAAGGTAAGGTTCTTTGGAAGAAAGTTTTTCATATCTTCCTTGATGTCCAGTCCATCCTTCAAGTAAAGCGTGGTATATCTGATACCAAGCTTTCCATCGAAATAAATCGGGACATTTACGTCCAAAGAACCATCGTCCTGCATGCATTTAACCTCATACAGGATCTCCTGTGAACGACCCAGCGAAAAGACTGGTGCAACAACCGTACCTCCATGCTCGAGGCACTTCAGCACATTCTGTTTAAAGCAACTAGTAACCTCATAGGAGTCCATGTCTCCATAAGTGGATTCCTGAACCAACGTAAGTGGAAGTTCAAGCACCCAATCCGGAAGGTCTGGTACATCGAAGAACATGTTCTTGTTGTTGTAGTCTCCAGTGAAAAACAAATTAATTGTTTCGTATTCCTCCCAACTGATTTGAACGAGAATGCTAGAAGCTCCCATCAAGTGGCCATTCATAAAGAATGTTGCCTTGATATTCGGGCGAATCTGGATAGTCTCATTATACTTGCAAGGATGAATCAGTCTCATGGTTTGAGACACATCGGCCTCGCTGTACAACGGCGAATGATTCTGCCGTTTTGCAACATCTCGTAGCACCTTATGGCTATCCTCCAAAGCCAAAGGCAAGAGCTTTGCAGTTGTCTCAGTCATATAGATTTCTTTGGCGAACCCCTTGTTCACCATAAAAGGCAGACGACCAACATGATCCACATGATTATGCGTAACCAAGCAGAAATCGATGTTAGCAGGGATGAAAGGCAAACTCTCATTGTTCTTGCTGTACTGCCTCTCTTGGAAGAGACCACAATCAACAACAAATTTGACCGTGCTATTATCTGGCTGTTTTACAATAACCAGATTGCATGAGCCAGTTACCTCTGGATGCACAGCCATAATGTCTGCGTAGAGCCGGTCTTTTGAACCCATAATAATCCTCCAATCAAAAAATAATAAAGTTAATTAGCTTTAAAATGTTTTATGCAAACATTTCATGTTTTTATTTTACAACATTATGTTGCCATAGTCAATAATTCCAAACAGATACTTTCTTTTTTCAACAATATTTATATGATATATATTTAACAATTATACCACACAAAAAGAGCAACTTTAAATTAAGTCACTCTTTCAATCTATTATTCTTCACTTTCTTCTGCTGCTCTTGGTTTCATTAATGGGTATAGAACTACATCTCTTATGTTATCACTGTTTGTTAAGAATTGTAAGAATCTATCTATTCCAAGTCCCCAACCAGAAATTGGCGGCATACCATATTGCATAGCTCTTATATATTCTGTATCTATGCTCATAGCTTCTTCATCACCATTAGCCTTTAATTCAGCCTGCTCTATAAATCTTTTTTCTTGTTCGTCACAGTCTACAAGCTCTGAATATCCGTTTATTATTTCTTGTCCATTTACTACTAATTGGAATCTGTCTGTCAATTTTGGATTTTCATCATTGCTTCTAGCAAGTGGAGATAAATCTATTGGGTGTTCAATTAGATATGTTGGATTTATTATGTTTGGTCTGCTTACTTTTTTGTATAATGTATCTATTAAATTTCCTCTTCCTAATTGTTCTAAGTTGTCTGCCTCTAGTTTTATTCCTTTTGCTTTTATTTCTGCAAGTAAGCTTTCTGCTGTTTCGAATTTGTCAATATCTATTCCACAGTCTTTAAGTATTAAATCTCTGAATGATACTACTTGCCATTCTCCACCAAAGTCAATTTCTTGTTCTCCAATTTTGATATTTAAGTTTCCATCGAATAATTTTGATAATATGTATATAATCATTTCTCTTAAGAATTTCATATTATCTCTGTAGCACCAATAAGCGCTGTATCCTTCGACCATTGTGAAGTCTTGTAAATGATTTGCATCCATTCCCTCATTTCTGAAGTCTCTTGCAATTTCATACACATTTGAAAATCCACCAATTATAAGTTTTTTCAATGTTAATTCTGGAGATATTCTTAAATATACGTCCATATCTAATGCATTATGGTGTGTTATGAATGGTTTTGCTGTTGCTCCAGAAGCTGTATTTTGAAGAACTGGTGTGTCTACCTCTAAAAATTCATGTGTATCTAAGAACTCTCTCATTAATCTAATAAACTTTGTTCTTAATACAAATCTCTTTTTAGCATCATCGTTCATGATTAAATCAAGATGTCTCTCTCTATATACTGCATCTTGGTCTGTTAAACCATGGAATTTTTCTGGAAGTGGACGTATTGCCTTTCCCAAGAATGTGTATTCATAAACTTGAAGTGATTTTTCTCCTGCTTGAGTTGTAAATATTTCTCCTTTTACTCCAATGAAATCACCAATATCAACTGTTTCGTGTAAGAATTTATATACATCTTCTCCTAAATCTTCTTTTTTAATAACTAGTTGAAGATGTCCCTCTAAATCCCTTAGATCTAAGAAACTTATTTTTCCTAATTTTCTCTTAGACATTACTCTTCCAGCAATCGAAACATCTTTTGTTCCGTCTGGTAATTCCCTTGCTTCTTTAATTTGATGTGTTCTCTCATATCTCTCTGGATGTACGTTTACACCATTATCTATTAGCTTTTGCATTTTATCTCTACGTACTTGCATTAATTCTTTTATGTCTGCCATATTTAACAACCCTTTCTAAAAAGCAAAGCTCTTATATTTACAAAACTTTGCATTTTCTCTTTAAAATTATGTAACCATTATATTACAAAAAGCCTTGTGCGTCAAGGCTTTTCTTTTGGTCTAATTATTTTGTTATCCATTTTACTAAATCCAAGTTTGCTGGGTCTAATAACATTTCATTTTTAGGCATTACTCTAAATGTATAACCATAGTTTCCGCCAGTTGTAAGTTCAACTGTTGCTTCATACTCATATTCTTTCTTTTCATCATCACTGCCTATTAAATTCATTGGTATTATTTGAATTTTATCTACTATACCATTTTCCATTATTTGTCCATAGTAAACTTGTGCTTCTATAGAGTTTTTATCAATGTTTGGTAGATATACTTTACATCTAACTGTAATGTTGTTTCCAGCATCTACTGTAATATTATCTAAGTTACCCTTTTCTTGTTTTATTGTTATATCATTCCAGTTCGAATATAAATTGTTTTTCCAACTATTAAATTCTGCAACTGACGATAAGTCTGTGTAATATTTGTTGTACAAATTGCAAAGTGGCATGTAAAATTTATTTGTATAATCTATAAGCATTCTAGCTGTGCTGTATCTTCCAGCATTAGACATTATAGATTGCTTCATTATTTCCATCCAT
>ERZ857982.2126-NODE-2126-length-16317-cov-3.395954_pt1 | contig 16317 bp, 32 predicted proteins | sample MGYA00519955_ERZ857982 | MGnify/ENA primary metagenome ERZ857982 (study PRJEB31778, sample SAMEA3449416) | human gut metagenome | biome: human gut; feature: human-associated habitat; material: faeces | place: United Kingdom | collected 2010/2012 ... | reverse complement strand
TTTTATATGAAATTTTATGCAGAAAAATAAAAGATAAAAATTTGTTATGGCTAACAAGAGAAATACTATATTCAAATGGAGTAGATAAAGGCTTACCAATAGGAAACTATACCAGCCAATGCTTTGCTAACATATATTTAAACGAACTAGATCAATATATGAAACATGAATTAAAGTTAAAATACACATGTCGTTACATGGACGATGTTGTAGCACTGGTAAATACTAAAAAAGAGGCAATAGAAAAACTTAATTTAATATGTAGCTTTCTAGAAGACAAGCTTTGCTTAGAACTAAACAGAAAAACACAGATATTTAAAAGTACACAAGGAGTAAATTTTTGTGGTTACAAGATAAATGAATATAGACTAAAAATAAGAGATAAAGGAAAACGAAAGCTAAAGAAAAAAGTAAAGTTTTTAGAAAAGCAAGTAAAACAAGGAAAAATGACCTGCATAGAAGCACATAAATATTTAAGTGGTCATTTAGGATATATAAATGTAGCAAACACAAAAAAATTAGAAAATAAGCTGTTTGTTACAGAAATATGAATATATTAGGTACTAATAGCAAAAATGTTTAAAAATTCATTTAATAAATTTGAACATATTAATTGAAAAACTGATATAAAAAAGAAACATAATATAAAATAAAAATTAAATAAAAGAAAAACAAAATTGACATTAATCTACTGGGATAAATCGAAAGTCCTATTCGAACACGAACAATCCTTACGCTAAACGTGGAGGCAATTACAACAACAATTTCGCGAATAATCCTGCCGGTAATCGCAATAACAATTCTGACAATGCCAACGATAACAATGGTTTCAGGCTCACTCTAATACAATTTCTAGATTATATATTTTACGGAATATATACAATGAAAGTATTAGTATTAAAGAGATTTATCCCATCCTAATTTAGGTAAACATGAATCAGTAAAACATATGTTAGTACAAAATTGGAATACATGTGTTTTACGAAAATTAGCCGGTAATAATATAAATAGATTACTGGCTTAAAAATAATAATACATTTTGGCTGAAATTTAAAGCAGAATTTTATAAAAGAACGACTTAAAGCAAATTTTTTGGGGGCAATTTATTTCTAGTGTAAGGGAAAATAAAAAAATGAATGAGGTATTTTTAATAGGAAAAATAATTAGTGATATAGAATTTAAATTTATAATAAATTCAAAAAATAAAGCAATAGCATGTTTTGAGATAAAAACAGCCGATAAGCAAATAGTAAGAGTACAGGCATATAATAAACTTGCAGATTTTGCTTATAGCAAATTAAATTCAAATGATAAAGTATTTATAAATGGATATATAGAAACTAACGTAGTAAAGGCAAAATGTATAAATATTTATTAACGGATATATTTTTTATATTAGATAAGACTAAAAATAAAAGCAATTTCTACAGAATATTATAATAACAGAAGAATTAAGAGTAAACTAAAAGGAATGTCCCTTGTTCAATACAGAGAACATTCCATGTTAGTAGTTTAATTTATACTGTCCAGCTTTTTAAGTTCAGTACAATAATCTAGGGGTTTTATAAATACAAAAAACACTAGGTATACAAGTGAATTTTTATTTATTTTCTTCATCTTTTCCATTTGTTTCTATAATTGCACTTGCTTCTGCAACAATTTTGTCATCTTTTTTTGAGTCTTCTTTGGGATTTATAGTCGAATGAAAAACTGCATACACAATAATTCCAAGTCCTAACATAGCTGTTAGCAATGAAACAATGCTTCCTAAAACAGGAATTAGTTCTAATACCCAAATTGCTAAAACTAACAGCATGCTAAACAATAGGGTAAATCCTTTAGTATTTTTGTTAATTTTTTGACAAATTATTTTAGCCATAGCAATTGCGACTAGTGGTGTTGCAACTTGCATAATTATAAACAAGTAAACAAACAATAGCACGATAGAAGGTAGTATTCCTAATATTGTGCAGAATAGTAGTAAGCATACAAATGGGACTAGAATTAGTGCTAAAGCACCATATCCAAATGTAGCTGCTAATTTGTTTTCAACAATTTTTTGCTCTTTATCTGCAAATTTTGGCATTGCATATACAACAATTAAAACTATAACTAAAGAAACTACTAATAAAGTGTATAAATTATTTAATTTTTCTCTAATAATATCTTTTGGCTCAATTTTAACTTTCTCTATTGGTTTAAATGATGTTGTACCAGACACAATGTCTTCTGAAATTGCAGCAACTCTTGAAGAATAAGATAAATTTCCTAAAATCATTGCAGAATCAGATACATATATTTCATCAAATCCAAAGTTTGCATTTCTTCCGATAGTTCCACCAAGTTTTAATGTACTACCACCAGCTGTGATGTCTTGCGTAATTCTAGCATTGTTATTAATAGTTAAATTGCTAGATATAGAGAATACATCAGATACTGTACCATCAATTGTAACGTTTTCTGCACAAACAAATAAAGTTGAATTAATAGAACCAGTAGTTTCTATTTTTAAGTTTTGTGCAAGTGCAAAAACATTTCCAGAAATATTACCACTAATAGTAAGATCTTGAGCCATTACAAAAACATTTCCTTCAACAGGATAGTCAATTGTAACAGAAGAATTTGCTAAATACAATGTTTTAGAAACAACGTTTGAAGTAGCTTCTAAATTTTCGTCAACTAGCATAATTCCTGCTTCGTTATCTGCTTTTGTAATTGGTGTTTCATTATCTGCAAAAACAACAGATGAAAGTAACACAACTAAAACTAAAGCAAAAAATAAAATTGATTTTAATTTCTTTGAAAATTTCATAAAATTTCCCCTTTCTATATGTAATTTATAAAAACACTATATAATTAAAATGGCTAAATGTCAATGAAATTTACAATAATTCTTTAATGGACATTTATCACATTTTGGATTCTGAGAAGTACATAAATTTCTTCCATGCCAAATAAAAATATGATTAACATCTTTGTAGTATTCTTTTGGAATTACTTTTAATAAATCTTGTTCAATTTTTGATGGCTCGGTTTCTTTTGAGAATCCGAGTCTATTTGCAATACGTTTGCAGTGCGTATCTACTGCAATTCCTTGAGGCATATTAAAAGCCTCTAACATTATAACATTGGCACTTTTTCTGCCAACACCAGGAATAGTCATAAGTTCTTCCATAGTCTGTGGAACAACACCATTAAAATCTTTCATGATTTTTTCGCCGGCTAATTTCAAATTTTTAGCCTTATTCTTATAAAAGCCACATGGGTGAACAAGTTCTTCTAATTCATGAATATCAGCATTAGCAAAGTCTTGCGGAGTATCATATTTTGCAAATATAGTTGGAGTTGTCTTATTTACGCGCTCATCAGTACATTGGGCAGATAAACAAACAGCCACCAACATTTCAAATGGGGTATTAAAATCTAGACTACACTTGGCGTCTGGATAAAATTCTTTTAAAATTTCTATAATCTTAATTGCATTTTGTTTTGTCATAAGAAGTCCTTTCGTATTTCGATTTCAAGGAAAAATAAATATAAACTTATATAATTTTTCCAAGATAGAGCTCTAACGTTAGTACAGTAAAATGTACAATAAATATTTTCATTGGAAGCTCAGCTTAATTATACAATATTTTTCAAAATAAATAAATAGAAGCACGTTTATGTAAAACAAATAATATTATATAAAAAAGGAGGTAATATATGTTTGAAGCATTAAAAAAGACTATAGGAGTTTGCCTTATTGGAATAGGCTTGGGAATATTGCTTGTGTTATTACTTCCAATTACAGGATGGCTATTTATAATAGGTTGCGCATTGTTTATATTAGGTGTTGCATGGTTATTCTGCAAAAAGTAGCAAAATAGTAGTTTAGGTTGAAAAAATAATTACAATTTTGGTTTCGTTAAATTACATTTACAACGACATACACAATGTATGCTCCATTGCCTTTTAAATTCTGCCAAAATTTAATTCTTTTCAAACCAGATTTGTACCTTGTAGGGAGGAGTGTGATTAAATATGAAAATTGTGGTAAAAAAGGTGCCAAAATTTTTAAGAGGCTTTGTTAAATTAATATTCGGATTGAAAGAAGAATAATACATATGAAAAAATAAAATGATGTAAAACAAGACTACTAAAGGTAGCCTTATTAAATACATCATTTTATTTCTGTATAATAATTTATTTCAATTATTCAAAATAACAATAATCGTCAGGACCAACTAAATGGAACGACGATTTTTAATTATGCTCTGTTTACTTTTCCAGAACGTAGACATTTTGAACATACTTGAATTGTTTTTGTTTCTCCATCTACAACAGCTTTAACGCTTCTTAGATTTGGTTTCCATGTTCTAGAAGCTCTTCTACTAACATGAGAACGTGCTATACTAATTTTATTTCCGTGTGATACTGCTTTTTCACAAATTGCACATTTTGCCATAACTATTGCACCTCCTATTGATTTACTAAAATCGACTATTAAATATGATATCATAAAATCATTAAAAAAACAAGTCTTTTACATTAAAAAAACAGGTTATATAAAATATTTTTTTTAAAATTCATTTATTGTATTAAAAATGCTATATTAAATATAGATATTTTAGGTGGGATGCCAATGCATAATACTTAGATGAAAAGTTAAACAGTTTTATACTTAATGACAAGTATTAGACCGCTATTTTTTTACCAATTATATATACAATGAATAAATATATTATTTTTACCAATAATACTAAAAAGGATTTTTTATGTGGAAAAAGATATTAGTAGGTTTAATTGTAGGGTTTATTAGTGGAATGTTTGCGTCTGGCGGAGGACTTTTATTGATTCCAGCATATATTCATTTTTTCGATTCTTCAGAAAAAGAGGCGAGAGCCACGGCTATATTTTGTATATTGCCAATGGTGCTAGTTACAGCAATATTTTATGGAACAGGTAACTATATAAATTGGAAAACTGGAATGTTGTGCTCCATTGGTGGAATTATTGGAAGCTTTATTGGCTCTAAGTTATTGGCTATATTAAAAGGAAAATATTTAAAATTAATTTTTATTTTATTTCTAATTTATTCTGGTATAAAGATAGTGTTTTTCTAAAAGACTATAGAAAGGTGGAAGGCATGAAATGTTAGAAATAATTATCGGAATTTTAGCAGGTATATTTACTGGTTTAGGAATGGGTGGAGGCTCTGTATTAATCTTATTTTTAACACTATTTTTAAATTTAGAACAACACATAGCACAGGCAACAAACTTGTTGTTCTTTATTCCATCTGCATTAGTTTGTATTATTATTAATACAAAAAGAAAATTAATCAACTTTAAAAATGCAATGTTTTTCATAGTATTTGGAGTAATAGGAGCTGTTTGTGGAGCAGTAGTATCAAGGGATATGCCAGTTACAAAACTGCGAAAACTTTTTGGAGTATTTCTATTATTTATAAGTGCATATGAAATATATTCCTATTTTAAACTGTATATAAAAGGTAAAAAAAGACAATACTAAACTAAAAAGGAGGTAATTACATGAAATTTATTGAAGGAATGCTAGTTGGAAGTATGGTTACAGTCGGTGTAACAATGTTTTGTACAGACTGGATATCAAAAAGTGACACAAAGAAAATGATGAAAAAAGGAAAACAATTTGCAAGAAAAATGGGATTAGTTTAAATATAAAAATCATAGAAGGAGCGGAAAAATCCATTCCTTCTATTTTCTCTATACTAAAAATTGCTGTAATGTTATAAAAAATATTAAGAAAAGTTTACATTTATATTTAGGCATAGTATAATATTAATAGAAAAAAGAGAAAATATAATTTTTTATGAACTATTTAGGGAGGGATAAAAATGATTAAGGAATTAGTAATGGAAGTAACGAATTCACTTCCAGATACAGCAACATTTGATGATATTATTGAAGCAATTTATACAAGGATTAAAATTGAAAAAGGGCTGAATGCAGTTAAAGAAGAAAAAGGATTATCTACAGAAGAATTACTAGAGGAGATGAAAGCATGGTAATTATATGGACGACTCCAGCAGTGACGGATTTAGAAAATTATAAAAATAATACTAAGAAAACAAATTTTAAGGAATATCTAAAAAGTCTAGTAGAATATGTAGATGATTTGAAGCTAAATCCAAGATTAGGAAAAGTATATACATATGTACAAGGAACAATAATAAGACAATTAATTTATAGAGAACATAAAATTTATTATTCTATAAATGATGAGAATATTCATATTTTAGCTGTAATTCATTCTCGTCAAGATACAAAACAAAGGTTAAAATATATAAAAGAGGAATTAAATTAAAATCATAGAAGGAGCGGAAAAATCCATTCCTTCTATCTTTTTGTCTAATCAAAAGGCTGTATATTTTTAATATTTAGCCTTAGTTTTCTGCAAGATTATTGTTCTGATGATGCTTCTGAATCTCTATTGCAACATGGCTTTTCATCGCAAGGTTTTCCTGGCTTTCCTGGTTTCCAGTCGTCTTTCTTGCAATCCATGTCAACACCTTTTAAGCATTCACCTTGGCGGTGACACTCAGTACATATTTTTGCGTGTTTTACGTTGTTAACCCAAATTTCAACTTCATAAAGTCTGTTAGCGCAAAGTGGTCCGAATACGAATTCTCCATTGTCATCAGTAAATGTGTGAGAAACAGGTTTTCTAATATCTTTTCCCATTTTACACTCAACTTCTATAAGTTTTACAACAGCGTCTTTTACAGGATCTTTGTAGCAATCTCTAACTATACCATAAATAACATTTCTATTATCTTCTGGCAACAAAAAAATATACCAATCACAAATCTAAATAAAAACTATACGTAGATTATAGTTATCATCAATATATATAGTATCAATTACAGAAGCCCATATCAGTCTTTTTTCTGTTCGAGATAAGCTGTTATATAGAGTAACAAAGTCTCTGCTTAAAAACGATCTAAATTCGTCATAATTGACAGTTTTCTTCTCCTCAACTGGTTTTTCTTCTTCTTTAAGACTGTCTAACTTTGAAGTAAGTTCTTTGTATTGTTTTTCGTAGTGGTCAATTTGAATTAAATCATTTACATATAAGTCTCTTAGTTTTTCCAGTTGTTTATTAACTTTGTCACGTTCTTTTGAAATATCTCGTATCTGCGCTTTTTCTTGTTCTAAAATATTATTTTTGTCGATGTACTTATTAATTTCTGGAACAATTTGTTCTAACAATTTCTTTTCAATTTTTGTTTCATTAAGCTGCTTAAGCATGTTACATTTTTTCTTAAGTCGTGCATTAGAGCATAAATAGTAAAAAGTACAATTAGTAGGGAAGTTCTTGCAGTATTTACCGGACATTTTATATCCACATTCATTGCATCGTAAAAGACCAGAAAATAGAAATTCATGATCAGAATTGTCTCTTTTTCTCTGATTTTTCTTTAAGAGATTTTGAACTTCATCAAATGTTTCTTTAGATATGATTGGCTCACAATAGTTTTCGATAGATCCATATTTACATACTTTAGTGCCAATATAAAGAGGGTTAGCAAGCAACCTTGCCGTTCTTGGATAATTTATTGATGGGTCGAAGAGAGCTAAATACTCAAATGTCTTATAGACGCTTCCACTTTTTAGATAGAAATTAAAAGCATCAATAACAAGAGCTTTTTTATCTTCATCTACAACGAGTTTCTTTTCTTCTTTTTTGTAACCAATAGGGATTTTTCCGCTAATTATTTCTTTTTGATGGATTTTATTATTAAAAACACTTCTAATTCTTTCAGAAGTTTGAGCAGATTCGTTTTCAGCTACAGAAAGCATAATATTAATATGTAGTCTTCCACTTGCAGTTGAACTATCATATTTTTCAAATATTGTTTGCCAGAATACGCAATGTGCATCAAGAACATCAAGAACCTTATAATAATTTCTTACACCACGAGAAAGTCGATCCAATTTTGTAAGTAATATTCTATTAATTTTATTTTTTCTTACATCTTCAAGCAACCTTTGAAGTGCTGGACGATTTAGATTAGTGGCAGAAAAACCATCATCTTCATATATGCCGTATATGTGATAGTGATTTGCTAAAGCAAATTTTGTTAGAGCCTCTCTTTGGGTTCTTAAACTGTCTCCATTGATAGCTTGTTCTTCTGTAGATACTCTTATATAAAGAGCTACTTCTTCAACTTTTTTTGTAAAATCATATTATTATTTATTTCTTTAACCATAAAAAATACCTCTATTTCCAAATAATTTATCTTTTACTATTGAAAATAGAGACTTTATCATGTATAATAATAAAGTAATCATTTTCAATAGTGATTATGAGTGAGAAATATGTACCTTGTCGCAAACTAGAACATATTTCTCTTTTTTTAATCAATATCATAATCTACATGATCTTCGCCATCATAATGGTCTAAGTATCTGTAACTATCTTTTATCATTTTTCCGCAATTACAACAGATATCAAATTCACACCAATCATCAAATGAAGTTGTGATTTTGCCTATTGTCTTGCAAGAACAATATTTTTCTTCATTCATATATAAAATCTCCTAATATTCTCTTTTTAATTGTTTTACTACTCCTACAATAAGAACGGGAATGTTCTTTATTTCTTCATTTGTAAAAATTAAAGGTTCATAAGCAGTATTAAGTGGTTGCAATAATATTCCAGTTTCACTTTTTTTACCTCTTTTAATAGTAGCTTCATTGCCATTTATGATAGCAACAACAATATTACCATTTTCAAAATCATTCTGCTTCTTTACAATAACAATGTCGTTTTCTATTAATGAAGGGCTCATACTATCTCCATGTACTTTTAATGCAAAGTAGTCTTCGCCATTTCCAACCAAAGAAGTTTCAACATCAATAGTTCCAATCCAATTCTCTTGAGCCAGATAATCATAACCAGCTTTAACTGTACCTAAAATAGGGATGGGAATAACAGAATTTCCAAAGTTGTTAATTTTAGTTTCATTATTTACTATAAATTCTTGTGTTTTATCTAACATATTTAGCAAATCTTCAATACTGATAAACATTGCATTAGAGAGTTCCATTGCTACATCTGTTGTTACAGAATATGGTTTGCCAGTTTTGGGATTATATATTTTCTCAAGAGTATTTATATAAGAGGGACTTAAAGAAGTCCTAGCAGCAAAAGCTCTTTGAGATAATTGATTTTTCGTTCTATAATTTTTTATAATTTCGCCTATATACATTTTTATCACCTTTCAACTACATTGTACAATAGAATGTGCAAAAAATCAATAGGAAAAATTTTTTTTTGAAAATTTGCACAAAATACTTGACAAAAGAAAATTAAAGTATATAATATAGACGAAAGCACAAAATATTGTGCAAACAAGGAGGTGTAAAATTTGAAAAATAACGTTAAAAAATACAGAGAATTAGCAGGGCTTACGCAAGACGAACTTTCACAAAAGTCAGAAGTATCAAGAAATACAATATCATCTTTAGAGACAGGCTCAAATACTAATGTTACGTATGATACAATGATTAAAATTGCAGGAGCACTAAATAAGAAAGTAGCCACCATTTTTTTTGAAGTTAAAGCACAAAATATTGTGCAAAAGTAAATTGCGACAAGGTACAGAAAAGAAGGAGGAGAGAAAAATGGGAGCAATTATAAAATATGTTCAAACAATAATCGGCCTATTGTCTGAACATAAAATGCAAATTGCAATAATATCAATTTTGATTTGTTTGCTTAATATATCTATTGATATAGCTGTATTGAATAAAAACACAAATAAGACAAATAATGACGGCAATAAAAGAAAATAGATTAGGAGTATCTCCAAATGAAAAAGTGGATAATGAACATTTATCTAATCTAAACATAATAGCATTATAAACTAATGCAAGAACATCAAAGTAGAAAAATATATTATACCAAAATAACCTTGAATCTTTGAGGTATGACTTTTTCAAAACTCGAAATAAAATAGTTGACATTGCAACGATAATTGAGCATAACAAGCCAGAGATAGTAGAATTTAATATTTCATTTAAATTCAATATAATCATCACCTTTCATGTAAAGATGAGTTAATTATATAACGAAATAAGTCGAAAAACAAGAAGAAAAGACATGAACAAGTAGACAAACAGTCATGAATATATTTTAGAGAGGTGGGAGAATGAATGAAGAAACAATACGAAAATTATTACAAAAGATGGCAGATATTATAGCCGAAAAGAATGGCATTAGGATTGTAGTAAATATAGAAAGAAAAGAATGAAAGGAGATGATAAAAATGTATAGCTTATTTGAAATAGCATTTTTTATATTATATTTTGCAATGAAGACAGTAAGATTTATTTTGTTTTTATTGATAATACAAATTGCTGTGTATAAATCAAGTAGATTCAGTATTTATAAATTTATTATGAATAAATTGAATTTGTTATTAAGATAAGGAGAAAAATGAGATGTTATTTAACAAATTAAAAGAAAAGCGCAAAATGAAAAAGATTGACTTAGAGTGTCAATGTCAAATGATGAAATTAGATTTAGACAACAGAGAATATTTAATAAATGAACAATATCAAAGAATTGATAGAAAACAAGCTTTTTTACTAAAAATATTAGATGAATGTAAGAATAATAGTTACAAGTCAATAAATGAATTTAGAGCAAAAATAAAAGAGTTAGCAGAGACTGGAATCAGATACTAACTCATATCAACTGAATTTGTAAACAAATTCTTATTTATTATACAAATTTTTAGTAGAGAAGTCAAGAGAGGAGAAAAAATGCTTGAGAAACAACAGAAAACCACAACAATAGATTATGAAAAACAGCTCGATGCGTTCTATTCTTTAGTAGATTTCAAACCGTTATCATCGAAAGCTATATCAATGTATAACTTTTTATTGCATATAGCATATAAGACTGACTGGGTTAATGAATTTACTGTTGCTAATACTACAATTATGAGTAAGCTTCACTTGACTCAAAAAGAATTACAAACGGCTCGAAACGAGTTAATTACTAAAAAATACATAATTTATAAAAAAGGTAGCAATCAGAATAAAGCCCCGAAGTATTCAATTATTAGTCTTTATGAAGAAAAAAACAGTATTTTGGGACAAGCAGAAGTAAGTGCAAAAGTATATGCAGAGGGCAATGCAGAAGTACAAGCAACAGCAAAGACCGAGGGCAACATTATTACTAAACTAAACTTATATTTTATATATATTATATATAATAAGGGCTCACAATTCAAAAACATTGTAGAAGCGGACAAAAAGGCTATTGTAGCAATATTGAAAAAACTGGAACTCTATATAGACGAGCCAACAATTTTAGAGTATATGACGGAAGAGCAATTGTTGGAATTAAAAATTCAATATTGGGTAATTAAAGAGCTGTATTTTAGTCCATACAAGATTTGTTTGAACTATTTAACTAGGCAAAGGTTTATGTTTAGATTTTTAAAAGCAAGAAAATATGTGCAAATACAAGACACATACAAATTCTTGAATTATTGCATTAAAAGTTTTCAAGAGGATTTATATGCAAATAAAAAAGAGGTGGAAGCTGATGATAAAAAACAGAATTAATGAGTTGATTTTGAGAGAAAAACCAGAAAAGCAAATAAAATATTCGGAAAGTGCCGGTATAGCAAGACATCTATCTAATACACCTAAAACCAAACTATATGAGTATTATGTATGCGACAATTGTGGGTGTGAAATTAAAGTAGAGAAAAAATGGGAAGATAAAAAAGGCGGTTTGCTAATGATACCAAAGACACTTTCAAAAAAGAATAAGACATTTTGTATAGCCGTATGCTCAAAATGTTTAAACAAAGTTCTAAAAGAATTTGAAGATGAAAAATATTAGGAGGATAAAAAGTTATGGCGTTTGATTTAGATGATGATGAATTAAAGGCAACTAGAAGAATGAAAAAGCTAGATAATATGTTGAGAGTAGGAGAATATGTAAGAACAACAGATGGAAGAATTGACAAAGTAAAAAATCCTAAATTCGATGATCCACATTACATAGAATGTGAAAAAGGGCTTATACAAGAAAAAACAGAAGAGGTAAATATATGAATATTGTAGAGCCAATTAGGAGCCAAGAAAAGGTAAAAGAGATTTATACATACTTAAAAGAAAAAAACGATAGAGATGCATTATTATTCCTTTTCGGTATATATACAGGACTAAGAATTTCAGATATCTTAAAGTTTAGAGTAAGAGATTGCTATAACAAATATTACGGAATAAGAGAAAAGAAAACTAAAAAACAAAAAACATATGATTGGAATCCGCATCTAAAAAAAGAGTTAGAAAAATATATAGCTGAAAAAGATCCAGATGAATTTTTATTTAAATCCCGTAAGGGGAAAAATCAAGCTATAACAAGAGAAAGAGCTTATACAATAATAAAAACTGCTTGTAATGATTGTGGAGTATATAATGTTGGGACACATACTTTACGAAAAACGTTTGGCTTGTTTTTATACGAACAATCGGAAAAAAATATAGGTATGCTTATGGATATATTTAACCATAGCAGTGAAAATATAACGTTAAGATATATAGGAATTACACAAGAAAAAAATAATAATGTTATGAAAAAAATGCGATATTTTTAAATAAAAGAATAATGAATGTAACATAAAATAACAACGTTATATTCAAAAGATGAGAGACAGCAAATTATATATACAAATATAGATTGGTAAAATTCGCGAAAGTAACAGAATATAAGATATGTTATATTGGAGGCATAAAATTGTGTGGCTTTAATGAAATTTTTAGGAGGTTATATGGAAAAGATAGAAATAAACGAGTATGTTAGAACAAAAGGCGGGAAAATTGGAATATTTAAAGGTTATAACAATAATAGAAAAAGTCAATGGGCATGCAAAGTAGAACTCCAAAATATGAAATTATGGAAATATTATGAGGAAGAAAATATAGTTAAGCATAGCAAACAATTGATTGAATTAATAGAGAATAAAGACATATTAAAGCTTAAAGCTAGTGATAGTAAAGAAGTATTTTTTATAGGAGTAGATGAGGACACATCAGATGTAAAATATGAAGAAATAATAACAGAGATAAAAAACGGTGAAAATGAATTGTTAGGAATATTAACAAGTCAACAGTTCAAGGCTGATTACTATAAAATAGGAGGAGAAGATGAGTGTTAAGGGAAAAGTAAAAAGATTAAATAAAGAAATAAAAGACTTGAAAGAAGAATTGCAAACATATCAGTTATCTAATGATAGATTAAAAAATAAAACTGATAGACTAAAAGTAGAATTGGAAGAACAAAAAGCAGATAAACAATATACAGGACAGTTAGAAAATATAGTTAAATTTGCATTAACTAATCATATAGGAAATTTAAGAGGTGGAATGCAAATAGACAGATACGGAATAGATAAAATGCAAGATTTAAGATTAAGTATAGATTATGAACCAATGCTTCACAGTTATGTAATTAAAGTAAGTTATTAGGAGGAGAATAGATATGAAAAATTTTTTAAAAATATGTACCTTAATAGTAATATTCTTAGGAGCATTATTACGGAATATTTAGGGGATATTTAAATAATCAAGAAATAGAAATAACAATAGCTGATAAATATATAAAAAGAAGTGGAAATAGCGATATTTATTTAATAATAGATACAAATAAAAATGCATATAAGATAACAGATTTATTTTTTAAATTTAAATTTAATTCAACAGATATATATAATAACTTAGAAAAAGGGAAAACATATAAGGTTAAAGTAAGTGGATTTCGAATAAAACTTTTATCTGAATATCCAAATATAAATGAAATATTAGGAGGAGAATAGAAATGAAAAAAGTAATAATAAGTTTAATAATTATAGTTTTAATAATATTAGTTGGTTGGATATTAAAAGATATAACAACACCAACAAGTAGTGCATCAGAAGACGATGGAGACAGATTCATAGTAATTGAAAATAAAAGTATTTATCAAATAGTATATGATAGAGAAACAAAAGTACAATATGCAATAAGTCGTGGAGATTACAATCAAGGAACATTTACTCTTTTAGTAGATGCAGATGGAAAACCATTATTGTATGAAGGAGAATAATGATATGAGTAATTAAGAATTAGCTGTTTTTAATATAAACGACTGGGAAAAATGTATAAGTATTATAGATAAGTATTGGAATCAAGACTATGGCACTTTTATTGTTGAAAGAGAAGATGATTCTATTATGTTAATCTTGATTACTGGTGGCTGGAGTGAAAATGAGGAAATAATAAACATTATATCTAATACAATGTTCTGGCTCTTATGGTGGCAAGAAAGTAAAAGAGGTGGATATTATAGGCTTGAAATAGTAAATAAAATTAAATATGAGAGGAGTGAATAATTATGGACGAAAAATCTAAATTATATTTTAGAAAAAGAGAAAATTGGTTTAAAGAATTGTTATATAAAATTAAAATATTAAAACCTAAATATAAAGAATTAGGAAAGATAATAGAAAAAAAGGATAGAGAGGAGTAAAACATAATGAAAGAAAAAACATGTGTATTTTATAATACTGATGATAAACATTTTAGATTGAAACTACATGAACAATATATTGGTATAATATTGGTATAAAATTGTTACAAGCAATAAATAAAAAATGTCAAGAATTGGGGTGGATATAATGATGACACCAGGGGATATAGATAAATTACAAAAAGAATGTGATTTTGAATATATGAAAGAAAATAGTATAGAAGAAGATATCAAGAAGGCAGAAGAATTAATAAAAAAATGTGATAAATGCAAACTGACAGAATGCATAAATTGTGAAATAAGTTGGACAGAGATTGCATCTATAAGAAGGATTATAGATAATTATAGAAACATATTAAAAGAGAATGAAGAATGGCAAAAAACATATCAAGAAGAAAAAGACAAACAATTTGAGATAATAAGAAAAAATCAAGAATTAGAAAAAAGATGGGATAATGATACACATAAATTGCAAAATGATTTAGATATTGCAAATGCTAAAATAGTAGAATTGCAAAAAGAGTTAAATCAAGAAAACAAAAAGTGTATGATGTTAGCAATAGAAAAACAAGATTATTTTGAAAAATATAGATATCATTTACAACAAAATGAGAGCTTAACAAAAGAATTTAGCAATGTTATTCCAGTTCAAAAAGTAAAAAACAAGATAGAAGAGATAGGCGAAAATATAAAATATGAAGAAAATGAAAAGGTAGTAATATATCTGCATAAACAAAAGAATATTTTACAAAAGTTGCTAGAAAGCGAGGAGTGAGTTATGAACGAGGAAGAAAAGAAAGTAGTTGGAGATTATAAAAGTAAATTAGATTTATACAAATATGAGAAAAAAATTGGCTTAGGTAGAATCAACATAGATGAAAAAATATATGAAATGGAAGTAATTATAAATGTGATTGAAAGATTACAAAAAGAGAATGAAGAATACTCAAAACAATTAGATTTAGACTATGTAGATAAGAATTATATTTCAAAGAAAAAAATAGAAGATACAATAGAAGAATTGAAAGGTAAATTAGAAGATATATCCAAACGAAGAGAAAAATCAAAAACTAAAGAAGAAGAAACTGTGTTATGGTGTTTAGAAATTAGAACTGACGAAAGAATAAAAACATTACAAGAATTATTATAAATTACAAAACAAACAAAAACAGTAAAGTTTATATAAAAAATTGAGTAAAGTTCTCAAAAACAAGTACAAAATGCATTGAATTTGAAAAAGAAAGAGGAAAACATATGAAGATACCAAGAGTAGTAATAAAGAATAAACAAGAATATGAGTTTGTAAAAAGAAACAATACAACAACGTTTCTATATAAAAATAAGAAATATGGATTCAAAGAAACATTTACATTGTATCAATTGGGAGTTATTAAAGAGGAGGTTAGTCCGGATAAGAAGAGCGTGCATCCAGAAAATGTAAAGATATAAATATAGGAGGTACAAATGAAACTTAGTAAAGAAGAATACAAAGAAGCAAAAGGGTGCTTAAAGAGATATAATTACAATCAAATTAAGTTGATGAATATAAGAGATGATATAATGAGTTTATGTGCAGTAGATGTAGATGGAATGCCAAAAGCTCCATACTCAACATCAGATAGAGTATTAGACAGTGTTATTAAGCTACAAGAAGATTCAAATATTAAGGAAGCATCAAAAGAAATAAAGATTGTGAATCAAGCAATAGAGCTAATCAGCAAGAATGCAAAATACATATTTAAACATCAATATCAACTAGGA
>ERZ857982.2115-NODE-2115-length-16385-cov-7.926883_pt1 | contig 16385 bp, 10 predicted proteins | sample MGYA00519955_ERZ857982 | MGnify/ENA primary metagenome ERZ857982 (study PRJEB31778, sample SAMEA3449416) | human gut metagenome | biome: human gut; feature: human-associated habitat; material: faeces | place: United Kingdom | collected 2010/2012 ... | reverse complement strand
AATTTGCCAGTCCCAGAGCGTTGGCTAACATGGTCAGCACAACATAGAGAGCAGCAATCACCGCTCCGTGTACGAGGTACAGTACTTTCTTGTTCATTTGTTTTCTCCTTTAGTTTTTATTTACGTGTGGAAGGTCCCGAACACACGAATGGATTTCCGAAAAGCCTTGATTTCAAGGCGTTTCAGCCTTATCAGTATATCAGTATTCCGGAAAAAGTCAAGCCCGGGTACAATTTAGACTCAATTTTATGTAAATGGTGAATTTTATTGACGAAATCAAAAGAGAGTGTTAAGATAATAAAAGAAAAGAGTGCTACCGTACAGCAACGGTTCACCTGGTTTTTAGTTACAGATCAAGAAAGCAACCTATTCCTGGCGAGGGCGGTTGCTTTTTTGATGTTTATGTTTCCGTGCAGTCTGTACGATACTGATAAGCGTTACGATGATACTGATGATCGTAACAACAATACCGACAATGCCTACCACTGTTTCCAGCATCTTATGTACCTTTCAATAGATTTCCCATCTGTATCACCTCCAATAATACTGGAAGCTCTCAAAATGTCATCATTTTGGCGAAAGGTGAACCGCTTACCGTTTTGGTAACACTCCATTTTTATTATAAAATACAATGCCGGGAATAGATACTTTAGATTCGGAAAATAAGTAACGAAATATGCCATGCGGAAATTGGCTGTTTTCCCGAAAATGAAATTTGTGCAAAATAACCAATTTGAGTTTTTACCGATCCCTTGAGTGTTCTTAGCCTAGTGTCCTTAGCGTGTCACGGGCAGGGTCGATTCATGACATATTTGGGTCGATTCATGCAGGGAGAATTATTTTTTCATACACTATGGTACAATGAACTTACAGTAAAAAGTAACATTATCCGAAGCAGATTACATGACATGAAAGGCGAATTCCGGTGCAGAGACGCAGAATGGACTGGATAGAGGGAAATGATCGTTGTAGTCGGACAGAATCCCTGCGGAAATGACGTTTGCTGATTAACGGAGGTGCATTTATGAAGAAAAGGTTATTGAGTGTCGTTCTGGCATTTACTCTGTGCTTTGGCATGATGCCGGTAACGGTGCTGGCAGAAGAGATGGGGAATGCTGAAACGGTGGCGCTTGCCCTTGACGATCAGGTGGTGGTAAGGGCTGTGAATAGTACCCATGAAGAGGATGCGGTAGGAGATACTGTAAGTGGGGATTCAATAATCCCCGGTGGCGTCAGTGCTACGTCCCTGATGAGTAATGACGGCATTACGGTAGTGGCAGACGATGCGACAGGAACCGTGGTGGCGAAGCTTGGAGATCAAAATTATACGGATATGGCAACAGCGCTGGAGGACTGGCAGGAGAATGGTGGTATGCTGGCGTTACAAGGTCAGAATGCCAGCTACAATATTTCTACAGTAACATGGAGCTTCCAAAACGCCCCGGGAACGCTCGATCTGAATGGTGTGTGTATAAGCGGTAGTATCACATTATCGGGGTCATCCCAATACCCTCTAACAATCCTGGACAGCAAAGAAAAAGTGAGCTCAAATGGCGCACTTCTAGGCCTGACGGTTGAGAAAGGTGCGAAGCTGACGCTGACGGATGGCGGCTATATTAGTCCATTGACCGTGGAAGATGGTGCAGAAGATGGTATTCAACTTATGGGCGGCAAGGTGGCAGAACTGACATGCAAGGCCCCCGTCTACCATCTGCTTCCGGAAGGTTATGCCCTGATGAATGGCAATCTTACGGTAGATCCTACAACGGTGATAAATGAGAGGACAGCCGCATTCATGGTGAAGGATGCCCAAATTACTAAGGTCACCGGCGACAGAACCGGCAGTGTTGCATACGGCGAGCATAAAATCCCCTTTGCCATCTCTGTGACAACCAATGACAGCAAAATCGGGCGAATGGCATTTGAGTGGTATCTTGTGAAGGAGAATGGCACGACAGCACCGCTGGCAATGAGCGGTGATACATGGAGTAGGAACGGTGCTTACAGTTATGATGTTACGATCGACGGCAGTGCCAATGAAGGATGGAAGGACTTAGAGATTAATAAACCCTACAACATCATTTGTGTGAGCATTGGCAAGGAGAAAGACGGAGCCTACCAGTGGCAGACGCCTTTAAAGGGCTTTCAGCTTACTATCACCCCGGCAGGCTTGAACAGTAAAAATACAAATGTGGAGATCACAAACGCAAACAACCTTGTGTACACCGGCAATCCGCTGACAGCGGCGGTCAAAGTGACCTACAACGGGACAGAACTGACAGAGGGTCAGGACTACACAGTCAGCAGCAACACCGGCACAAATGCAAGAACATATACGCTGACCATCACAGGACAGGGCAATTACGGAGGAAGCGTAGAAAAAGTATTTACCATAGCACCGACAGACAAGCTGACGGTAGAGGGTACGGCAGAAGCCGGAGCGGTTTACGGTACGAGGATTTCGGATATCGCCATCAGCGGTTTGACAGTCAGGTCGAATAATACCGTAGTGGATGGTTCTTGGAAGTTCACCGGACGGGAGATTCCGGCTGCAGGCACGACCACAGCGTATACCGCTGTTTTTACTCCTGAGAGCAGTAATTATAAGCAGATCAAGCGGCAGATCAAACCGAACATCCGCAAAGCGGCTGCCTGTACGCTGGCAGATATCCCCGTCAGTGTGAAGTATAACGTGACCGCAGGCGAGACATCGATTGGTAATGCCGGTATGCCCGCTGACGCAGGCATGCTGGTCTTTGCAAAAGGCGGTACAGCAGGTAAGACCGGTTCCGTGACGATTACGGATTGGAACATAGATACAGACACCGGTAAGGTGACCTACACACTGGAAGGTGGTGCTGCGGGCGATACAGTGACTCTGCCCGTGACTGTTACATCTGCCAATTATGAGACGACCACCGTCAATGTAAAGATTACGCTGACGGACAAAGAAACGCAGGCGGCGCTGGCCGTTACCGGTGGAACCACTGTGGAATATGGTCAGACCCTGCAGCTTGGCATCAATGGCGGCTCCGGCACAGGAAATGTGACCTATACGGTAACCAATGGGGATGGTCAGGCAGGCATTGATGCCACTGGCAGACTGATTCCCACAAAAGTGGGAACTGTTATCGTTACGGCGACCAAGGCCGGGGACGATGATTACAATGCGATCACCAGCGGACCGGTGACCATTACCATCACAAAAGCAGCTTCCACCGGCACTCCCGGATATACCGGCATCACCACTGACGGCCAGACCTTAAGGGATGCAGATCTGAGAATTAGTGGAGGCTCCCTGCATCCCACAGCCGGACGACTAGAGTGGATTGATGATGCGGGCAATGTCCTGCCGGATACCACAGTGGTGGAAGCCAATAGGACCTATTTGTGGCGTTATACTCCTGAGGATACCAACTATGTGCCTCTGACCGGTTCCGTTGTGTTGTATCCTGTATCTAATCGTGGGGATATCTCCGATGTCCCGGATACTCCATCCTATACGCCGACCCCTGCGGTACCCGATACCGGTGACAGCAGTTCGGATGACGATGATGATGACGATACCCCTGCTGTTTCCAACAGCAGTAACAGCACTACCGCAAGGCAGCCATCTGCAGGCCCGGCAACCTTGGACTACGCCATCAAACGTGGTGATACCCTTGGAGCAATCGCAAGAAAATACGGATGCACCGTTGCCGAGCTCGTAGCGGCCAACAGCGATCTGATCAAGAATCCGAACCGGATCCATATAGGCTGGAAACTGAAGATCCCGCAGCACCAGACTACAGGAACGATGGTAGCTCCGACGGACAATAACAATTCAGACGCTTATATTATCAAGCTCGGCGATACCCTCTGGGCAATCGCCAGAAGATATGGCTGCACCGTTGCAGATATCGTGAAAATGAACAGCAATCTGATCACCATGCCGGACCGGATCCGTGTCGGCTGGCAGTTAAATATGCCTGTAAAGTAATAGAAAAGTTATAAAAGTAAGAAACGAATACATTGCCCCGGGCACCGGATCTGAAATCCAATGTCCGGGGCGATTTGTGCAAAATAACCAATAGTTGCATTTTCTGCGTAAAAATGCGAAAATATAAGATAACGCATTGATTGCAAGAAGGTAAGGAGAAATATATGTATATTATCGCAGGGCTGGGAAATCCAGGCAAAGAATATGAAAATACCAGACATAATATCGGGTTTGATGTCATAGACAGATTAGCAGAGGAAGAAAATATCGCCGTCATGGAGAGTAAGCATAAGGCGCTGATCGGCAAGGGCTATGTGGCCGGACAGAAGGTGATCCTGGCGAAGCCCCAGACTTTCATGAATCTGAGCGGTGAGAGCATCCGGGAGATCGTGGATTATTACAAGGTGGATGACACCGCGGAACTGATCGTGATCTCCGACGATATCAGTCTGGATGTGGGACAGATCCGTATCCGCAAAAAAGGCAGCGCCGGTGGCCATAACGGCCTCAAGAATATCATCAAAATGTTAGGGCATGATACTTTTATACGCGTGCGTATGGGCGTGGGAGAGAAGCCAAAGAACTTCGATCTGGCAGACTACGTGCTGGGACATTTTCCGGCGGAGGAACGAAGCATCATGGACGAAGCGGCGAAGACCGCAGCAGAAGCTATCCGTATGATCATCACTGAGAATGCGGATGCAGCCATGAACCATTTTAACAGTAAGAAAGCGTAACGGTTGTATAGTAAGAGGAAAAAGCGATGCAGGCACTGATTGCGCCACTGAAAGAACTGGCGGAATATGATGAGATCCGAAAAGTGACCAGACAGGGAAAAGGAACCGTAGCTCTGTCCGGCTGTGTGGACTCCCAGAAACTTCATATGATCTACGGACTCAGCGATGGCCTGAAATACAAGGTCATCGTTACTTATAATGACTTAAAAGCCAAGGAGATCTACGAGGAATACCGCTTTTATGACAGAAATGTCATGCTGTATCCGGCGAAGGACCTGATCTTTTTCCAGGCGGATATCCACGGCAATCAGCTGGTGCAGGAGCGGATCAAGACCCTGCGCAGAGTCGTGGAGGGTAAGCCGGTCACCATTGTTACCACCTATGCGGCACTGATGACACCGCAGGTATTGTGGGAGGAGAAAGACATCATCCGCACCGAGCGGGGCGGCAGTCTGGACGAGAGCAAACTGGCATCCAGACTGGTGGCTATGGGATATGAGAAAGCCTATCAGGTGGAAAGCCCGGGGCAGTTCTCCATCCGTGGCGGCATTGTGGATATCTTTGATCTGACGGAGGAAAACCCCTATCGTATCGAACTGTGGGGAGATGAGGTGGAGTCCATCCGCAGCTTCGACATCCTGAGCCAGCGTTCCATTGAGAAGCTGGAAAGCATCACTGTCTACCCGGCCACAGAGTTTGTACTGTCGGAAGAGCAGATCCGCAAGGGCATCAGTAAGCTTGAAAAAGAAGCAGACAAACAGGAAAAAATCTTCCGGGATGCCCACCAGCCGGAGGAAGCCCACAGGATCGCCACACAGGTCAGCGAATTAAAAGAACAGCTGCTGGAATTCCAAAGTAAGATCAATCTGGAAGGCTACATCCGTTATTTTTATGAAAATACGGTAACCATGCCGGAACTGCTGTCAGATATGGCGGGGCGTTCTCTTGTCTTCTACATCGATGAACCGGCGAGAGTGAAGGAACAGGCGGATGCCATCGAACTGGAATTTCGGGAGAGCATGGAACAACGTGCCAGAAAAGGTTATGTGCTGCCGGGACAGATGAACATTCTCTACAGTGGGGAACAGGTAGCGGCTACTTTAGAGAAAAATGCCGTGGTGACCCTGGCTACCATGGAGACCAAGTACGGATATTTTAGGACGGAAATGCATGTGGATATTGCTGCCCGCAACATCGCCCCTTATAACAACAGCTTTGAAGCACTGGTCAAGGATCTGAAAAAATATAAAAAGAACGGCTACCGGGTGCTGCTGTTGTCCGGTTCCCGTACCAGAGCCAGACGTCTGGCGGAGGATCTGCGCAACACCGAGGATGCCGGACTGACAGCAGTATACACAGAAGACCCCATGAGGGAAGTACAGCCTGGAGAGATCCTGACCTATTACGGGCATGTGAACAAGGGCTTTGAGTATCCCTGGCTGAAATTCGTGGTGCTGTCCGAGAGTGATATTTTCGGAGCGGAGAAGCGTAAGAAAAAGAAGAAAAAGCTCTATCAGGGGCAGAAGATCAATGATTTCAACGACCTGAAGATCGGGGATTATGTGGTACATGAGACCCACGGACTGGGCATCTATAAGGGCATCGAGAAGGTAGAGGTAGACAAGGTCGTCAAGGATTACCTCAAGATTGAATACCGGGACGGCGGCAATCTGTACATTCTGGCCACCGGACTGGACGTGATTCAGAAGTACGCCTCCGCCGATGCAGCGAAGAAGCCGAAGCTGAACAAGCTGGGCGGCAAGGAATGGGAACACACCAAGACGAAGGTACGCAGTGCCGTCAGCGCCGTGGCGAAGGATCTGGTGGAATTATACGCTGTCCGACAGCAGAGCGAGGGCTATGCTTTTGGAAAAGATACGGTGTGGCAGCGGGAGTTCGAGGAAATGTTCCCCTTTGAAGAGACAGAGGATCAGCTGAATGCCATCGCGGACACCAAGGCGGATATGGAAAGCCATCGGATCATGGATCGCCTGATCTGCGGAGATGTGGGCTACGGCAAGACCGAGATCGCCATCCGGGCCGCTTTCAAGGCTGTGCAGGAGGGAAAACAGGTGGTCTATCTGGTGCCCACCACCATTCTGGCACAGCAGCATTACAACACCTTTGTGCAGAGAATGAAGGATTTTCCCATCAACATCGCATTGATGAGCCGTTTCCGTACGCCATCGGAGATCAAAAAGACGGTGAAGGATCTGGAAAAGGGCATGGTGGATATCGTGATCGGTACCCACAGAGTATTATCTGCGGATGTGAAGTTCAAGGATCTGGGTCTGCTGATCATTGACGAGGAACAGCGTTTTGGTGTGGCCCATAAGGAGAAGATCAAGAAATTAAAAGAAAACGTGGACGTGCTGACCCTGACGGCAACCCCCATTCCCCGGACACTGCATATGAGCCTGATCGGTATCCGGGATATGAGCGTGCTGGAGGAGGCCCCCAATGACCGACTGCCGATCCAGACTTTTGTCTGCGAATACAATGACGAACTGGTGAGAGAGGCCATTGTCCGGGAAATGGCCCGGGGCGGACAGGTCTACTATGTCTACAATCGGGTGAACAATATTGCGGATATCGCGGCACAGATCGCAAAGCTTGTGCCGGAAGCCAACGTTGCATATGCCCATGGACAGATGAAGGAACACGAACTGGAGCGGATCATGTTTGATTTCATTAACGGAGAGATCGATGTGCTGGTGTCCACCACCATCATAGAGACCGGACTGGATATTTCCAATGTCAACACCATGATCATCCACGATTCGGACAATCTGGGATTGTCCCAGCTGTATCAGCTCAGAGGCCGTGTGGGTCGTTCCAACCGGAATGCCTATGCTTTTCTGATGTACAAGCGGGATAAGATGTTAAAAGAAGTGGCGGAAAAGCGGCTGGCGGCCATCAAGGAATTTACGGATCTGGGCAGCGGCTTCAAGATCGCCATGCGTGATCTGGAGATCCGTGGCGCCGGTAATCTGCTGGGATTAAGTCAGCACGGACATATGGAGGCCGTGGGATATGACCTGTACTGCAAGATGCTGAACGAAGCGGTGCAGAACCTGAAGGGCATTCATACGGCAGTGGATTTCGCTACGGTGATCGATCTGGATGTGGATGCTTACATTCCGGCGGAATACATTGTCAACGAGACACAGAAGCTGGATATTTACAAACGGATCGCCGGCATCGAGACGATAAAAGAGCGGGATGAAATGAAGGATGAACTGTTAGACCGCTTCGGCAACATCCCCAAGGCAGTGGACAATCTGCTGCGGATCGCCCTTATCCGTATGGCGGCCCACGGTCTGGACATGACGGAGATCAAGGGCAAGAACGAACGCATTACCTTCAACTTCCGGCCGGATGCGAAGATCGATCCCCGCAAGATTCCGGATTTCCTGAAAAAGCATAAGGATGAATTAAGCTTTACCGCTTACGGCAATCCGTTTTTTACCTACAAATATAAGAAAACAGGACTGGTGGAGACGGATGCGGAACTTTTGATGGGCAGGACTGAGGAATTATTGGAAGAAATGAAAGAATTGGTGCTGGAAACAGAGCCGGTTCAGAATAATTAAGAGAGTTTTATGGTACTTTAAAAATGATACCTTCTTATCAGAACAGGGAACAAAAGGATTCTGATAAGGAGGTATTTTTTATGAAAGGATATGTGACTGCCTGCGGATATATGGGATATGTGGAGAATGAATATATCTTATTTGCCAGCGAGGATGACTATTTTGAATATGTGGATTCGTTAAATTTTTAATTAATGTCCAGTGTCTTTACCGAGACCGTGCATATGTGATATAGTACAAATGTAAAGAAAAAATGTAAGGGGTTTCAACGCTGCACTGTAAGGAGTAACGGTGAAATTCTGATAAAGCATTTGGCAAAATATGCAGATGGGAGTTTATATTATGGAACTGACTGAGAAGAAGGAATTTGACCTGCTCTCCCTGGGAGAGATCATGCTGAGATTATCACCGCCCGACAATGAGCGTATTACCAGAGGCGACAGCTTCAGCAAGCAGGCAGGAGGCGCAGAACTGAATGCCATTACCGGTGCGGCAATGCTGGGATTGCGCTGCGGCATCATTTCCAAGCTTCCGGCCAATGACCTGGGTGTATATATCAAGAACCGTGTACGTCTCTGCGGTGTCAGCGATGACTATCTGGTATACGATGATGACAAGGATGCCAGATTGGGCGTGTACTACTATGAGAATGGTGCTTACCCAAGAAAGCCCCGTATTGTGTATGACCGTAAGAATACCTCCATCAACAAGCTGACCGTTGATGACTATGATGACAAGATCTACAGCGATACCCGCTGCTTCCATACCAGCGGCATCACACTGGCTCTCAGCCCGGAGCTGAGAGCTACCGCTGTTGAGATGATCAAGCGCTTTAAAGCACAGGGGGCCATCATCTCCTTCGATGTGAACTTCCGTGGGAACTTGTGGACCGGCGCCGAGGCGAAGGAATGCATCGAATCCATTCTGCCTTATGTGGACATCTTCTTCTGCTCCGAGGACACGGCGCGTTTGACCTTCCTGAAGGAAGGCGATGCCAAGAGCATTATGAAGAGCTTCACGGAGGAGTATCCAATCTCCATCGTGGCATCCACACAGCGTATTGTACATAGCCCGAAGCGTCATACCTTCGGCTCCATTATCTACAGTGCCAAGGATGATACCTATTATGAGGAAGCACCTTACACCGATATCGAAGTCGTAGACCGCATCGGAAGCGGTGACGCTTATATCTCCGGTGTCCTGTACGGACTGTTGGCACATCCCGGTGAGTATCAGAGAGCACTGGAATATGGCAATGCCATCAGCGCACTTAAGAACACCATCCCCGGTGACCTGCTGTGCACCGACTTAAAGGAGATCCAGGGGATCATCAAGGAGCACAAGTCCACCGGACGTATTGCGGAGATGGACCGCTAAAGCATTTCCTCTTCTTATCTGATCGAACAAATAGAAAACACAAAGCTCTGCCATGTTAATTTAAGTGCATGGCAGGGTTTTTCTGTTTATTTTTAACAAAATTGAACCTAAAATATATTAAAAAGTTTGCTATACAAGATTAAATTAGTTTGATATACTAAAGACTGATATAGAACTAAAAGCAGGATATTATCAGACGGGAGATTCGAGAAACGGAAGGGAGACAGCAATTTGGAAAAGGAAGATCGTATCCGGCAGAAAGAGCAACGGAAAGAACTGTCTCCTGCCGAGAAATGGCAGTATTTTATAGATTATTACCTGTGGATCACCATAGGTGTGGCAGCGGGGATCGCTATTGTTATTTTCCTGATCGTACATTTTGCCACCAAGACCAGCTTCGTCATGGGAGTCATGGCAGTGAATACGGACGGAGAGCACATCGAAGCCACCGGTCCGGATTATTTTACGGATTTCCTGCGGGAACACGGTGTGATGTCCAAACGGGATGTGGTGAACCTGAATTATACGATCTGGATCGATCCGAACTCGGATTCCGACGTGGATTCCACGAATCTCAGCACAATCCAGGTATTGTTCATGACCCGGTCGGTGGATGTGTTTTTTTCTGACGAAGAGTTTTTGAAGCTCATGGGCGGCACGGATTATCTGGCGGATTTAAGGGATTATCTGCCTAAGGAACTATTGGACAGATATGAAGATCAGCAGATCATGGTGTTAAATACCATGACGGGAGAAACGATTGTGGCGGGGATCCGGCTTGAGAACAACGAATGGGTGAGGAAAACCGGATGGTATCAGGAGACCGCAGCCGTGGGGCTGGCGGATGGCATGAAGAATCCGGAGCTGGCAGTGGCACTGTTGGAGGAGATCCTACAGTAGTTCCGTCACGGCTGCCTGCGCCTGCGGCAGATGATGCGCTGTGGGAACGTGGATGACAGAGCACGATGGGAACAGAAAGACATGGAGTATAAATAGGGCATGGAAAACATGGACGCAAAAGGAAATGACAGAAAACACTATCGGGGAATCGAGAAACAGACGGATAATCCGTTTTTGAACCTGTATCACATTGATGCCCTGGGACGGGACGGAACGCCGTTTCATTATTATTTTGCGTCCCGAAATGATGAAAACAATATCAAACACAAGACCCACAGTATGCGCCCCGAGGGCATGGCGGTCTACGCAGTGACAGAGGACGGAGAGAAACTGGTGCTGGTGCGTCAGTACCGGTATCCCGTGAATGATTATCTGTATGAATTGCCGGCGGGACTGATCGAGCCGGAGGAGACCGCTTCGGAGGCCGCCTGTCGGGAAATGATCGAGGAGACCGGCTGGAAACTGGAAGTCTACGAAGGCGGAGAACCGGCTTTCCGAAGAGGATTTTTCCTGGCACAGGGGCTGACAGACGAGAGCGGCAGCATGATCTTCGGAACCGTGACAGAGAATGTGGGACAGCAGATGGAAAATACCGAGGATATTCAGGTGATCCTGGCAGACAGACAGGAAGTACTTCGTATCCTGCGGGAAGAACGGGTGTCCATGCGCTGTGGACTGATGCTGATGCAGTTTTTAAAGACCGGGGCAGAAGATCCCTTTGTCTTTTTGCAGTTGTGACGGACGCTGGGAGAAAGCACAGAGGATAGACGGGACTGTTACCCGGGAAAAACAGGAAAGAAAGACGTTGATCTTGCAAAAGCAGTTCCCAGTTTTAGAAAACTTTTTTGAGAAAAGAGGTAAATTATGGCAATCAAATATATAGAACAGGACAGAACCTTCTGGTTGGACACGGAACACACCAGCTATCTCCTGGCAATTGTAGATCAGGAGAATTTTGTGGGACACGTATATTACGGTCAGAAATTGCAGTATACCGAGAATACACCGGCACCGGTATATTTGCTGCGTACGGGAGAAGCACCCTTCGTTCCGTCACAGAATAACAGAGAGCGTGTGTCATTTCTGGATTCTTTCCCCATGGAATATCCGGGAAACGGTCTGGGAGATTACAGAGAAAGCGCCATTTCCGTGCGGACAGCACAGGGACATGTAGGAGTGCAGTTACAGTATGTCTCTCATGAGATCGTAAAGGAGAAGCCGGCACTGCCGGGACTTCCTTCCACATTTCCGGGGGATGAGGACTGCGATACCCTGATCCTACATCTGGCGGATCCGGTCATCGGTCTGGCTGCAGACCTGATCTATACTACATTTGAAGAGGAAGATGTGATCACCCGCAGTGTGATCCTGAAAAATACGGCAGGGCAGCCTATTTATGTGACAAAAGTTATGTCTGCCTGCCTGGATCTGGACTGCACGGATGAAAAGTATGACATTCTTACGCTGCACGGATCCTGGGCGAGAGAGCGTCAGATGGAGAGAAGAAGTCTGATGCACGGCAAACAGAGTGTTGGCTCCGTGCGGGGAGAATCTTCCCATCAGGAGCATCCCTTTATCGCACTGCTTTCTGCGGATGCCACGCAGGATGCCGGTGAAGTCTACGGTATGCACTTTGTATACTCCGGCAATTTCCTGGCGCAGGCGGAGCTTTCCCAGTTCGATTCCATCCGTATGACTATGGGCATTCATCCGGAGAACTTTGTCTGGAAACTGGAGCAGGGCGAGAGCTTTGCGGCTCCGGAAGTCGTTATGACCTATTCTGCGGAAGGTCTGGGAGGCATGACCCGCCATTACCACGATATGTACCGCAATCATCTGATCCGCGGCGAGTACCGTGATAAAAAGAGACCAATCCTGATCAACAACTGGGAAGCTACCTATTTTGATTTTAACACGGAAAAACTACTGAAGATCGCAGAACAGGCATCAAAGCTCGGCATTGAGATGCTGGTCATGGATGACGGCTGGTTCGGACACCGTAACGATGACAGTACCAGCTTAGGTGACTGGAAGGTCAATGAGCAGAAACTGCCGGGGGGCTTAAAATCTCTGGTGGAGCAGGTCAATGCACTGGGGATGAAATTCGGTATCTGGTTCGAGCCGGAGATGATCTCCCCGGATTCGGATCTGTACAGGGAGCATCCCGACTGGGCCATCGCCATTCCGGGACGGGCAGGCAGCTTATGCAGGAACCAGTATGTGCTGGATCTGTCCCGAAAGGAAGTCAGAGATCATGCCTTTGAAAGCGTGGCGGCAGTGTTGCACAGTGCCAATATTGAATATGTGAAATGGGACATGAACAGGCAGCTGTCGGACCTTGGTAGCGTGGAATTGCCCGCGGACCGTCAGGGAGAGCTCTATCACAGATATGTGCTGGGTGTGTATGAACTGCAGGACAGACTGCTGCAGGAATTCCCGCATCTGCTTCTGGAGAACTGCTCCGGCGGCGGAGCGAGATTTGATCCGGGTATGTTATATTACAGCCCGCAGATCTGGTGCTCCGATGACATGGATGCCATTGAGCGATTGAAAATTCAGGAGGGCACGATGTTATTGTATCCGCTGTCCACCATGGGCGCCCATGTATCGGACTGCCCCAACCATACGGTGGGAAGAGTGACTCCTTTTGAGACCAGAGGTCATGTGGCACTGGCAGGCACCTTTGGCTATGAACTGGACATTACGAAGATCCCGGAGAAGGACAGACAGCAGATTCCAGCACAGACCGCCATGTATCATAAATACAACGACCTGATCCGCAGAGGAGATTATTCCCGGATTGCATCATTTTTGGAAAACGGTAATTATGACTGCTATCAGGTGACATCCAAGGATCAGAAAGAAGCGTTGGTAACCTATGTACAGGTACTTTCCCGACCGAACTTCCACAGCAGGAGAGTACGTCTGAAAGGCCTGGCACCGGAGAAACAGTATCGCATCGAGGAGACCGGGGAAATCTTTGGCGGCGACGTGCTGATGCAGGCAGGACTGCTGGTGACACCTCTGTGGGGAGACTACCGCAGTAAGCTGATCCATCTGACCGAGGTGTAAAATTAAGGCAGTGACATGCCTTGACAAACGATTTTGAGAAATCTAATATGGAAGTATAATTGACGATTTATCGGGAAATGTGTAGAAAAATAGCGATAAGGAGTACAAAATTATGGCAAAAGCAGTAAAATTAGCAGATATCGCAGAGAGAGTTGGAGTCAGCACAGTAACAGTGTCCAAGGCACTGTCCGGACAAAAAGGCGTCAGCGAGGAAGTCCGGGAGAAGATCCGCAGCATTGCGGAGGAACTGGGTTATCAGCAGCCGTCAGCGGCAAGAAAAAGTCAGAACCAGAAGAGCTACAATATCGGTATTCTGATCTCTGAGAGATTCCTTGATAAATATGAATCGTTTTACTGGCAGATGTACCAGGCGGTAGCTACCAGAGCCACGGCAAAGGAATGCTTTACCATGCTGGAGGTCATCGGAATGTCAGAGGAAGAGAACGGCAGAATGCCGAAGCTAGTACAGGAACGCAAGGTGGATGGCATTATCGTTATCGGTAAGATGATGGATACTTATCTGCAGCATCTGAATACAGAAGCCGGGATCCCGGTGATCTATCTGGACTATTATAACGGAAGGGAAGCCAGCGATTCCGTTATTTCCAACAGTTATTACGGAACCTATGAACTGACCTACTATCTGTATCGGATGGGACATCACAAAATTGCTTATGTGGGAACCCTGCTTGCTACCGAGAGTATTACGGACCGGTATTTTGGTTATCAGAAGGCTCTTTTGGAGCTGGGACTGGAGCAGAAAAAGGAATGGGTCGTGGACGATCGGCACATTGAGACAGGTAAGATCGATACGGTGAATATGTTGCAGCTTCCCAAGGATATGCCTACCGCATTCGTATGCAACTGCGATCTGACTGCGAGCTTTCTGATCAAGAAACTGAGAGAGAACGGATATCGTGTGCCGGAGGACATCTCTGTGGTCGGCTTTGATAACTACCTGTATCCGGGGCTCAGTGACATCCATATCACGACGTATGAAGTAGATATGGGAGAGATGGCGAGAAGAGCCATTCATAATATGATCAAGAAGATCACCAGTGATAATTTCAAAGGGGGAGTCACCGTGGTGGAAGGCCGCCTGGTGCTGAAGGACAGTGTGTCTCACGTATAGACTGCGGCGCGTTCTGCCGGTAGACAAAGGGTGTGACACCAGTGTGCTTTTTGAACAGGTGGATGAAATGATTGGTATTGTCGATGCCTACCATAGCCCCCACCTCGTGAATCGGATTATCCGTAGATAGGAGCAGTGATTTTGCTGCTTCTATTTTTTTCCCTTGAAGATATTGCAGCGGGGAAGTATGGAATGTAGCGGAGAATTCCCGACACAGACGGTAGCGGCTGATGCCCAAAGTCTGCTCAAAGTATTCCAAAGAGTGATTTTCAGCATAGTTTTCCTCAAAATCCGCTTTCATGGACAGCAGATAAGCAGGAATGGGCTTCACATCCCGGGAGACGGACAGGGCGGACAGCATCAGTTCTACGAACATGTCTGTCAGTTCTCGGTGAAGCTGTATCTGCTCTGCAGGAGTCGGGGTGAATGAAAATTTGGTCAGCTGCTGCATCCGCTGTGAAACGCAGGAGCCGATGGGAATCGGGTAACAACAGGTAAAAGCAGCCTGAAATATGCTATAATAAGAAGAAAGCTCCGCTCCACTTAAGAAAAACATCTGAAAACGCCACTTTCCCTGCAACAGCCGGAGAGAGAACCCCTGGCTGCAATCTAAGAACAACAGATGCTCGTGATCCAGGACCACCTCGCTGCCCCGGGTAGTAAGGACGGCACTGCCCTCTAAGGTGTAAAGCAGCAGATATGAGGGAAAGGGGTTCCATTCATAATAGAAAGGATCCGAGAGCCGGAATTCTCCACCGGCCAGGGGCAGTAAAAAGCTCTTGTCTTCCAGGGATACTTTATAGATCTGCCCCAGCAGGATTTCCGGGGAACGCTGCCCCTCCACATCGGAGGAAGTGTGCCTCAATGCATTGAGAAAAGTGGTGGAAATGTTCATACAAAAACCTTGCCTTTCCGCAATCTTCAAACTTCGGCTGCTTTAGCAGCTTGTGCAGGAACAAAACTTCATGTGAAGAATTTATTTTTCACACTAGAAACATGCTTTTTTGAAAAAATTAATTAAGCTTAAATACATTATAAGCCATTATTTAAGCTGTTTCAATGACAAAGGATGCAAAGAAAACAAAATTAGTTAATTAAATCAGCTAATTTAATTCAAATTAATTACTTTAATTGTATAATATGTACAAAACATAGGCATAGAACTTGTGAAAATAGAAGATAATAACGAAAATAGCAAGAATAAGAGATTAAAAACAAGAATAGTTGATGATTAATTAATATGATTATGTATAATTAAATTAAGTTACAAAACAGTAAACGCTATCAAATGTAGCAAAAAACAAGGAGGCTAAATCCTCTCCTCGTCAGAGGACTCGGATTTTCCTTCGGAAAACTAGGAGGATTTCTTATGAAGATGAAAAAGTTTTTAGCTCTTTCCACAGCATCAGTCATGGCACTGTCTATGGCAGCATGTGGAAGCACAGACAACGGCGGCGCCGCTGAGAGTTCTGTAGCAAGCACCACTCCCGCAACTGCAGAAGCTTCCAGCGAGGCTGCAGCACCTGCAGAGGTTACCAGCCTGAATTACGCAGAGCTTACTTTGGGTGAGGATTACACCGACATTACCACGACCA
>ERZ857982.2104-NODE-2104-length-16453-cov-4.233260_pt1 | contig 16453 bp, 20 predicted proteins | sample MGYA00519955_ERZ857982 | MGnify/ENA primary metagenome ERZ857982 (study PRJEB31778, sample SAMEA3449416) | human gut metagenome | biome: human gut; feature: human-associated habitat; material: faeces | place: United Kingdom | collected 2010/2012 ... | reverse complement strand
CTGCATGGTCCGAGTGGCGGGATTTGAACCCACGGCCTCATGGTCCCGAACCATGCGCGCTACCAACTGCGCTACACCCGGATGTGCAACACAGCTATTATAAGGATTTTTCCGCGCGCTGTCAAGAGCGAGAGCGGGAGATTTTTGAAGAATTTTCTTTTCTCGCGCCGCACCGCTATTTTACCTCGATTTTACACGGCCCGGCTTTTGCATTTTACAGCGCTCCGTTATGCTTTGCGTTGTGGAACGAAGAAAGTCCAAAACCAACATGTGAAATGAGGAATGAAAGATGAAAAAGACACTTGCCCTGATTCTTGCGCTTGCTATGTCTTTGTCTCTGGCGGCATGCGGCGGCAGCGGTTCTTCCGCGCCTGTTTCCACAGCGCCGGATACCTCTGGCTCCGCGCCGGCTTCCGCGCCTGCGGCGGCCGACGGCTCCATCGCCGTTTTCTATTACACGTACAGCGACACATATATTTCCACGGTCCGCACCGCGTTGGACGCGGAGTTGGATAAGCTGGGCGTTGAGTACCAGGACTATGATTCCAACTCTCAGCAGAATACCCAGACCGAGCAGGTTGATACTGCCATCACGAAAGGCGCTACCTGCCTGATTGTGAACATCGTCGAGACAGGCTCCGACGACGCGGCGCAGGGTATCGTGGACAAGGCGAAGGCAGCGGACATCCCCGTGATCTTCTTCAACCGCGAAGTGTCCGACGCCGTGGTGAACAGCTATGAAAAATGTGCGTTCATCGGCACTGACGCGGCCGAGGCCGGCCACATGCAGGGCCAGATGATCGCTGATTATCTGCTGGCGAATTATGACGACGTGGACCTGAACGGTGACGGCACCATCTCCTATGTCATGTTTAAGGGCCAGAACGCCAACCCCGAGGCCGAATACCGCACCCAGTACGCCGTCGAGGACTGCGACGCTGCGCTGGAGGCCGCCGGCAAGCCGGCGCTGACGTTCTATGACGCCAACAATGCCGACAAGTTCCTGGTGGACCGTAACGGCACATGGTCCGCGCAGGCTTCCAACGAGTATATGACGACGATTCTGTCCGAGTACACCGAGGCCAATAACAACATGGTCGAGCTGGTCATCTGCAACAACGACGGCATGGCCGAGGGCGCTGTCTCTGCTCTGCAGGGCGCTGGCTACAACACTGGTGACGGCAAGACCATCCCCGTGTTCGGCGTTGACGCTACCGATTCTGCCAAGCAGCTCATCAACGAGGGCAAGATGACCGGCACCATCAAGCAGGATGCCGAGGGCATGGCTTCCACCATTCTGAACCTGGTCAGCAGCGTTCAGGGCGGCGGTGAGCTGATGGACAACACTTCTTCCTTCAACGTGGACGAGGGCGTTGCCAAGATCCGTGTGCCTTACGCCACCTACACCGGCGAATAAGCCAGACCATCGCTTCTCTCGCCCCATTAAACAGTAAGGATAAGCGGGGCTGTCGGTTCGACAGCCCCGCTTTACAATTCAAGCGGTTCCGGTTCGGGCCGCTTTTCAACCCGCAGTGGAACGAACCCCGGGGCGGAACGTGCCGTAAGGGGTCTGCCACGGGAATCACGCAGATAGGAGGTAAACGCAATATGGAGCAGCCGGCATTGCTGGAAATGCGGAATATCACAAAGGAATTCCCTGGTGTCAAGGCGCTGGATGGCGTTTCCCTTACCGTCCGGCCCGGCACCGTCCACGCCCTGATGGGTGAGAACGGCGCAGGAAAGTCCACCCTGATGAAATGTCTGTTTGGCATTTATGCCAAGAATGCAGGTACCATCGTTCTGGACGGTAAGGAAGTTGATTTCAAAAGTTCAAAAGAGGCGCTGGAAAACGGCGTGGCCATGGTCCATCAGGAACTGAACCAGGCCCTGACCCGCAGCGTCATGGATAACCTGTGGCTGGGCCGCTATCCCAAGGTGGCGGGTCTCATGGTCAGCGAGTCTGTCATGCGCAAGCGCACCCGGGAGATCTTTGAGGAGCTGGATGTCCATGTGGACCCCAAGGCCATCATGTCCACCCTGCCCGTTTCCCAGCGGCAGATGGTGGAGATCGCCAAGGCGGTCAGCTACAACGCGAAGATCATCGTGTTCGATGAGCCTACCTCCTCTCTGACGGAGGCGGAGGTCGAGCACCTGTTCCGCATCATCAATATGCTGAAGGAGCGGGGCTGCGGCATCATTTACATCAGCCACAAGATGGACGAGATCCTCCGCATCAGTGACGAGGTCACCATCATGCGTGACGGTCAGTGGGTGGCAACGCGCCACGCCAAGGACCTGACCATGGAGGAGATCATCAAGCTGATGGTAGGCCGCGAGCTGACCAACCGCTTCCCCCCCAAGGACAATAAGCCCGGCGAGGTGATTCTGGAAGTGGAGCATCTGGCGGGCAAATACACCCGCCTGAAGGACGCCAGCTTCCAGCTGCGCAAGGGCGAGGTGCTGGGCATCGCCGGACTGGACGGCTCCGGACGCACGGAGGTGCTGGAGAATCTGTTCGGCGCCATGACCAAGGAGAGCGGCACCATCCGCCTCCACGGTAAGGAGATCAAGAACAAGACCCCCCGGGAAGCCATTAAAAACGGCTTCGCCCTGCTGACGGAGGAACGCCGGGCCACGGGTATCTTCGGGATCCGTGACATCAAGGAAAACACCGTCATTTCTAACCTGAAAAGCTATCTGGCAGGCGGTTTCTGCCTCAGCGATAAGAAAATGAAAGAAGATACCGACTGGGCGATCCAGGCCATGCACATCAAAACGCCCAGTCAATCCACACAGATCCGCTCCCTCTCCGGCGGAAACCAGCAGAAGGTCATTATCGGCCGCTGGCTTCTGACCAAGCCTGAGGTCCTGCTGCTGGACGAGCCGACCCGCGGTATCGACGTGGGCGCGAAATACGAGATCTACCAGCTGATCCTCGACCTTGCCAAGGAGGGGAAGGGTGTCATCATGGTGTCCTCCGAAATGCCGGAGCTGTTGGGCATTTGTGACCGTATTCTGGTCATGTCCGGCGGTGTTCTGGCCGGCGAGGTGGATGCCCGGAACACCAGCCAGGAGGAGATCCTGACGCTGGCGGCCAAATATGTGTAAGGAGGAGCGCACTGTGAATCAAGAAACGAACGTACAGGAAAAGGAAGCCCGTGTCCGGCAGCCGTGGACGGCCCAGCGGGTGGGAGACATCCTTTTAAATAACGCATTGCTCATCATCATGGCCATTGCGGTCGTTTACATCGCCATCAAGAACCCCAACTTCATCAAACCCGCATCACTCATCAACATCCTCTCCCAGACGGCGGCCTATCTGCCTGCCGCATTGGGCATCGGCGGCTGTATCGTGCTGACCGGTACCGACCTGTCCGCAGGCCGTGCCGTGGGCATCACCGCCTGTATCTCTGCATCTCTGCTGCAGAACGCCGCTAACATGGCCAACAAGATGTGGCCGCAGATCGGTACTCTGCCTATTCCCGTGGTCATTGTGCTTGCCATGCTCATCGGCGCGGCGATCGGCTGCTTCAACGGCTTCTTCGTGGCAAAATTCAAGCTGCATCCTTTCATCGTGACTCTGGGCACACAGCTGATCCTCTACACCGTACTGCTTTTGTATGTCCAGCAGGGCAATAACAAGGGTATGGCCATTTCCAATCTGGACCCGTCCTACACCGGCTTTGTCAAGGGCAGCCTGTTCAGCATCGGCGGTACGCCCATTCCCAACTATGTGCTGTTCGCCATCGTGCTGACGGCGGTCATGTGGTTCGTCTGGAACAAGACCACCTTTGGCAAGAACATGTTTGCTCTGGGCTCCAATGAGGAAGCTGCCAGAGTTTCCGGCGTCAATGTGTTCGGCGTGACGGTGGGCGTTTTCGCCTTGGCCGGCGCTATGTATGGTTTTACCGGCTTCATCGAGGGCGCACGTATCGGCTCCAACACGGCCAACACCGGCCTGAACTACGAGCTGGACGCCATCGCGGCCTGCGTCATCGGCGGCGTGTCCTTCGTGGGCGGCATCGGTAAGATCAGAGGTATCGTTATCGGCGTTGTCATGCTGCGGCTGATCTTCGTGGGTCTGACCATGGTGGGTGTGCCGCAGGATCTGCAATACCTCATCAAGGGCGCTATCATCCTGTTTGCCTGCGCACTGGATATGCGGAAATACCTTGTGAAAAAATGATCTGCGACAAAGATGGCCCGCCTTTGCGAGCCATCTTTGCTTTATCTGGAACTTTTTGCGGCGAAACGGCGGCAAAAACCGCCGTTCTTCCTGCAATCCAGCCAATTCGCGTTCGGACTTCCCCTTGAACTCGAAAAACATGGACATACCGTTTCGCTTCGCTTCACTTCGTGGTATAATAAAAACAGATTAGGCGGGAAGTCCCGGTTTTCCGGGGTTTCCCGCCTTTCTTGTTACTATCGTGTTAATAGTTCAGTGTTCAGCGGCCTATAATGTTCACCGCTTTGAACGGCCCCTATTGACATTTCAGCGGCTTTGAATTATACTGAACATAGAACGAGGGTGCCACCGGCAAACGGTTAGCCCCCTATGAGATGTTTGAAGTAATCGCCGATCTGTGAGAGGGTGCGGCGATTACTTCTTTTTATTGGCCTGCATGAACAGGGCAATAATGCCAACGATTAAAATACCTGTCTGGATCAGATCAGAATATGTAACCATTTGACAGCCCCCCTTTCTATAAAGATCAGGGGGCAAGAAGCGCCCCTGATCTGGTCAGGGGAACTAACCGCTTGCCGTTTATCGGTAGCACCATCAAAAGAATACCATAGGATTTGACAAAATTCAAGGGCTTACTGAATTAGTTCAACTGTGCTTTTCAGTTCGTCCAAAGTCTTATGATTATAGACCCGGTTTCCTGTGTCTTTGGACACATGACCCATGAGAAGGTCAATGCACTTCCGGTTTGCCCCGGCGCTGTCCAGTTGAGTTTCAAAGGTGTGGCGGCATTCGTGCGGGGTGTGGTTCATCTTCAGAGCCTTCATAATGTCCGCCCAAAATACCCGGTATTGAGTTTGGGAACAGGCCCTTCCATTGTAGCTAATTAAGCGGGGGCCACCTTCAGCAAGACGGGCTTCAACCAATGCCCTGATTTTGGAATGGATAGGAACCACCCGATCCTTCCCGGCTTTGGTTTTGGTTCCGCCTTTCATCGTCCCGGCCTGAAGGTTTATATCTTCCGGTTTCAGGTTCAGAAGTTCGCTAATCCGCCAACCGGAATAAAGCAGGATCAGAACCGTATCAACCCAAGGTTCCTTCTGATGTTCCCAAACCCTCTTGATTTCTTCTTTGCTGAAGGGAAGGCGGGTGGTGGGCGGGATGGGATCAGAGGTCAGCAAATCAGAGAAGCACCGGTTGATTATGTCCATTTCAAGAGCAAACCTGTCAAGATGGCCCCAAAGGTTCTTGATTGCCGCCTGTGTGCTGTACCCCTTCCCGCAACCGTCAATGGTTTCTTGCATTTGGTATGACCGGATTTGTTTATAGGGCTTTTCCCATAACGCTGAACAATGCTTGAACGCTGAACACAAAGATGAACGGTTGGATTCTCCCAGCTTCGGAGCCTTCTTTTCTTTCCAAAGTTCAAACAGTTCCTTCATGGTGATCTTGGCCCGGTCAACATCCCAAGGATCACGGTTATATTCAGCCAATAGCAAATTCCCGGCTTCACGGGTTTCTGTGTAACCCACAATATCATAGATGGGATGGCCCTTGTTATTCCAGCCAATCACTTTTTTCACAATGAATGGGCGGCGGCGATTGCCTGACAGCTTCGCCACAGTCCCATACCCATTGGGATTCCGCATTATATCACCTGTCCTTTCAGGAAAATGGGTATGGCAAAGCCAAACCCGATGTGATATAATGTCCAATGAGGATTGAAACATTAACTTCAAACGGGTTTTGTTTCGCCTGACCGCTTCCGGTGTGCCACCACCGGGGGCGGTCTTTTTTTTTTGCCTTCTGTTACGATCTGTTCTATCAAAAACCTTTATCCTATCTGGTATTTATCTAATAGAACAGATAGAACAGATGTTATATTACTTAAACTTAAAAAGTAAAAAAAATATATAAGAAAGTAACATTAAAAGAGAATGGGAAAAAGATGTGTTCTATCTGTTCTAATTTAGGACTTCGGATAAAGTGTTTGATTTGCCCATCGTATTTGTGAAACTTCCCCAGCGCCATTTAGATAAAGTACAGGATTATTCCCATCTTCTGTTCTAATCCTATATCCAATATCATCCGTGTTATAAAGTCCATCAAGCATAGTGTCACGGGAAATAATTTCAATACTGCCAACACCACATTCCTGAAGGATACCCCAAATGGTTTCGGCCTGTGCTTCAGTAACTTCACAGGAATTCATAATAGCTTCGATGTTTGGATCAGTTTTTTGATATTGTTCAGGGTTTTGAACTACCCTTGAAATACCAAAAGCTAAAGCCCCTATAAAAATAATTGCCACAACTAAACCAATTTTCTTTTTCATATTTATCCCCTTTATCTAACATCACTTTGGAAAGCAACTGCCTTCCCCAGAATAATTATATGATCCAGTTGTTCCCCGGTATAGACCAGATCTTCATAATCAGGATTTTCAGCCTTCAAGATTAGTAAGTTTTTTTCTGGATAGTAGTTGACCCGCTTCAGAGTTGCTTCATCATCAATGACCACGGCGGCAATTTCACCATTGTCAACCATGCTTTGTTTTCGGATAAATACAATATCACCATCATAAATTCTGGCCCGGATCATGCTATCACCTTTTGCCCGTAAGCAAAAATCAGCTTCAATTTCCGCCCCGGCTTCTACATACAATTCTTTTTCTTCATTGGCGGTGATGGGTTTCCCACAAGCGATTGTTCCAATCAAAGGGTATCTTTTTCTTTCAATCGGGAACAAATTTTCAAACTTTACTTGGGAGCGTAGAATATCAAGATCAATGGAATTATCAATATCTTCTAACCATGCCGATTTACTTCTATGATCCGATTTACCAAGTAAATAATCCATATCAACATTGAAGTAATCAGCAATGGCTTCAAGGGTTTCTATACCGGGTTCTCTTTCTCCACGCTCATACATATTGACGCTACTTTTAGAAGTTCCGAGTTGCTTTGCAAAATCCTGTTGAGATAAACCGGATTCCCGGCGTAAAAGTTTCAAACGCTCATTGAACTTTGCCATTAGTAACACCCCTTTCATTTATATTATACACAATTTGTGCACAAGGTCAATCCAGCATAGTGCACAAATTGTGCCTTTTTATTTTATGCACTTTTAGTGTTCGATTCAACTTGACATTTGAGCACATTGGGTGTACTATAATAGCAGACGAGCACAAAAGGTGCACGAAAACAAGAAAGGGAGTGAGAACATGATCCAGAAGGAAACCACGGGAATGATTCTTCGCAAACTGCGTGGGGATCGAACCCAAGAAGAAATTGCCGCCATTCTTGGTATTACGAAATCTTCTTGGGCCATGTATGAACGGGATGAAAGAGTTCCCCGTGATGAAGTCAAAATTCGGATTGCCAACTTTTTTGGTAAGACGGTGCAGGAGCTTTTTTATACCCCGATTGAGCACTATAAGTGCTCATAAGAAAGGAAGAACATCAATGAATGAAGTAAGCCTGAAGCCGGTCATTGAAGAACTTGAAAACTTATTTTCAAAGTTCAACGCCCGGTTCTTTGCTGACAAGCTGGAAAAGCCCGTGATCACCGTTTCCCCGGATCATACCCGTGGGGCCTATGGCTGGTGTACTGGCTGGAAGGCTTGGAAGGCTGGCGAGGATGAAGGCCACTATGAAATCAATCTGTGCGCCGAGTACCTGAACCGGCCCTTTGAAGAAACCTGTGGAACCTTGCTTCACGAAATGGTTCACCTTCAGAACCTTCAGGACAATGTTCAGGACACTTCCCGTTCTGGTTCCTACCACAACCGGAAGTTCAAAGAAACCGCTGAAGCCCACGGCCTGACCGTGGAGAAAGGCGAAAAGTACGGATGGCACAAAACCGCCCTGAACCCGCAAGCTGAAGCCTTCGTGAAATCCCTTGGCAAATCCGGGTTCTGTCTGGTTCGACCCCGTACCAATCCGCTGAAGGGTTCCCGGAAGGGGGGGGGGGATCAAGTTCCCGCAAGTATGTTTGCCCCTGTTGCGGAACCATCATCCGGGCCACCAAAGAAGTTCATGTTCTCTGTGGGGAATGTGAAGTGGCCTTTGAAGAACAGGAGTGATAACCAATGATGATTACCCGCCAAGTTCGGTGTAAAAAGTGCGGGGAAATGTTTCCCCTGACCTATCCCGAAAAGCTGTCCGACATTGGCCGGGATGTTATTTCTTACTGTCCGCCGTGTTTACACACGGAAATCTTGAAAAATGAAAGGAGTACGCACAATGACCACCTTTGCAGAGCGTTTGAAGAACGCTATGGAACAGGCCAACATGAGCCAATCCGCCCTGTCTGAACAGGCCGGGGCTTCCAAGGCCGCTATCAGCCAATACCTTTCCGGGAAGAACACCCCCGGCCCTGACCGTATCAAGGCCCTTGCCGATGCAACCGGCGTTTCCTTTGATTACCTGATGGGTTATGGAGCCGCCCCGGTTGCGGAACCGTCCATCAAGAAGATCAGCGTGAAGGAAGCCGCCCGGTGCATGGGGAAATCTGATCAGTTCGTCAGAATCGGCCTTCAGCGTGGCCTTCTTCCCTTCGGGAACGCTGTTCCCGGAACCGGCGCTTGCTGGAATTACTACATCAACCCCACCAAGTTCCGTGATTATGTGGGCGCTGATCAGTTCAATTCCTTCTTCGGCCTGACTGCCTGACAGATTGGGGGGGGGATGTGTGAAACCGGAAAGAAACGAGGTGGGCGGCGGTGTGCGGTTGCCTAAATCGTTCTATGAACGCCCCCTTACCCCGAAAGAAGCCCAATTTGCCACGGACAACATCAATATTGTTTGGTGGTATTTAGACCAACAGGGCCTTGACCGGGCGGAATGGTTTGATGTGGTGATCTTCCGGTATCTGATCAGCGTGAAGCGGTGGTTCGCCCTTCCTGATTTGCAAAAAGTGAAGTTTGTCACTGTGGCCTGTAATGCTATGCGGTCAGCCATTGGGAATGCACGGCGCAAGAGCGCCAAAGAACCCCAAACTGTTAGCCTGTATGAGCCTATCCCCGGAACTGAAGATCTGTTGTATATCGACACGATAGCGGCCCCGGAAATTTTGTAAGAAGGTGAAGTAATGGAAATTAAATATAATGTTCAGGCCCCGCCCAAGAAAGCCTTCAACGGTGGAGCCAAGAGCGAGGAAGTCAAAGCCATTGAAGATTTCCTGACCAGCGGGAACGCAAAGAATATGTGCTTTGAGTATGGCACCGAGAAAGAAGCTAAAACCAAACTTTCCACGGTTTCTTCCCATAAGCGCAAGTGGAATGAGAAGAACCCCAAGAAGTATGACGCTTACCGGGTGGGCAACTGCATTTACATTGTCCGCCTGACTGGAAAGAAAGGATGATAAAGATGTTGCAAATCGGAATGACCGTGAAGGTGCTTCCTGATGCGGAGTACGGCGGCAAATATACCGGGTGTGTCGGTGTAGTGAAGAGCTACTATTCCAGCAAGAAGAAGGCCGGTGTGGAGTTGGAAAAAGTTCAAAATGACGCAAGTTCCAAGGGCCTGTTCTGGTTTTCGGAAGCCCACCTTCAGCCCATCACCGGCCCTATGGATTTTTTGAACGGCGTTTCAAAAATAATGAATGCTATGAATTGTCGGTGCAGTTACCCCCTTCACCATACCGGGGTTCCCCTTGTGAAGAAGGTTATCTTCAGCGGCCCCAAAACTATTGTGCTGTGGGCAGATGGCACCAAAACCATTGTTTCCTGTGGCGCTGGCGATACTTACGACTACTACACCGGGTTCTGTGCCGCTGTGGTGAAGAAGTTGTTTGGTTCCACTACCCACGCCAAGAAGGTTTTGGGTGAAGTGGTACAGGTTCAATGATTACGCTGTTTCAACACCAGCAACAGGCCCTTGACCTGACGGAAGGCCACAACCGATGCGCCTATTACCTTGATATGGGACTTGGGAAAACTTTTGTCGGTTCAGAAAAAGCCCTGACCCTAAATAGCCGGGTAAACCTGTTGATCTGCCAATGTTCCAAGGTTTCTGATTGGATAGATCACATGGTTGAGAACTACGCCATGAACCATTGTTGGATGATTTATGACCTGACCAATAAGAAGGAATTTGATTGGTTTATGGCGGCGGTTGCTGAAACCGACAACCCAACCCGGATTTGCGGCGTGATCAACTATGAACTGACCTTCAGGCGTAAGATTTTGAAAACCCTTTCCGGGTTTACGCTGATGCTTGATGAAAGTTCCTTGATCCAGAATGAGAACGCCAAGCGGTCAAAGTTCATTCTTGGGCTGAACCCTGATAATGTGATCCTTCTGTCTGGTACGCCCACGGGCGGCAAGTATGAAAAGCTGTGGAGCCAATGCCGCCTTTTGGGATGGAACATATCAAAGGAACTGTTTTGGAAGCAGTACATTGAAACGGAATGGGTTGAAGAAGATGGATTCTGGCGGCAGAAAATCACCGGTTACAAAAATGTTGACCGGCTGAAGAAGAAGCTGGCTGAACATGGGGCGGTATTTATGACCACCGATGATGCCGGAATTGACCTTCCTAAACGGAACTTTGTTCCCGTTAGAACGCCCCCGGCAAAGGAATATTGGAAGTTCTGGCGGGAACGGGCGATCAGCATAAACACCGCCACCCTTCAGGAATTTGAACTTGATTCAGATTTTTGGGGTTCCAATGAAAGCTATGAGCGGGAATTGATTGGTGATACCAGCTTGACCCGCCGCCTGTATGCCCGTCAGCTTTGCGGCCTATATAACCCGAACCGGTATAAGGCATTCCGGGAACTGGTGGAGAGTACGGAAGATCGCTTGATTGTGTTCTATAACTTCACTGAAGAAATGGAGCGCATGAAGGGAATTGTAAAGGGCATGAACCGCCCTGTGTCCATCCAGTCTGGTGAAGTCAAGGATTTGGGCGCTTACAATTTCAAATCCAATTCTGTGACCTTCATTCAGTATCAGGCCGGGGCAAGAGGGGGCAACTTCCAAAAGGCCAACAAGATTATTTATTTCAGCCTTCCCGAAAGTTGGGAACTGTGGGAGCAGAGCCAAAAGCGGATTCACCGCATGGGACAAGAACGGCCATGCTTCTATTACTGGATGATTTGCCCCGGCACCGTGGAAGAAAGCATTTTTTCCACCTTGCAAATGAGAAAGGACTATAACGATGAACTGTTCAGAAAATACGAGGACGGCCACCCAAAGGGCTAAACAAAATCTGTGGTTTCGGCGTATGTTTTCCGTTGCCTTGCTGATAGGGGTACTGATTGGGTTCCTGTTTGCCAAAGTACCAATCTGGTTTTCTACCCCGGAGCCTACCACCACGGCGGTTTTGTACGGGGCCTATACCGGCCAAGCTGTCAAAGTTCAGAGTGATGGAACCATTGTTCAGGCCGGTGACTTCACCCCTTTGAATGTCCCTATGGATGAAAGCCTTCAGGAATATGTTTATTGGATGGCGGATGCCTATGAAGTTGATTTCACTTTCCTGATGGCCCTGATCCGCAACGAAAGCAACTTCCAAGCGGATGTTATCAGCACCACCAATGATTATGGCCTGATGCAGATTAACCAGAAAAACCATGAATGGTTGTCCAATGCCGTTGGTGTAACGGATTTCCTTGACCCTTACCAGAATATTCAAGCCGGTATTTATATCCTTGGCACCCTGTTTGAAAAGTACGATGATCCACACAAGGTTCTGATGGCTTACAACATGGGGGAAAGCGGCGCTTCCAAGCTGTGGGATCAAGGGATTTACCAAAGCAAATATTCCCAACGGGTGATTGGCTACCAAGAAACCTACATAAAGGAGTTGAACGGAAATGATCAAATGTGAAAACACTTGTCCCCGTGGAAAATTTGATGGGTGTTGCCATAAATGCCCGGATTTCCACACTTGCCCTGATTCCTGTCAGGAAGATCCCAACACCTGTGGTTCTTCCACCTTTGATGAAGAAGCAGGGCTTCAAGCCTTCCAGCAATCCCAGCTTGCCACCCTGAACGCTATTGCGTCCCTGACTTCTCACAAAAAGGCCATTGAAGAACAGGAAAAGACCATGAAAGCGGCCTTGTATGATGCCATGATGAAGTTTGGCGTGAAGAAGTTTGAAAGTGATGTGCTGAACCTGACCTTGGTTGCACCAAGCAATTCCACCACTATTGATTCAGCCAAGCTGAAGAAAAAATATCCCGCTATTGCGGCGGAATGCTCCAAACCTAATCCCAAGGCCGGTTATGTGAAGATCACTCTGAAGGGTGGTGGGCAATAATGGAAGGATTGACCCTAAAAGAAGCTAACGCTTGGGCAAGTGAAATGAGCCGTATTGTTTGCGGCACTATTCATGAACTACTTGCGGCGGCTGATAAGCACAATATTGACCGTGATTCCGCTGTTGAGTATTTTTCTGATCTGTTTTCGACTATGGCGAGTGTGGCAACTTTTGAACATTATGAAATGGACGGTGGGGCCGATGCCAAGAGATGAATTTTGGGATGCCCTGAAAGAACACGCCCACCGGAACCACCAAGAACGGGTTTCCAAGAACCCTGACCGGATCGCTTATGCTATCCAGCAATTTGAAGCCCACGGGATTGAATACCAGTTGAAGAACCGGCAGACCGGCCACTTCCATTGCTGGCGGAAGTCTGATGATAAACTATTCCAGTTTTACGCTGGCACCGGCAAGATTCAGGGCCTTCAGACCCGTGGAATTCACAACCTGATCAAGATATTGGAGGGGTGAGCCTATGCAAGATGAAATTAGATTTATGTACCCACCGAAAGGTAAGCGCCGCCACCAGTATTGCCGATTGGAGCGCAACGGGAAGGAAATGTGGCTTGATTTAACTGCGTTGCGCCTTTGCACTTCCAATGAAAGCGCCCCAGTTTATACGCTGGACGGTGAAAAGCTGGTGTTTGATCACTTTGAACGGGCCGGAGCGCTTCACAAAGAAGGGGTGTACTGATGGCCGGTGAAAAGAACTTTGAAACCCGCCTGAAGAAGTGGTTGGAGGATGAAGGGATTTACCCCTTGGGGGAGCCGGTTGACCGTATGAGCGCCCCGCCTTGTGGGTATTGGGAAAAGCGTTGGGGCGGCGGACGGTATGTGAAAAGCGGCCTTCCTGATATGCGGATTGCGGTGAAAGGGCTGGCCCTTGAAGTGGAACTGAAGGCCACTACCGGCACCCCTTCAGAACTGCAAAAACGCAACATTGCCCAAATCAATAATTCCGGTTGCTTCGGCTTCATCCTGTACCCGGAAGGCTTTGAAACCTTCAAGAAAATTGTGAAAGGGGTGAAACAATGCGAGTTTCCCACAGCCGGGTTGATCTCTTTAATAGATGCCCATACAGATACCGCTTGCGATATGTGGAAGGGCTGAACACTATCCCTGACACAGAACCCGACAACGCTTTGATCCTTGGCACCGCCCTTCATACGGGCATTGAAGAAGGGGTTGAAAAGGCCCTTGACTTCTACCAGTCCAGCTTCCCAATTCTGACGGATGATCATGTGAATGAAATGATGAAGCTGGAAGCCATGATACCCAAGGCCAAGGCCATGTTGCCACCGGGCGGCACCTTTGAACTTCCCATTGGGAATGCTGATTTTGTTGGGTTCATGGATTATCTGGTTCCAGTTGGAAGAGGGGTAAAGCTGGATGGGCTGTTTTCTGGTGAAGATTTAGAAGAATTTGAAGCCTTTGATCTGTATGACTTCAAGTATTCCAATAACGCCAAAAGCTATGCTGTTTCCGGTCAGCTTCATGAATACAAGTTTTGGTATGAATTGACCCACCCCGGCCACCGGATCAGGAATATGTATTTTCTGATTGTCCCAAAGGTGAAAATCAGGCAGAAAAAAACGGAAACCATTCAGCAATTCCGGGACAGGTTGCAGGATGCTTTGAAGGATGCTGAACCATCTCTATTGCCAGTTCGGTATGACCCCATGAAAATCATTGGCTTTTTAACCGATGTGAAGCACATGGTTGAAGCCGCAGATTTCCCCAAGAACCCTAACCACTTTTGCGGTTGGTGTGAATATCAAGAATACTGTGAGAAAGGATGGGATTATATGTTACTTCCCAAAAATGAACGGCGCAATCTGAACGCCACCAAGAAGAAGGTTGTCTGGTTGTATGGCGCACCCTTCAGCGGTAAGACCTTCTTTGCAAACCAGTTCCCCGATCCCCTGATGCTGAACACGGATGGCAACATCAAGTTTGTGGATGCTCCCTATATCGCCATTCGGGACACCGTGACGGTAGAAGGCCGGTTGACCAAGCGGTACTTGGCTTGGGAAATCTTTGCTGATGCCGTGGCCGAGTTGGAGAAGAAACAGAACGACTTCAAAACCATTGTGGTTGACCTTCTGGAAGATACCTATGAGGCTTGCCGGGTGTATATCTGTGATCGGCAGGGCTGGAAGCATGAAAGTGATGATTCCTTCCGGGCGTGGGACATGGTTACTTCCGAGTTCCTGAACACCATCAAGCGGCTGGTCAATCTGGACTATGAAAATATCATCCTGATCAGCCATGAGGACAGAAGCCGGGATTTGACCCGCAAGAGCGGTGACAAAATCAGTTCTATCCGCCCCAATCTTCGGGAAAAGGTTGCCAACAAGGTTGCTGGTATGGTTGACCTTGTGGCCCGTATCGTGGCGGATGATAATGACCGGGTTCTTTCCTTCAAGGCTTCGGAAGTGATCTTTGGTGGTGGGCGGCTGACTGTCCACAACAAGGAAATCCCGCTGGATTATGAAGCCTTCTGTGAAGTCTACGAGGAAGCCAATCAGAAGGCCGCAGGAGCCATGAAACATGGCGGCAATACCCCGGCTACCCCCGCACCGGAAACGGCTGACAGCGGCGAACAGAAGCCCACCAGACGGAGCAGAAAGCCCAAAGAGGAAGAGCCACCGGCCCCTAATCCTGAAGATGTGGAAGATGCTGAACGGGCGGCGGCTGGCGATCCTGATGGTACATGGACACCGGGCGGCGGTGAAGCAGATGATTCCGACCCTGTGGAACAGACGGAGCCGAAAGACTTGCCCAAATGCCCTGATGGGGAACGGATCTTCAAGCAGTTCAACGGCAGCAAGGGTGAAATCCCTCTTTGTCCAAATATTGATGCCGGCCACCGTTGCCACAAGGAAGGCGGCCCTGATGCTTGCCCCCTGTGGGATCGTCCCAAGGACACCGAACCTGCACCCAAGATGGATGTGAACCAGCCCCGGCGCACCCGGAAGAAGCGTGAACCCCATGAAGATTGATCCTTGCCCCTGTGTGATCAGCTTAAAGGACAGTTCAGTTCACACGCTGTTTGAATTCCGCCACTTCTTGGAACTGGTGGAAGATTGCATGGGCTACGATGCCGCCAAATGGTTAAGAACCCATGTGGAACAGGCGGAAAAGGCCGCTGATTATACCCAAGCCAAGGTTGATACTGACCTGACCGCTTATGAAAGCGATTTGGAGAGCAACCGCAGAGCCTTTCAGGATATTCAAGCGGAAGCCGCCGCAATTACCCAAGTTCTTCAAGGAAAGCGGGTTGATCGTCAAAAAATCGCCCATTCCGTGAGGGAAATAGGAAAGATCATTTCCAATCAACTTTAGGAGGTAAACACCATGAATGATGCGCTGAACAAGTTCAAAGCGGAAATGGAAAAGCGGGGACTGTTCCGCAAAATTACCGTTGCCGCAAACCTGATCCCCCCCCCGCCCGGCCTTAACCCGGAAGCCCTGATTGCCATTCACAAGCTGGCCGCAAAAGAAGCCCTGATCATGTATGCACAGAAGCATGATGATTTCAGTGACCTTTTGGCTGAAGCGGCCTTTGATAACCTGTTTGACACCATCCTTACGGATGATCTGTTCAAGCCGGTTGAGGGGTTCACACCTACTGACGAGGAACGGGCCAAAATGGAGGAAGCAGAGAAAACCGCTAAAGCACTTTCCGGCCTGTTCGACATTCTGAAGAACATCTAAAATTACATTTAGGAGGAAATTTATTATGGCTATCGACTTTGACAAGATTGATCGTACCGTTGATCTGAAGGGCCTTCAGGCCGATGTGGAGGATGCCAAGAAGAATGGCGGCGGGGACTTCCCCACCATTCCCGCTGGCAAGTATGAAGCCCGTGTGGAGAGCATGGAAATCAAAGGAACCAAGGCAGACCCCAACCGCCCCATGTTGGCTGTGTCCTTCAAGATTCTGTCCGGTGAGTACAAGAACCAGCGCCTTTTCATGAACCGTGTTCTGTACGGCAC
>ERZ857982.2093-NODE-2093-length-16582-cov-5.741635_pt1 | contig 16582 bp, 11 predicted proteins | sample MGYA00519955_ERZ857982 | MGnify/ENA primary metagenome ERZ857982 (study PRJEB31778, sample SAMEA3449416) | human gut metagenome | biome: human gut; feature: human-associated habitat; material: faeces | place: United Kingdom | collected 2010/2012 ... | reverse complement strand
GTTAAAAGCACTGATTGAAAAAGCAGATAAACTGAATGAAAGTGATTATACCGCAGAAAGCTGGGCAGAGTTTAAAGAAGTACGAGAATCCATAGATGATGTGGATGAAATACCTGATCAGTATGTTGGGATAGTATTACAAAATCTGCAGGAGGCAATAGAAAATTTAGAGCCAGCGAAAGCAGAAAGCGAAGAAAGAAAACAGTTAAAAGCACTGATTGAAAAAGCAGATAAACTGAATGAAAGTGATTATACCGCAGAAAGCTGGGTAGAATTTAAGGAAGTACGAGATGCGATTGAAGATGTAGATGCGATTCCAGATAAATATGTTGGTACAGTTTTGCAGAATTTGCAAGATGCAATAGATGGATTGAAAAAAGCTGAAAATGATACGAAATTACAGCTTGATGATGGATATTACATAGCTAATTTAACTTGTGGAACTTTTCAAAAGGGGAATTTATTGGAGAAATACTCAACAGGTGGAATTAGTGGAACAGCATTGATTACTGCAAAAAATCATAAATACACAATCACATTAAATGCGGTTGCTGGTAATACAATAGAGTATTTTGATGTCCTTAATAAAGAATACGATCAAGATGATAATTATCAAAACAAGCTAGGAACAAAAGGCTGGTTGAATGATTCAGCAATTGTGGATACTAAAAAATATTCCGAAGCTGTTAGAAATGGCGCAACAGATGAAAATAATAAATATTGGCAAGATGTTGAGTGGAAAATAAATAAAGAAAATGGAAATGCAACGATTTCATTTTCGATGGATGATCTTGAAAGACAACTTCTTATTTATGAAACGGTATCTAGCAGTTACAATGGTGCAACATCAAAAATTTATAGAGAAAATTTAACAATAGATACTCAGAATGCTACAAAAATTGATAAAGACAATATTTCGACAAGCGGAACAATTTCTTATACAGCTAATGGAGACAGCTTTTCTATGTTTACAGATGGAGAAGCAGAATGGAATGTAACTGACAATGTCGGAACGGCAACATATACAATTGATACAAACTGGTTAGAAAATCATAGTCAAAATATTCGATGGATTAAGGACGATGCAGGAAATACAATCGATTTAAGCGAAGGTCATGTAGAACTGACATACGACTTGAATGATTATACAACGTTAGCATGTGGAAGATCTATCATATATCAAGAAAAAATATCAAATTCAATTTCAACTTACATGATTACTCTTGTTCCTAAAACTGGCAAAATTACACAAGTCAGTTTAATTGATAAAGAAACAGGAACTAAATTGGAAACGACAAGTGATATTGTAAATCCAGATGCATCGTTGATTAGTGAAGAAATTGTAGATGATCCAGACAACAAAGAAGATCCGTATGATTGTTTGATGGCTAATATTGATGGATTATACAAAAATTATTATATGGCAACATATAAAATTCAATATAAAAATGGCAGCAAACTGATCGATACAAGTAAAAAGGTTACTTTGAAATTTAAAATTCCAGATGATTGGAATGCAGATAAAGTTCAGTTAGCAACGTTTATTGACAATCTGGGAACAAATCCAAATGTAAGTGGATCAGTTGAAAAAACAGATGATGGAAATTATTTTGTAATATCAACCAATAAATTAGGTCATTATGCTCTTTATGAAACAAAAACTACACAGGATGCTGACAAATTAGAAAATGGTACATATAAAATTCCTGTATCGGTTTACCATTTGACAAAAGAGGGGCAGTTATCTATGGCAAACAGGTGCCTCGGTGGAACGGCAGAATTGGTAGTGAATGATGATGTAAAAACATTATATATGGATTATACATCTGTAGAAAACATGTCACTTACTTCTTATATGACAAAGATGTGGATTTATGGTGCAGACATGGAAATGAAGGGTAATCAGCCAACAGGTTCGTTGATTCCAGTTGTATTCACATCTTATTATAAGAATGAAGATGGAAGCTATTTGACGGATTCTTTTAATGAGGGAACACTTAACTACTATCCTAAGACGGGATATGTTCAATTGGTGAGTGATAAGGCTCAGTGGCCGGCAAGATTTAAAGTACCGATTATGGACGCTATTGGTGGTGGAAACTTTGAACAGGACGCATGGCTCACATTAGATTGGGCTAATGCGAAAAAAACATCGGATGATGTACCAAATGTCCCGATTAAGAACGGATTAAAAGAACTGTTATCAATTGAAAAAACAGCTATTCAGGCAGAGTATACAGCAGATTCATGGGCAAACATGACAAAGGCATACGATGAAGCTGAAAAAATTTATAAAAATGATTCTTCCTCTGAAGAGGAACTGACAAATGCTTATATAAGTTTAAGAACAGCCATAGATAGCCTTGAAAAGGAAAAAGCACCAGAGCTTACAGAGGGTGTCTATACTGCGACTGGAAAAATTGATGATACGGAATATATTACTGATACAAGATTCCTTGTAGGGGAAGATGGTAAAAAATCAGACATATATCTGAAGTCAAAAGATATTCAGCAGTTTGAATATTATGATCTTACATCTCAGGAATATAAAGAGGCTAAACTGATTAAGAATGACAAAGAAGAAGTTGCTGGAATTGAGTTCAGCTTAAATGAGATGGCAAATTCTGTATCTATTAGATATCAGACGGCAGATGGTAAAACTGCACAGGGATTATTAACATTTGTAGATATGTCTAAGCAGGAAGTGAATAAAGATTCCTTAAAAGAAATTATTAATACTGCTCAGGAAAAATTAAAAGACGCTGCAGAAAATCCGGAAAATTATGATTCAAAAGCTGTATCTGCATTACAGACAGCAGTTTCAAATGGAACAGAAGTATTTAAAAATCCGGTTTCTATTCAGAGTGAAGTAGATGAGCAGGTTGATGCAATCAATGTAGCAATTAATAATTTAGCTAAAGTTGCAAGTTTGGATAAACTGAATAAAGCAATTGAAAAAGCTGAAAGTAAAAATGAAGAAGAATATACAGCAACGTCTTACAATACAATGAAAGAATTGCTGAATCAGGCACAGGAATTGGTTAAAAATGAGAGTGCCTCAGTAACAGAAATTGATAAAATGACGTTAGAATTGAATGCTGCTATTAAAGGTCTGGTGAAAAGAGCATCAGATTGGACAGCGTTTGATGAAATGTATGAAAAAGCAACAGGAATTACGAATGATGCAAATTATCCGGGCTGGGATGCATTACAAACAGTAATAGCTGAAGCAAAAGCATTAAAAGAAAATCCAGATGCGACACAGGATAAGGTTGATGCAATGACAAAAACACTGGAAACAGCAATTGCAAATCTTCAGGGATCGGTAGATAAGAGTGAACTGATTAAAATGATTTCTAATGCAAAAGCATTGGATACAAGTGCATATATGCAAAGCAGTGTTGATGCATTTAACGCAGCAATTGATGCAGCACAGGCAGTTGTAAATAATCCGAATGCATCACAAAATGATGTTGATAAACAGATTCTTGCTCTTCAGGCAGCCGCAGATGCTATGTTGGAAAAAGAGAAAGAAAATGTTGTTTACGATGGTGTTTACACAATTGATGGAAAAATGTGGCACGCATCAGCAGACCAGCCGTCTATGGGAAATGCTGCATTATTAAAACCAATGCAGGTAGTTGTTTCAACAGATAAAGAGACTGGAAAAACGACAGCAGTATTGCGTATGGAGTATGCGCCATTAACAACAAGTGGATTTGAAGGTTACTTAGCGGAATTAAATTATTTCCCTGGTTGGGAAGGTGGAAAAACTGGATATGATATGCCAGATGGTGAAACACCAGTTCCAGCAACTGTAGAGTCTTACTATGAAGATACTTACGATTCCTATAATGATCCAAAGACAGGAACAGATAGTAATGTAAAAGGAAAATTATATCCGCATATTATGAACCTGACATTGGATTCACTCGGTGATAGCGAAGTGTGGGTACAGGTTTATGTCCCTGTTATGGAAGCACTTAATACAGGAAGTGGTCGTCAGTATGCAAAGATTCAATTAGACTGGGATAGTAGAAAGCAGATTTCAGGTGTTGAAACAGATAAGTCTAAACTGAAAAAACTGATTGATGAGGCATCAAAACTGGAACAGGGCGAGGCATCTGACGAAAGTTTTGCAGCTTTGCAGAAAATGATCCTTGCAGCAACAGATGTTTATAATAGTATGAATGCCGGACAAGATTCTGTAGATAATTCAGTAAAAGCATTACAGGCAGCTATTGATGCACTGACAAAAGATGAGGTAAAAACAGACAAATCAGAATTAAAGAAAGCGATAAAGGCCGCTGACAGTTATCTGAATAATTCAGACATTACATATTCAGATGCATCAAAGGCATTATTACAGCAGGCTAGAGATGAAGCACAAAAAGTATTTGATGATGAAAATGCATCTCAGACACAGGTAAATAAGTGCATTGATGCAATTAACAAGGCAATCGAATCGTTAGAAACAGTAGGTGCAGATAAAACTGATCTGAAAAAAGCCTTGAAAAATGCAAAAGAATATTTGCAGGAGACATCAAAGTATACAGCAGCATCAATTGAAGCGTTAAAATCTGCATACGACACAGCAAAAGGTGTTTATGATGATGCAAATGCTTCACAGGATGATGTGGATTCACAGGTTCGAGTATTAGAATACCTGATGAATCACATGTCAGAAGTTTCTGAAATAGAAGTAGATAAGAGCGGATTACATGATTTGTTAGTAACGGCGTCAAATTTAGCAGGAAGAGAAGATCTTTATACTAAAGAATCTATTTCAGCATTGAAAAAAGTAATAAAAGCTGCTGAAGAAGTATATGACAATAAAAAGGCAACACAGGATGAAGTGGTTGCACAGTCCAATGAACTTGTTTCTGCTATTATGAATCTGGAAGCAAAACCATCGGATTCCAACAATAATGGAAATAATAATAACGGTGGCAATAATAACGGAGGAAATAACAATAACGGTAATAACAATAATGGAAATAGCAGTGGATTAGATATAAAAAATCTTACGGATGGTGTATATTCCATTACCGGAAATATGGTGAAAATTGATAAGACTACAGCATCTATGTCAGATGCAGCTATCAATCATACAATAAAATTAACCGTTAAAAACGGAAAATATTATATTACATTGAATTTCAATGGACTCACTATTAGCCAGAAACTTGGATATTTAAGCCAGCTCAAATACTTCACAACAGGTTACACACTTGATAAGTATGGTAATCCGCAGGGAACACTTGCGGATGCTACAGTTGACAGCTATCAGAAGAACAGCGATGGCTCACTGGTTTCTGACCAGTACGGAACAAACTATCCAGATGAAGTAACATTCGAGCTTATTCCGGAAGCTCTGAATGATGGATATGTTCCGTTACAGGTATTCGTACCGATTATGGACGCTATCAGCTCTGGTACAGGTACACAGCCAGTATTCCTGAAACTGGATTGGAGCTCATTAAAAGCAACAACAGCTGATGATCCAGACTTTGATAAGAACGACAACAATAATAGTAATTCCAACGGAAATAACAACAGTAATTCTTCTATTGGAAACAGCTCACTTGGAAATAATACCCTTGGAAGCAGTTCTCTTGGAAGCAGCAAACTTGGTTCTTCCTCACTTGGAAGTGGTTCTTCAAGTCTGAAGAGTGGAACATCCAGCCTTGGATCAGGTTCCAGCCTGAAATCAGCATCCAATGTTAAGACTAATGATGTTGTACAGAACAATACCCTGTGGGCAGCTATCCTTCTTCTCGGAGGAGTCGCTTTACTGGCAGGAATCATGGAGTACAACAGAAAGAAAAAAGCAAACGTAAAATAATTAAGTAGAGATTTGGCAGACGACCCTCCCATTCCTTCGGGACTGGGAGTCTGCCAAACTCATTTAACAGGAGATAAGGAATGAAATTAGCAGCGAAAAAAAATAAAATATTGTCTGCCATTATGACTTGTGTGCTTGCCATTACTTTAATGGCAGGCTTTCCTGCTGTTAAGGCTTATGCCGCAAGCGGGACAGTGTATAGCTGTACAATTAACAGATGTTACGCACACCCGGTTACCGGAGTAATCGAAGATTCCGGTGGAGAGAGTTCTTATGCAACAGGACAGGGCATGGTAGAAGGTTGTGTATACAGCAATGGTATCTTGGAAGTATCAGACGATGGAGCTTATTATCTGACAATCCGCATGAGTCTGATGGACTACACCAGTGGACATAGTTTTCAGGTACAGAATGTAGGAGATTCCGGCTGGTCTACACCATCAGAAATCGGTATTACAGGAAATGGTTCAGACAGCAACGGTACAACAGCCGATGTGTGTATGCGTGTGCCAAGTGAAAATTGTATTGTCAGAGGCGAGATGTATGTAGAGCCGATGGGAAGAAATGTTATTTTCTATCTGTATCCGAGTGACTACAGCGAGGGTAACAATACCGATATGAACGCAACTATGGTAACAGAAAGCTCGAATGGAACAGCGGCAGAGTCCGGTGGTTCTGGTTCAGTAGATAATTCAGGTTCTACTTCAAGTGGAAACAGCAGTTTGGGTTCTGGTAATTCTTCTCTTCAGAGTTCCGGCTCATCTGATAAAAGCAGTTCTTCCAGCAGCTCATCAAAGAAACTGGAGAGCAGTATTACAGAAGCTGCAAAACCGAGCAGTGATTCTTCTTCACTGGATACAGAAAATCCAGTAAATTCTTCAGAAGGATTAAGTCTTTCTACTGCGAAAGATGGAACAAGTGACAGCGATTCCGATAGCGGAAATACTTCTTCCGGCAACCGGATTTTCCAGATTGCATTGGCAGTTGTAGTAACAGGTCTGATTCTGCTTGGAGCAGTATCCGGAGTGATTTATTTCTTCCGTAAGAACTGGAAACGTTGGGGAGGTGCAGAGGACGATGATGAATAGGCGTTTGAAAAAAGCATCGGCTGTTCTCCTTGCAATGACCATGATTTTTTCTCTGGCAGGTTGTGTAGACCAGAGTCAGGGGAAGAAAAGCAGTGATTCTGCTACACAGGCAGAGAGCAGTACAGATGAGAAAGACAGCAGTCAGACGGCAGATAAAAAGACTTCTGACAGCAAATCGGACAAGGATTCTTCCGATGAAGATGCAAAGTCTCTCTTAGAGATTGATGATCCGGAAGAAAAGGCAGCCGTAGAAGCAGCCAAGAAGAAAGTACAGGCGATGAAAGATGAGCCGAGAATCATAGCGACTTCTCCGGCAACCGCAGATATCTGTGATAAGCTGGAACTGGATCTGGTTGGTGTTTGCAGCAGTACCGTGTCCACAATTCCAGACAGATACAAAGATGTGGAAACCGTGGGAACAGCCATGAGTCCGGATATGGAGATTGTATCCTCACTTAATCCAGACTGGATTTTAAGTCCGGTGTCATTGCAGAGTGATCTGCAGCCGAAATATGAAGCAATCGATACAGACTGGGCGTTTTTGAATCTTAGAAGTGTGCCGGGTATGTACCGTTCCATTCAGGAGTTAGGTGAGATTTTCGACAGAGAAGATCAGGCACAGAAACTGGTGGACGAGTTTACAGAATTCTATGATGATTATAAGAAAAAGAATGAAGGAAAAGACCATCCGAAGGTTATGATTCTGATGGGACTTCCTGGCTCTTATATTATCGCAACACCGAATTCCTATGTGGGAAGTCTGGTGGAACTGGCAGGCGGCGAGAATGTATACTCTGACACCGATCAGGAATTTTTGACCGTAAATACTGAGGACATGAAAACCAAAGAGCCGGATATTATTTTACGTGCCGCACATGCACTGCCGGATCAGGTGGTAGAAATGTTCAATAAAGATTTTGCGGAGAATGACATTTGGCAACATTTTGATGCGGTGAAAAATGGCAGAGTTTATGATCTGACTTATGAATATTTCGGTATGAGCGCTACATTTAAGTATCCACAGGCACTGGAAGAATTACAGCCAATCCTTTATCCGGAAAGTGATGAAGATACAGCAAAAGCAAAAGAAGCCAGTGACAATGCACAGAAGAAAGCAAAGGATTCTGACGCGACTGAAAAATACAACGAACAGCAGAGCAAGTAGAAAGGAGAGGACAGATGAAAGAGACAGAATTAAAAAATACTTCTGAGACTTCCGAAATGGAAGTCCAGAACCTCTCTGGTCAGGATAAAGCAAGAAAGCATCGGAAAACAGCAAAAGCAGCCATTTCCTTTATTGTAATGATTGTATTACTGGTGGCATTATTCTTTGTAGCAGTGAATATCGGAAGTCTGAAAGCCAGCTTCCCGGAACTACTGAAAGGATTATTTGTAAAGTACAATGAAGACGTGGCAACAATCTATGACTTACGATTCCCACGAATTGTAATCTCCATGTTAGCCGGAGCTGCGATAGCGGTATCGGGTGTGTTATTTCAGGCGGTATTAAAAAATCCACTTGCCGATCCGGGAATCATCGGTATTTCCAGTGGAGCAAGTTTTGCGGCGGTACTCATTACCGCATTTGCACCGACTTTATTTTTCTTCACTCCATTATTTGCATTTCTTGGTGGTGTGATTGCATTTGTCTTAGTTTACAGCCTGTCATGGAAAGGGGGATTAAGTCCTCTGAGAATTATCCTTGTCGGTGTGGCAGTCGATGCAATGTTCACCGGATTATCCAGTGCGTTGAATTCAATGAATGGCGGAAACATGTCTGGCGTGGCAGCCATCGTCAATGGTAATATCACAATGAAAACTTGGGATGATGTGAAAACCTTAGTACCGTATGTAATTATCGGACTGGTTCTGGCACTGATTATGACGAAGATGTGTAATCTGTTAGCACTGGAAGATAAGACAGCACGAAGCCTTGGAATCAATGTCAATGCAATGCGTATCGTGATTTCACTGATAGCAGTGTTGCTTGCAAGTATTTCCACAGCAGTAGCCGGAGTGATTAGTTTCTTAGGACTGATTGTTCCGCATATCGGAAGAATTTTAGTAGGAAGCGACCACAAGGCATTAGTTCCATTTAGTGCTTTGTTCGGAGCGTTTACGTTCCTACTGGCAGATACCATCGGAAGAACGATAGCTGCTCCGTATGAGGTATCCGCATCCATCATTATGAGTGTGGTCGGAGGCCCATTCTTCATCATTCTGTTAAGGAGGTCTAAGAAGTATGCGAAGTAAAGAAAAGAATATGGATTTGACTTCTACAGAGAATGAAGCAGCAAAGAAAGTGAAAAAAGCGGATAAGTGGGCAGACAAGCCTGCGATGGAAGTTAGAGATCTGCACTTTTCCTATGGAAAAAATAAAGTCTTAAAGGGCGTATCCCTGAAGATTGAAGAAGGTAAAATCACAACGATTATGGGAGCAAACGGATGTGGAAAATCTACATTGTTTTCCCTGATGACGAAAAACTTATATCCGAGAAAGGGAAATATTTTCCTCAAAGGAAAGAATATCCAGAACCTGAATTTAAAAGAATTTGCCAGAAAGGTTGCGATTGTTCAGCAGTATAACAGTGCATCAGACGATATCACCGTTGAGAATCTGGTGGCATTCGGAAGAACCCCACATAAGAAAATGATGCAGGGAGACAGTGCCGAAGATGAGCGTATGATCCAGTGGGCATTGGAAGTAACCAATCTGACAGAATATCGTGACAGAGAAGTGTCAAGACTTTCCGGTGGACAGCGTCAGCGTGTATGGATTGCAATGGCACTTTGTCAGGGAACAAAGACGCTGTTCCTCGATGAGCCGACTACCTATTTGGATATCCGGTATCAGATTGAGATTCTGCAACTGGTGAAAAAACTTAATCAGGAATTTGGAATAACCATCATCATGGTACTGCACGACATCAATCAGGCAATCGCATATTCAGATAATGTCATCGGCATGAAAGATGGAAAAGTGCTGGTGGAAGGTGATCCGGAAGAAGTGATTACGGAAGAGAGCATCCGGGAACTGTATGGCATTGAGCTTGGTGTGACAAGGGTTGATGGACGGAAGTTTGTGCTGGCGGTGTAAGAAGAAAATAGTAGTAGAACGACAAGAAATAAAGGGGAGGAAAACTCCCACAGGAGAACAGAAAGAAGATGAAAAATCCTTTAAAAGTAGTATGGATCGTGCTTGGATTTCTTTGCCTGGGACTTGGTACGATAGGAATTGTACTTCCTATCCTGCCAACCGTTCCGTTTTATATGGCAACACTGTTTTGCTTTGCAAAGAGTTCTAAGAAACTGCACGACTGGTTCGTAGGAACGAATCTTTATAAGAAACATCTGGACAGTTTTGTTCAGAAAAGAGCCATGACAATAGGAACAAAATGCAAGATTATCGGAATGGTAACGGTAGTCATGGCAATCGGCTTTATCTGCATGAAGAATGTACCAATCGGAAGAATCTGTATCGCAGTGGTTTGGGTATGCCACCTGTTATACTTCTTACTTCGAGTGAAAACTTTAAAAGTGGGAGAAGAATTACCGGAAGGTGCAGAAGTGGAATAATATGATGGATAAAGTAGAAAAGAAACGACAGAAGGAACAGCATGTCGTGGAAGAGATGATCCGGCTGTATTGCCGGAAAAAACATCCGAAAGAAGACAGGCAGGCAGGGCAGATTTGTCCTGTCTGTCAGGAACTTTTGGATTATGCAAGACTTCGAAGTGAAAAGTGTCCTTTTATGAAAGAAAAGACATTTTGCGCAAACTGTAAAGTGCATTGCTATAAGCCAGAGGTGAGAGAACAGATCAGGCAGGTTATGCGGTTTTCAGGACCAAGGATGCTGATTTATCATCCGGTGCTTGCAGTATGGCATTTGATATGCAGTAAAAAAGAATCGAAAAAATAAACAAAAAGGTAAGATAAACTATGATTAAAACAAGACTGGTGGGGCTGTTGTCCCACGCAAAAAAGTATATCGTGTATACGATTTTGTGGCAGTGGGCAGCCCTCCTGTCGCAAGTGTTGGCAGTCTTTTCTATCGCAGATTTACTGGAACGGGTAGTGTACCGGGCAGTAACCGTACCGATCATTGAGCGGACAATACTGATTTTAGTTCTGGTTGTGGTGATTCGATTTATCTGTGAACGGATGGGAGCAAGGTCTTCCTATCTGGCGTGTGTGGATGTAAAGCGGATTCTGCGTGAAAAGATTTATGAGAAAATGTTAAAGCTGGGAGCTTCCTACAGTGAGCAGGTATCCTCTTCGGAGGTCGTACAGGTGTCAACTGAGGGTGTGGAGCAGTTGGAAACATACTTTGGAAAATATCTTCCACAATTATTTTACAGCCTGATCGCACCACTGACCTTATTTATCATTCTTTGCAGAGTGAGCCTGAAAGCGAGTGTGATCCTGCTGATTTGTGTACCGCTGATTCCGATTTCTATCGTGGTGGTACAGAAAGTGGCGAAGAGATTATTAAATAACTATTGGAGCATCTATACTGGACTGGGAGATTCGTTCCTTGAAAATTTACAGGGACTTACCACACTGAAGATTTATCAGGCAGACCAGCAGAAAGCAGATGAGATGGATATGGAATCCCAGAATTTCCGTAAGATTACGATGAAGGTGCTGACCATGCAGCTCAATTCCACAAGCATGATGGATATTGTTGCCTATGGTGGAGCTGCGATCGGTATGGCAGTCGCGGTGTCCGAATTCTTAAAAGGAAATATCAGTGTGGCAGGAACGTTATGTATCGTTCTGCTTGCCAGCGAGTTTTTCCTGCCGCTCAGACTGCTTGGTTCATTCTTCCATATCGCAATGAATGGTATGGCAGCGAGTGATAAGATTTTCAAGATTTTAGATCTGCCGGAACCACAGGCCGGAGAAAAAACACTGCCGGAGGTCGCGTTAGATGTTACATTAAAAGATGTGCACTTTTCTTATGAAGAGGACAGAGAGATTTTAAAAGGAATCAACTTAAATCTTCCGGCAGGAAGTTTTGTATCACTGGTTGGTGAATCCGGATGTGGTAAGAGTACGATTGCCGGAATCCTTGCAGCAAAGAACCGGGGGTATAACGGAGAAATCACCATCGGTGGCGTACCGCTTAATGAAGTGAATGAAACCAATCTGATGCAGAGGGTTGTTCTGGTTCGCCATAACAGCTACCTGTTCAAAGGTACAGTAGAAGAAAATCTGAAGATGGCAAAACCGGACGCAACGAAAGAAGAGATGGAAGCTGTCCTTCAGAAAGTCAATCTCTTAGGGTTCTTACAGACACAGGATGGATTACAGACACAGTTGCTGGAAAAAGCAAGTAACCTGTCCGGCGGTCAGTGTCAGAGACTGGTGATTGCCAGAGCATTGCTTCGGACAGACAGTGCGGTTTATATTTTCGATGAAGCTGCATCCAATATCGATGTGGAAAGTGAAGAACTGATCATGAATGTGATTCACGAACTGGCAAAGACAAAGACGGTGCTTCTGATTTCCCACAGACTGGCAAATGTTGTGAAGTCTGACAAGATTTATTTCTTAAAAGACGGAGAAATCAAAGAAAGCGGAAAGCATGACGAACTGATGAGCCGGAATGGTGCGTACAGACATCTGTATGAAAGCCAGATGGCATTGGAAAACTATGGAAAAGGAGGAGTGGCATAATGAGTGAAAATACGAATACAACAAAACGCAGAAGTGCCATCCAGATCATGGGAAGTCTGATTGGTCTGGTAAAACCCCTGCTCCATATCATGCTGGCAGCAATCATCCTTGGAACATTAGGTTACTTGTGTGCGATCTTCCTGACAATACTGGCAGGACAGGTTATCGTGCATGGACTTCTGACAGGGGCAGCCGGAATGACGGTTCCGGTGGACAATATGTGGCTGGTATTTACCCCGGTGAAAACCATTATCACAGTGATGATCGTAATTGCAGTGCTTCGTGGGATCCTGCATTATATGGAGCAGTATTGTAATCATTTTATCGCATTTAAACTGTTGGCAATCATCCGTAATAAAGTGTTTGCGGCATTGAGAAAGCTCTGCCCGGCAAAACTGGAAGGACGGGACAAGGGAAATCTGATCTCTATTATTACAACGGATATTGAATTACTGGAAGTGTTCTATGCACATACTATTTCCCCGATTGCGATTGCAACGCTGACCTCGATCATTATGGTGATTTTTATCGGAAGATATCACTGGCTGGCAGGATTGCTTGCACTGGCAGCTTATCTGATTGTCGGTGTTGCCATCCCGATGTGGAATGGAAAACGTGGTAGCCAGAAGGGAATGGAATTTCGGACAAACTTCGGAGAACTGAACAGTTTTGTTCTGGACTCTTTACGTGGACTGGACGAGACTATCCAGTACGGACAGGGCGAAAAGAGAAAAGAGCAGATGAGCGAGCGTTCCAGAAACCTTGCAGGAATGCAGGAAGATTTAAGCAAAATGGAAGGCTCACAGCGTTCATTTACGAACATGGTTATCCTGCTTGCATCTTTTGGAATGCTGGCACTGACCATCTGGCTGTATGCAAAGGGTGAGATGGGATTCGAGGGAATCTTAACCTGTACCATCGCAATGATGGGTTCTTTCGGACCGGTAGTAGCATTATCAAGCCTTTCCAATAACCTGAACCAGACACTGGCAAGTGGTGAGCGTGTTCTTTCTCTTCTGGAAGAGACACCGCTTGTGGAAGAAATTCCGGGTGACGTGGAAACTTCCGGTGCAGAGAGCAAAGAACATGGATTTACAGGAGCAGAGGCAGAGAACGTAACATTTGCTTACGGTGAAGAAGTTATTTTAGATAACTATTCACTGAAATTACAGCCGGGTAAAATCACAGGGATTCATGGTGCGAGCGGTTCCGGAAAATCTACACTCTTAAAACTGTTGATGCGGTTCTGGGATGTGCAGGATGGAAGTGTATCGGTAGACGGTACAGATGTCCGCAAGATTCCGACCAAACATCTGAGAGATATGGAAAGTTATGTGACACAGGAAACGCACCTGTTCCATGATTCGATTGCAAACAATATCGCCATCGCAAAACCGGGAGCATCCAGAGAAGAGATTATGGAAGCCGCAAAGAAAGCATCTATCCATGATTTCATTATGACACTTCCGAAAGGATATGATACAGAAGTCGGAGAACTGGGTGATACGCTGTCCGGTGGTGAAAAACAGAGAATCGGAATTGCAAGAGCATTTCTCCATGAATGCCCCCTCATTCTACTCGATGAGCCTACATCGAACCTCGACTCTTTAAATGAGGGAATTATCTTAAAATCATTGAAAGAATCGGCTGAGAAGAAAACAGTTGTCCTGGTATCCCACAGAGTATCCACAATGAACGTGGCAGATGTGGTATATGAAATGGAGAATGGCAGAATTTCTTAACAGCAGGAATGCAGAAGAAATACTTTCCAAAAGGGGATAAAGTAGTATATGAAAATTGGAGAATCCAAAGAAGATTATCTGGAAGCGGCGTATGTATTGAAACGTCAGAAAGGATATGTTCGTAATTCTATGCTTAGTGATTATCTGAACTATTCCAAAGCGAGTGTTTCAGTTGCAGTACGTGGACTGCTGGCAGATGGATATGTAATAAAAGACCGATATGGCAGCATTGAACTGACAGAAGAAGGAAGAAAGATTGCAAAAAAAATCTATGCAAGGCATGTGCTTTTAGAAGAATTTTTACGACGAATAGGAGTATCTTCGGAAACTGCAAATCATGATGCGTGTCGGATGGAACATACAATCAGCGAAGAATCTTATAAAAAGATTCAAGAATTGGTACGGAAGATGAAGGAAGAGAATACGTTAAACGAAGAAATGAAATTAACGAATTAAATCAAAAACAGGAAAGGCGGTGGAGAGATTTCACTGTCTTTTCTGCTTTAAAAATGAAGTAACATAAGAAAAGGGATACAAATGAAAAAAGTATTGATTGCTGCGGATGAGGTAGATAAGTGGAGTCAACTTTGTGAAGGGTTAAAAAATGAGTGGGAATGTACGACCGTTAATCTGGATGTGTTTGAAAAATTCCATACCATAGCGGTCTATGACGCAGTATTGATGCTTGTGAGAAATGATAGCAGAAAGCTGGGAAGGCTGATTTGGGAAGTCCGGCAGTATAGCAGGGCTCCGATTATTGTAGTGATACCGGGGATTCAGGCGGTAAAAAAGTATATCGAATGGGGTGCAGATCTGGTATTTCCACATCCTTCGGTCAGCTTGATCAACACGTACCTGTATGCATTACTCAGACGTTCCGATATCACATGGAACACTGGAAGAAAAAGAGAAAAGCAGGAGATGATACAAAAGGGAAAACTGCTGATCGACTGGCGTTATCATACTGCTTACTGGGGAGAGCGTGAGCTTACAACCTTAAATGAGAGAGAAAAGGCATTCCTGTATCTGTTGGCAGATGCCTCCAGACAGGTAGTTACCCATGAGATTATCTTTGAAAAGTTATGGAAAGAACCGTATGGAGATGACTCTGCCAACATGATCTGGTGTTTTGTACGCAGACTCCGCAAAAAAATGGAAAAGACAGAACCGGAGGCTGCAAAGATAATTCAGAGTATACGAAAGGTGGGATATTATTTAGATATAGACAGACATTGAGCAAAATGTAGAAAAATGTCGAATTATGCGAAAAGTGACTGGCAGATGACTGTTACATTACACAGTTCATACAGTCTTTTTCTATATACTTCTTTTTGTGGTGTTTTAGTAAGGCATGACAAGGAGAAGAGTTATATTTGCATCAATGGAAGTCCTTAAAAAAACAAAAGAGTAAGGGAAAAAGAAGTGCTGTAATCGAAGAGGTTGCAGCATTTTTTTATTCGACATTTTTCGAACATTATAACGTACATATCCGGTCACCGCCATGCTCCGATTTGATTTCTATACCAAAAATCAGATCGGAGGAAAGCTAAATGGCTTATAACAAGACAAGTGAAGAACGAAAGTGGAATTATTGGAAAGAACAGGAAGAAAAGAAACTGCGTGAACTGGGAATGGAAGAAGAGAAGATCCAAAAGTTGCGCCAGATGGACAGGGAAGATTTTCTGGAAGAGCGCAGATACCGGGAACATCTGGATGAAATGATGCAGGATATGGATTCCATAAAACAAAGGGACAGAGGACGGTTTGCACAGGATATCCGAGAACTTTTAGATAACATTGGAGACCGACGGATCTATGAATTATTAAAGGGCACAGAACATCAGACATTAGAGATACTTTTGCTTAGTACATGGGGATATTCAGGAAGAGAGATTGCCAAAATTATGGGAATGGCAGAACAGACCGTTTATACCAAAAGAAACCGTTTAAGAAAAAAATTAAATAATTTGTCGAAAATTGAATAATAACAGCATTTTTCATCGGCTATTTAATAGGCAGGTAAATTTTGCCAGTGTACTTTGACAATCCTATACCAGCATTACAGGTACGTTCCCGTAAGTAGAAGCGTGTTAGGAAGGCGCGAGGACAAATGAAAATGACAGGAAAGAATATAAAAAATTCTTTGCTGGTGTTTTTGTTTCGAGCGAATCCACTTTAACTGAAACAGGACCGTGGCGGTCTTTTGCGAGGATCACTTACGAGGGGAT
>ERZ857982.2079-NODE-2079-length-16651-cov-14.772837_pt1 | contig 16651 bp, 9 predicted proteins | sample MGYA00519955_ERZ857982 | MGnify/ENA primary metagenome ERZ857982 (study PRJEB31778, sample SAMEA3449416) | human gut metagenome | biome: human gut; feature: human-associated habitat; material: faeces | place: United Kingdom | collected 2010/2012 ... | reverse complement strand
GAGCGGAAGATCGCGCCGATGTTCGTCGGATTCATCACGTTTTCGAGCACGACGAGGCGCCGCGCATCGCGGCAGACGTCCTCAACGCTTTGGAGCTTCGGCCGCCGCATGGCGCAGAGCATGCCGCGCGTCAGGTGAAAGCCGGTGAGCTGTGTCAGCACGGATTCATCAGCGGTGTAAACCGGAATATCTTGACAGCAGCGGGCGAGAATTTCGCGCCCCTTGCCCTGCGTATGCTGCCGCTCCATCAGAAACGACACCGGCTCACAGCCCGCATCAAGCGCACGGCCGATGACGAGCGGACTTTCTGCGACGAAGAGCGCGTTGTCGGGATCCGCGCGATTGAGCAGTTGGTTTTCGGTCAGGCGCGCGTAGACGTCGAGCGCGGGATCGGAAAAATCGTGGATTTCGATGATGTTTGCCATAGCTTGTCCTTTTTAAGATTCTAAGATGTTCAGCAGTGCGGCGACGTCCGGCAGAACGAACGTCGGCTGCGGGTCAGCGGTGGGGAGGTCTTCTTCCTTCGTCTCGCCCGAGAGAACGAGCAGCGTGTCGATGCTCGCGTTTGCGCCGCTGGCGATATCCGTGTAGATACGGTCGCCCACGAGCAGTGTTTCCTGAGCGGAAACGCCCGCCTCGAGCATCGCGAGCTGCGGCATCAGTGGTTCGGGCTTGCCGATGACGATGGGGCGGCGGGAGGTCGCGCGCCAGAGCATTTCGCACACGCTCCCGCAGTCGGGCACGAAGCCGTAGGCCGTGGGGCAGACCCAATCGGGATTTGTCGCAACGTAGGGAACGCCCTGACCGAGCAGGATGCAGGCGTCCTCCAGCTTTTGAAATGTCAGCTCGGTGTCGAAGCCCATCAGGAGCGCGTTCGCGTCCTCACGCCGTTCTGCGACGGTAAAGCCAGCCGCGCGGAGCTGTGATTTCATCGACTCCGTACCGCAGACGTAATAGCGTCGGTCTTCTCCGCCGTGCTCGCGGAGATAGTGAATCAGCGCGTCGACCGAGGTGAGAAAATCGCCCGCCTCCGTCGCGACGCCGAGGCGTGTGAACTTCTCGACGTAGGCCTCCACGCTGCGCGAGGAGTTGTTCGTCAGAAAGCGGTACTGCCCGCCGCGGGCGCGAACACAGGTGAGCAGCTCGCGGACGCCGGGAAAGAGCCGGTCGCCCAAATAGAGCGTGCCGTCGAGGTCGAAAAGAAAGAGCTTTTTGCGCTGAAGAAGATTATGGTCAACCATTGGTCACGCTTTCTTTTTGCCGTCGATCGCGATGAAGAAGAATGAGCTCACCGCCAGAAGATAGGGGTAGAAAAGGTTCGGAATGATGTCGAACGCTGAGATGGCGTAGCCCAGCTCATGCGCCGCCGAGATCGCGACGAGCATCTGCGCGCCGTAGGGGATGATGCCCTGAAAGATGCAGGAGAACGTGTCGAGGATCGACGCGGCCTTGCGCGGTGTGATGCCGTACTCCTCGCTCATCTCCTTGGCGATGGGGTTTGCCATAACGATGGCGACGGTGTTGTTCGCGGTGGCAATGTCCATCGCGCCGACGAGAAGGCCCATGCCGATCTGGCCGCCGCGCTTGCCGCGAAACGCCTTTCTGATCCAGCCGAGCAGCGCTTCAAAGCCGCCGTACTCACGGATCAGCGCGCAGATGGCGGAGACCAAAATTGCGACCATCGACGTTTCAAACATGCCGGCCGCGCCGCTGCCCATGTTTTCGAGCAGGGCCTTGACTGCGAGGATGCCGGTCTGCCCCGTCGCGCCGGTCGCGAGCGCGATGACCGCGCCGGAGACGATGCCGATGAGCAGCACAATAAAGACATTGATGCCGATGATGCCGCCGATGAGCACGAGCACATAGGGGATGATCTGAATGAGGTTGTAGGGCGGAATCTCCGCAGGTGTCACGTCGGCGTGGAGCGTCAGCACGAGGATGAGTGCGAGCGACGCGAGCGCGGCGGGGAAGGCGATGTGGAAATTTTCGCGGAATTTATCCTTCATCGCGCAGCCCTGCCCGTTGCAGGCGGCGATGGTCGTGTCGGAAATGAAGCTCAGATTGTCACCGAACATTGCCCCGCCCATGACGGACGCGACGCACAGCGGCAGGGAATAGCCGCTCGCCGCGGCGATGGGGATAGCGATGGGGACAATGAGTGTGATGGTGCCGACGCTCGTGCCCATCGCGGTGGAGACAAAGCAGCTTACGACGAACAGCACCGCCACGGCGAATTTCGACGGGATGATCGAGAGCATGAAGTACGCGACGCTCTCCGCGCTTGAGCGGCCCACGACGCCGACGAACATACCGGCGGCTAAGAAGATGAGCAGCATCGTGATGATGTTCTTATCGCCCACGCCGCGGCCCATCAGCGTGAGCTTTTCGTCGAACGACAGCGCGCGGTTCTGGCAGCAGGCCACAAGCAGCGCAATGAGGAAGATGACGACGATGGGGATGGAATAAAATCCCATCGGGATTTTGAGCACATACTCAAAGATCAGGCCGAGGCCCAGATATAAGACAAGGAACACTAAGATCGGCAGCAGCGCTGCGGGATTGGCTTTTTTTGACATGGGATGACACTCTCTTTCTCCAAACATAAAAAAAGCTCCTGCGCGGAGCTTTTTGTGCGATATGAATTATTATAAGGAGGGAATAGATGCTTGTCAAGTAAGACTTAACTAAATTTGAGCGCAAAAGGGCTTGACAGAAGGACTCTAATCTGTTAGTGTACAAATATACTCTAACAGATTAGAGAGGTAATGCGATGGAAACGCCGAAAATTTTTGAAAGCGAATACCGCTTCTGTCAAATCCTGTGGGCACACGAGCCGGTCAAGAGCCGTGAATTGGTCGCGCTCTGCGCCGAGCACCTGGGCTGGAAACCGACGACGACCTACACGGTCATCAAACGGCTCTCTGAGCGCGGGGTGCTGAAAAACGAGAATACTGTCGTCACGTCGCTCATCTCACAGGACGAGGCGCAGACCGCCGAGATCGACGAGCTGCTCGACAAGCGCTTCGACGGCTCGCTGCCCGCGTTCGTCGCCGCGTTTACAAAGTCGAGCCACGTGAGCGACAAAGAGCTTGACGAGGTGCAGAAAATGATCGACCTGTACCGAAAGGAGAATCATCATGGATGACGTCTTTTTGAAGATCGTGAACCTCAGCATCAGCGCAAGCTGGCTCATTCTGACGGCGCTCGTGCTGCGGTTTGTCCTCAAAAAAGCGCCGAAGTGGGTCATGCCGCTTCTCTGGGGTGTGGTTGCACTGCGGCTTGTCTGCCTGTTTTCGATTGAAAGCGCGCTCTCGCTCATCCCGAGCGCCGAGACGATCCCAAGCGAGATCGTGACCGAAACGCGCGAGCCGGTGCTCTACGAGCAGGCGACGCTTGATATCGTCACGAATCCGACGCTGCCTCCAGCGGCGGAGGTCCCCGTCGGCGTGAGCCGCCAGCAGGCGCAGGTGGACTTCAACATCTATAGCGTCCTCTGGCTCGCCGGTATGGCGGCGCTGCTCGTCCACGCGCTCGTGAGCGCGGGAAAGCTGAAAAGAAAGCTCGCAACGGCGATTTTGCTGCGAGATAACATCTACGAGAGCGAATTTGTCGATTCGCCGTTCGTCTTCGGCGTGGTGAAGCCGAACATTTATCTTCCCATGCACATGGACGAGGGGACGGCGGCTTATGTCATCGCGCACGAGCGCGCGCACCTCGCCCGCCGCGACCACTGGTGGAAAGTGCTCGGCTACCTCGTGCTTGCGCTGCACTGGTTCAACCCGCTGGTGTGGGTCGCCTACATCCTCTTCTGCCGCGACATTGAGCTCGCGTGCGATGAAAGAGTCGTGAAGGGGCTGGACGGCGCGGCACGCGCAGACTATTCGCAGGCGCTATTGTCCTGCGCCGCGCCGGGAAGAGCTGTCGCGGCCTGCCCGCTGGCGTTCGGCGAGGGAAACATCAAAACGCGTGTGAAGAGTGCGCTGCACTACAAAAAGCCCGCGTTTTGGGTCGCGGCGGCGGCGGTGCTCGCGGTCGTGATCGTGGCCGTGTGCTTTTTGACGAACCCGAAGTCGGACATCAATGCGGAGACGCTGCTCGGCACCTCGCGCGGGGAAATCACGCGCGTCAGCGTCGCGATGGAGGAGACAAGCAGCGGTGAAGAGTACCGCATGTCGACACCGGAGATCAAGGATCTCCTTTCACTGCTGGACGCGATAGAATATGAGCGCCTCGGCTCTGCGTCGGTGATGCAGGGCTGCTATGCAAGGGTGTACCTCGGAGACAGAAAAGAGGAGTACTGCGAGCTGATGCTGTCGGAAGACGGCATACTGGCAAACCCCATCAAGGGCGGCAAAAAAGCGCAGCTGTATGAGCTGCGTTCCGGCGGCACGGTGCTGAAAAATTATGTCAAGTGGTGCATAAATCGGAAGGACCCTACGGTGCCGGAGGACCTTTTTGATCAGATCGACCAGCTGCTCTGCGACATGCCGCTCGGGGAGTATGTGTTGGGAGAGGTCGTGTTCGAAGACTCAGCTTGGGAAGCAAGCTATGCCGAGACCTTTGACGAGGGACCGGCGGACCTGCGGGTCGGCGGTGCATGTTCTCTGGCCGGACCGCACGGGGCGAGCAGCGGGTATTATTACCGCTTTTCCACATGGGAAGAGATCACGCTGAAAAAGAGCAACTTCGACTGGCTGTTCCGCAGCGGAAGCGGCGAAGATTGGAACGGCACGAGCGCTGCGAAGCTGCGCCGAGAAAATGTGCGCGCCTGGCGCGGCACGAGAACGGGCGAGGACGTCAATGCGACAGTGCCGATGGCGGAGATCAGGCGTCAGGACGAGCTCACGGCGATGGACCAGTGGCTCTTATTGCAGCAGAAGGACGGCAGCCTTTACCTCGTGATGGGCTATCGCAGCGGGGGACTTCCCTACAGCGGGGCGCATCCCTACCGCTGGATCATCCGCCTGAACGGCGGCGCGACCGAGCTGACCCGCGCTGACCTGAACGGCGACGGGATCGAGGAAGTGATCTCCTATACCGGCACTTCCATGCAGGAGCCGTACCGGCTGCGGGTGAGCAATCAGAGCGGCGAAGAGCTCTGGAGCGCGGAGCTGGGGCTGGCGCACGCGGGCTGGAGCAGCTATTTCCTCTATCGCGACAGCGTCAAGACGGCGCTGCTGTGCTACGAGCCGACGATGTATCAGGGCGAGGCGTCGTATTCCTATAGGCTCTTTCTGCTCAGCGGAAGCGAGACGACCACGCTGGCGGAGAATTCGGTGAGCTTCAGCGTAAATCCCGATTCTACCGACCCATGGCCCGCCGAGGCACAGAAATTCGCGGACGAGGTCAACAGGCTTTTAGATCAGAGCGAGCTTTTATTCTCCACGCTGAACGGCGAGCTGCACTGTTACGGCGACGGCGCAGTCATCCGCTGCACAGATCCGTCGGAGAGCGACGGCAGCAGGACGCTGATGTCCGCCGACCTCGACAATGACGGCAGAGCGGAGCGGATCGTATGCAAGAACACGTTCGGCGTCTATGAGCTGTGCATCATCGATGACAACGGCGAAGAAATGATGCGCGAGCGCATGTCGGAGGGTGACGTGTACCTCCTTTGCCGTGAAAACGGGCGCGACATGCTACTGCTGTATCACTTGATCGAGGGCAAATATCAGGGCAGAAGCAGCTATTACGGCTATTACTATGGACTTTACACCTATGACGGCGGCAGCTGTCACGTTGTGGAAAATGCCAACGCGGGCATTTATCTGAATCCGACCGATGGCCAGAACGGCGAGTGGGGCAAATCGGAGGAAGCGTTCGCCGCGCGCGTCAATGCGCTGATAGCCCAGAGCGAATTCCTTGTCGCTTGGCAGGGTGGCGAGCTCATTTTGACGAGCGAGGTGTATCGCTGGTACTGCGTATCGCCGAGAAAGCTCACGGCGACGCTGGACAGCACGACGGTCAGTTTCGGCAAAAAGAGCTGGGACTTTGCCGGGCAATACCCGTCGCTCAGCGGCTTTGAGGGCAGCGAGACGGTGGGCAACTACCTTGTGGTGACGGGACGTCTGGGGAAGAAAAACGACCTCTATGTGGTGTTCAACGCCATAGACGGCACGCTGCTCAAGACCTTCCCCGGCAACAACCTTATCTGGCAAGGAGATGACCTTTCCACCGCGGTCTGCTCCTACTGGTCGGACATCTACGCGCTCAACGGGACGAAGCTCGCCGCACTCGATCTTACGAGCGGCGAGGAGATCAGCGGCCTCACCTTTGCGCCGGACGGCGTGTCGATCATTGCGACGGTCTCCGGCAAGAGCGGCGAGCGTAAGGTGACGGTCACGCGCGAGGGCAGCGCGCAGCAGACCTCGCTCACCGACTGGACGGAGGGCGACGGCGCGGAGCGCACGTACTTCGCCCCTGTCGGGATCGAGGGGAACGAGACATTTCTGGCGACGGTCGGCGTGAGCTACCGGCTGGAACAGCAGTCGGACGGCACATCCCGCATCGCGGAGATCACAGGCGCGCAGGGGCTCGCGCTGCCGCGCTATCGCCGCGGCTGGGTCAGCGTGGACGAAAAGGCAGACGTCCTGGACGCCGTGATCGCGGACGACGGCAAGAGCGCCGACGTGACGGTGCAGTATTACGCGAGCCTTGGGTCGGGGTATCAGACGTACACGGCGGTGGTTCATATTGTCGCACCGTAGGGTGCGAGTTGGTTCCCCGCACCGTGCAGGAGTGCGCTAAAGGGGGATACTCTCTTTCTTGAAAGAGAGTATCCCCCTTTATAACCCCCGAGAGAAAGGACGAGGGGCCTTCCCCCTCGACCCCGCACATTGTGAGTTTGCAGCTTGAATGACTGCACGCGCTGCGCAGTGTGGGTGCGGTGTACATGGCTTCGCCATGAATCTCTGCGATTCGTGACAGGTCGCAACCGCGCCTTACTATCGTGAGGCGCGAGTGACGTTTGCTCGGCGGCAGACTGCCTGCGGAATGCGGCATTGCTGCGCTCGCCGCATTGTTGGCACTGGCGGTAGACGGAAATTAGTTTGTACTCCTACAAGATCAGCAGAGCGGCAGCGGATAATAGAAGCACACCAAGTCGTATAGCAACACTAAACGCGGCAACGCCGCGCGCAGGCATTTCCATTCCGGAGGCAAGAGACTTGCGCAAGCCTGAGACTGCCAATCTAAGCCTTTCTCTTGGGGTTCCAAAGGGGCCATTCTCTTTTGTGAAAGAGAATGGCCCCTTTGATTACACGCCGCAGAAGCTGCGGCATTCCTGCGGAATTATTGACGAATACGCCAAACGCCGTCTTCGTTCCGGAGAAGGACGAAATAATCCTGCATGCGCTCGAACGGCGCGTAGCTGCGGCGGTGCTTGTCGACGTTGAAATCCTGATATTCGCGCGCGGTCTGGATGGGGTACTGGAAGCGGCTGCTCTGGTGGACATAATAAAATTGTCCGTTAAGGCGGGACGCATCATCGCTGAGGGGATGAAGTGAGCAGGCGATATAGCCGCGCCGGTTCGTGCCGCTGTTGGGGAAAGAGAGGTCGGCACAGTAGAGCTGCCGGAAGCAATTTTCGTACCAGTTGCTGAGGCTGGCCTGTTCTGTGCCGGGATCAATGTAGGGAGCGGTGTAGGTCGTGCCGTCCGGACTGTCATAGAACACCCGGCCGGAGAACTCTTCGGCAAGCCAGCTGCCGGTGTCGCAGTTTGGCTCTACGGCAAAGCTCTCTGTGCCATAGAAATGTGTGCCTTCGTCCCAGCGGAAATGATAGGAGAGAAACAGCCTGCCGAAGGGGCGCTCGACGGCGACGACAGTCATGTGGAAAGCATCATTTGTCTGCGACTTGCCGTTGTAGTTGGTGTAGCCGCCGCCTGTGCACTCTTTGATGACCACGCGCTCAGCGCGGAGGCAGGTGAGAAGGTCTTCATCGGAAAGGTCGTTGAGCTCGGATTCGGGATAGCCGAGGGCGAGGAGCCTTTCATGGGCTTCGATCACCTGTGCGTCGGTGCCGGCCTCTTTGGGCGTCCAGTCCATGCGGTAGGAGCCGAAAAACAGGAAGCCGCAGGCAATGACGACGGCGAGGACGGCGAGCAGCGAACCGACGAGCTTGGGGTTCGAGAAGCGCTCCTTGACCGGTTCGATGGCGCAGCCCTGCGCGGCCATCGACTTTGCGAGCTTGTTGAGGCGGACGACCAGGTAGAAATACCAGACGACGTAAACGCCGAGCAGCAGGGGGAGCGAGGCAAACAATGCCGCTGCGACATAGAGCAGAATGTACCAGAGCAGCAGCGCGCCCGCGGCGGGAGCAGCGGGCGGCGTTCTGCCGACAGCGCGCTGCATATCGAGCAGGCCCTGCCAGAGGCAGAAGAGCAGCACGAGCTGCACAGCGGCGGAGCCGAAGGCCAGCGCAGTGGATACCATGTCTGCCGCGGCAGTCTCGCGGAAGACGGCGGCGTTCTGCCCGAACTCGACAAAAAGGAGCAGTATGTGCAGACAAGCGCAGACATAGCCCGCGCGAAGAAAGCCGTTGACCCGCCGCAGGGCGCGGAAGCCGACGAGCAGGCAGAATGCGCCAATCAGCGGCAGCAGCACATCGAGGTTCCAGAAATTCAGCGTCACGCCGGTGACGGCGAGGCCGCCGGCGATCAAGCCCATCGCGCGGCAGAAGGGCGAATCGCTCACATCGGGCGTTTCTACTTCGGGCGCGGAGAGCGCGTCGGCCATCTCCTGCGCGGGCGTGAGGGCCTCGGCCGGTTCCTTCTGCGCGAGAGCGTCGGTGGGCGGTTCGGGTGGGGGAGTTTGCGGCAGATCAGAAAAAACTTGGTCGGTCATGCGAATTCCTCCTTGATGTTATGTGAACAGAATCATAAGATCGAGACGACGAGCCGCCAGACAGGCTCGGCGAGATAATAGCCGAGAACAGCGGAAGCGAGATTGGCGGTGATCGCATAGGCCGCGGCACGGCCCTTGCTGTAGCCGGTGAGAAGGCCGCAGCCGGCGTAGAGATACAGCTCGACAAGCAAAATGATGAGTTCCGCCGGAAGCAGGAAGAAAAAGAAATACCAAGCGCTCACGCCGCTGTGTGCGGTGACAGATACAGATGCAACGGCTAAAAATCCCTGTGTTAGAACGTTGACAAGTAAAAACGCTTCCCAGTTTTTCTTCCACGAATAGCGGAACAGAAGCAGCAGCGCGCCCTCGATGAGAAACGTCGGCACGAGCGTTGCGACAAATTGCAGCAAGTAGCCGGGGATGGTTGAGGGAACGGAAACGGTGACTGCCGACGTATCGTCCGACCAGTTGACCGTGACGGACGATTGCAGAACGCGGCGATTGAGTATATCGGAGACCCAGACCTTGCCGGATTCGGTGACGAGGATGATGCGGTAGGTGCTCGGCACACCGACGTAGCCGAACCGGTGCAGTGCATTGCCAGAGGCGTCCGTTCCTCTGGAAAAGAGTTGGCTGAAGATCGGTGCGCCGAAGGTCCCCTGTGCCGTGCAGGCGTGCCATCCGGCGGGAATATTGTCGAGCAGCAGGGCGAGGAGATCTTCGTTGAGCGGGACGGTGGTTTCGCTGCCGTCACTGTTCGTGATGACGGTGCTCTGTTTCAAGCGGCTGTTGCCCTCGCTCGCGTCCCAGTTGCCCTCGGCGAGCAGGTCGAGGTAGTAGGGTTCCTGCGGCGCGTCTTTGACGCGCACGATGAGTAGGGGCTTTGGCCCGCTGTCGGCAAAGGCGAAGGTCGTGAGCGCAAGAGACACTAGGAGCGCGCAAACAAGCGTGCGAAGAGATTTTCGTTTCATCCAAATTTCCTCCTTTTAATGTTCGGTGTTCCACCTTCCAATCGTATAGACGCAAAAGATAACAAAAAAGTTTCATGCTTTTACAAATTTTATCATAAAATGCCGCGCTGCGGGAAAAAGTTCTGGCGGGGCGTTGTACTTTTTTCATATTCTGCTACAATGGGGGAGAAAAAGAAGCACATTGGGGGAACGAACATGAAATGGTATGCGATCGGCAAGACGCTGACGCCGCTGGACCGCGCGCCGGAGAGCGGCGCGGCGGTGGTGCTGCTGAATTCGGACGAGTTGGCGCACGAAACGGCGCTGCCGGGACTCGAAGCGGTGCTGCACCATACGCCGAGCACGCGGGACGCGCACGTCTGCAAGGCGGAGGTGCGCTCCAACTGTCTGAGCGGAACGCTCGCACTGCCGCGCGGCCGCAGGGACGGCACGCGCCTTTGCTGCGGCTATCTCGTGACGAAGGACCACGTGGTGCTGGTGGACGACGGAGAGATGGCCGAGCCTTATTTGAAGCACATCGTCAAGGAAAAACGCCTGACAGAAAATAGCGTCGGACGATTTCTCTACGACTTCTTCGAGCTGCTGATCGCCAGGGATCTGCACCGCCTCGAGGAGATTGAAGACCGCGCGACGGCGCTGGAAGAACGCGTGCTTGCGGGCGAGCTGGAGGAATTCAGCACCCCGATGAGCGAGCTGCGCAAGGAGACGATGGCCTGGTACCGCTACTACTCCCAGCTCGACGACGTGGCGTGCGAGCTGCGGGAAAATGAGAACGGCTACTTTTCGGATGAGGAGTGCGGACTGTTCCGATTATTTGAAGAGCGCGTCATCCGCCTGCGCGAGGAATCGCAGCTGCTGCGTGAATACTGCACGCAGATCCAGTCGCTGTTTCAGTCGGAGATCGACATCCGGCAGAATCGCATCATGCAGATCCTGACCATCGTGACGACGATCTTTCTGCCGCTGACACTGCTTGTCGGCTGGTACGGTATGAACTTTTCCGGTATGCCGGAGCTGCACTGGAAATACGGCTACCCCGCGATCATTCTTGTGAGTGTCGCCGTGGTGGTGCTGAGCCTGTGGGTGTGCAAAAAGAAAAAATTCTGGTAAGAAAAAGGAACGGCACGAGCCGTTCCTTTTTCTTTTGATAGGAGTCACTTTTTATCGAAGTAGTAATCGCGGAAGTTGTGGTACTGCGCGGCGTAGTAGCGCAGCAGGCGATAGAGTCGAGAGAGCGGCAGATCGCCCTTGCAGAAGAGCGTGTGCGTGCCCTTGAACTGCTTGAGCTCGTCGGAGAGCTCCTGATCCTTGACATAGCGGCGCAGAATGCCGGTCGGCACGTTCTGCCAGAGGGCGACGGTGTGGTTGTAGACGCAGTCCTCGCGCTTGCCGTAGACGATATCATCGGTCAGAAGCTTCATCATATTGAGCCCTGCGACGCGGCAGAAGTAGCTGCTGCGGCCGAGGCGCGGATTGATCTCAAAGAGCACGTAGCGCCCCGTGCGGGAATCGTACTTCATGTCGATGTTCGAAAAACCGACGTAGCCGAGCTTTTCGAGAAACTCCTGCATTTTGTCATACAACGCCTGATCGCCGCGCGAGATGATGGCGGCATAGTTGCCGACAGACTTGGGGTCGTAGTATTCGAGCACCGGCTGGCCGAGGCACATCGCGCGCACATGGCCGTCAATGTCCGAATAGCTGTTGAGCACGCGCAACGCGTCGTCGCCGCCGGGGATAAACTCCTGCAAAATGAGCTTGCCGCGGTAGTCCGACTGGTTCATGCTGTGGACCATCGTGAGGTACTGCTCGCGCGTGTCGAAGAAGAAGACCTTTTTCTGCCCCTCAAAATGGCAGCGGAGATAGTCGAGTGCATTGGAATTCTCGGGCTTGACGACGATGGGAAAGTCGAACGGAAGACAGTCGGCGACGCTCTCGCGATCCTCGGGAGAGGCGACGACGGTCTTGGGATAGTCCATGCCGTACTGCTCGCAGAGGGCGTAGAACTTGTCTTTCGTGTCGAACGTTTCAAGCAGCTCATCCGAGATGAAGCGGTTGGCGATGAGCCCCTCGAAATGGTCGTAGTGGCGGCAGAGAAGACCCGTGTAATAGTCTGAGCAGGGGATGACGAGCAGCTTTTCATAGTCCTGTGCGCACTGCTTCAGCACGCCGAGCAGCGCGTCGGGGAAGACCTCCTCGCGTTCAAAATCCGGGATGATGCGGCAGAGAAACAGGTGCGAGCTGCGCGTGGGCACGAGCTGCTGCGTGCACAGCAGCAGCGGTGTGACGTGATAGGCCTCCTGGAAGAGACGCGCCGTGCCGTAGGCGTTTTCGTCGCTGCCGAGGATGATGGGCAAAAAGTCCTTTTTTGCCTTTTTGGCGCTGCTCGCCGGCGCGGCGGGATGGACCTTGTCGTATTCGGCGAGGTATTTGAGTGTGAGCTCGACGTCGCTCGGGTAGGGGACGAAGACGCTGCCGCGCTTCATCGTTGTCTCTTCTCCCTTGCCGGTCAGCAGAATGACGCGCGCGTCCTTGCCGTCCAGAATTGCGCGGCGGATGCACTCGGCGCGGTCCTCGAGCACAAGGTGCGGACAGGCAACGTGCTTTTCAATGTCGGCGGCGATCTGCGCGAACGGCTCCTCGCCGGAGTCCTCCTCGGTGATGAAGACGAAGTCGCAGTTCTGCCCGCTCAGCTCGCCGAGGTCTTTTCTGCGCTGGAGCGCGTGGGAGCCGGGGCAGCCGAAGACGGAGATCATCTGGCGGCCGGGGTATTCGATCTTCGTCGAGCGGTAGAGCGCGTCAAAGCTCATGCGGTTGTGCGCGTAGTCGACGATGACGGTGACGTTCTTGTCGCGGCTCTCGTAGATCTGCATGCGGCCCGCGGCGCGCGCCTTGCGAAGGCCCGAGCGCACATACTCCTCCGGCACGTCGAGCACCATACAGATGGCCATGGCAGCGAGGGCGTTGGAGATGTTGAAAAGGCCGGGCATCGTGATGGAAAATTCACCGTTGTACTTGAGCGAGGAAACCGTGAAGTAGAGCCCGTCGCTGCGTTTTTCCACATGCCGGCAGGAGACGGTGTCGCTCTCATGCGAGCCGAACGTGATGAGGTTGCAGCGATCCTTGGCGTATTCGATGACGCGGTCCGAGTACTTGGCGTCGGTATTGACGCAGCCGAAGCGGCAGGAGTCGAAAATTTTGAGCTTGGAGTTGAAGTAATCCTCGAAGTCCGGGTGCTCGATGGGGCTGATGTGGTCGCTGCCGATGTTCAAAAATGCAGCGACGTCGTACGTGATACCGCGTACGCGGCCGTATTTGAGCGCCTGGGACGAGGCCTCCATCACAAGATGCGAAATGCCGCTTTCATAGGCGTTTTCAAAGTGCTGGTAGAGCTCAAGCACCTCGGGCGTGGTGATGTGGGATTCCTCGGTGTTCTTGCCGTCGTAGTTGTCGATGGAAGAGAGAATAGCGCACTCGGGCATCGACTGCGCGCGCAGCCAGTCATTTAAGATGTAGCGCACGTAGTAGGCTGTGGTGCTCTTGCCCTTTGTGCCCGTGATGCCGACGCTTGTGAGCTTGTCCGTCACATGGTTATAAAAGAGCTGACCGAGCACGACGAGGGAATAGCGAATGTCGTTGACAAGAAGACAGGGCGCGTCCACATTGTGCTTTTTCTCGGCGACGTAGGCGATCGCGCCGCGCGAGAGTGCGTCGCACAGGTACTCTTCCTTGAAGTGTGCGCCCTTGCAGATGAAAAGCGCGTCCTCGCTCAGTGCGCGCGTATCGTAGGTGAGGCAGTGGATCTCACGCGCGGCGAGCTCGTCGCTCACGGTGCTTTCGACCAGAATGCCCGCGTCGCGCAGCGCATCGACATATTCTCTCAGTGTGTGAACGGTATTCATAAATAGCTCCTTTGGGTCTTGCTTTTTCGGCAGGACGGGATAAAATATAGACGATATCGCGTCAGATCGACACGATATTGGCAAGCGAACTCATTTCCGAAGGGGGAAACAACATGACTTATCAGCAAGTGCTGGAAAACGCAAGGACCTGCATCGGCCCTTACTGCAAGGCGTGCAATGACTGCAACGGCAAGGTCTGCCGCAACACGATGCCCGGCCCCGGCGCCAAGGGCGAGGGCACGGGCTTTATCCGCAACGCAGAAAAGTGGCGTGAGATCTGCGTCAACATGGACACCATCTGCGAAAATTCACAGGTGGACACCTCATTCACGCTCTTTGGCCGGACGTTTGAGATTCCGGCGTTCGCCGCGCCGGTGGGCGCGATGCGTCTTCACTACGGGGACAAATACGACGATCTTACTTATAATAATATCCTTGTGCGCGCGTGCGCAAACGCGGGCATTCTCGCTTTTACCGGCGACGGCACCGACCCGAAGGTGGTCGAGGGCGCGTCTGAGGCGCTCAAGGCGAACGGCGGCTGCGGCGTGCCGACCATCAAGCCGTGGGATATGGATACAATTCGCGAAAAGTTCGCGCTCGTGCAGGAAGCCGAGCCCTTCGCCATCGCGATGGACATCGACGCGGCGGGCCTACCGTTTTTGCAGGGCTTGACGCCGCCGGCGGGCAGCAAGAGCGTGGAGGAGTTAAAGCAGATCGTCTCCTGGGCGCAGCGTCCGTTCATTCTGAAGGGCATCATGACCGCCCGCGGCGCGGAAAAGGCGCTGGAGGCGGGCGCGAGCGGCATCGTCGTTTCAAACCACGGCGGCCGTGTGCTTGACCACTGTCCCGCGACGGCGGAGGTGCTGCCGGAGATCGTTGATGCCGTCGGCGGCAAGATGACGATTTTTGTCGACGGCGCGATCCGCAGCGGCATGGACATGTTCAAGGCGCTGGCGCTCGGCGCGGACGCGGTACTCATCGGCCGCCCGTTTGTTACCACCGTCTATGGCGGCGGGGAAGAGGGCGTGCAGCTCTACGTCCAGAAGCTCAAAGCCGAGCTTGCCGACACGATGCGCATGTGCGGCGCGCACTCGCTCGCGGACATTGATCGCAGCATGATATATGGTTTTTGACCATATTATAGCACCGCGATAAAGGGCTGACAAGTGAAAATCAGAAGAAGGGGACGGCGAAATTGAGCCGTTCCTTTCTTGCTTTCTTTTGCTGTATAATATTATTGAAAGCAGGAACAAAATTGCCGCGCCGGACGTCTGAGAAAATATAGAGCCCCTTCTAAACCGTTTGATTTGGAGGAAAGTGCAATGAAAAAGGCAACGAGCCGTATCTGGCTCATCACACTGACAGCGCTGGTGCTGCTTTCTCTCGGCGGCTGCGCGCAGGAAAAAGAGGAGAATACCGAAGAAAACGACCCGCAGGCGCGGGAGGCGATCCTGCAATGCTGCGAGTTGATCTTCGGCAGCGCGGAGGAAACAGGCACCTATCACATCCGCGTGACGGACAAGCGGGACGGCGGGCGCGTGGATGAATACGACTGCCCGCGCGGCGCGGACGAGCAGGGCTATGGCAATTCGCCGGTATATGCGCTGACCGAACCGTCGATGTACGGCGACGAGCCGTGGTATGCGGCGGCAGAGCAGGATTGGGACGATTGCCGCAATGGGATCGTTGCGGAGATTTCTTATGGGGAAGATGCGATCGCGTTCATTCCGCCTTGGGGAGCGATAAAAACAGATGCGGAGTACGAGCATCCGGGCGGCAATGTGCTGCGGCTGACGCAAAACGGCGAGACGACCTATTATAAAAACAATACGGCGCACGCGGCGCAGCTCCTCTTCGGATATGCACAGGACGCGGTGATGGAAAAGCTGTACGACCTGCACGTTCCCGGCACAGAGACGGACTACGAGAATATCGCAAACGAGTTCTGTGCGCAGTTCGCCGCCGGCCTGAACGCCGCGCCGCGTTGGTTCAGCGGGAAACCGGATGACGCGGTGGCAGCGGTGAAGGAGCGCGTGTTCGACGCGTATTACGGAACGGACTACCCGAATTTCTGCTTCGGCTTTGGCGTGATGATGCGCTTTGATGACCCGGAGTCCTCACAGCGCTATCAATGGGAGGCCGGTAGCGGCATGATCGAGCCGACGGGCGAAGGCGAGTTCGGCGATTATTTCAGCTGGGGTATGGCTGCGGACGCATGCAGAGATGAAGCGGGAAACTGGTACGTTGCCGGTACATGGACGGGCGGCGGTGGAATCTGGCTGCCGTACATCGGCAGCAGTTGGGACTCCGCGCAGAACGATGCAACGGCGGCACAGCTCATAGACTGCTGGTTTTTGTCGGCGGGAGAAGCGCACAAATGGCGTCTTCCCAATATGCTTTACGCTCGTCCGAGCGCGGAGCTGCGCGAAGCGCTTGCCAGTCTTGCACCCGAACAGGCGGCGGAATTGGAAAAGGGCCTGCGCGAGGTGTGGGACGATCCGCTGCACGCCGATATGTTTCCAGGCGGCTATGACGCCAAGCTCAGCGCGGACTGAGCACGCTGGCAATCATTGCATTTGCAATCCAGCGGCAAAGACAGTAGAATAGCACCTGTCTTGATCGAGGTGCATTCCAGAATCGAGGAAGACTTGACGCCATGTTTAACTGCGGCACTTTTGATTGCAGCACGCTCTTTACGATGCTGTGCCAGCTGTTTAGCGGCTGCTTCAACTGATAGCAGTGCATATTGCACGGCGGAGAGGGTGTTTTGTGCCCTCTCTGCCTGTCTATTTTGCACAGCCTAACAAACAAATTGGGGAAAAATCAAAAAGTTTGAAAAAAGGTGTTGACAAAAGGGGTGGTAGGTGCTAAGATAACACCTGTTCCGCGAATGGAGCGTGCACCTTGTAAATTAAACAACGAAACTTTGACAAG
>ERZ857982.2077-NODE-2077-length-16659-cov-6.253854_pt1 | contig 16659 bp, 8 predicted proteins | sample MGYA00519955_ERZ857982 | MGnify/ENA primary metagenome ERZ857982 (study PRJEB31778, sample SAMEA3449416) | human gut metagenome | biome: human gut; feature: human-associated habitat; material: faeces | place: United Kingdom | collected 2010/2012 ... | reverse complement strand
TTTCCGGCGGTTACACGTTCGATACCCGCAAAGGGGAAACATTCAACAACTCGAAGACCCGCTATGGTAATCCGAAATCATCCGATAAGGTAAATGCAGAAATCTACCATTCTCAACGTGCAACATGGTTGAACGAAAACATTCTGACCTATCAGACCAATATCAAACGGAAGCATTTCTTTAATAGTATGGCAGGTGTAACCCTGCAAAATTCCGACTATGAATACTATTCATACAAAACAGTGCAAATTCCAAACGAAGCACTCGGAATGGCAGGAATGAGTGAAGGAACTCCGAGTACGACCAAATCATTAAAGAGTTCCTGGTCTATGCTTTCCTTCCTGGGACGTTTGAACTACAACTATAAATCATTGTATTATGCAACGGTTTCTTTCCGTTCCGACGGTTCTTCCAAGTTCCGTGGCGATAACCGTTTCGGTTATTTCCCTTCCAGCTCATTGGCTTGGGGATTCATGGAAGAAGATTTTATGAAACCATTGAAACCAGTTGTTTCTTCAGGTAAATTAAGAGCAAGCTGGGGATTGACCGGTAACAACCGTGTAGGCGAATATGATACATACGCTCTATATCAAATGTTGAAAGATAAAGTCGGAGACTTTATTTCAGTCGGTAGTACTCCAAGTGGTGTATATCCGTTTGAAAACAGTCTGACAAGCGTAGGTATGGTACCTACTTCCTTGAGAAATAGAAAGTTGAAATGGGAAACTACCGAACAGTGGAATCTAGGTCTGGACTTGGGCTTCCTTGACGAACGTATCGGATTGACCATAGACTGGTATCGTAAGACGACTCGCGACCTGCTGCTGAATGCATCAACAGCTCCTTCTTCCGGTTTTACCAGTGCGATGAAAAATATAGGTAAGGTACGCAACCAAGGTATTGAGTTCACCTTGAATACTACCAACATTAAAAACCGTAACTTCTCGTGGACCAGTAACTTCAATATAGCCTTTAACAAGAATAAAGTATTGGCATTGGCAGAAAACCAAGTATCCATGCCAACTGCTGCGAAATTTGACCAAAACTATAACTCACAATACAGCTACATCGCCAAAGTGGGTTATCCGATGGGGATGATGTATGGATTCATCTATGAAGGTACATACAAGTACGAAGACTTCGACAAGGTGGGTGATACCTATACATTGAAACGTAATGTTCCATATTTCTCTTCCGAGAGTAATACGCAACCGGGTATGCCCAAATACGCAGACTTGAATGGTGACGGTATTATCGACGATAACGACCGTACTATGATCGGTAACGGTATGCCGAAACATACAGGTGGATTTACCAATAATTTCGAATACAAAGGATTTGACTTGAGCATCTTCTTCCAATGGTCGTATGGAAACGATGTATTGAATGCCAACCGCCTGTTCTTCGAGAACAGTAATAAGACACGCGACTTGAACCAATATGCAAGTTACGCAGACCGTTGGACAACAGAAAACCCGGAAAGTAATATTCCGAGAGCTACCGACTCCGGTTCTAACAAAGTATTCTCTACACGTATTATTGAGGATGGTTCTTTCCTTCGTCTGAAAACAGTATCTTTAGGCTATACACTGCCGAAGCAACTGACCAAGAAATGGAAGATAGACAATGCACGTGTATTCGTTGCCGGTCAGAATCTATGGACATGTACAGGATATTCCGGTTACGACCCGGAAGTATCTATCCGTGAAGGCGCACTGACTCCGGGGCTGGACTTCTCCGCTTATCCGAGAGCCTACTCTATTAGTTTTGGTGTAAACCTAGGTTTCTAATCAATCATCCTTCAAACAATTACGTATATGAAAACAATAAGAATAATTATCATATCACTTCTTGTCGGACTAAACCTGACTTCCTGCGATTTCCTGGAAAAAGACCCGACATATACTACTCCCGAGAACTTCTTCAAAAATGAAGCAGAAGCTACTTCATGGCTGACAGGAACCTATGCTATTCTGGGACAAAGTTCATTTTACGGAAATGAATTCTTATACCTTGTAGGAGGTGACGACCTGGGACACTATGGTGGTGCCAACCGCGGACCTAATAAGAGCGGTTTAATCTGTAACAATGCCAACACAAGTGATCCTACTGTAGCGGCACTATGGTCTACATTATACGCTGGCGTCAACAGAGCCAATATTTTCCTGGAGAATATTGATGCAGTGCCCGATATGAACGATGATACCCGCAAACAATACAAAGCGGAAGCTCGCTTCTTGCGCGCATTCTATTATTTCACTTTGGTAGAATGTTGGGGAGATGTACCTTTCAAGACTACTTCTACAGAAGATGTTTATAACCACTCTATTCCTCGTACGGACAAACAGACGATTTATGATTTTATCATCAAAGAAATGTATGGTTCTGCCGAAGATCTCAAATCTGCTCAAGATTTGAACTATTTGCCGGGACGTATTTCCAAATCGGCAGCTTGGGGAATGTTGGCACGTGTATATATGTTCAGAGCTGGTGAACCTAAACGTGACAAGGAAGTGGGTTTAGCCAACAGTACGACTAGTGCCGAGATTACAGAATATTTCAAAAAAGCGAGTTACTATGCACAGCTAGTTAAGAATGAAGGTCATTCACTGACTGCTAAATATTGGGATTTCTTTATCGACATTTGTTCTGATAAGTATAACACTGCTCTCAATAAGGATGGTGCCAAGGCTAATGAAAGTATCTGGGAGGTAGAATTTGCAGGTAACCGTTCAACGGATGTACGTGCAGAAGGTAGAATTGGTAATATTATCGGTATTCAGGGTAAGGACCTTTCTTCCAAAGCATCCATCACCGGTAAAGGTGACCCGGGTTATGCATACGCTTTTATCTGGAATACTCCTAAACTGCTGGAATTGTATGAAGCAAACGGTGATATTGACCGTTGCAACTGGAATATCGCTCCATTCACTTACACCCAGTCAGCAGGAGAAGGCACTCCGGTAGACGGTCGTGAATTTGTGAAAGGAAAAAGAGATGAAGTAAAACAACAATACTGGGATAAGTCCTTCAGCTATGGTAAAACAGAGCCGGGGTCTACTTACGGTGATCGTGAATCGAAGAACGATGCCAATAAGAACCGTAATAGAGCTGCTGCCAAATATCGTAGAGAATATGAGGCAGACAAGAAGAGCAAGAACGATACTTCCATCAACTTCCCTCTTCTCCGCTACTCTGACATTCTGCTGATGATTGCAGAAGCTGAAAATGAAGTCAACCATGGTCCTAATGATCTGGCTTATGAATGTATCAATGCAGTAAGAGAACGTGCAGGAATCAACAAGCTTGCAGCAAATCTGGATGAAACCAGCTTCCGCAAGGCTATCAAAGACGAACGTGCTATGGAACTCTGCTTCGAATATACACGCCGTTTCGACCTGATCCGTTGGGGAGACTATCACAAACTGATGCAGGAACAAGTGGACAAGGCGCAGGCTGACGAATCCTGGAAATTCGGAACCAATGTATATACTTACTTCAATATTCCGAAGTCTTACAACTATTTCCCGATTCCTGCCAATGAAATTGGCTCGAACGGTGCTATCAAAACAAATAATCCGGGTTGGTAAATCACTTATTAACTTTAAAAAGAAAAGGATATGAAGACAATATATAAAAGTTTGATGACTATCGCTTTTGCCGGACTATGTCTCGCTTCATGCGACAAGGAATTAAAAGAAGACACAACAATGGAAGTTGGTGTGGTGACAGACAGCAATGTCAGCTTCGATGGCAAAACTGTGACTGTAAAGAAAGGAAGTCCGGTAACGTTCAGCTTCGATGGCGACCCTGATTTTATCAGTTTCTTCAGCGGCGAGATAGGGCACGAATACAAACATCGGAACAGAATTGAAATGCAACCGGAAGACGTAGAAAAATGTGAAATCAATTTCTCTGTATTATATGACTATGGTAGTGCGAAAACCATCGAAGGTTCTACTCACATATTAATATCCGATCAATTCGGAGGGATTAGTGGCAACAATGTGGAAAAAGACAAAGAAGCAGTTACTAATTGCGAATGGACAGAACTTGTCAGCCAAGATGAGCTTCCTAAAGCAACCAAAGATACTAAAGACTATTCTTGTCCTTTAATATCTTATCTGGGTAAAGAGATCAGCATTGCTTTCCGTCTTAACCCTCTTGATAATAGCAGCACAATGCCTGTAATACATATTAAGGGCTTACAGCTTAATCTGGAGTTCAACAATGGAAAATCAACTACAATTAATGCAAAGAACTTCGAATTCTCGGCTTTAAATGTAACCTATAATTTAGACGATCTTTCAAAAAACAACACTCATCTTACCAAATTAAAGGAAGCATTAGGTAATAAAAACCTCACACTTGAAGAGATGAAAAGCGCAGAATATGAAGACAAAATAGCATACGCTACTGTAGACGGTAATATTCCTTATTTCTGGAGAATTAACCAGCCAAGCGATTTCGTAACCAGTGGCGGAGCAGCAGGGTATACAAAAGGGGATACTTGGATTATCTCCAATCCAATCCTCCTCAACGGTTCCTGCGATCCTGACGCTGGTGTAGCTATCAAGAATATCTCGCAGTCGTTGGAGATATACTCACATACCTATGAAGAGGCCGGTACATATACCGCTACTTTCGTAGCCAACAATGCAAACTACGTCCATCAAGGTGGTCAAGTAGTACGTGAACTGACTATAAACGTTGTAGAATAATAGTATATCCCCCAATTTTTCTAACCTTCAATCATAGAAAACGTTTATAAAAATCAGACTTTAATCAATTTAACATCAGAAAGAGAGGGACCGCGAGGTTCCTCTCTTTTACTTTTTCTGTATCTTTGCACAAAAATAAAAATAATGCCAAAGACTCTTCCTATTCATTTTGCCCCATTACAAGGTTACACCGAAGTGTTTTACCGTAATGCTCATGCTGCCTGCTTCGGAGGTATAGATACTTATTATACCCCATTTGTACGATTCGAAAAAGGCGGATTCCGCCATAGAGATGTCCGCGGAATCGACCCCGGGAATAATCAGGTAGCCCATCTGATTCCCCAACTGATAGCCCCTTCTTTTGAAAAAGCTGAAAAAATCTTATCCCTATTCATTGAAAAGGGATATAAGGAAGTCGACATCAATATGGGATGTCCTTTTCCCATGCTGGCTAAACGCCACAATGGTTCCGGCATTCTTCCTTATCCCGAAGAAGTTCAGGCGTTACTTAGCCTGATTACAGAATATCCGCAAATAAGTTTCTCCATCAAAATGAGGTTGGGCTGGGAAGATCCGGAAGAATGTCTGAAACTGGCTCCGATTATCAATGAGCTACCCTTGCGACAAGTGGTTATGCACCCCCGCTTGGGAAAACAGCAATACAAAGGAGAAGTTGACCTTAAAGCGTTTGAGGCTTTTCAGAATGCCTGCAAGCATCCGCTCATCTATAATGGAGATATCAATAGTGTAGAAGATATTCACCGCATTCAGGAACAGTTTCCCGGACTAGCCGGAATTATGATAGGACGGGGATTACTTGCCAACCCGGCATTAGCTTTGGAGTATAGACAAAACCGTGCACTCGAGTTCGATGAAATGAGAGAAAAATTGCAATCTATGCACAAATGCGTATACAATCAATATGCAGAACAGTTGGAAGGAGGAGACGAACAACTTCTGAACAAAATGAAAACTTTCTGGGAATATTTAATGCCGCAAGCAGACAGAAAATTACTGAAAGCAATTCATAAAAGCGGAAATCTGAATAAATATAATCAGGCGATTCTTGCCTTTTTTAATCAACGATGAACTGATAACCAGTAATTTTACGTAATTTTGCGCCCGTTTATAAACAAGCACATTATGAAAAAATACATTCTAATCTTTCTTTGTCTGATAACCGTATCGGGCTGTTTCGCACAAATGCAGGATTTCAAGTTCAAATTCTATGGACAGATTCGTACTGACTTCTATTATAATAGTCGTGCTAACGAAGAAACCGTAGACGGATTGTTTTATATGTATCCAAAAGACAAAGTGCGTGATCCGGAGGGGAACGATTTGAACTCAACACCCAACAGTAACTTCTATACTTTATATTCACGTCTTGGAGTAGACGTTGCCGGTCCAAAACTGGGAACAGCCAAGACATCTGCCAAAGTAGAAGTCGACTTCCGTGGCACAGGCACTTCTTATTCAGTCATTCGCCTTCGTCATGCTTATTTGAATCTGGATTGGGGTAAATCGGCTTTATTGCTCGGGCAGAACTGGCATCCGCTATTCGGAGATGTGTCTCCGCAGATTCTTAATCTCTCTGTAGGAGCACCGTTCCAACCCTTCAGCCGTGCGCCACAAATTCGTTATCGCTATACAAACAAGAATTTCCAACTTACCGGAGCCGCAGTGTGGCAATCACAATATACTTCACAAGGACCGGAAGGGAAAACACATAAGTATCTGAAGCAAAGCTGTATTCCCGAATTTTATGTCGGGGCTGATTATAAGAATGATGGTTTGCTGGCCGGCGTAGGCATTGAGTTGTTATCATTGAAACCACGTACGGAGTCTATCGTAAATACAGATAAATACAAGGTAGACGAACGCATCACAACTCTTTCATACGAAGCTCATGTGAAATACACCAACAAAGACTGGTTCATCGCTGCGAAGAGTGTATTAGGATCCAATCTGACACAAGCTTCCGGCTTAGGTGGATTCGGAATCAAGTCTGTCAACGAACAAACGGGAGAACAAGAATATACTCCGATACGTTTCTCCAGCTCTTGGTTCAACGTTGTCTACGGACAGAAATGGAAGCCGGGAATCTTCGTAGGCTATGCCAAGAATCTGGGAACAAGTGATGCACTATATGCTCCCAAAGGAAATGATGCAAAACTTTATGGAACAGGAACAGACCTTAACCAATTAGTTACGGCAGGAGCAGAACTGACCTACAATGTCCCCCACTGGAAATTCGGGTTGGAATATACATTAAGCTCTGCGTGGTATGGTTCGCTCAATACGTCCAATGGGAAAATTCAAGATACCCATGCCGTATGTAACAACCGTATTGTTGCCGTTGCCATGTTTATGTTCTAACCTCTCTATACAATTATTTTAATTATATATCTGTCACCGATTACTGCTTAACGATTTGATTATTAACAATTAACACCGTGACAGCAATAGGTGACAGCAGTGTGACAACAATAATGCTGTCACCAGAAACAGATAAGCTACATTTCACAACGCGGAGGTATTCACTCCGGAAGCTCCAGGCAATCCTATTTATTTCATAAATGCATTACCTTTGTTTCACCGCATGAAACAATAGTTTCCATGCCGTTGGAACTATTGTTTCTCGGTGCTGAAACTTTAGTTTCCCGGTGCGAAACCTTTGGTTTCAAGCCTTGAAACTAAAAGTTTCATACGGTAAAACTACTGTTCTCTGTCAGGGAAAGCAAATGATCGCCTGTTGTCTGACTTTTATCTCCTTAACTCCACTTCAAAGCTAGCGCCATCTTTGCAACTGAACTGCAAAATTGTTTGCTTCTTATCAGAAGAAATCACCTTGCAAAACGGAGTTCTTTCTACATTCCATTGCCCTTTTATCGTTACAGTCACAGGTATTTCACCACTGGCATTTTCAATCCATGGTCGTGAATAGATACTACGTTCGATACGTTTCCCATCTTTATCAAACGCTTCATCGCTTGGACCGCGATACAAAGCCAAATCCGGTTGTGCCACCGTCAACTTAATCTTATCAACAGATTCTTTATGAGTCATAACCAGACAGGAAGTATCCACACGTTGTAATAAACCACCCGGCAATGTCGTTTCAGGAGTTTCAAACAACACATAAGAAATGATCTGTTCGGAGACGGACTCTACAATATGTGCATTCCGGTCTTGCTGTAATACCCTATAAGTGGGCTTCTTTGCAAATTTCTTCATCAGAGCTTCATTCGTCTGAGGCAGAACAGCGTATTCATAACTTCCGTTTTTCGGTGCCTTTCCATGATCTACAACCAAAGAAACCCAATCACCCTTTGTTTCCTTTCCTGTGTTTTGCATTCGCGAGTATTGAGGAAAGTTCTTCTCAAACCGAATGGGAGTTGGAACATAATAACCCGTTCCCAAATGATCTACGTATACTTTCTTATCTCCTTGATAATTTTTCCAATAATCATGCCCTGCTTTATCAGTAACTGCCAATTGGAAGATAGTCGTTTCTGTCGGGAACTCCGTATTTGTATTTTCAATATCCGAACCAAGACAGACAATCATTCCATCGATGAAATGGTAAGATTTACGTGCCCGATGTGATCCGTTGTACTTATCATGCTCATGTAACTTCATTCCAAAATTACCATTCATCTTCTGTTGAGACAAACCACCGGCAAAAGCCTCGTCGGAATAAAGCATCTCTTCCATTCCAGAGTAACTATCTACATTGAGCACCTTAGCCTGCAATTGCTCCAATGGCAAATGAATAGATGTCACTCCCGGAATACGGTTCCAGTCAAAACCTTCCTGCTGCCAGCCGCTAGTGGCGGGAGTTACTGTCTGTCCCGGTGCAGCAGTCAATATTTGCAAACTGCCGTGCGCCAGGTAACGACCGTATAGATTTGCTCCCAGATAATGCTCTGCCGCCCATAGATAACGGGAATGTCCACGTGCCACAGCCGACCAATTGCTACGACGTTGAACAGAGACGCAACCATATCCCATCGCTATATTTCCCTGCGGGTCCGGTTCCGGACGGAAACCTTTCTCCACAAGACGTTTTGCCACCTTACGTTCTTCAGCATTTGAAACCTTAGGCATATATTCGGGAGAGTCATTTTCAATACTTGGGTCTGAGATCAGACGGAGGTAAGAAGAAGCCATTTCACTATCATATTCCTCCTTTCCATCGGGAGAACCAGCTAGAGCCATCATAGCAAAATGCATAGGAACCAGTTTACCTTTTCCATCCGGATGACGACCAGACATGGAAAGAGGGAAGTTCAGCTTATTGCAATAGAAACGCATGGTCAACAGTACATTTTTCACTGTTTCATGAGCTAACTCGGAAACAGCAAATTCCGTCCGGCTGAAAAGATAAATCATATTGGTTGCTCCATCGAGTCCGCCCACAGCATAAGCCGGATAGTTATTTCGATGATGGAAAGCACCTCCGTCTACTTTAAACGAACCGGACAATCCCAATGCAGGACGGCAACCAAAATCAATCCAACGGGAGAAAGACCGGAGATATTGTAGTTTTTCCGGTGTATCTTCCATCATTAAAATGCTGGCAATACGTCCTGTAGTCTGTGTATTGAAAGAGTCCATATCAATTCCATTGACTTCCGGTTTAGGGTATACTTCGTTAGTAATCGCATACCAGCGTAATGTCCGTTCGGCTTCCTGAAGTTTTCCAGTTTCCTTAAGCACATCTTTCATCAGAAAATATGCCAGGTACAGACCGCGAACACTATAGCCATAATGATGGATATTTCCCCAACAACTACCATAAGCTACTCCCTGATCGGTTATGTGATCGTACATTGCTAAGAACTTCTTCTTCATTTCTTCCCGAATCACCGGATTTGCCGCATTATTATATGCAACGGCAATTCTTTTCATCAGGTCGAAATAAGCACGCATTTCCACTCCCTGTTTAGTCAGCATATCTTTATCCCAGTTCGGTATGATCCGTTCATAAGCTTCTGAAGCACGTACCATGTAAATAGGTATTCCCGATACTTGGCCGTTCTTGTAAGTTATCTGATAGAAATCATATTTCTTGCGGATAGTTTCTACTTCTTTATCTGTCGTTTTCCCTTTCGTGTAGATCATATCACGAAAACGCTTTTCCAACAGTTGCATTTCTGCTCTTTGCTTATCGTCTACAGGAGTCAATTCAATATCCGGTTTCAAAAGCGAGTGTTGATAGACAACCAGCCAATGGTTGGTGGTCCCGGCATTGACAAAAGGAGCTTGCAGATCGGCCGTCTGTTGACGTGCATCAACTTTAGTAGCCGTAATCAAATGATCGATGAAAAGGCTTCCTTTTGAATTTGGAGCAATAATCCGGAGTTCATTCATGCCTTCTTCCGGTGTGCCTTGCATATCACGTTCATAGCAAACCCATGCGGCACGCCAACCACTGAAATTAATACCAAAAGGGAAAGATGTGCATCGTTTGCCGTCTTTCAGAAACTGAAACTCAATGGTCGCATCTTGGGGAACTTCATTATAAACCCACACAATAAAAGCCGAAAGATATAAATCCTTGCCGGTCGGATCTTTCTTCTCAAACTTCAGGTCTTTCTTGAGTTCCAATATACCACCCGGTTCAAATGTCCATTCCAACGAATGTTTTCCATCTTTATAATGCAGATCAGATACCGACAGGCGGGAATGGGTAGCGGTGATACAATCCGGTATTTGCGGTTCTTCAAAAGAAAACATCCGTTCATCTGTTACAACTTGTGCATGAAGGAATGCTGAACACAAAAGAGAAAACAGAGTTGTCACTCCAAATTTAGTAAAAGGTTGTTTCATCATGGAAATATAGTCTTATTAGGTTTTCAGTATATAAGTCAAAGTATAGTCGCTTTAAAATCTGTAAAGAGTACGTGATTCTGCAAAAGACGTAAACCGAAGTGTCCGTCACCTTCACTACCCGCAAGGGTATAGCGGAACAACTCTTCATCATTCACAGAATAAGTTGTGATTCCCTTTTCCACTCGAATCCGAACCTCATACCATTGATTGGGGACGAGTAAATGAGAGGCATCGGTATATTCTTTCAATAAAGGTTTCACCTTGTCATCTGCCACTCCATAATATTCTCCTTTGTATCGACGGAAACGGGTCGTTGAGTTATCATTTCCTCCGTATCCAACGTAGAAAAGGTTTAATGTGTTATAGTTTTTAAAGATGCCGTCACGCCACTGACTACGGGCAAAAAGATCATCAGGGTATTTAGGATCATTGGCAGCCCAGAAGCAGTTCAGATCACTCAAGCGGTCATACTTTCCACCTTGCATCACCATACAAATACGATAACTTATTTCATAATCGCCCGTCAATCGTTGCCGATACCACATAGTCAGTCCGTCCGGAACTATCAATTCTAATGTATCTGCACGTTCTATTATCTGCAAAGCATGGGATGCATCTTCTATTTTCCATTGCTGCACAAAGGAAGCTTTGTGCTGTGCCAAAAGCACCACACTATTTAAGAGAAAAAAAGTAATCAAACTGTAGCCTATAAAAAATCGCCTCGTCATTACGGTATTAATTTAAAGATTATTCTTCCGAATACAAAGAAACCCCTCTTTTCGAAAAAAGAGAGGTTCAAATTGTACAAAATATCTCAAATAACGTATTGACTGATAATTTGCATTACCAATATCTTATAGTTTTTTCATCAACAAAGTTCTCATACCATTTCTGGTTTGAAACACCCTTACTATCTACCCATTTAGTAAAATCAGGATATGCTTCTCTAAATGGTACACGTTCATAAGCATGACGTGTGCCAACCGGAAGTTTAACTCCCCAAGTGGAACCTTTGGTATTTGAATAATAAACATTTGCATCCAGTGTAGTGTCACCCGCAACCAATGCTTCATATTCTGCTTTGTAAGCAGAAGTCGGTGCATAACCCCTCATGTGTATTTCTTTACCACCGTTCACCTTAATAAAGAAATTCTGTCTATTAGTATCTAAAATCAACTCTCTAAATGCTGCAAGCTGAGCATCTCTTTCAGCTCCAGTTAATCCTTCTTTACCAATCAGTCTAACTTCAGCACGCAACATAGGTAGTCCTTCTCTTACTTTTCCTTGTGTTACCTGAAACATATCCTGATTATTATCCATCAAAGAAGTTAAACCATCCAGTGTAATAACAGTTCCTTCCGCTTGTGCTTTATCCACTGTCAATATTGCGAAACGCGGTTCTTTGCGAGTATCATTACTCCAATTCCAATTTTTATTTTCAACTTTCACTATATTTTTTGTAGAAAGTTCCTCTTTAGCTAAGTCTGTCATTGTTCCCTGACCACCTTTTAGTACAAGGCTTGCAGTAATCCGATCAACATACTCGCTTTTCAAACCATCCAGTACAACACCTAACACAGTCGGGTATATACCACCTACAGCACGAACATCCAAAGTCAACAACAATTCTTCTTTACCTCCTACAGTCTCCATCATCTGTTGACTATGACATTCAGTCACCTTCAAGTCATACTCGAATACAACATCGTTGAAATCTTCATCATACCATGAATCCAGTTGAATAGGCCAACCATCTTCGAACATCACCACACCTGTGTTATGATAGAAAAGATAGCCTTGGTCCGTTTCATTTGTCGGCTGCACTGCATCTTCAGGAAGCGCAAGAGTTACCAATGCCAGACGGTTTGTTTCAAAATTGAAACCAGTACTCTGATCTACACCACGACTAACAGGAGACAAAGCAAATTCTTTTGTAGCTTCTGTTCCCGAAACTGTATTGTATTTCATATACACTTTCTCGCAAGCAGCAGGAACATTCAACGTAAGAGTACGGGAATCTTTCACTAATACATCTCCCACAAGCAGACTCGCTTCAGAACCACTTTTATCGGAATATACATTCACAAGTGCAGAAGCATTTACCGGATCAACAGTTCCCGAACCATCGTTACCTTTTTCCAACTCATTATCAGAGCAGGAAGTAGTAACCAACATTGTCCCCATAAGGACATACATCAAACTTTTAATTTTCATCTTAATTTAATTTTTAAATTTATTGTTTGTTTTTGTTTCGCATGAGAACCTGGCTTATCACACTTATTTTCAGGCTTCATTTGTTAACTTATCAAAAATATATTTAACGCCTAATAGCTTTTTGCTTGCCTTTATTTGTAATTTCAATCCTTTCCATCGAGAATAATCACAAGAGCTAAAATAGGGCTCAAAAAGCCTGTTCATGAACAATGGATAATATATACAAGTTATTTCGTATATTTGCATTAGACAGAACATTCAATACAACAAATATAGAACTTTTATTCCGAATATACAAGTTCTATATATAAATATATCAAGGGAAATGGATCAAGTACTGTATGGTATAGATTACATAGAATATTATTTCTATTGGATATATTACAAGTTTATTGGCTATCCTTTAATCATAAGAATATGCTCAATTGCTGTAATGTTTTGTATTATTGCGTACTTATTTCTCCTATTCCATATTATATATGGTATATTTAAAAGGCGAAAAGAGAAGCGGAAATACAATAAAGCATTTGATAAGTATTATGAAGAAATGAAATCTATCTCACTAGATTCCAACACATTGAGTGAAGAAGAGATAGCTGACAGATTAGAATATGATACGAAAAAGCGCCCGAAACCTAACGAGTTACGCATTATCACTCAACTATTAACAGAAATCAAGAGTGTGCATGAAGATGAGATCAATGAACTAAACTATCAAACGATTCAAACCGTATTCCAAATCACACGTTTCCTTGAACGCGAACTTCAATTCGGTTCCAAAAGATCAAAGATACAAGCTCTGAAACTTATTCAGTCCATCAATGGGTATGCTTCTGAAGCGGTATTGGTGCGTTTCCTCTATCATCGTGAACTAGAACTAAGAAACTCGGCACGCTACACTTATATGTGGTTAAGCCAGGGTGACCCGTTCCGCTTCTTCGACGAAGACATCGGCATGAAGTTAAGGCAATGGGACATGATGGAGTTACACGCTATCTTGGAGCACCGTAAGAAAGTGGGATATAACACACCCACCTTTATTAAATGGGTGAATACTTCAGCTGAAGAAAACGTTAAGATATTCTTTATCAACGAAATCCGGCTATATAATGAAACCGAAAGTGCCCCAATTCTCGCGAAGCAACTCAATGCCCGTTCTGTGGAAATACGAGGTGAAGCGATCAAGACTTTAGGTAAACTAAAATACAAAGAGGTTGAACCTAAGCTGATTGAAATGTATAATGTACAACCGGAAGAAGTCAAACGACAAATCATTTCGGCTATTGCGGATCTAAAGACCGATAAGGCTTTAGGATTTCTTTACAATGCTTATGATGAAGCAGATAACTGGGGAACCAAGAGAGTCATACTCAAAGCCCTCTATGAGTATAGTGCAATGGGAAGGAAAACATTCGATCAATTGGAAAGAAAAGCAGATTCCCACACAGCTATATTGTTTGCCCACACCAAGCATCCGTTAATCAACCAGTTAAACTAGAGAACATGAGAGATATAATATTTACATTCTTCAATTATTTCGTATTCTTTTATACGAGCATGCTGGCGATATTCTTCGTCACATTCGCCTTCCTCTCTTTCATTTCTCTAAAACGGAGAAAGGATTACTATGTGGAAAGCTATATGCGGAAAACAATCAAGGAATCCCCCTATACACCGGGCATTTCGGTAATTGCTCCTGCCTTCAATGAAGAAAAGACAATCATTGATAATGTGAACTCCATGCTTGCATTGGAATATCCGCTTTTCGAGGTGGTTATTGTAAATGATGGAAGTACGGACAGTACATTGGAAAATATGACCGAATATTATGAACTGGTAGAAGTGCCCTATGCTTATATCGAGCGAATCAAAACCAGACCGTTCCGAAGACTCCTCAAATCCTCCAACCCGAAATACAGCCGACTCATCGTTGTAGACAAAGAAAATGGAGGAACCAAAGCGGATGCATCCAATGCGGGTATCAACGTTGCTTCTCATCCTTATTTTATCTGCACGGATGTGGATTGCATTTTGGAAAAGTATGCTCTTTATCGTTGTATCTCGCCCATTATATCTTCAGAAAAACAAGTAATTGCAGTCAGCGGAACGATGTTGATGGCTAACGGATGCGTCGTGAAAGACGGACAAATCATAGACGTTAGAACTCCCCGTACACCGATTCCACTTTTCCAGAATCTGGAGTATATGCGCTCTTATCTGATTGGTAAGATGGGATGGTCCGCTATCAATGGTATGCCGAATGTTTCCGGTGGATTCGGTCTTTTCGATCGTTCGGTAGCGATTGCAGCCGGAGGATACGATGCTCCCTCTTTTGCCGAAGACATGGACCTCATCACCCGCATGGTAGGATATATGTGCGACTTCTCCCGTCCTTATAAGATCGTACAGATTCCTGATACTTGTTGTTGGACGGAAGGACCTCCCAACCTGGCAATGCTTTACCGGCAACGTACCCGTTGGGCACGGGGATTGTTCCAGACACTTAATATCCATCGTAAGATGATTTTCAAAAAGACGTATAAACAGATGGGACTGTTAACTCTGCCTTATATGTTCGTTTTTGAGTTTCTAGCGCCGATCATCGAGCTCGTCGGTTTGATAGTATTTATCTATCTGGCCTTTACAGGAGCAGTCAACTGGAACACGGCATGGATGATTTACCTGACGATCTATACGTTCTGCCAGTTCCTTTCCATCGTTGTTATTACCTACGACTACTATGTCGGGATGCTATATAAAAGAGGATACGAATACCTGTGGATTATCATTGCGTCCATATTAGAGCCTATCTTCTATCATCCCATCATCACTTTCTGTTCATTGAGAGGATACCTCAGTTATCTGACCAATAGAGACTTCAAGTGGAAGAACATGGAACGTAAGGGATTCAAGCAGAAAGAAGAAAGTGCAGACGGTACTGATATAACGGCAATGAAGCCCGAACCTGCTACGATTTAAACAAGAAAGAAAGATTAAAGACAAGATAGAATGAACAGAGAATTTCTCCATAAGATCACCATATTAGGTTGTCTGTTTTTACTGATAACCTCTTCCTCCGGGACCGACAACGGATTCCAGACACCGGAGCAATATGCCCAGATTGTACAGGAGCATTTTGCGAACGAGGAATGGGAAGCAGGGAAAGAGCTGTTGGAGGAGGGCCTTCAGAAATACCCGAATGTTTCTGACCTTGAATGGCTCATGGGAAAATACTGGTTCCACGAAAAGAACTATGACCAGTCGCGTTATCATCTTGTCAAAGCGATAGATGACAATTACAACAACGTCAATGCCAAACATCTGCTGGTAGACGTAGAAGATATCACCGAGAATTATTCCAGTGCTATTTGTTACGTTAATGAGTTGCTGGAAGTGAATCCGTATTGGAGAGGTTTATGGCGAAGAAAGATTGAACTGTACCGCAAGCAGAACAACGATGTGGAAGCAGACCGCCTGTTGAAACGAATCAATCAGATTTACCCGAACGATACGATTCTAAGGAAGGATTATATCTACAGCATGGAGGTAGGCTACCAGCAAATGAAAAAAGGCGGTAACCGAAAAGAGGCTATCGAAAAGCTGACGGAGCTTATCAAAGTATCTCCTCAAAACGAAGAATATTATCTGGACATCATTAACCTGCATTTACAGGAAGGAAACCGGGAAGCTGCTCTAGGCTGGTCATCCAACGGTTTGGCTGCCATACCGGGAAGCGGTGCGCTTATCGTCAAAAGGGCGAGTATCCTTAGTGAATTGGCACGTTATCCGGAAGCTCTGGTGTTTATACGCGAGCAAATGCGAAGAAACAACAGCCCTGCCATACGGCGTATGTATAACGACCTGTTAATGGAGGCTGCCCGAGCAG
>ERZ857982.2071-NODE-2071-length-16687-cov-3.136364_pt1 | contig 16687 bp, 12 predicted proteins | sample MGYA00519955_ERZ857982 | MGnify/ENA primary metagenome ERZ857982 (study PRJEB31778, sample SAMEA3449416) | human gut metagenome | biome: human gut; feature: human-associated habitat; material: faeces | place: United Kingdom | collected 2010/2012 ... | reverse complement strand
ATATTTTCTTCCTTTTGCTGCAGACGGTTCTCCTGCCGCTGCAAATCTGCTCTGCGCTCCTTTACTTCCTTCTCATACTCGCTGCGGTTCTTTAAGATCTCTTCCTTTGCTTCCAACAGAGCTTCACGCTTTTTCGATTCCGCGCTCTTGATGGCTTCGTTGATGATGCGCGTTCCTTCTTCTTCCGCGCTGGAGATTTCTTTTTCGGCTACTTTCTTCCGATAGCGAATGCCGAGAGGGAAGCAAATCACAGCCGCGACCACTGCGCCCACCAGGGCGGCAATGATTGTCGGTACGTTCATGATTTGTTTTTCCTCCTCTTGGTTCCGGATACAAATGTGCCCGCATCCGCGGGCCTTTTGTCAGATATAAGCGGAGGATACCCCTATATCCCCCAACAATAATCTTTTCTAATTTTAATCGTTTCCCACACAACTGTCAAGGCATATTCACGGTTCCACGGTCACTTTTCCAAAATTTGTTTCTCCAGGTGGAGCATTTTCCCTCTGTCCACGCTCAGGTGTCAATATAGGCTGCGGCGGCGTAACCCACCAGATCTCCATAGTGGACCACATACCAGCCCTGCCACTGGCCGTAGATTCGCACCTGGGCGCCGTTGGGCATATCCGCCAGCACGGAGCTGGTGTGGCTGGGCCGGGAGCGCAGGTTCAGCGTGCCGTAGGCCACGTTCACTGTGCCGTCCATGGGGTCGATGGGCCAGATGAAGGGCAGTCCGAAGTACTCCGTCAGGGACAGCACCAGGTTCTGGGCGATCTGCTGGCGGTGGGTCTCCACCCAGGCGGCGTCGCTGTAATTGTCGTGGTAGCCGATCTCCAGCAGTACAGAGGGAAACCGGGGCTGGCGGACCTCTCCCAGTGAAGTGGTGGGGCGGGTAGTGACCTTGTTGGGCAATGGATAGATCTTCCGCAGCTCCTGGGCGATGAGCTCTGCGGCCCGCTGACCGCCCACGCTGCCGGGGTAATAGAAGGCAATAATGCCCCGTTCCTCGCCATAGCGCCCCTCTGGGGCGGCGTTGGAGTGGAGCGCCAGATACAGGTCATACTCCCCCTGATTGGCCTCCCGGATGGAGCTGCCGGCAGTCATCTCCGGCCGGTTGCGCTGGTACTGGATGCCGTTGGAGAGCAGATAGGGCACCAGGGCGTCTGCCAGCAGGTTCATGTTGTACTCCTCGGACCCGCTGCCGGTAACGTACATGTTCCAGTCCTGAGTGGACGGGCTCAGATAGATCTTGGGCATGGAATTGTCCCTCCTTTTTTCCCAGTCTATGGCGTTTCCCTCAAAAATGTGATACACTGGCCTGGAAATATCAGAGGGAAAGGAATCATGCCATGAAAGCGGAACGGAATTACCCCAGATACACCGTCACGGCCAAAGCGGAGGCCGCCATCCTCCGGGGCCATCCCTGGGTCTATGACGCAGAAATTACAGCCACAGAGGGACAGGCGGAAAACGGCGGCCTGGTGGACGTGATCAGCAAAAAGGGCCGGTATCTGGGTACGGGCTTTTTGTCGGAACAGTCCAAGATCCGGGTGCGGCTGGTGTCCCGCAACGCCAATGACCAGTTCGACGCCGCCTTCTGGCGCCGGAAGCTTCAGTGGGCCTGGGAATACCGGAAGCGCGTGATGTCTCCGGAGGACCTGGACGCCTGCCGGATCATCTTCGGGGAGGCAGATGCCTTTCCCGGACTGACGGTGGACAAGTTCCACGACCTGCTGTCCGTCCAGGTGCTGTCCGTGGGCATGGAGCGGATCCAGGACATCCTGCTGCCGGCGCTGGCGGAGCTCCTCCGGGCGGACGGGTTCCCGATCCGCGGGATCCTTCTCCGGAACGACGTGGCCCTGCGGGAGAAGGAGGGGCTGCCCCAGGGCAAGGGGTGGTATCCCCTGCCGGGGGAAGCGGCGCCGGATTCTGCAGTGACGGAGATCACGGAGAACGGCGTGAAATATTTGGTAGACGTGGAGAACGGCCAGAAGACCGGGTTCTTCCTGGACCAGAAGTACAACCGCCGGGCGGTGGGGCGCATCGCCCGGGGCAGGACGGTGCTGGACTGCTTCACCCACACCGGCTCCTTCGCTCTGAACGCCGCGATGGGCGGGGCGAAGCACGTCACCGCCGTGGATGTGTCGGAGTCCGCCGTGGAGATGGCCCGGGCCAACGCGGCGCGCAACGGCCTCACCGGCGCAGTGGACTGCGTGGCCGCCAACGTGTTCGACCTGCTGCCCGCGCTGGAGAAGGAGCCGAAGCGGTACGACTTCATCATCCTGGACCCGCCGGCCTTCACCAAGTCCCGCAGGACCGTTGCCAACGCCATCTCCGGGTATAAGGAGATCAACTACCGGGCCATGAAGCTGCTGCCCCGGGGCGGTCTTCTCGCCACCTGCTCCTGCTCCCACTTCGCCACGGAGGAGAAGTTCGCAGCCATGCTCCACAGCGCCGCCCGGGACGCCGGAGTGCAGCTGCGGCAGATCGAGGCCCGGCAGCAGGCCTGCGACCACCCCATCCTCTGGGGCGTCGAGGAGACGAATTATCTGAAGTTCTACCTGTTCCAGGTGGTATGACGCCGCCGTTTCCCAACGCGCCGCCCTGCGCAAACGGGCCGCCCCACAAGGGGCGGCCCGTTTTTTATGGGACATATACCGTTTTCAGAGGAGGATCTGTCCCGGATTTCAGCCGGTTCTCTCAGCCCACTTCCAGGAAGCGGACCACGCCCTGGTACACATACAGCGTGGCGCTGTCTGCATAGGCTCTGGCCTCGGTGAGGGTGACCCAGCTCTTGGTCTGCGTGTTGTAGCAGGGGACGCTGGCAGGGACCGTGTAGGTCCGGCCGTTCACCGTGACGGCACCCTTGCCGCTCCAAGCGGTGTTGGGCACGTTCCGCAGCTCGTCAGGATAGACCAGGCTGCCGATCCGCTGGGTGTTTCCAGAGGTGACGATGGTGATGCCCACGATGTCGCCGTTGCGCACCACATAGCCGGTCTCAAAGGTGGGCGTGCTCTTGCCCGCACCGTATTCCACAGACAGCTGGGCATTGCCCTCCCGGTTGCCCTCTTCGTCATAGTTCGCGGTATAGTTGGCGCGGCCGAAGATGTAGCCGCCGCCGATGGCGGAATTCAGCACGATGACCTTTACCCTGCCTGCCCAGTCGGTGCCGGCGTAGGTGATCTGGGAAGCGGGCACGCTGCCGTCCGCGATCTGGGACAGGCTGATGGCGGTGAGGCCGCTGCCGTCGTTCTGGAAGACAACCACATTGTCCGCCAGATTCCGGCTGCCCAGCTTGCGCTCCGCCACATTCAGCTCGCCGGAGACGCCGCCCGTCAGGCGGGTCAGGGACAGGCCGCCCTTCCGGCTGGAGGAGACCCGCACCAGCTGGCCGTTCAGCCGCTCCACATCGCTGGCGGAGAGACTGACCGAGCCCTTCACCTGGATGCCGCAGAGCAGGTCCACCGTGGCGCTTCCGCTGGAGACCTCGGCGATGCCGATGGCATTGCCGGTGGCCGTGTTGCCGCTGGCCGCCACCGCGCCGGCCACCTGATTGTCCTCGGTCAGGAGCAGAGTGATCTGGTCGCCGGGCTTGAACTGGGAGACCGTCTGCATAGCGGTGGGCAGCACGTTGAACTCATAGCCCAGGACCGTGATCTTCGTGGGCTCCTTGGGATTGGGATAACAATCCTCATAGTAGCCGGTAATCCGGGTGTCGCACACGCGGATGGAGTTGGTGGTGCTGGAATAGGTTGCCACGTCGTACTTGCGCATATCCCCGGCCGTGGCGGGCAGGCCGTTCTTGTAGATGGCGTATCCGCTGGTGCCGCCGGCCAGAGAGCTGAAGCCCGAGGTGGACCCCTTCTCATAGATGATGACCGCCTCGTTGGACGTGGTCCCGCCGCCGCCGACGAACACATAGTCCACACCGCCGCCTGCATCCAGATACAGCGTCAGGGAGGTGCCCGCGTTCAGCCAGGAGTAGACCTCGCTCCACACGGACTCCTTGCCGTTGTAGTAGACGCCGGTGTCGTTGTCCATAACGTACTTGGTACCGGTGGTATCCGTCAGCTCCGTGGCCTTGGCCGTGGAGAGGACCACGACCTTGCTGCTGCCCACGGAATCCGGCACAAAGGTCAGGGCTTCATTACCGTTCTTGCTGAGCAGCAGTGTCCCCTTGGTGCCGTTGAGCATGCCGTTGGAGACCTTGCCGTCCGCCAGGGAGTAAACTGCGCCGGAGGCCATCTGCAGCGCCGTTCCGGCGCCCCGCGGTCCGTCAGCCGTGGAGGAGACCAGCATCTGCCCCGTCCGGGTCTCGCCCAGTGTGGCGAGATAGCTGCCGCCCTCTTTCTGGTCCGCCCGAAGCAGATTCAAAAAGAGCTTGGCCGCCTGTCCGCGGGTCAGGCCTTCGTTTCCAGTTCCGCTGACGCCGTCGGTCAGGCCGATGAGCGCGGCTTCCGCCATATAGCTGTCCGGCCAGACGCCGCCGACGTCTTCGTCCTTGTAGCCCAGCATCCGCAGCAGGATGGTCACCGCCTGGCCCACGGTCACCGTGCGGTCGGGGTGGAATTTCCCGTCTGCGTAGCCGGAGATGATGTTTTTGCCCTTGGCGGCCATGTTGATATACGGCGCCGCCCAATAAGAGGGCTTCACATCTGAAAATACCGTGACGGTCCGGTAGCGTCCCAGCTCATTGCTGCCGTTCATGGCGTAGACCGCCATCTTGCAGAACTGCGCCCGGGTGAGGACAGTGCCGGGGCGGAAGGTCCCATCCCCATAGCCGTCCAGCACACCGAGCAGACGCAGGGATTCCACCGCCACTGCCGTGCTCTTGTCCCCGACATCGGAAAATGTGACTGCTGCGGTATTGGCCGCCCCCGCCGGCACCGCCAGCAGGGAAACCGCCATGCACACGGCCAGCAGAAATGTCATGATTCGTCTCTTCATCAGTCTCTCCCTCTCATTCTGCCCGCAGTGCTTCCACGGGCTGGAGCCTGGCGGCCTTTGCCGCCGGATAAATGCCGAACAAAATTCCCAGCGCCACCGACAGCGTGAAGGCGCACAGGGTAATCCACGCCGCCGGGTAGATGGTCATCTGGAACATCAGCCGTCCCACCAGCAGGCTGCCGCCGGTGCCGATGAGGATGCCGATGATGCCGCCGATGCCGCAGAGCATGGCCGCCTCGATGAGGAACTGGATGACGATGCTGCTCCGCTCGGCACCAATGGCCCGGCGGATGCCGATCTCCCGGGTCCGTTCGGTGACGGTCACCAGCATGATGTTCATGATGCCGATGCCGCCCACCAGCAGGCTGATGGCGGCGATACCGCCCAGAATCAGGGAGATCATGCCCATCTGCTTGTTCTGCTCCTGTTGCCAGGAGTTCTCCTGGTCCACCTGGAAGCCGCCTGCGTTGGGATTAACCACTCCCTTCAAAAAGCCGCCGATGCGGGAGCTGGCCTCGATCATGTCCTCGCTGCTGCGGGTCTTCACGATGAACTGCTCCGGTGCGTCGCCGCCCAGCACCCGGCGGGCGGTGTAGGGCAGAATGATGACATTGTCGATCTGGCTGGCGGATGCGCTTTCACCGGTAAGGCGGGGGGCATAGACCCCCACCACCTCAAAGCTCTGCCCGTTGAGCTGGAGCACCTTGCCCACGGGGTCCGCGGCGTCGAAGAAGATCTTTGCCGCCCGGTCCCCCAGCACACATACCTGCTTGTAGCCCCGGATGTCCAACACGGACAGGTCCCGGCCGGAGGCCAGCGTCAGGTTGTTGCAGATGCTGTACTGGTCGCTGCCGTAGTAAATGCTGGGCGGCACGTCGCCGGTGAGATTGCCGTTTTCATCGTAATTATAGCTCATATTGGCGGTGCTCTTGGTCCCGTATACCACCGTGGCGTTGCAGTACGCCTGGGGCGTCACGCCCAGCACATACTCCTTGATGCTGTTGCAGTAGTCGTACAGCGCCGGAAAGTAATCCTGACCCAGGCTGTTGCCATCTTCGTCATACAGGTAGTTCCAGATGTTGACGGTGAGCTTGTTGCTGCCCATGGCCTCGTACTGCTCCATGGTCTTTTCCGTATAGCCGTTGATGGCAGACACGATGGTCATCACCGCCGCGATGCCGATGATGATGCCCAGCATGGTCAGGGCGGACCGGCCCTTTTTGCCCCAGATGGACTTCCACGCCATCTTCACGGCCTGTTGGATATTCAAAGCCAATCCACCTCCTGTGGGTGATCCTCAATGATCTTTCCGTCCGCGATTCGCACCACCCGCCGGGCCGTGGCGGCGATGCCGTTATCATGGGTGATGAGAATGACGGTGCTGCCCTCCTTGTTCAGCTCCTGGAGGAATTTCAGCACCTCCTGCCCAGTGTGGGAGTCCAGTGCGCCGGTGGGCTCGTCGGCCATGATGATGGGAGGCTTGGTGGCGATGGCCCGCGCAATGGCCACCCGCTGCTGCTGGCCGCCGGACAGAGCGGAGACCGGGCGCTTTTCGAAACCGGAGAGGTTGACGATCTCCAGCATTTCCATGACCCGGCTGTGAATCTCCTGCTTGGAGAGCTTGACCTTGGTGGTCCGCTTTTTCCCGTCTGTTTCCGTCTCTTGGGTCTTGGGAATGCGCAGGCCGAAGGCCACATTCTCAAATACGTTCAGATGAGGGAACAGCGCATACTTCTGGAACACCGTGTTGATCTGCCGCTTATGCGGCGGGACATCATTAATCCTCACACCGTCAAAGGTGACGTCTCCCGACGTGGGCGTCGTGAAACCGCCGATAATCCTCAGCGTTGTGGTCTTTCCACAGCCGCTGGGGCCCAGAAGTGTGAGGAATTCAGAATCGTTGATATACAGATTGATGTGATCGAGAACCAGCTCGTCGTCAAACGCCATGCAGAGATCCCGCAGGCGAATCAACTCTTTGGACATTTATCCTCCCCCGTTCGTAAAATATTTTTGACTTACCTCTTTTCTCTGTTCAAAGGGAGGCCTTGCGGATAGGCCTGATATCTCTCGTTGAAATTTGGCAGATACAATATATAAAAATTAAAGACAAATGTCAATCATTATTTTTTCGAATATCCCCGCTTTCTGGTCTTATCCGGAAAGAACCGCAAAAGGTCCCGGCTTTGGCCGGGACCTTTTGCGGTTAATCCTTCCAGAAGGTCAGGTTTTTGGAGGCGTCCTGCACCTCCTGCGGCACGGTGATCTCCTGAATATCGTTATAGCCAACGATCTCCAGTCCGATGGCATAGCGGCTGATGGTGCCGTCCCCCTGATTTTTCTGCACGATCTGCTGCATGAGCTGCGTCGCGTCTATCTCATACTTTACCGGTAGGCGGGAGAAAAGCCCTATCCAGACCCGGACAGGGACCTCCGCCGCTGTTTCCTCCGGGGTATCCGAGGTCCCAAACAGAGACTTCAGGCGATCCCAAAGGCCGGTGGTGCTGTTTTTCAGTATTCCCTGCGCAATATGCGGCGGCAGCGTTCCCTCAACGCACAGAGCCAACTGACCCTGGACCCAATTCATCCCCACGACCCGGAAGTCGGTATCGCTCTGTGTGCTGAGCTGCGTGATCTCCCGGATGTCCAGAGACTGGACATTTGCGCGGAAAAGCTCAGCGGACAGGGTGGCCCGGTACCACTTCATGTCCTCTTTATCCGCCATGCCCACATACACCTTTTCCGAATCGCCCTCGGGGACCGCATAGATATGATACAGGTTCGCTTCCTCCGGTCCGGATCCGCTCATAGTCAGGTCCATTTCCATAGCCACCGGGTCGCTCATGACCATGGAGATATCACCGCTTATCCTGGCGGATGAGGTGGTGGCCAGGGAACTGGCGTCAATATCCATGTAATACATGTAGTGGATGCTGGTGGCCTGCTCCAGCCGTTCCTGCATCCGGGGGACCATATCCGCCGCCGATTTCACCAGCACAAGGCCCGCCGCGCCGGCGATCACCACCAGCACCAGCAGAACCACCAATATCCGTTTCCAAACACGCTTTTTCATCGTACCCCCTCTTTCCTCACGGCTGGTCCTTCTGATCTCGCCAAAAAATGACAATTACACTATACGGACAGCGGGAGCAAATGTCAATCCCTCTTTTACGCAGCAGCTTTGTTCCCGTGGCGATTCCCGAAAACGCGTGACCTGGCGGGGGCCGCTCACACAAAGACGTATTTTTCCAGCCGGTCCATGGCCTCCCGCACCAGGGCATGGGGCAGGGCAGCGTTGATGCGGATGCAGTCGCCGTCGCCGAAGGCTTCGCCGCTCTGCCAGATCACGCCGTGCTCCACACCCCGGCGGCGCAGCTGGTCCGGGGTGATGCCGTGGTCCCGGCACCAGGCCCCGCAGTTGACGAACAGCATATATGTCCCCTGAGGCAGCATCATGGAAACGCCGGGGAACCGGCTTTCCATAAAGTCCCGGATGTACCGCAGGTTCTTGTCCAGCACGGCGCACAGCTGGTCCACCCATTCCATGCCCGCGTGGCTGTAGGCCCCCGTCAGGGCATGCATGGACAGCACGTTGCAGCTGTTATACCCGGACAGGTCCCCCTGCCGCCGGACCCGGCTGCGCAGCCGGTCGTCGTAGATAATGTGGTACGACCCGATGAGCCCCGCCAGGCTGAAGGTCTTGGTGGGGGCATAAAAGGCCGCGGTGCGGCTGCGGGCATCGGCGGACACGGACTGGGTGGGAATGTGGGTGTGTCCCGGCATGATCAGGTCCGACCAGATCTCGTCGGAGATGACGGTGCAGTCGTTGGCGGCGTATACCTCCATGGCCTGCTCCAGCTCCCATCGCTCCCACACCCGGCCACAGGGATTGTGGGGGGAGCACAGGATGGCCAGGTGGATGTCGTGCTCCTTCAGCTGCCGGTCCATGTCCGCATAGTCCATGCGCCACACGCCCGCCTCATCCCGCTTCAGCGGCGTGTGGACAATGGGCCGCCCCAGCCGCTCCAGGGTGTGGGTAAAGCCCACATAGGTGGGGCTGTGGACCAGGATAGGCTCCCCGGGGCAGGTCAACGCCTGCACCACGGAGCTGACGCCGCCCAGCACCCCGTTTTCATACCCGATGTGCCGCCGCTCCAGGCCGGATACCCCGTGCCGCGCCTGCTGCCAGCGGATGATGCTGTCATAGTAGGCGTCCGTCAGCCGGTAGTAGCCGAAATTGGGGTGGCTGAGCCGGGCCTGGATGGCCTCCAGCACCGGCGGCGCGGTGGGGAAGCTCATATCCGCCACCCACATAGGGATCCGGGAAAAGCCCGCCTTGGGCTCCACTCCGGCATAGGGGATCACGTCCAGGGCCAGGGCATCCCGTCCCCGCCGGTCCAGAATGGTTTCAAAATCATACTGCATGGTCATCCTCCGTTCTTTATGTCCGGCAGGCGGAACACCCGCCGGGTATTTTCCAGCACAGCCGCCTCCACCGTCTCCGGCGGCAGCCGCTTAAGCCGTGCGATCTCCTCAATGATCCGGGGCAGCAGCAGGGAGGAGTTGCGCACCCTGCCCAGAGATTTTCTGCTGCCCTCCCAGGGAATGTCCGGCAGCACATAGGGGCTGTCGGTCTCCACCAGCAGCCGCTCCAGCGGCGCCCGGGCCACTGTCTCCCGCAGGAGGGCCGACTCCCGCCGCAGCAGCGCGCCGCCGATGCCCAGACACAGGCCCAGGTCCAGGTACTGCCGGGCCGTTTCCCAGCCGCCCTGGAAGCAGTGCACCACCCCGCCGGGGAGCCACCGCCGCCTGCGGCGCAGCATGGGCAGGGCGTCCCGGTCCGCCATGCGGATGTGCAGCACCAGCGGCAGCCCTGTCCGCCGGGCCAGGTCCAGCTGATACCGGAACCACAGCAGCTGGACCAGCCGGTGGTGCCGGGGCCGGTGATAGTCCAGTCCCGTCTCTCCGATGGCTGCCACACCGGGGCCCCGGGCCCAGGTGGCCAGCTGTTTTCGCTGCCGCCAGGGAACCTGGGCCGTCCGGGTGGGATGAACGCCCACCGCCAGGCGGAAAAAATCCGGATGCTGCCGGTACAGGGCAGCGGTCAGCCGGTTGGAGTCAAAGTCGATGGCGGGCTCGATGCACAGGGCGACACCGCTCTCCCGCAGCCGCTTCAGCAATCCGTCCCGGTTCCCCTCCTCTGCGGTCAACTGGCCGGTCAGGTACCGGAAGGTGCCGTCGTAGCGCTTATGACTGTAGTGGGCATGGCTTTCGATGATCATCTGAGCCCCTCCTTTGCCTGCCGCAGCACCGTTTCCGCCAGCTGCACCCCGCCTACCCGGTAGCCTGCGGCGGCGTATACGGCATGGAGGGGACCGTCCGTCACCAGCACCAGGGGCAGGCACCCCGGCTCCAGGAAAACGCTGCGGGCCAGGGCGTTGGGCCTGCCGCCCAGCAGCACCCGGCACCGGGGCAGGACCCGGCAGACCTCCGCCAGAAGCGGGTCCGCCCGGTCCCGGAGGTCCGGCACCAGAAGGACAATATCCATTCCGGCAAGAGCCGCTGCCCGATCCCGCAGCTCTCCCAGCAGATGCTCCGTGGGCTCCCGGCCCACCTCCAGCCAGGCCAGCAGCGCCGGGGTCCGGGTCAGCTCCCGGCCGGCCAGCTCCCGGCCATCCGGGGAGCGGACGGTAAAGTCCGGCAGGGGACAGGAGACGGTCATCTCCTCCGGGAAAACCGGCACTTTTTCCAGGGGAATCCGCCGTTTTTCTCCATTATCCAGGGAAAAACGGACGGTGTGGGCGTGTATATCCCCACAGGGCAGGCGGCTATCGGTGATAACGGTATAACGTCCGGGCAGCAGGTCCACGGTCATCTGCCCGTTTTTCCAGGAATAGGACGACAGGTCCAGGGCCTGTTCATCCTCCTGCTTTGTCAGGCCAAAATCCGTGCCGAATGCCATGGGATTTTCCAGAATCAGGAAGCTGCCCCGGGCCAGACCCGTTGCGGCGGAACGGAATTGACCGTTCTGCCAGAACTGAGGCTCCCGGTCCGCCGGGTGCAGCCGGGCGGGGACGCCCAGGGCCCGGCACAGGGCCGCGAACAGCGCATCCCGGGATAGGGGGGACCCGGCCCTTGACGCCAGCGCTGCCGCCGGAAGGGTGGTCAGCTGAGGGGATTCCTCCTGGGGGAAAAAGTGAATATTTTCCGTAAGCCAGGCGTATAAAGCCTGGGGATCACGGCGGAAATGTTCCTTTTGTGAGTCCGTCAGAGCATGCAGCAGCTGCCGCCGCTGGGGCCGCAGGGGCTCGTTATCTATCCGGGGACAGGCCACATACCGGAAATACACGTCCTCCGGCAGCTCCGGGCAGGGGCCGGGCACGGACAATGACTCTGCCAGCACCTCCGGGGTCACATCCTGAACATCCTTGGGGGAGAGAGCTGCCAAAAGGGCCTGCTTATGGGGCAGGGAAAAGGAAGAATTTTCCAGAAACTCTGCCAGGTTTTCCCGGTTGGCGGGAGCCTGAAGCAGGAGTTCTCCTCCGGGAAGGCCCGCTGCCATAGCTTCCGCGTCCTGCTCCATATGAGCGATACGGCGTTTGCGGGCGTCAATTGCGGCGGCAAGCCGCTTTTTTCCTTGGGACAACACCGGGACAGGGGGTGTTTTGTCCCGGGACAACATAGGGACAGGGCCAGGACAGACCGAGATGTCCCGGCTGATTTCCGACTTCTCCGACTCCGGCAGAGTCAGGGTGACGGTTTCTGCGTCACCGGAAATAATTTCCTGCGCAGACCATTTACCGCAAACTGCCCGGACCCGGAGACTGCCCCGCCCGCAGGTGAGCCGGGCGAGTCCCTGCCGGTCCGCCGGGACCCGGGCAGCGGGGAACCATTGGCAGGCGTTGAGAATTTCAAAGAAAACCGCCGCCCCCGGCAGAGGGGCTCCGGCCCGGTCCGTTACCCGGACGGTGAGGGTCCGCACCGGGGCATAGCGGCGGGTCTGATTCAGCAGAGTCACCATGCCGCTTCTGGAAATAATTTCCTCCCCCGCGGGGTCTCCGAAGCACCGGGTATGCAGCAGCAGGGCCCGGGCTGCCGCCGCTGTGAACCAGCCCCGGTCCAGAGTCTCCTCCGGCTCGCAGGCTCCCAGAAAATGCCAGCTGCCATCCACCCAGACCTCCACCCAGGCGTGGTTGTCGTCGCAGTGGGCCCAGCGGGGGGTGTAGATCTGCCGGGCGGGGATGCCCACGGCCCGGTAGGCGTTGACGGCAAAGGTGGACTCCTCGCCGCAGCGGCCAAAGCCGCAGCGCCAGGCGGCGGCTGCGGAAATCGTGCGGTCATCCGTCAGCCGGTATGTTACCTGGCTGGCGTTCCAATAATTCACCCGGACGGCGGCCTGATATTCCGGCAAACCGGCCAGGAGGGGGGACAGCTCATCATACATAGCCCGGCGGCAGTCGGACAGCTCCTCCTCGTTGACCCGGGGATGGAGCACATAGTTCAGGAAAATGTCCTCCGGCAGGTGGGCGGCATAGGGGGAGGTCCGGCGCAGCATGACCCCGTGCCGTGCCAGACTGCGGAACAGGGCCGGGGGAGTATTCAGCCAGTCGCTGAGGGGGCTGGCGGCATAGCACCAGACCAGGGCCTGGGCATCGTCGGGGTCCAGGCCCTCCAGCGCCGTCCGGATGGCTTGGGCCGCGCAGGCGGCAGGGCCGGTCAGCAGCGAATCAAAGCGCCGCCGGGCGGCGGCATACGTTTCGGGGGACAGCAGCATAGGGGCCTCCTTTTTTACTCGATCCACTCCACGCGGCAGGCCTCGGCCAGCATTTCACGGGAAGCCTCCCGGTTTTCCACATAGGTGCCGGGGCTTGCCTCGTAGTCGGCGGTAATGCTCTCCAGGTCCTCCTCGATCAGGCGGGCATACGCGTCAGAAACCGTCAGCTTTTTGCCCCGGACCCGGGTGATCTTGTCCCGGGCGTCGGGCCACTCGGTGGTATCCGGGCCGCTCTCCAGAATCGTCTGGTTCCGGCTCAGAGAGACGATGAGCCAGGCGGAATAGCGGGACGGCGCGGGACCCGGCTCCAGGGGAGCGGAGCGCTCCAGCCGCACCGCATATCCCACGGAGGGATGCTTTTCCCGGAAGGCCCGCACCAGCTGGCACACCTCCTGGAAGATGCGGTTTTCGTTCTGCTTGACCTCCGCCGAATCCACGGCGCTTTCGTGAGATCTTCTGAACAGGCCGAAGCCTTTGAGCTGCTTTTCCATGAGCGATTTTCCTTTCTGCTTATTATTATATAGATGTTTCGTGCAGACCGTGGACAATGGCGGCGCACCGGGCAAATTCCTCCGGATCGGTCTGCCAGACCTCGTACTCGGACAGGGTGGGCAGGCCCATGGACACGGTGGACTTGCGGTAGGTCATGCCGCTGTCCAGCGGGGCGCGACGGCCGGTGGTGTGGAAGGTGCGGATGCCGGTCTCGTGGTGAATCTGTTGGATGTTCCACCATTTCACGCCGCAGCCGGCCATGATGTGAATGCGTCCGGCGGCCTGACGGCGGAGCCGGGCCAGCAGGGGGATGCCTGCGGCGGCGTCCGGGGCCTGGCCGGAGGTCAGCACCGTCCGGCAGCCCAGGGAAACGGCGTCCTCCAGGGTCCGGAAGGGGTCCCGGGACATGTCGAAGGCCCGGTGAAGGGTCACCTCCATGTCCCCGGCGCAGTCCATCATCCGGCGCATTTTCTCCATATCCAGGGCGCCGTCCGGGGTCAGGGCTCCGATGACCACGCCGTTGACGCCCAGGCGGCGGAACAGGTCGATCTCCCGGCACATCTGGTCCATCTCGGCATCGGTATACAGAAAGTCGCCGAAGCGGGGGCGGATGAGAACGTTCACCGGGACGGGGCAGTCCCGCAGGACCTGCTCAAGCATGGCCGGAGAGGGGGTGACGCCGCCGATGACCAGCTGGCCGCAGAGCTCCAGACGGTCTGCGCCGCCCCGGCAGGCGGCCAGAGCGGAGGCATAGGAATCCACGCAGCCCTCAATCAAGGGGGCGCAGGGAGTGGGGATTGTCATGTGGGTTGTCCTCCTTTGGGGGGAGATTGGGGGGCGGGGATCAGGCATTTTCCAGCTCCCGGGCCAGATAATAGAGGGTGGACACGGCGGCCCCGGTGGCGCCGGGGGTCTGGTGCTGCCAGGTGATGCCGGTGTTGTTGTCCGCCGTGCCGGCGATATCCAGGTGGAGCCAGGGAAGCCCCTGGGTGAAGTGCTTCAGGAAAAGCCCGGCGGTGATGGCGCCGCAGCCGTCCTTGCTGGTGTTGCGGACGTCGGCATAGTCGCTGCGGATCAGGTCCTCGTACTCCGGGAAGTCCGGCATGCGCCAGAACCGCTCGCCGGAGTGCCCGGCGGCCCGGGTCAGGCAGCCGTACCATTCGTCGTCGGAGGCCATGACACCGGTGGTCACATAGCCCAGCATGGCGTACACGGCTCCCGTGAGGGTGGCGATATCCACCAGGTGGGTGCAGCCCTCCCGGCGGATGGCCCAGGTGAGGCCGTCAGCCAGGATCAGGCGTCCCTCGGCATCGGCGTTGAGGATCTCCACGGTCTGGCCGGAAAAGAGAGTGATCCGGTCCCCGGGGAGCATGCTGGTGGGGGAGATGCGGTTTTCACAGGTGGGGATCACCGCCGTGACGTTGACCCGGACTCCGTGCCGGGCCAGAGCGTGCAGGGCGGCGGCAGCCGCCGCGCCCCCGGCCATGTCGCCCTTGATGCCCGCCATAGAGGAGGCGGATTTCAGACAATAGCCGCCGCTGTCCACGGTGACGCCCTTGCCCACGAAGCCTACCCGCCGGGAGTCCTCCGGCGCACCGGTGTACCGCAGCACCACCAGGGCCGGGGGGTGGCCGCTGCTGCCGCCTACGGTCAGCAGGCCCCGGAGGCCCAGGTCCTCCAGCTGCTGCCGGTCGTAGACAGCGGTTTCGATGGGCAGACCCTGGGCCAGAGCCGTCAGCCGGGCGGCAAAATCCATCGGCGTCAGCAGGTTGGCGGGGAGGTTTACATAATTGCGGACGGCCATAATGTCCTCCGCCAGCTGCCAGGCGGCGGTGAGCTGGGGCAGGGTGAAGCCGCTGCCGGAGGCATAGCAGGCCAGGGCGGGGCAGCGGATGTCCGTCAGGCAGTCGGCCTTGCGGTGGGAGCCGCCCAGGATGCCCTCCAGGGCGGCGTTGAGGCCCGGCTGGCCCAGCCGGGCGGCAGGGGACAGGTCAAAGACGCAGCTGTCCGGCTCCAGGTCCAGGACGGTCTTGACGGCTTTGCCGTAGCACTCCTTGCAGGCCAGCACCGTCCAGTCCGGGCCGCGGCCCACGGTAATGTCCGCCGTGCCGTCGGGGTGCAGGTAATAGCGGGTCCGGAGATAGTCGTCGTCCGTCAGCCGGACCCGGGCGGAGACGGGCTGGTTTTCGTACAGGGCGATCATACTTCTTCCTCCTCCGCCTCCGCAGGCGCTTCCCAGGGAACCATGGTGGCCACGCACCGGTTGATGGTGACGCCTTGCTGGTAGAATTTGGCCTCGTAGTCCGTCATGACCCCCACGGGGCCGCCGGCGTGAAGGTCCCGGGTGACCTGGGACAGCCGGAAGCCGAACCGGGGGATCTCCTCCAGGGACCACTCGAACAGCTTGTCGTTGTCGCTTTTGAAGTGGATCTCGCCGCCCAGGGGCAGCACCCGGCGGTATAATTGCAGGAAATTGCCGTGGGTCAGGCGGCGCTTTTTCTGGTTGCTTCTGGGCCAGGGGTCGCAGAAATTGATGTAGATGCGGTCCACCTCGCCGGGGGCGAAAAACTCCGGCAGGCAGGCGGCATCGCCGTCCACGAAAAATACATTGTGCAGACCTGCCGCCTGGGCCCGCTCCATGGCCACCACCATGGCGTCGGGGACCTTTTCCACGGCGATCAGCAGCACGTCCGGCTCGGCGGCGGCGGTCTCCGCCGTGAAGCGGCCCTTGCCGCAGCCCAGCTCCACCCGCAGCTCCCGGGCACCGGGCAGCAGCTCCCGCCAGCGGCCCCGCAGAGCACGGGGGTCCGCCACCAGCAGGGACGAGCAGGCCTCCATCCGGGGCAGCAGGTTTTTTTTCTTTCTCATGCGCATAGCGTTCTTCCTCCCACGCGGCCCGGGGCCGCAAATAAAAATCCATTCTTATATATACCACAAGATAGCCGGTTCTGTAAACGAAAAAAATGCTCTATTTGGTGCCGGGGACGGTTTTGTGACCGGATTATGAACATGTCATATTGAAAAATGCGCAAAGAATTTTCATTTCTTTTGTGGAATATCCTGAAAAAGAGAAAGGCAGTCAACAAGGGCTTGATAATTTTTAGACGAGGGACTATAATACAGACTGTATGAAGATCATACACAAGATGGGACCGCTGTGGGCGGCATCTCACCGTGGGCCCGCCGGTCCGGTGGACAGGGCGGGTGATCGAAGCAAGGAGGAACTATCATGACGAACGTTCTGTTGGAAAAGAAGGGCCACATCGCCGTTGCCACCATCAACCGGCCCAAGGCCCTCAATGCCCTGAATTCCCAGGTGCTGGAGGATATCGACCAGATGGTGGAGCAGGTGAAGGCGGACGACGAGATCCGCGCCCTGGTCATCACCGGCAGCGGCGAGAAGGCCTTTGTGGCCGGCGCCGACATCGGCGAGATGAGCACCCTGACCAAGGCGGAGGGCGAGGCCTTCGGCAA
>ERZ857982.2044-NODE-2044-length-16833-cov-13.787698_pt1 | contig 16833 bp, 10 predicted proteins | sample MGYA00519955_ERZ857982 | MGnify/ENA primary metagenome ERZ857982 (study PRJEB31778, sample SAMEA3449416) | human gut metagenome | biome: human gut; feature: human-associated habitat; material: faeces | place: United Kingdom | collected 2010/2012 ... | reverse complement strand
CTGAGTAGTTTAAAAGGAATAGAATTTGATAAGATTATCCTCTCAATGAACAGTAAAAAACAGTATTTTCATAAATAAATAACAGTCTGTTCTTGCATATTGTTGGCACAAAGGTAAGGAAAATAGATTAAATATGCAAATTTCATTCAGGTACGGAGTAATTCCAAAGATGCTTTTTCAAGTCTACGCATCCATTTTGTTTGAAAGAGATCCCTTCTTCCAACAAGAGTTGTTTCTGCTCTGTCCAACCCGGAACAAGGCGTCCCGATGCATTGACAACCCGATGACAAGGCGCAGATAAATCATCCGGAATCTGTTTCAAAGCACGCCCCACCATACGGGAACATTGAGGCATTCCCAATAATGCGGCAATTCCCCCATAGGTAGAAACTTTACCTACCGGAATTTCCCGAACAACCTGATACACCTCTTGACAAAAGGATGCGGAGAGACTCGCTTTGTCTACTTTATAATCTTTCATCACTCAAACATTACTTTATTTCAGTTCCAAAACTAGATAAAAAGGAAAGAATTTGCAAATAATAAAAGTATTTCAAATAAAATATGCAACTTTATTTGCTTTATTTACAAATAATCCCGACCTTTGTACCCATTAAAAGCAACCCTATTATTAACAAAACAAGCACTGCTGTTATGAAAAAGAAGACAATTCTATTCGCTTCTTGTTTATTTGGAGTATTCGCTTTCAGCTCCTGTGAGAAGAACCTTTATGATGAAAGCAAGCAACCTGAAAAAGAAATTCAAGTAAAAGACCTGGATATACCCGCAGGCTTTCAATGGAAATTAACTCAAGTAGCCGCAGGAACAGTAGCTGCTACTACCCCCACTATGGTTTCCTTCTTTTTGGATGAAGCATGTAGTAAAGAAGAGAAAATAGCCGACATTCCTGTAGATACAGAAATTTCAAGTCTCCCTTTGAGCATCCCAACCTACGTAAATACATTGTATGCCCAGTACAAAACCAGCACCAATGAAACCAAAAAAGTAGCCATACCTGTAAATGCAGATAGAAGTTTCTCACTGAACATTGCTAATGATGCCAAATCCAAATCTAACACCACCCGGTCAATCACTCGTGGGCATGATATAGAAGATGACATCCAATTGTCAAAAGGAGTCATTTTTCATCCCAAAGATGGTTGGGGAACAATCATGTTTGAAGACCAATTTCCATCATTAGGAGATTATGACTTTAATGATTTTGTAGTCAATTATAAGGTGCAGTTCCAAGGTATTAGAAAGGTTGACAAAAAATACACTGCGCAGTATATACAAATAGGGTTACGTCTAAAAGCTATCGGAGGAATATTCCCTTATTCCCCTTATTTAAGACTGAAAGAAATAGATTCTGACGAAGTGGAAAGTATAGAAGTTTATGAAACTAAAAACGTGATTCCTGCGATCGACGGAGTAGAACTTGTCCCCAATAAACATCTTATCATTGATTACAGCCCTTTAATTAAGAATCTGGCTAAACCTGCAGGCAGCCAATATTATAATACAGAAAAGAATGCTTTGGTAGCAACAAGTGATTTACCGGAGATCAATATTCTGATCACCCTAAAAAAGAGAAAAGAAGTAAAGGAAATATTAGAAGGCGATGAATTCGACTTGTATTTAAAACGTAATGATAGCGGAACAGAAATCCATATGAATGGTATTGAACCGATCACTTACCAATATCCATTCAATGATAAAAATCTGCTACCGGTATATACAAACGGGGACGAAGAAGATGATAATTATTATTTTAGTGCAGGACGCCTGATTTGGGGATTAAGAGTACCAGGCAACGCAGCACATGCTATTGAAAAAGCTAATTTCTTGGAAGCCTATAAAGGATTCGCAAAATGGGCGCAAAGTAGTGGCAAAAACGAACAAAACTGGTATAATCAAGGAAACGCAGATAAAAGTTTATTGATTCATAACTAACACATATCAATAAATCCCGGTAAACATTGAAAATTCAAGTTACCGGGATTTATTGTATTCTGACGTGAATAGTTTTGATTCTATCCTTTCCTTTTCAGCAAATCTGTCGGACTTTCGCCAAACTGCTCTTTATAGCATTTGGTAAAATAAGAAGGAGAACTAAAACCGACTTCATAACCAATCTCCGCCACTGTCATATCCGACGAAGCAAGCAAGGAAGCAGCTTTCTTTAAACGAGCGATACGAAGCAATTCATTCGGAGAATAATTAGTCAAAGATTTTATTTTGCGATAGAGCTGCACACGACTTAATCCCATATCCTTACCCAAATCTTCTACATTCAAATTTGAGTCTCCCATCTTTGCTTCAATCAAAGTCTTGAATTTTTCCACAAAGTCTTTATCCATATCGCAAACATCCTCTTTCGCCAACGTTTGTCCGTCACCAAAGAACTGTTTCAGGCGGCGATGTGAATCTATCAGATTACGAACGCGTGCCAACAGCAATTGCGAACTGAAGGGCTTGGAGATATAAGAATCCGCACCTCCGTCATATCCCTGAATCCGTTGTTCATCCAAAGAACAGGCTGTCAATAAGATGACAGGGATATGGCAGGTTTGCAGTTCGCTTTTCAGACGACGGCAACACTCTATTCCATCAATACCGGGCATCATCACATCAGAGATTATCAAGTCCGGGACATATTTCATTGCTTTGCGGATGCCCTCCGAACCGTCTGCTGCTTCAATTACAGTATAATCGGTATGGAGTAATCCGCGTACATACGAACGGATATCTGCATTATCATCAATTACCAAAACGGAAGGCTTGGAAGAATCATAGCCTTTTTCCAGTTCCTCTTCTTCGGCAGCTAAAGTTTCATTCAGGTCGGAAGAGGCGGGAGATCCGGGAGAAGCAGGATTTAAAGGAACTGCAGAGATTGATGACTTTAGAGAATCTTCGGCCAGAATAGTTTCACAAGTCTGTACCGGTAAATCAACGGTAAAGACAGTGCCCTGCTTTTCATCACTTTCCACAGAAATTGTACCTTTATGCAATTCAACGAAAGCTTTGACCAATGCAAGTCCGATTCCCGAACCGGCATGGTGCATGTCTATTTTATAAAAACGATCGAAAATGCTCCGAATATGTTCGGCGGAAATCATTGAACCGGTATTGGCAACAGTAAAACGAATCCAGCGAGTATCCTCTTTCATCAAGGAAGATAAACGAACCGTTATCTTTCCATTTTCCGGTGTGAACTTGAACGCGTTGGAAAGCAGATTAAAATAAATACGTTCCAACTTTTCCATATCCGCCAATGTATGGTAATCCGTATCCGGCATATTATCAAAAGAGAAATGAATGTGTTTCTTCCGGGCCGCTGCAAGGAATGATTCGTTCCAGCCCTCAAAAGAGGAAAGAACATCTACCTGAACAGGTGTATATTCCATCTTACCGTTCTCGTATTTACGGAAATCCAGAATCTGATTGACAAGACGCAAGAGGATATTCACGTTTCGTTGAATCAGCATCAACATTCGATGCTGATCTCCACTTAGTGTATGATCGGCCAATAAATGTTCTACCGGATCGGCAACCAATGTAAGCGGAGTACGGAAATCGTGAGATATATTTGTGAAGAACACCAGTTTGGCATGCGTTGCCTCTTCCAGTTGATGAGAAAGCTGGATGAGCTGATCCCGTTGCTCTTCCAGTTTGTCCCGCTGTTCTTCTAATTGGTCGCGTTGTTCCTCTAACTTGTCTCGCTGCTCTTCCAGCTGTTTCTTCTGCTCGGAAAGTTCCTTGTTCAGACGATTTTTAGCACGGAGAGATTTATAGACTACCAATAATAAGCCTGCCACCAATAGAAGAATGACCAAACCGCCATACATCACCACCTGCTGTGTAGCAACCCGAGACAGATATCCGCCGATACGTCCGTTCAATGTTTCAATCTTCTGATCCAGTTCCGAGATATGAGTCGTCTGAAGTTGCATGACATGCGCATTTGTACGGTCGACCACCGCAGTGTTCATGACCGTTTCCCGGGGATAAGGCTTTTTCTCAAGGATATTCATTGCCAGTTGCATCACTTTGTCGCCATTGGTCGGATAAATAAAAGTAGCATTCAACACACTGTCGAGCACCATTTCCAATCCGTTACCTTTGCCGGGGAGAGCGTCGATACCGACAAAAATCATTTCCTTCTCCCGTCCCACTTTCTTTGCAGCCTGATAAGCTCCCGGAGCGATACGGTCATTATGCGCATACACGGCGTCTATCTTCGGATGCCGACGGAGCATACTATCCATTTCCACTTCCGCCGGTTCACGCTCCCACGCAGCATCCGCTTTATCAATCAGTTTGATATCCGGAAAGTTACTGATAGCAGCCATAAATCCTTGATGGCGTTCCATGGCAGGAGTTGAGCCACCCAGTCCGGTAAGTTCCACCACATTCCCTTTTCCTTTCAGGCTCGACGCAATATAATTGCCTACCGCACGTCCTATTTCATAATTGTCGGCACCGATATAGGCAGTATATTTATCAGAAAGAATCTTCCGGTCTACCAAGATGACAGGTATTCCCTTTTGATAGGCTTCCTCTACAATCGGAGTCATGGGGGCCGCTTCGTTGGCAGAGATAATCAATAAGTCAACCCCTTCATCTATAAAATAATGAACGTCTTCCGCCTGTTTACGATTATCATCCGCAGCCGACCGGATTTCAACCGATACTCCATCATAAAACATTGCTTCGCGGAGAATTTCATCATTCATCTTATGCCGCCAGGAGTCATCACTACATTGCGCCACCCCGATACGGAAACGCGGTGCATCCTGCCGACAAGCCGTCATGCCAAGAAGACAGAGCAAGACTGCTATCCACTTTGTATATCCCATCATTCTAATCATTCTCATTTTTTTCGTATTTCTTTCTATGACCCAAATGGACGATTGAGAACAAAAATAAGAAATAAAACTGTGAGTATGCTATCTATCACCCAATTATTCTCATCATTACCCTCCAAAGAAATGCAAAACAGTTCCCAATATTCAACCGGAAACTATTAACAAAAGTATAAAGCGTAAGACAAACACTCAATAAATGTTATAAAACATCTCTTTTTATTTGGATTATTTGCAGATTTAGCAGAAGTCCGTATCTTTGCAATGTGTTTTTCATAGTATTAGATTTAAGGTTAACAAAGGTTGGAGCAAGGCGTTGCTCCTTTTTTTATATCCCTACCTCTCATATCATACGAATCATGCAAAAAGAAAAAGAGGTATATTCCCACGGAATGAGATATACCTCTATACTTACTTTCCATCAAACAATTACATTAGTCTGTCTTTCAAAACCTGCGGAAGTTCGGGCATTGCACCGCTTTGCGTGCAGACATAAGCAGAAACTTCAACAGCAAGTTTGTGAGCTTCGGGAACCGGTTTTCCATTCAAAATGGAAGCACAGAAAGCAGCCGTAAAGGAATCACCTGCCCCCACCGTATCGGCAACCGGAACTCTCGGCGTCTCCTGGAAAGAGACAACACCCGGGGTAAACACATAACTGCCATTAATTCCGCAAGTCAGAATCAACATCTTCAGGTTGTATTTTGCCAACAGAATCCAACATTTATCCTGTAAGTCGATGCCGGGATAGCCAAACATACGGCTGATGGTCACCAGTTCTTCGTCGTTTATCTTCAGAATGTTGCAACGGCGGAAAGATTCGCGCAATACCTCTTTGGTGTAGAAGTCCTGGCGGAGATTAATATCAAAGATTTTCAGTTGTCCGTCTATGTCGGGCATCGTATCCAGAAAACGGTTGATAGTGGCACGGCTCACTTCATTACGTTGAGCCAGGGAACCGAAGCAAACGGCACGCGTACTCAATGCCAAACGTTTCAGTTCATCCGTAAAAGGTATGTTATCCCATGCCACTCCTTCTTTGATTTCGTAACAAGGTACACCCTCGTTATCCAGTGTCACTTGTACCGTACCGGTAGGATAATCCACTTGTTCAATCTGCGTTTTCAGTTTCTTCTCGTTGAATACGTTCAGAATCTCATCTCCCAACTCATCCTTGCCCACGGCACTCACCACGCGACTGTCAAAACCAAACTGTGATACATGATAGGCAAAGTTTGCCGGAGCACCACCTATTTTCTTTCCTTCGGGCAACACATCCCAAAGTGCCTCGCCCATTCCTATGATTATATTATTCATGATCTACGGATTTTATTGTTTCCAAAGTTATAAAATTATTTTTTAATACGGAACGTATAGAACAAGAGATAAAGCACGCCCACTGTCATTACGGCTACTGCCCCACTCTGTCCCATGGCATCGGATGCTACTCCCATAGCCAACGGAAATACCGTGCCGCCGAACAGTCCCATAATCATCAGACCGGAAACTTCATTCTTCTTACCCGGCAGGTAAAGCAATGCCTGCGAGAAGACTACGGAGAACACATTGGAGTTGCCGAAACCAATCAGACCGATACATACATAAATCATTGTCTTGTCATGGAATATAAACAAGCCTGCCATCGCTATCAGCATCATCACAACGCTAATGCCGAAAAAAGACTTCGGTGACATCTTACGTAAAATGAAAGAACCGAGGAAGCAGCCTGCCGTACGGAAGATGAAATAAAGGCTTGTTGCAAAAGCCGCATCATCGAGTCCCATGCCGAGACGTTCCATCAAAATCTTGGGGGCAGTGGTATTTGTTCCCACATCAATTCCTACGTGGCACATGATGCCGATGAAAGAAAGCAGGATAAACGGTTTGCCAAGCAAAGCGAGACATTGTCCGAAAGTAGATGGTTTGCCTTCTTCTTTTTCCTCTTTAATCTGTGTGACATTGAGCAATAGGATAGCAATGACGGCTACAATCATGTAAATCGGGAACAGGATGCGCCAGCCCAAATCGAAAGTCGGGATGGCTTGCGTCGCTCCCCACATGGCAATATAAGGAGCAAGGAAAGAGGCAATGGCTTTCACAAACTGGCCGAAAGTCAGGCTACTTGCCAAACGGTCGCCACGTACGATGTTAGAAAGCAACGGATTCAGGGAAGTCTGCATCAACGCGTTTCCGATGCCCAGAAGGGAGAAAGAAATCAGCATCAGCATATAGCTGTCTCCGAAAACCGGCAATAACAAAGAAGCAAAAGTCACAAGCAAACTAAGCAATACGGTTTTCTTCTGACCGATACGGCTCATCAACATACCTGTGGGTACGGAGAAGATGAGGAACCAGAAGAATACCAGTGAAGGGAAGATATTCGCCTGCGAGTCCGACAAACCGAGGTCTGCCTTTACATAATTGGAGGCAATGCCTACCAGGTCAACAAATCCCATGGCAAAGAAGCAAAGCATCACCGGGATTAGTTTGGAAAGGGAAGAGTTTTTACTGTTTTCCATTGTTTTTTTTATCTAAATATGTTATCATCATTTGTTTATATCATAAATTTAGGCACGGATTAGGCGGATTACACGGCTTCTCGAATGATGGCTGTCAGATAGCAACCCTGTAATCCGCGTAATCCGTGCCTAATAATATAAAATTATATTTTGCATGAGTACTTATTCTATTTATATCATGCAGTTATATGATTCAATTTACAATCTGCTGTTAGTCGTGTGGGTACTTACCGTTAGTTATCTGTTCGTCGCCTATATGAATCACGCTCTCCTTACTGCATCAATACCTCAAGCCTACGGTATCTTTATTTTAAACCTACGGTATAGTAACTTTGAAGCTACGGTATTATTAACTTCCCACGGCCGTGGTAGGAATTCGTCATGGCTGTGGGAAGATCTTTCCACGGCCATGGTAGGAACTCGTCACGGCCGTGACGAACCAGTAATACCGTAGGTTTAACGCAAGTATATCCCTACTATCCACCTACTATCCCTTAAGGAAAGACGTATTCATCCATAGGGAAACAAACAAAGAGCGCATAGGGCGAACAAGAGATATTTATGGCTTCAACTTATGAACCACAAACGAATCTACTTTATAAGTTCCTCCTTTACTGTAAAAGTTGATATGATTGTAAGGTTCCGAAGGGAATACCTGATTGGTCATCGCAAAGCGTCCACCGTCTCCAAAGGCCTCAACGCTGGATTTATCAACAAACAGACGGAGTTTCAATGCCTCTTTACCGCCTTGTTCCTCGTTTCCACCTTGTTCAATTGCTGTCCAGGTCAACATCGGGAAATTCTCATTGAAGCTGACCTCTCCGCTCTTGCGACGATCCATCGAGAATTTCTTTTCTTTCATGTCATACTGCATATCCACTTCTTCGCCTTTGTCATTGTAGAGACGGAAGCCGATTACGTCTGCACGTTGATTTTCGATTGTCAATTCTATTTCGTATGCACCGTCATTGCCGGGAATCATTTCTTTAATTGTGCGTGTTCCGTTTACTTTGAACGAGCGTTTCTTGGAAGCATCACGCAAAGCCAGCAGTTCGGGAGAGGGAGCTGATTGGAGGTAAGTCTCACCATCTACGGTAAACAGGCTCAAGTCACGGGGAACGGAGTTCGGGCTACGGTATTGGGAGGTAGGAACATCGTTTGCGTATTGCCAGTTGCTCATCCATGCGATAGCGATGCGGCGGTTGTCGGGAGCATCACTCCAAGTCACGGTGGCATAATGGTCTTTTCCCCAGTCCATCCATTTGGTTTTGGAGGGTGATTCGTTTACAAACTCTTTTCCGTTGAAGGAGCCTACAAAATATTGAGTAGCCGAGTCACCGAAAGGACCGTCGCCGAGGCTGCAAAGCAGTACCCATTTCTTTTCATTTGTTCCTTCTACCGGGAGTTCGAATAAGTCGGGACATTCCCAAACGTTTCCGTGTGCGCCGTGTCCTTTGCCGAAGCTGCTTTCAAATGTCCAGTCTTTCAGGTTGGGGGAAGAGAAGAATTGCATTTCCTGCCCTACTGCTAATACCATGATCCAGCGTTTGGTACCTTCGTACCAGAATACTTTCGGGTCGCGGAAGTCACGCGCTTCAGATACTAATACGGGATTGTTTTCGTATTTGGTAAAGGTACGTCCGTTGTCGGTGCTGTAAGCAATGCTTTGCACCTGACGGTCGCTATTTTGTGTATAGATGGCGACGATAGCACCTGCACCAAAGCCGGCGGTATTGTGATGGTCTATCACGGCGGAACCACTGAAGATAGTGCCGAATGCATCCGGGGCGATTGCCACGGGGCGATGTTCCCAGTTTACGAGGTCTTTGCTGATTGCATGCCCCCAGTTCATATTTCCCCATTTAGAGCCATAAGGGTTATATTGGTAGAAAAGGTGGTATTCGCCGTCTTTGTATACCATTCCGTTCGGGTCGTTCATCCATCCGTAGAGGGGAGAAAAGTGATAGGTGGGACGGAACTTTTCACGATTGCTTGTATCGAACGTGTCGGACAATTTCATTTCCTTGCAGCAAGCGGTGTTGTCCGGCGAAAGGTTGACACGAACCTGGTCGTTGGAGTTCATTTTAAATTTGAAAGAAATTAGTTTGCCGGAATAGTCGGAAAGGTCTACCGGAACAAAGTAATCGACTTTATGGATGGCCAGACGGACATCGAAGTTCTTTACCTCTTTATTATTAACAATCATGCTGATACGCACATCGGGCGATGCGTCTTCTACGGGCAACAACAGATACTTCTGGTTAGTGTTGACACGTACGAGGCAATGTCCTTCTCCTAAATCTTTAATTAATAGAGGAGAGTTGTCCGCACGGGCGGATAGAGAGATATTCATCACAATCATACAAAATAAAACCGCGAAGGTTTGAATTTGTTTGGAAGAGAATCTTAAATTCATGCTTTATGGTATTAAGGTTGTTACAGTGCAAAGATAGGCGCTCCGGGATGAAACGCCTATCACTTTTGTTTCAAACACTGTAAAAGATGTTACTTTTCTATTAATAGGTGCTCACTTGAATATCTGATACAGTGATTTCGCCTTTATAACAACAGAGTGACCACGGATTCTTCTGCATTTGATAGATGCGGTTCGTGAAAGATAACTGGTCGTTGATGTAGGTCACACAAACCGACTGGTCACTGTAAATCGTCACCCGGTATTCATTATCGGACGGGATATTAAATTTGTTATCAAACAAGTATTTGGCATTGTCACCGTCTTTCTCGAAGTTGGCTTTACCCTCGTCAGCGTTGACGTGGATGCTATACCATGATTTGGAGTCCGTCCCACGAACGAAAGAGATTCCAAAACGATCTGTATTCGAGGATGCTTTTACGGTAAAGGAAATCTTGTTGTGCACTTTCAACCGGTTGAAGATAACGGAAGCTCCTTCGGCCAACGTATAGGTTTTACCGCTTTCTGTTACGTTTCCGTCTTTAGCCATCACTTTTACCTCTTGTGCAGAAGTGTATTTACGGTCGATTGCATCGGGAACTCCAAGAGTTAACGTACCGTCTTCGTGCTGAATGAGGCGTTGTGCCACCAAGTTGCCAGCCCATTCGGGTTCTACATCCCCTACGTTTCCATTATCATTACCGGCACGGGTAGGACACCAGCCCCAGATGTAACGGTTGGTTCCATCGGAAGCAGTCTTGCCTGCATAGAATGCACGGCTGTCCAACATACCTTCCCGATTGTCCGGCCATATTCCGGCATCATTGGCGGTGGTTGCTTTCAGTTCTTCAAGTGTTCTGCCTTTGAAGTATTGTACCTTGCGCATGAAGGAAGCTTGTTCCGAATAGACCAGATACCACCAGTCTCCCATCTTGAATACGTCCGGACATTCGTAGAAACGGTCCCACATCATGGTCATAAATGTGCCGGCAGACGCCCACTCTTTCAGGTCAGTAGAGGTGAATTCGGCAATGTGTCCTTTTCCGTTTTTACGGGTGGCAATCAGCATGTGATAAACGCCGTCTTCGGTCTGGAACAGGAACGGATCGCGGAAGTCATTCTTGTCATAGCCGTACGTATCTCCTTTCAGATAGAAAGTGCGGTTCTTGGTCCATGTTTTAAAGTCGGGAGAGGTGGCTACCATGACTACCTGTGCATTCTGGTCGGAAGAAGGTTTGAATTTATTGCCTGTGTAGAAGGTGTAGTAGAGTTTATCAACCGGATTATAGATGGTACCTCCTGTACCGATGGCGGCATCCTGTTCGTCACGACCTCCACACGGAATCAGTTCGCCGAGAGATTCATAAGTAGCACCGTCTTTGGTGGCCACCCCGAAAATGGGGTGGTAAGTAGCTTCGGGGTTCGGACGGTAGTCTTGCAGGTACATCACTTTAAAGTCTTTGGCAACCGGGTCATAGAACGGCATCGGGTCACCGACAAAGCCTACCTGCGGTTTATAGTACATCGAGAAGCCATGCTCGTCGGCCGATTGGAAGTAAGTGGCTGTACCGTCCCAATCTCTTTGAGTCAATACGGGATCCATTTCATCACTGCAAGCGCTCATTGAGGCCAACAGCGTGGTGATTGCTATATGTAAGATCATATTTTTCATAATTATTGCTTATTCTTTTATTTACATAAGTAGTTGATTGCATTCAGAGTCATTTGCTCTACGTTGTAGTGGTAGTAGTCGGCAGAAGCGTCTACGCCTTTACCGTACCAGTCGTAACAACCGGAGCCGATACAAATCGTGCGTCCGCTGTTGGCGCGCGGCTCGAATTCGGCAATGATTACCGCACCGTCGTCTCCGCATGCCACATCGATTCCTCCTGTCAAGCTACGCCATGCGTTCAGATCCTCATAACCTCCCCAGTCTGTTCCGATATGCCATTGTGCCGTACTATTGGTAGTCGCGTAACCAGCATCAAAGGTATAGACTCTTGTTTTGTCACCATCTTTCCATCTTAAATCCTGAAATAACGGATGCGACTCGTTGCCGACAATTGGAAAGCTCCATGCCCCATCAACGACTTCGGGTGAGTCTTCACTTCTTCCCCAACTGTTGTTGGGTACACGCTCGTCTTTTGCAATGCTAAGGTCCTTAATATAGAAAGTTGCATAGCGGGTCAGCAACAGGTTACCACCGTTTTGATAGTAGACTTTAAATTTCTCTATGGCAGCTTTCGCATCATCCGGCAAAGGAGGATTATCGCCATTGTCTGCATGGAAATGCCACCAGATTGCAGTATATTTACCCAAATCCACTTTTCCATCTACTACATCTTTGAATGAGATGTATTCGGACATGGATATATTATCCATCATCCACTGGGCAGCGGCTTTTTCTTCAGGACTTGTCAGTTGGCTCACAGAAGAAGCTGTGCCGATAAAGGCAGTCGGAATTACATTTCCTTGAGTAACTGTTACTACATAAGGAGTCACTGCCGAACGATAAGTTGCCGTATAAGTGACAGGATTGGTAAAGTCCTGGATGCTGCCGGATGCCGGAGTCACAGTGACTCCATCTGATCCGGTGAATGTACCTTTCAACTGGGTAATATCCACTGTCAGCGGAACAACTACAGAGATTGTTTTTGATAGCTGGTCTACTTTTCCGACATAAGTATCATTCAACTTAAAGGTCAGTATCTTTGCTTCGTCTCTCTTCACGGTAATCGTATAGCTCATCTGTACGTCGCCATTCTTCACGGTCAAAGATACGGGAAGAGAAAAGTCGATTGTTTCACCAACAGCGATGCTCGCTGTAGCACCTTCGGAAAGATTGATTTCACTGACGGCCATCCGGGTAACGTCATAATCGTAAGGAACTCCCACTACGATTGTCTTATTCTGATAATCGATCGTTCCTGCGTATTCATCCAGTTTGATAGAGTTCACCCATACATCTCCGTCCAGACGAAGATTGGATTTGAAGTCATCGCTACATCCCGCAACTGTCAGACATGCTACAGTCACCAACAGGATGGTATAGAGTTGTTTTATGATTGATTTCATTTTATTCTTTGTTTTAAGATTGATGATTACCAACCGAAATTCTGTGTATAATTTCCGTTACTGGCACTGATCTGTTCGAATGGGATTGGGAGGTATTCGTTCTTATTTTCCGTGAAACCTGCATTCTTGTAAATAGAACAACGAGCTGCTTCGGTCACATAATAAGCATTGATAACGTCTTTGGCTTCTCCCCATCTTACGAGGTCAAAGAAACGTGAGCTTTCCATACCGAACTCTATACGGCGTTCCCATTTCAGCATTTTCATGGCTTCGTCCTGTGTATATGCTTTCAGTTCATAAGGGGTTACTTTGAAGTTTACTCCATGCTCTTCTTTATAATTGAAGATCAGCATTGTACTTCCGGCTGCACGGCTGCGTACATCGTTGATAAGTGAGATGGCATCGGCAATGCGTCCGTCGTTCAACTGTATCAGGGCTTCGGCACGCATCAGCAATACATCTGCATAACGGATGACGATATGATTCAGGGAACTTGCCCAATAAGAACCTTTCTTCAGGCAGTCACAGTCCGGGTCTACGTTCTCTTTGAGCGAAACATAATATCCGTAAAGTCCCTTGCTACGGCTCCAGTCATCATTCTTCTGAATCAGATAGCCTTCGTTGTATTTATAAGGGAAGCCCGGCATACCTACCGTGTGGAATAAACGGGGGTCTACATTGTCCGTCGTAACCTCGTAGTTCTCATTATCGTAGGTATTGAACAACGGTTTTCCCTGCGAGTCGGTTTTGAAAGCGTTCACCAGATTTTGGCTCGGTTTGTGGAAGTCACAGCAGCCTAGTATCTGCGGAGTTGTCAGTCCCATTCCCCAGTTCAGGTTACCGTTGTATGTTCCGTCGTTGATAGAATATTGAATCGCCCATACAGACTCTGCGCCATTTTCATATTGAGGCAGGAAGTTCATGCTATAATCATTTTCCAATCCGTAACCGGCTTTGGCCATGATGAGAGGATCGGTATATTTCACTACCTGCTTCAGGTCTTCTTCGTCGATACCGGTAAGGTTGTTGTTCACTCCATCCTGACGGTAGGCTTTAAACAGGTAAGTCTTTGCCAGGTAAGCGGCAGCGGCAGCTTGTGTAGGACGTCCTTTTTCTATCTGCACTTCCGGCAGATTGTCGTAGGCAAACTGGAAGTCGTCTGCTATCTTTTGCCATTGTTCGTTATTGGTATAGGTAGTATTCGAAAGCTCATTGTAAGCATCCGGGTCCATGTTTTCATCGTCTACTATGACGATCTTCTTAAACAGTTCCTTCAGCATGAAGTGGGCGTGTCCGCGCAGGAATCTCATCTCTGCAATGCGCTGGTCCTTCAGCGGATAAGTCTTTTCATCCATCAGGTCGAGTGACTGCAAGGCTGTGTTGGCACGGGTGATGCATTGATACAGTCTTTTCCATATATCATTGATGTTCCAGTCGGTAGTGTTGATACCTTTAGAAATTTCCAGTGCGTTAAACACACCGCCGTCTTCCGTACCGGAACCGCCTTTATAACAATCGTCGGAACGTACGTCATAATTCCAAAGAGAGAAGGAAGAGTTGATATCGTCACCTGTTGCCCAAATGGCGTAGGCTGAAATCACGAGGTTGTCCACGTATTCGGGAGAAGCGATCTGATCGCCGGTCACAATACCCTGCGGAACCTGACGATCCAGAAAATCGTTGCAACTGCTTGTCAGCAAGGTAAATCCGATGGTTGCTATGTATAGTATCTTTTTCATGATAGTTCGTTTTATAAATGAAGTGAATTAAAATCCGATGTTAAGTCCGAAGGTGATATTCACAGGGATCGGATAAGAGAAGTTCGGGTTTTCGGGGTCTTCTCCCGTAAAGTCTTTACTCTTGATCGTCAGCAGATTTTGTGCGCTGCAATAGAAACGTAAACGTTCCATTCTCAACTTCTTGGAGATTACTGCCGGAACTGTATAGCCTAATTGGATATTACGCAGTTTCAGGAAAGAACCGTTTTCAACAAAGTACGTGGAGACACGCTGTTCATTGTTTGTATCGCTGCGGGTCAATGCCGGAATAGTAGAGTTCGGATTAGTAGGCGACCAGGCATTGAGCAAGCGGGTTCCTTTGTTCAGGAAGCCGACGTTGGATGCACTCCAGAAGTCACTTTTCTTCTTCACGTCACTGATGATATCTACTCCCTGAACACCTTGCCAGAACATAGTCAGATCGAAGTTCTTATATTCCAGGTAGATATTTAATCCGTAGCTGAAAGCAGGAGTCGGATCGTAAATCCATTCCTGGTCTTTTTCATCAATCACACCGTTATGGTCGATGTCGCGGTAGCGGATACGGCCAACGGCTGCACCTTCCTGCGTAGCGTGATTATCCACTTCTTCTTGTGATTTGAAGATACCATCGGCAATGTAGCCCACTTGTGAGTTGTATGTATGACCGACTACACTTTTTACTCCATTGCCACCAAACTTTCCATTGGCAGCCACTGTCTCCGGCAGTTCAAGAATTTCATTCCGGTAAGTGGAGATGTTTCCGTTCAGGTCGTAAGTCAGTCCGAAGGCAGTCTTGTTGCGGTAGCCCAAATTGAATTCAAAACCCTGGTTTTTCATTGCGCCCGAATTAATCCAACGGTTGCCACCTTCTCCCAATACTCCCACTCCTGCCATTTCAGTCAGGATATCGGTGGTTTTCTTGTAATAGTATTCCAATGAACCATACAGAGATTGTTTGAATAGGCTGAAGTCGATACCGACGTTCGTCTGTGTGGTTGTCTCCCATTTGATATTGTCATTACCAATCTGGTTACGTTTGAATCCGGAAGGCAGAGTACCACCTCCGTTAGAACCTGTAATATCGTATGCCGTACCGTAGCTTTGACCTCCAAATGAATCTGTTGTTCCATAATTAGGAGCGTAGATAGTGTAACGGGCAAGGTTGGAGATTTCCTGATTACCGGTCTGTCCCCATGAAGCACGCAGTTTCAGATCGTCCAACCAAGTCAGTTCCTTCATAAAGCTCTCCTGTGTGATGCGCCATCCCAAAGAAACGGAAGGGAAAGTGGCATAACGATGGTTTTTACCGAAGCGGGAAGAACCGTCACGACGGAGCGTCAATGAAAGCAGATATTTGTCAGCATAAGAATAGTTCATTTTACCGAAGAAAGAGACAAGCGAGTAACCTTCGCCGGCACCGTAAGCCTGTGCTGTGCCGCTACCTGCATCGGGCCACATATAGTCGGGAGTAAGGATAGAGAAATCTTCTTTGTAGCCGGAGAAATGACTGTCGTCTTCCCGGTTCAGCTCCATACCTGCCATAACGTCTCCACGATGCTTGCCTATTTCCAACTGGTAAGTGGCAATGGCATTCCACATCCATTTGGTCCAGTGTTCCTGTTTGGCTTCCACTGCACTCTTGCCGTTATTGGTCTGTGTTCCTTCCTGATAAGGATAGGTGAAGTAACGGGCTTGCTTGTTTGCGTAGTCCAGACCAAAAGTAGAACGAACATTGAATCCTTTGAAGAGGCTTAGATTCACATAAGCATCACCGAACATACGCCAGTAAGTGTATCGGTTGTCTTTGTTGTATTCGAGTACGGCGCGAGGATTACGACGGTCCGGCCATCCGCCTACCGGTCCTCCCCATGAACCATCCGAAGCATAAACGGGGATAGCGGAAGGAATGTCCAAAGCAGTTTCAATAATTCCGCCGGGAGCTTGTACTTCCGAAGTCCGGTTTAAGGTGAAATGCTGGCCGATAGTCAAGATATCATCTATTAATTTATAATCGCTGTTCATACGGGCGGAGAAACGGTCGAAGTCCGTATCTTTAATTACACCCAGGTTTTTGTAATATCCCAGAGAAAAGAAGGAAGAACCTTTCTCCGAACCGTTGCTGACAGAGAGATTGTATTGCTGGATAACACCTGTACGGGTAATTTCATCAAACCAGTCGGTATCTGCCACAGGCATTGTAT
>ERZ857982.2017-NODE-2017-length-17084-cov-7.839157_pt1 | contig 17084 bp, 16 predicted proteins | sample MGYA00519955_ERZ857982 | MGnify/ENA primary metagenome ERZ857982 (study PRJEB31778, sample SAMEA3449416) | human gut metagenome | biome: human gut; feature: human-associated habitat; material: faeces | place: United Kingdom | collected 2010/2012 ... | reverse complement strand
AGCATTTTGGCAACGCAGATGCCGTGCCGTAGCCGCCGGAGCGGTGCTTAAGCCGTAAGACGGGAATTGTGCGGTGTTGCCATAAAACCAAAGGGGGGATACCCAATGCATGAACAGAATGAAAGCCAGCCCAAAGCATTCATAAAAATTCTTTTTGCCCTGTTTACGGCGCTGCTGGTTGTGGTGCTTGGGTATCTCTGTATCCAGATTTACACGATCTTCCACCGAACTTACAAAACCGAAACCGCCATTGCCTACACCATGTCGGATAACATCACGCTGAAAGGCGTGGCAGTGTTCCAGGCAGTGGATGTGCCTGGCAGCGGCAACCTGGGATATGTGGTGCAGGATGGTGAGCGCGTCAGCGCGGGCACCATTCTGGCGGAACAGTATACGGATGATTCCCAGGGAGCAATGCGGGAACGGCTGGACCGGTTGGATCGTGCGATTTTGCTGCTGACAAAGTCGGAAAATTCCTCCGGCAGCGATCTTTCGGTTCTGACCACCCAGACGCGCACGGCGCTGTATAACCTGCTGGACCAGATCGACACAGCATCTTACGGCGCAATTCAGGATGCTGCGGAAGATTTTTTGCTGGCGCAAAATAAACTGCAGATCAGCACCGGCCAGGCGGCGGGCTTTGGCGAGGTGCTGGCCAGCCTGCAGGCCGAGCGGGATGACATTGCTGCCCAGCTGAACGGCCTGCAGACGATCGAAGCGGATACCAACGGGTATTTTGTCTCATCCGAAAGCGCCGCCCCGGTGGTGCGGGATCCCACGGAGCTGGATGCCATGAGCCCGGCTGACCTGCAAAAGATGATCAACGCAGGGGAGACTCCGTCTAATGCCGACCTTGCCGGGCATATTGTAACCGGGTTTTCCTGGCGGTTTTATGCCGTGTGTTCGGCAGACCTTGCCGAGCGGTTGAACGGCCTGTCCCGCGTGAGCATCAGCGTTCCGGGCAAACAGGAAGAGCCTTTGGCTGCCACCGTGGTGGATGTGACCACCGACGAAGAAACCGGCCTTGCCAAAGTGGCGCTGGAATGCCGCAGCATCAATGCTCAGGTGCTCTGCCTGAATTATGAGGAAGCCGAAATCAGCCTGCACACCTACCAGGGCATCCGCATTGACCGCAGGGCCCTGCATATCGTGAACGGCCAGCGCGGCGTATATGTCAAATACGGCGATTTGCAGCGCTTCCGCCGCATTACCATTTTATATGAGGACGATACCTACATCCTTGTACCGGAAGGCGGCAAAGTGGGGGAGGATAACGAGCTGCGCCTGTACGATGAGGTGATCGTGGAAGGCAGCAACCTGCAGGACGGCAAGCTGCTGTAAGGACAGAAAACGGGCGTTTTGCCCCACATTCTGTTATATTTGTATTGACAACGAAGCAAAAATGGAAGATAATAAATACTGTATAGTTGTGACAAAAGCCGATCGGGGCTTTTTTTGTGCAATTTATACAACTAAGCAAACGTAAGGAGTAACTGCCATGTCCATGATAGATGGTTTGAGAAACGTCCTCGGAATCAACCAGGATCCCGAAGCAGATTCCTATGTGGATGATAACGAAGAGGATGATATCTTCCCTGGCGGTGGTCAGGGCGGTTCGCCAGCCCCGGAAGAAGCCTACCCCACGCAGGAAACTGCTAAGCAGCACAGCAACAAGGTGGTCAACATCAACGCTACCACCCAGTTGCAGGTTGTATTGGTCAAGCCGGAACGTTTTGACGATGCTGCTGCCATTGCAGACCAGCTGAACGCAAAGCGCACCGTTGTGCTGAACCTTGAATCCACCAACAAAGAAGTCTCCCGCCGTTTGATCGACTTTTTGTCCGGCGTGGCTTACGCCAATAACGGCCAGATCAAGCGTGTAGCAACCAGTACATTCATCATTACCCCGTATAACGTTGATATTATGGGCGACCTGCTGGACGAGCTGGAGAACAATGGCGTCTTCTTCTGATACAAGGACCCGCGGCTTTGTGCCGCCGCAGAACGAGGATGAACGCTTTTTGATGCGCCGGGTGGAAGAACTTTGCCGTACCGCCATGCAGCGTGGCATCCCGCGGGCAACGGGCTTCCTTTCGGATCGCGAACAGGCCCTTGCGCAGGCCGCGCTCAACCGTGAGGGCTGCGATTTTGCCCGCTTTCAGGGCGGCTGGCCGGATGCGGAACGCAAAGTGCTCTGCATTGAACCACCGGATTCCTGGCCGGAAGAGCCAGTTGCGGTGCTGCATTTCACAGCGCCGCAGCAGGGCGGCAGCGCCGTGCCGGGCCACCGTGACTATCTGGGGGCAATCCTGGGTCTTGGCCTGGATCGTGCCTGTTTGGGGGATATCCTGCCGGATCCGGCTGATGCCCGCAGTGTGTATGCCTTTGTGCTGGAAGATAAGGCGGATTTTATTGCTTCCAACCTGACGGAAGCTGGCCGCAGCCCGGTGCATGTCGAGCGCTGCGATACCGTGCCGGAAGAAGTCCTGCGCGGGCCGGAACGCCAGACGCAGGATGCAACGGTGCCATCTTTGCGGGCAGATACCGTATTGGCAGCCATGATGCGCACCTCCCGCTCCATTGCGGCGCAGGCAATCCAAAGCGGCAGGGTGGAAGTGAACCACGTTCCGCTGCGCACCGCCCATGAGGATGTGTTTGAAGGCGATATCTTCACCGTGCGGGGCGTTGGGCGCTACCGTCTGGTGGCAATCGGCGGCAAAAGCCGCAAGGACCGCATCTTTATCACGTTTTATCAGTATTGAACATAAAACCTGAATGTGAAACCCATGGGCCGGGGCAGCCCGGCAGCCGTGCCGAACGGTAAAATTTCGGATACCATTCCGGGTGTGTGCCACCCGAAACAGGAGGAATTTGGATGATTGCTTCGGATGATGTGCGCCGCGTGACCTTTGACCGTGCCATGCGCGGTTATCGTTGTGAGGACGTAGACGATTACCTCAAACAGGTTGCGGACAGCATCGACAGCCTGGCCGCAGAAAATGATGACCTGCAGAAAAAGCTGGTCATACTGGCCCAGCGCATTGACCAGTACCGTGCCGACGAAGATACCCTGAGCACAACCATGATCAATGCCCAGCGCCTTGGCGAGAACGTCATCAAGGAAGCCAAGCAGAAAGCTGCCGAGATCATTCGTGCCGCCAACATTAAGGCGGAGGATCGTGAACAGCGCGCCCGCGATGAGGTGGAGCTGGCCCAGCAGGAGCTTGTGACAATAAAGCAGGAAGCGGATGCGTTCAAAAAGCGCCTGATGGACCTGTACCGCCAGCACATCGAAATGATTGCCAAAATTCCGGAGTATCACCCCAACCGTGCAGAACAGCAGGCCGCGCAGCCGCAGCCGGAACCGCAGGAAGCCCCGCAGCAGCCTGCACCCCAGCCGGTAGAACAGCCTGCCCCGGCTCCGCAGCCGGAACCGGAACCCAACCAGCCAATCCCGGAGGATGTCCCGGCTCCGCAGCCCGCAGCCCCGGAGGAAAGCTACCCGGCATATGAGCAACCGGAATATTACGAGGCTGAGCCGGAAAAACCCGCCCAGCCCGAAGAGCCGGAACCGGCTCCGGCACCTGCCCCTGGCCAGCCGCTGGACGAGGAAAAGATCGATACGGTAGAATTTGCCTTTGCCCCCAAAACAAAGCCAATCCTGCCGGATGATGATATGCCATCCGTTGCCGGGCTTTACGGCGGGGATATGCCGGAAAAGCCCGCCAAGAAATCCGGCTCCCGCAGCCGCGGCGCTTCGGCCCGCAGCACGGGCAAAAATGCCCGCAAAACCAAGAGCTCTGCCAAAGCGGAGCTTGACGCATTTGATGACATTGATTATGATGTTTGAGGTGCCGCTTTTGTGCGTGCGTGTACCCCAAGCATTTTAAGATCTGCCTGAATGGTGCAGAACTGCCGGGGCAACCTGGTATACTGCGCTTTGGACAAGCCGCCATATCAGCTATAATAAGGAAATAGAGGAGAGTTGGAAACTTTGCCGCAGAATTACAATGATACCATCCATAAGATGGCTACCCCCTTTGAAATGCGTGCCGGGCTGCCGAAAAAGGAGCCCAAAATGCTGGAGGATTGGGAGAAAAACCACGTCTACGAAAAAATGATCGAACATAACGCGGATCTGCCGCGCTTTGTTCTGCATGATGGCCCTCCGTATGCCAACGGTAATATCCATATGGGTACTGCCCTGAACAAGATCATCAAGGATATCATCATCCGTGAAAAGAACATGTCGGGCTACTGTGCTCCCTATGTTCCCGGCTATGATACCCACGGTCTGCCCATTGAGCTGAAGGCTCTGTCCTCTCTGGGCGATAAAAAGGCCGGCATTTCCAAGCTGGAACTGCGCAAGATCTGCAAAGAGTTTGCTACCGAGCATATTGATGTGATGAACAGCCAGTTCGCCCGCCTGGGCGTTCAGGGCGATTTCGCCAACCCCTACCTGACCCTGCGCCCCGAATTTGAGGCACGCCAGGTGGAGATCTTTGGTGAGATGGCCAAGAAAGGCTATATCTACAAGGGCATGAAAGCCGTTTACTGGTGCCCGGAGGATCGTACTGCTCTGGCAGAAGCCGAAATCGAGTATGCCGAGGACGAGTGCGATTCTATCTATGTCCGCTTTAAGCTCACCGATGACCCCAACGGTGTTCTGGCCAAGTACGGTATCCCTCTGGACAAGGCATGGATCGTGATCTGGACCACCACCACCTGGACCCTGCCCGCCAACGTGGCAACCTGCCTGAACCCCAGCCTGGAGTATGCCTTCGTCAAAATCGGCGATGAATATCACCTGATGGCTGCCGGTCTGGTGGAATCCACCATGAAAGCCTGCCATATCGAGGATTACGAGGTTCTGGAGCCCCGCGTTCTCGGCTCTGAATTTGAGCTGATGCAGTATCAGCACCCCTTCCTGGACCGCAAGGGCCTGGTTATCCTGGGTGACCACGTTACCCTGGAAGGCGGCACCGGCTGCGTTCATACCGCACCTGGCCACGGTGTTGAGGACTTTGAAGTCTGCGTCAACCACTACCCGCAGGTTCCCGTTATTGTCCCCGTGGACGATGGCGGTTACCTGACCGAAGAAGCAGGCAAAGAGTTTGCAGGCCTTAAGGTCTGGGCTGCCAACAAAGTTATTCTGGAGCACATCAAGCAGTCCGGCCACCTGATGGGCGTGCAGCACATCACCCACCAGTACCCGCATTGCTGGCGCTGCCACCATCCCATCATCTTCCGTGCAACCGAACAGTGGTTCTGCTCCATTGATAAGTTCCGTGAGGAAGCCTATAAGGCCATTGACGAAGTCAAGTGGCAGCCGGCCTGGGGTCATGACCGTATGCACGGCATGGTGCGTGACCGCAGCGACTGGTGCATCAGCCGTCAGCGCGTGTGGGGTGTGCCCATCCCGGTGTTCTACTGCAAGAACTGCGGCAAGTACCACATCACCGATGCTTCCATCAAGGCTGTCAGCGACCTGTTCCGCAAGGAAGGCTCCGATGCCTGGTATAAGTACGATGCCAACGAGATCATGCCCAAGACTGAGGTCTGCGAATGCGGCGCTTCTGACTGGGAAAAGGATCCCGATATCATGGATGTCTGGTTCGACTCTGGCTCTACCTGGAGCGCAGTCTGCCGCGAACGTCCCGAACTGAACTGGCCCGCTGACCTGTATATGGAAGGCGCCGACCAGTTCCGCGGCTGGTTCCAGTCCAGCCTGCTGACCAGCGTTGCCACCCAGGGCGTTGCCCCGTACAAAGGCGTTCTGTGCCATGGCTGGGTCGTTGATGAGCAGGGCAAGCAGATGCACAAATCTGCCGGCAACGGTGTGGAGCCGTCCGAAATCATCCGCGATTACGGCGCTGACATCGTTCGTCTGTGGGTTGCTTCCAGCGATTACACCGTTGACGTGCGCGCAGGCAAGAATATCTTCAAGCAGCTGTCCGAAGCATACCGCAAGATGCGCAACACCGCCCGCTTTATGCTGGGCAACATTGGCGATTTCAACCCTGCCACGGATATGGTTGCCGAGGATCAGCTGTTCGAAATCGACCGCTGGGCACTCAAGAGCTGCAACAGCCTGACCGCCAATGTGCGTGCCGCTTACGATAATTACGATTTCTCCCGCGCTTACCACGCAATCTACAACTTCTGCGTCATTGATATGTCCAACTTCTATATGGACGTCATCAAGGACCGCCTGTACTGCGCGGACGAGCACGCACGCCGCTGTGCCCAGACTGCGCTGTACCGCATTCTGGTTGACTTCACCAAGCTGGTTGCCCCCATCCTGTGCTTCACCGCCCAGGAAATCTGGAGCTACATCCCGAAGCTGGAAGGCATGCAGGAGTATGTCTGCTGGGAGCGTATGCCGGAAGCCAAGAGCGATGAGGATGCCGCTTTTGACGCCAAGTGGGCCAAGATTATTGCTGTGCGTGACGATGTAAAGAAGGTTCTGGAGCAGGCTCGTGCCGATAAGACCATCGGTTCCTCTCTGGAAGCTGCCGTTACCCTGTACTGCAGCGATGAAATGTATGACTTCCTGAACGCCATCCCGATGGATGAGCTGGCCGATCTGATGATCGTTTCCCATGTGGATCTGGTCAAGGGCGAAGGCGGCGTGAAGGGGCTGACCGAGGGCCTGGGCATGAGCGTTGCCCATGCTGCCGGCAACAAGTGCCTGCGCTGCTGGAAGTTCGACACAGCTGTTGGCGAAGACGGCCTGTGCCCGCGCTGTGCGAAAGTTCTTGGTTAATTTCAAATAAAGGGCTATGCCGCATGATGTTAAGCGCTGTTCCAGTGCTTAAGCCTGTAAAACAGGAACTGTGCGGTATTACCATAGTATGATTTACAGCGGTGCTTTTGCGCTTTTATCAAGCCTTTGCACCGCTGTTTTTGTCAGGGCGTTTTGCAGCGCTGCATTGGCCCGGACGACGGAGGCGTTTATGCTGGTTGGCATTTTATCCATTCTTGCTGCGGCAGGCCTGACGCTGGTTGACCAGCTGATCAAACTTTGGGCCACCGTGGAACTGCTGCCGGTTGGCAGCAAACCCTTTATCCCGCATGTGCTGGAATTTTATTACCTGCTCAATGATGGTATGTCGTTTTCCATGCTCAGCGGCAAGCGCACGCTGCTGGTGATCGTTACCGGTGTGATGCTGGCTGTGCTGGCCGGTATGCTGCTTTTGCGCAAAATGCCGCGTTTGGAGCGTGCTGCTTGGATTTTGGTCGTGGGCGGCGGTGTTGGCAACCTGATCGACCGTATCCGCACCGGCGTGGTGGTGGATTACCTGAACTGCCTGTTCATCAATTTCCCGGTGTTCAATTTTGCGGATGTCTGCATCTGTGTCGGCGTGGGCCTGCTGGTCCTCAGCCTGCTGCTGGATATGCGCCGCGAACAAAAAGCAAAACAGCAAAAGGGGAGTGCGCCCACAGATGGAACAGCGTGAACTGACCCTTGCGCCGGAAAGCGTTGGCTTGCGGCTGGACCGCTGGCTGGCGGAACAGTGCCCGGATCTTTCCCGCAGCCAGCTGCAAAACCTGATCGAAGCGGGCAGTGTGACCTGCAACGGCAGCCCCTTGAACAAAAAGGATAAGCTGAAAGCCGGGCAGACGATTCTGCTCACCCTGCCGGACCCGCACCCCATCGAAGCCCAGCCCCAGAACATTCCGCTGGACATTGTGTATGAGGATGACAGCCTGCTGGTGGTCAACAAGCCCAAAGGCATGGTGGTGCACCCTGCGCCCGGCAACCCGGACGGCACCATGGTCAATGCACTGCTGTGGCACTGTGCGGGGCGGCTGTCCGGCATCGGCGGGGCCATCCGCCCCGGCATTGTGCATCGCATTGATAAGGATACCAGCGGCCTTTTGGTCGTTGCAAAAACGGACGCCGCCCACCAGGCACTGACCGAACAGATGAGCGTGCATTCTATCCATCGGGTGTACCACGCTGTGGTGTATGGCAACCTGAAAGAGGATACCGGCTTTGTGGAAGCCCCCATCGGCCGCGACCCTAAGGATCGCAAAAAGATGGCCGTGACCCAGCAGAACTCCAAATATGCCTACACCGGCTGGCAGGTGCTGGAACGGTTCGGCAACTTTACTTACATTGCATGCAAGCTTAAAACAGGCCGCACCCATCAAATTCGGGTGCATATGGCGTCCATTGGCCACCCGCTGGCTGGGGATGCCGTGTATGGGCCAAAAAATTGTATCCGCAGCCTGAACGGTCAGTGCCTGCACGCCAAGGAGCTTGGCTTTGTGCACCCCGCCACCGGGGAATGGATGCAGTTTGACAGCTCACTGCCTGACTGGTTTCAGGACTACTTAAGCCGTCTGAGAAAGGAAAGCCGCCATGGAGCGTTTGAGTGATTATCTGGTTTTTTGTGATATGGATAACACCCTGCTGACTGCAAAGGAGGGCATTCCCGCCTGCAACCGCAGCGTCATCCGGTTGTTTACCGCCATGGGTGGGCGCTTTACCGTCGCATCCGGCCGTCCGCCGGAGTCGATCCGCGCGGCGCTGGGCGATATCGAGCTTTCGCTGCCAGCAATCTCCTGCAATGGTTCGCTGCTGTATGATTTCCAGACCAACCGTGTGCTGCGTCGCTCCTGCCTGAATCAGGAACAGGCCGCTGCCGCCATTGCCGATATGCTGCAAAAATTCCCGAAGATTGGTGTAGAGGTCATGGCCGGTGCGGGGGAGATGTATGTTGTTCACGCCAGCAGCTATACCCATGCCCACCAGGTGGATGAACACATGGAAAGCGTGGCCTGCCCGCTGGAAAATGTGCCGGATGGCTGGCTGAAGGTGGTGTTTGCCGGGGATCCGGAAACGATCCGCAAAGCGGGACAGTACGCCAAAACGCGGTACTTTGGCCGGGATAATTACTTTTTGCCTACCAACCAGATCTACTTGGAAATTATGCCTTCCGGCATCAGCAAAGCAGCCGGAATGGAAGAGCTTTGCCATATCCTGAACGAGAACATCAAAAAAACCATCGTGATCGGTGACTATTATAATGATCTCGAAATCATGAAAAAAGCGGGCTATTCCGTGGCTGTGGCCAATGCGCCGTCCGAAGTAAAAGCAGCGGCCAACGAAGTGACCAACTGCGACTGCACCGGCGGCGCGGTGGGCGAGTTCCTTTACAAGCTGATCAGCAAGGTGGAGGGCGTATGAAACACAGGGAAAGTGAGCAGACACAGCTGAGAGTCAGCCGTTTACTGAACCGTGACAGTGTGATGCTGCATGCCGAGATGCCCAGTGTGCAGACGGCGCTGGAAACCTTGGTGGAACTTCAGGAGAGCAACGGCGTGATCACCAACGGTACCGCCTACTATAAAGCCGTGTGTGAGCGTGAACGCGCGGGCGGCACCACCGCCATTGGGGAAGGGCTTGCCATCCCGCATGCCTGCAATGCGGGCGTTGCTTCGCTTGGGCTGGCCGCGCTGACCCTTACCCGCGGGCTGGACTGGGGCGCAGCGGACGGCAAGCTGGTGGATATGATCTTTATGGTTGCGGTTCCGCCGGACCGCCAGAGCGACCACCTGTTGATTTTGGCTCGCCTTGTCAACCTGCTCAGCGACCACCGCCTGACGGAAAAACTGCGTATGGCGGATACGCGAGAGGCGTTTATCCGCATCCTGAACCAGACCGAAGCGGCAATCTTTGCATAAATGAGGCCAAAACGGCAAGGAACACAAAAGCAATCCAGCACCCGATTGCTGAAACAGAGAAAAATATCATTTTATAAGTCTTATTGATACTGCACACCCTGTGCGAATGCCCCAAAGGCAGAACGCAGGGTGTGCTTTTTTGTTAAAATTGTGCAAAATGTGGAAATTTAGTGTTCTAAAGCGCCGTGATTTGGCGGATTGTATCTTGCAGGGGAATACGATTGATGCTATACTTTAAATCACTAAATCGCTTTTCGGAGAGGACACCCACCCAAGGCTATGCAGCATAGTGGATGCCGGTGAGCGATGCATAGATTTGGGAGGAAGATACCATGAAAAAAGCACTTTCTATTTTGATAGCCGGCTGCCTGGCTGTTTCCCTTGCTGCCTGTGGCAGCACTGCAGCAAGCTCTGCTGCATCGGCCGCGGATAGCACCGCTTCTGCCGCAGAATCCACCGCCGCTTCCGATACCGCCGCTGCTGACGGCCAGACCTACAAGGTCGGCATCTGCCAGCTGGTGCAGCACGTTGCTTTGGACGCTGCAACCCAAGGGTTTAAGGATGCCCTGACCGAGCAGCTCGGCGATGCCGTTACCTTTGAGGAAAAGAACGCCCAGGGCGATTCCAACACCTGCACCACCATCATCAATGGCTTTGTTTCTGATAATGTTGACCTGATCCTGGCCAACGCAACCCCCGCCCTGCAGGCTGCACAGGCCGGCACCAACACCATCCCGGTTCTGGGCACCTCTGTTACCGAGTACGGCGTGGCACTGGGTATTGATGACTTCGATGGCCTTGTCGGCACCAATATTTCCGGCACCAGCGACCTGGCTCCTCTGGATGAGCAAGCAGGAATCATCAAGGAACTGTTCCCCGATGCAAAGACCGTTGGTCTGCTGTATTGCAGCGCCGAACCAAACAGCCAGTATCAGGTTGATACCGTAAAGGCCAGCTTGGAAGAACTGGGCTACACCTGCGAGTATTACGCATTCTCTGACTCTAACGATCTGGCCACCGTCTGCCAGAGCGCTGCCGATGCCAGCGATGTGATCTATGTTCCCACCGATAACACCGTTGCCAACAACACTGAGATCGTCAATAACATCTGCCAGCCCGCCGGTGTGCCTGTCGTTGCAGGCGAGGAAGGCATCATGAGCGGGTGTGGCGTTGCTACCCTGTCCATCAGCTACTATGACCTGGGCGTTGCTACCGGTAAGATGGCCGCCAAGATCCTGACCGGCGAAAGCAAGGTTGAGGAGATGCCCATTGAGTACGCTCCGGAGTTCACTAAGGAATACAACCCGACCATTGCCGAAGCTCTGGGCATCACCATCCCAGATGATTATGTGGCATACGAGGGCTAAACAGCCAGAACGGCCTGCTTTGATTTGATGCAGGTAACTTTAATACAAAAATCGCGGAAAAGGCTTTTCTTTCCCGCGATTTTTTGATATAATTAAAAAGACTATATCTTTTTTGAGGAGTTGACGATCTCTTGAACATTGCAACATTGTTCAATGCCATGCCGGGCGCATTGGCGCAGGGCCTGATTTGGGCCATTATGGCGATTGGCGTTTACCTTACCTTCCGCATCCTGGATGTTGCCGACCTGACGGTAGACGGCACCTTGGGCCTTGGCGGTGCGGTCTGCATCATGTGTATGACTTCCGGCATGAACGTCTGGCTGTCCCTGCTGCTGGCGTTTGGTGCTGGCCTGCTGGCTGGCCTGGTGACCGGCCTGTTCCACACGCTTATGGGCATTCCGGCCATCCTTGCCGGTATCTTGACCCAGTTGTCCCTATATTCGGTCAACCTGAAAATCATGGGAAAAGCCAATCAGGCTATCAATGTGGACAAATATGACCTGCTGGTATCCCTGCGTTATATCAAAGGCGTTCCGTTTTACCGCAATACCATCCTGATCGTGGCCGTTCTTATGGTGGTTGTTATCGCTATTTTGTACTGGTTCTTCGGCACCGAGCTTGGCTGCTCCATCCGCGCTACCGGCTGCAACGCCAACATGGCGCGGGCGCAGGGCATTAACACTAATTTCAACATTGTGCTGGGCCTGATGCTCTCCAATGGTCTGGTGGCATTCTCCGGTGCGCTGCTCAGCCAGTACCAGGGCTTTGCTGATGTCCAGATGGGCCGCGGTGCTATCGTGATCGGCCTGGCTGCCGTTGTTATCGGTGAAGCCGTGTTCAGCAAGATTTTTCGCAACTTTGCGCTCAAGCTGCTCAGCGTTGGCATCGGCAGCGTCATCTACTACATTGTTATGCAGATCTGCATCTGGTTCAAGATCGATACCGACCTGCTCAAAATGCTCAGCGCCATCGTGGTCGCCATCTTCCTTGCGGTTCCATACTGGAAAGCAAAATACTTCACCCGCGTTGCGGTAAAGAAAGGCGGCAGCAGCAATGCTTGAGATCAAAAACGTTTACAAGACTTTTAACCCCGGTACGGTCAACCAGAAGGTTGCCCTGAATGATTTGAACCTGACACTGGAGGACGGCGATTTCGTCACCGTAATCGGCGGCAACGGTGCGGGCAAGTCCACCATGCTGAATGCTGTTGCCGGTGTGTGGCCGGTGGATATGGGCAAGATCATTATTGATGGTAAGGATATCACCCGCCTGCCGGAGCACAAGCGCGCCGCTTACATTGGCCGTGTGTTCCAGGACCCCATGATGGGCACCGCCGCCACGATGCAGATTGATGAAAACCTGGCCCTGGCCGCCCGCCGCGGTGCGGGCCGCACCCTGCGCATTGGTATTACCAAAAAGGAAAATGCCGAGTACCACGAGCTGCTTAAAACCCTGGGCCTTGGCCTGGAGGACCGCATGACCAGCAAGGTCGGTCTGCTTTCCGGCGGCCAGCGCCAGGCAGTCACCCTGCTGATGGCGACCCTGAAAAAGCCCAAGCTGTTGCTGCTGGACGAGCACACCGCAGCCCTGGACCCCAAGACCGCCGCCAAGGTGCTGGAAATTTCCAACAAAATCGTGCAGGAAAACCACCTGACCACCCTGATGATCACCCATAATATGCGCGATGCCATCCGCTATGGCAACCGCCTGATCATGATGAACGAAGGCCATGTGATTTATGATGTGCGCGGCGAAGAAAAGACAAAGTTGGAAGTATCGGATCTGCTGCAGCGCTTTGAGCAGGCTGGCGGCGAAGCCAATGACCGCATGATCCTTTCCTGATAAGATTGCGTACAGGATCGGATTTGGATAAGTTTTATACCATTTAACTGCCGCTGTGGGCCGGATTTTACCGGTTTGCAGCGGCTTTTTTGTCTTTTGGAGCAGGAAAGAAGGGGCAAATTATCAAATTTCCGTAAAGTCATTTTCAAACCTTGACAGTTATGATATAATACAACTGTATATTATGACGGAATTGACAGACGGCAGAGTATCGGATCGTCTGTTTTCGGTTCCGTATACACCAAAAGAGAACATAAAGAACCCAGGAAAGTTCATTGTTTTCTCTGCATGGTATGCGGCCAAGGCTCTTGAAATGGATGTAAAGTGAGTGTGCTTTGCATCGGGGGAGTAGCCATAAACAACGCGGCCGCAAGCGCCATGGGAAGTTATCAGGACTGTATAAAGGGAGCACCGCCTTTCCGCAGGAGGTATTTTGGATGCAGCGTTACGACGCCGTTTTATTTGATGTTGATGGAACATTGATCCATTCCCGGCCGGGCATTTTTAACTGCTTTGCCTATGCGTTCCGCAAAATGGGCCTTGACCCGGATGCGATAGATTGTTCCCGCTACCTTGGCCCTCCGCTGCGCTGGAGCTTTGCCCAGCACTTTGCAACGGATGCCGAGGTGGAGCAGGCCGTGGAGTATTACCGCGTGCATTACGAGGAAGTTGGCAGCCACCAGTGCAGCCTGTTCCCCGGGGTGCGTCAGATGATGGATACCCTGAAAGATGCCGGGCTGTACATGGCAACGGCAACCTGCAAACCGGTCGAAGTTGTAACACCCATCCTGAAAGAGCAGGGGCTGTTTGACTATTTTGACCGCATTGGCGGGGCCAGCATGGACGAAAGTGTGGACAACAAGACGGATGTGATCCGCCTTGTGCTGCAGGACCCACGCCTGGCGGGCAAACGCATCCTGATGGTGGGGGACCGCCAGGATGATATGCAGGGCGCAGTCAACAACCAGCTGCCCGCTGCTGCCGTGCTGTACGGCTATGGTAGCAGGGAAGAAATGGAACCCTGGAATCCGGTGCTGCTGGCGCAAAATTGTGAAGAACTGACCCAGTATATTCTGGGCTGAACCCCGCGCGGTGCAAAGCGCTGCCGGGCACAGCCCGCCGCCGGAACCAACCCGGCCCGCGGGCGCATCCTACATAAGGAACAAAGGGAGAAACGAACATTATGAGCCGCAAAACATCCGGCAGCCGGGCATCCTTCAGCCCAACCCAGCGCAAGGCATGTGCTGTTCTGGCAGTATGTGTGCTGGCTGTCATCCTTACATTTATTGCATCCTGGGTTTTGCCGGGCAAGCTGTCGCTGGGCGGCAGCGGCCGCTATGACCCGCAGGCCTATCCGCTGGATACTTCGCTGGGGTCCGTGCTGGCCAAAACCTCTGATGCAGGCACCGATTATGTCTCCTCCACGCTGTTTGTGGGGGATCAGTTTGCCAAGTCCCTGTATGACGATAAAGTCATCACGCTGGATCAGTTTGCAGGCAAGGACGGCCTGACCGTCAGCTCATTGCTGAACGATGCCTGCGTTTACTTTGCGGGGGATTCCAGCGCCTATACCGTCCCGCAGGCGGTATCCAAAATGAAACCCCGCCGCGTGGTCATGCTGCTGGGCAGCAACGATCTGGACGGCAGCCTTTCCTATGATAATTTTGCCCGTAACTATAAGCAGGCTGTCATCGCAATTACCGGTGCGTACCAGTACTGCGATGTCATTGTCTGTGCCATTCCGCCTGTGGCAAAAAATGCATCTGATGCCGCCAAAACGCAGCTGATGATCGACCAGTTCAACCAGGAATTGGCGAAGATGTGCAATGATGAAGGCTATAAATACCTGAACTTGGCCGAAGCACTGAAAGACAGCAACAGCGGCTATGCCGAAGCAGCCTATTTGAACAACAAACAGAATGGCTTCAGCACATCCGGCGCGAATGTGGTGCTGAACTACCTGCGCAATCATGCTTACGATACTGCGGATACCCGCCCCAACACGGATGATATTCCGCAGCGTACTGAGCAGGCTGGCGGCAGCGCAGCCGCCACGGAGCCCACGCCTTCGGCGACCCCTACAAAGTTCAAATTGCAATACTTGGTGGAAGAAGGCAAGGGCACCCTGCAGGGCAATGACCAGAGCGGCGTAACTTCCATCGAAATGAACGCAGCCGAAAAGCAGACCGTGACCATTACCGCTGTGGCGGCGGACGGCTATACGTTCTATAAGTGGAGCGATGGCCTGACCACCGCTACCCGTGTGGACAGCGCGACCAAGGATATTTCCGTGACGGCAATGTTCAACGATGCCCGTGTGCAGATCAACCTGGATCAGGGCGAAAGCACCATCAAGCAGGGTGAATCCCTGACCATCAACGCCAGTGTCACCTTGGGCGGTAAGAGCTATGATAACAGCGGTGTGCAGTGGTCGGTCAACGATGACCTGATGCAGAATGGCGCCAGTTATACCTTTACGCCGAATGCCACCGGAGATTACCGCATCAAGGCCGGGCTGGAAGTCAACGGTACCTATACTTCGCAGGAACTGATGGTGCATGTGCAGGCACCGGCTACCACCGTCAGCATCACCGGTGTCAGCTCCATGCCGGCAGGCAGTACCACAACGCTGCAGGCCAACGTAAGCAATCCTTCGGGGGATACCACCTGGACCTGCGCCCAGAAGCCGCAGTGGAGTGCAACCGGCGATAACGTGCAGTTCAGCGCGGATACCGTTGGCAGCTATACCGTACGTGCTGCCAACAATGGTCAGTATGCAGAGCTTGTCATCAACGTAACGGAACCCCTTTCGGACCCCACGGTAACCCCGGAACCAAGTGATTCGGGCGATCAGTTCCCGTTCTTCCCCTTTGGCGACGGAGACTGATTGCAGTCACACAGCGCCTGCCCCCGGCATAGCATAAGCCGGGAGGTGATCACATGTTTGTCTTTGACTGCGAGGCTGGCTATCAGCCGGATAACGGCCAGAACGATGTGACCGACGGCAGTGTGGAAAACTATGATTTTGACTGGGGCCAGCCCCTTGACACAGAACCCCTTGACGATGCGCTGACGGACGATGAACGGACGGAAGCACAGCACACGGAGTAATTGCTTTGGCGGCAGGGCAGCACCCCGGCAGTTATCCGGCAAGAATAGACCGGAAAAAAGGAATAAATCTATGGCAAATTATACTTGTCTTTTACTGGATGTGGATAACACCCTGCTGGATTTTAACGCAGCGGAGCGTGCTGCGGTCGGCATTACGTTAGAGCATTACGGCATGCCCAACGGCCCCGAAGCATTGGAAACCTACCACCAGATCAACCGCCAGCTGTGGGACAGCCTTGCCAAAGGCGAGCTGAACCGCAGCAAGCTGTTTGCGGTGCGGTTTAGCCGCGTGATGCAGGCTCTTGGCACACCGGAAGCCGCCAACGCCCGCGAGATGAACGACTTTTATGAGAACGAGCTGGCCAACCATGCGGATCTGATGCCCGGTGCGCTGACCGCTCTGGAAGAACTGGGCGAAGTTGCTACCCTGGCAATCGTTTCCAACGGTGCTACCCAGGTACAGGAATCCCGCATTGCGGCATCCGGCATTGGCCGCTTTATGGATGGTGTGTATATCTCGGAAAAAGTGGGTGCGGCAAAGCCTTCGCCCAAGCTGCTGGACTATGCCATCCGGGACCTGGGGTTGACCAACCGCAGCCGTGTGCTGATGGTGGGGGACGACCTGCTGGCCGATATCAAGGGCGGTATCAACGCGGGGATCGATACCTGCTGGGTCAACTTTGCCAACGAGGAAAATAAAACCGGCATCCAGCCCAAATATACGGTGCACAGCTATGAAGAACTGTACCGCATTGTAATGGAGCCGGAAGAACTGGAAAATGTCGGCGTGCGCAACCGTCGGCATATGAACGAGGGCTGAAACAGACCAACGGAATGTGCCGCTGCCGGGGTAAAGAACTGAGCAGCGGCACATTTTCGGGTTTGATGCGCCCTTTGGTGGAAGAGTAAAACAAACTGGCTGCTGCTTTAATGTGAATCTGAAAACAAAGAGCATGACGGATATTTCGCAAATACAAGCAGGATTTAAGGCTTTTTAATGCAAAATCCTGCTATGTTTGTAGAAATAGGGCAATACCGCATAATTCTAAGTGCCGATACGGCGAGCGAGGT
>ERZ857982.2016-NODE-2016-length-17093-cov-3.503932_pt1 | contig 17093 bp, 10 predicted proteins | sample MGYA00519955_ERZ857982 | MGnify/ENA primary metagenome ERZ857982 (study PRJEB31778, sample SAMEA3449416) | human gut metagenome | biome: human gut; feature: human-associated habitat; material: faeces | place: United Kingdom | collected 2010/2012 ... | reverse complement strand
GGCTGTAAATGATTGCTGTTTTTCTGATCTTTTCTTCTTTTACAGGTGCCAAGGACTGTGCTGTACCTGCATTTTTGTCCTCAACCTCTGCACTGTTCTGTCCATCTGCATTTCCTGCTGCAGCATTTTCCTGTACCTGTACATTATCCGGGGTCTCATCTGCGAATTCGTTTGGAGCAGTCTCCAGATATTCTTCCAGCTTCGCCTTGATAACAGTTACATGAGGTCCATAGATAACCTGTACGCCCTGTCCTTTTTTTACGATTCCTCTGGAATCTGTCTGTTTCAGAAGTTCATCACGAACTTTTTCAGGCTTTGCAACTGTGATACGAAGTCTGGTCGCACAACAGTCAACATCTACGATATTTTTCTTTCCGCCAAGACCTCTGGTGATCAGTTCACTTACCGGATCACCGGAGGTCGCTGCAGCTGCACCGGCTGTCTTTCCGGCTTCTTTTCTTGCATTTACATCAGCTTTTGTATAAAGCTTTGTCTCTGTATCATCATCTTCACGTCCAGGAGTCTTGAAATTAAATTTCCTGATCATAAATGTAAAGATCACATAATACAGGATAAAGTAAATAATACCAACCGGAATGATCCTCAGCCAGCTTGTTTTTGCATTTCCCTGCAGGATACCAAAGAGGAACAGGTCAAGGAAACCGCCTGAGAAAGTAAGTCCTACTGCAATATTCAGCATATGTGCGATCATATAAGCCGCACCTGCCAGGATCACCTGAACTACGAACAATGCCGGAGCTACAAACAGGAATGAGAATTCCAGCGGTTCAGTGATACCAGTAAACATACATGCCAGCGCTGCGGAAAGAAGAAGTCCGCCTGCTGCTTTTTTCTTCTCAGATTTTGCACAGCGATACATAGCCAACGCTGCTCCCGGAAGACCAAAAATCATAAAGATAAACTCACCAGAGAAATATCTGGTTGCATCCGCACTGAAATGTGCTATATTTGCAGAATCAGCAAGCTGTGCAAAGAAGATATTCTGTCCGCCCTGTACCACCTGTCCTGCAACTTCCATAGTTCCGCCCACTGCTGTCTGCCAGAATGGCATATAAAATACATGATGCAGCCCAAAGGGAATCAGTGCTCGTTTAATAATACCAAAAATCAGAGTTCCCAGATATCCACTGCCTGTTACCAGACCGCCCAGAGCATAAATACCGTTCTGAACTACCGGCCATACAAAATACATCAGGATTCCCACAAACATATATACGATTGTGGAAATGATCGGTATAAATCTTGAGCCGCCAAAGAATGACAGCGCATTCGGAAGCACAATTTTGTGGAAACGGTTATGAAGTGCCGCAACACCAAGACCTACGATAATACCGCCGAATACACCCATCTGCAGAGACTGGATCCCGCATACAGAAGTAATGGTTCCCTCCAGTACATCTGCTGCTATCTGACCGTCTGCTGTGATTTCATTGTTAATAAGAAGCATGGCACTGACAGCCACATTCATAACGAAATATGCAATCAGCGCAGAAAGAGCAGCAACCTCTTTCTCTTTCTTTGCCATACCAATGGCAACACCAACAGCAAAGATCAGCGGCAGATTGTCAAATACAGCACTTCCAACCTTGTTCATAATGATCAGAAGAGAATTAAGTAATGTTCCACTTCCCAGGATCTTCTGCAATCCATAGGTAGCGATAGTTGTTTCATTTGTGAAGGAACTGCCGATACCAAGCAACAAACCTGCAACAGGGAGAATTGCGATCGGAAGCATAAAGGATCTTCCCACACGCTGCAAAACTCCAAAAATCTTGTCTTTCATGTTCTTTTGTCTCCTTTTCCTTATTCGTGCGAATAAACCGTCTTGTTTCCGGGAGATTAAAACCTTCTGACATATGATTATTCCGCGTTTTACCACATAAAATACATCAAAAAAAGGCACTAACCCCCATAAACATTAAAAAATAATATTTATGACCGGTTAATGCCTGCCTGTCCAGTAACACACCAAATCTGTGTTATACTATAAAGGATTATTTATTCCCTGTCAAGATACTCAGGAAAATTTTTTACAAAATATTTTTGCATTTCATGAATCGATCTCTGTAATGACCATTTATTATTTTCAAAGCCGCAACATTCTCTGCATCCTTCTGATCTGATAGAAATTTATTGATTTCCCACTGCCGCAGGCTACACGTTCAACTTGATCACTCTGTCTTCTCATTTTAATCCATTCAGATCTACAGAAATGTACACCCATTCATCGCTGAGTTTAGGCTCTTTTCAGGGGGATTTTATCTGTTTCTCTCTTCCAGATATTCCAGACATTCATTCACATCTTTAATATCAAGTTCCTTGCGTACTTTATCCTGAATTTCCACCAGACATTCCAAAAGAAGAGGATTAAACATTCCGCATTCTCCATTTAGGATCATCTCTATTGCCTTTTCATGAGAATATGCTTTCTTATATACCCGGTCACTTACCAGGGCATCATACACATCTGCCAGTGATACCACCTGGGCAGATATAGGGATTTCTTCTCCCTTCAGGCCATCCGGATATCCTTTTCCATCATAACGTTCATGATGCCAGCGGCATATTTCATAGGCATATTTCATCATCTCTTCATCATGATACATTTCCAGCCTGTCAAGCATCCGGGCACCTATGATCGTGTGCTGTTTCATGGCTTCAAATTCTTCCTTTGTAAGCTTTCCGGGTTTATTCAGAATTTTTTCGTCAATTCCAATCTTACCGATATCATGAAGTGCGGAAGCTGTGGCGATCATATGCTGCTGAGACCAGGAAAGATCGTAATTCTCTGATTTTCGCATCAATTTCTCTAGCAAAAGCTGAGTCAGAATATTAATATGCAACACATGAAGCCTGCTTTCACCATTTCGGAACTCTACAATCTGACTGAGAATCCCGGTCATCATACGGTTGTTTTTCTCTTTCTCATAAATCTGATCTGTTACCAGATGGATCAGACGCCTTTGCTTGGCATAAAGCTTGATCATATTGATAACCCGCTGATATACCACCTTAGCATCAAATGGTCTGCTTATATAATCTGAAGCCCCCAGTTCGTAGGCACGGCGGATATAACTCTCTGATCCTTCACTGGAAATCATGATCACCGGTATATCCTCGATCCATTTATCTCTGTTCATATAGGCGAGTACTTCAAATCCATCCATTTTGGGCATAATAATATCTAACAGGACCAATGAGATTTCAGTTCCATACTGCTCTAACATCTTCAGAGCCTCTTCCCCGTCACAGGCCTCCAGTATCCGGTATTCTTTTCCCAGAATTTCCTTAAGTATCTCTCGGTTCATTTCAGAATCATCAACAACCAGAAGCTGGGGCAGGTTCCTTTTTTCCATCTTGTCTGTATTTTGCTTCTGCTCCCACCGGGTCACTACTATATTTTTATGTCCCTTGGCCATATACATAAGTCGGTCTGCTTTGGTGAGTGCTTCCTCCAATCTGCCATGGGTAAACATAGCTCCACCAATGCTCACTGAAAGCTTCAGACGATTAAAACCCGGAATATGCGTCGCATGGATCTTCTCTTGGATCATACGGAGCTTCTGTGAAAAGACTCCCTTCTCAATTCCGGGCAGGATCAGCAGAAATTCATCTCCTCCATAGCGCACCAGAATATCCGTACGACGGATATAATGCCGAATTACATTCACTACGGTTGTCAGTACCAGGTCTCCTCCATCATGACCATAAGTGTCATTGAACAATTTGAAATCATCCAGATCGATAACTGCAACTCCGGCATTCAAAGACATATTTTTGACTTTTTCCTCAAAATATCTGCGGTTATACGCCCCTGTCAGCACATCCTTATACAGCTTTTCGCTATATACTGTCAGCTTTTCCGTCAGTTTTTCATATCCTTCCTCATCTGTCAGCGTGTTCTCGTCCAGCTTTTTCAGCATTTCCATTACATAGGGCTCATCATCAATCTCCAGATACCTTACAAATACCTGATACATATCAGAATCAAGGAATTCAATTTTGGATGTCTGTTTCTTCTCCTCCAGTGCTTTAAGGGAAATGCAATTCTCACATCTTTTATCTTTATTCCAGAAAGCATAACACTGGCAAAGATTTTCTCTTCCTGCAAGCTTACGTTCCATTCCGGCAGCCTGCAGATCACTCCCTTTCAGGAGACGAACTACATCAAAAATCTCCCGAAGCACCTCCATTTTATTCTCTGCTTCCTGCATCGTCATTTGTTTCCACTCAATCATTATTCCCAGCCTCTCACGAACAACAGCTTTTTTCTGCAATATAAACTTGTATTATTATACCACTTACTCATCATGCAGTACAACAATAATATTTTTTCTTAATTTCTTAATTTCATAAAGGGAGCGCCTCAAAAACAGTCCTTGAGGCGTGCTCCCAACCGGTTCTGACTCCAACTGCCTTATAAACATGCTTCAGCTTGACCTTATATAATAAAAGTGCAATCGCAGTCAACTATATTTGTAATTATGATTGACTTAAAATAATAGAAATACAATTGCAAGTCATCTATAAACAGGATTAAACTTGACCGTACATAACAAAAACGCGATTAAAGTCAATTATAATCATAATTATTCATGACTAAAAAGCCACAGACTGAGCGGATTCCAGTCTGTGACCTGATTAGATTTTTATACTTTCTTTAGAGGACTTTTAAAACATATTTTGTTTCTTTATTTTCCCGACAGGGGTGCGACCCCGCCAGACCTGTTCAGTATTAATACCAGTCCCGGCAGAGGGTTCTCCCCTAACTGCCTCTATCAGTTAACTCATGCCAGGTTTTACTATTCCAATTTGTTCTAAAACATGTTATACTCAAAAAGCTGTCGAACCTCCAGCAGAAAAGAGGTGGACTCCATGGAAGAAATTCTCACCACATTTCTTGTCTCTGTTATAGCAGGCGTAGTTAGCTACTACATATGCAAATGGCTGGACAGCAGACGATAGACAGCAACAGTCTAAACGGAATAGCTCACCGTAACGAGCAAGAAAGCCCCCAGAGCTGGCACTCTGAGGGTTTTTGTTTTGCTTCAAGGAATCTCACCACATTCCTTAGCTACTGTTAGTATATGCGCAATGTGCCAAAAAGTCAACTCAAAAATAGTGGGTGAAAAAGCCACAGGCTGGATGGGTGCCAGTCTGTGGCTATCTTAAGATAATCTTATTTACCCTCCGTAGTTTTACATTGCAAAATCTTCTCCAGTTCAGCTACTCTTTTAAGTGCTTCTGTTGTCTCTTTTGGGGCCTTTATTTTTTCTTTTTCAGCAAAATCCGCTCTCTGACGTTCCCTTTCTGTATTTTTGCGTTCAGCTTCCTGACCTTTTTCATACATGATCGTATCTCTCTCAAATCCCTTCATATAGATTAATGACACCGTTACTGAAAACTTATAAAAAATTATAAACTTTTATGTTCCATTCCTACTTCAACGAATATGCTTTTGATGATATAAATATCCATCTACTCACAGGTTTTTGTACTCTCCAGGGGTTTCCATATTTTTGAATATTTTTTTCGTTTTTGAAGCATATTCCGCAGACCAATAAGCAAATTCGTCAGTTTTACTTAACCGTTTAAGTTAACAGATAAAAAAGTTTATACACGAAAAAAGAAGGGAAAGCCAGACTTTTTTGTATGACTTTCTCTTCTTTTATACATTTTATTTTGCCTTAAATACAGCGACTTTCTCTTTTGACAGATCAATCTTATCCGGAAGGATGGAAGTCTTCTCAGTGGATTCCAATGTTGTGAATCCTGTTGAGTCGGAAGTATTTGACTTCATCGCATCCTGCAGAGTATTGCTTACTGTCACATTTGCAGAAAAGATATCTGTTCCTGTGGAAGCTGCTGCATCACCTGTTGTTATGCTTACCGTACTGCTGCTCTGCATTTCCTGAACCTGTTCCTGTGTCGGGTAGAAGGATGGCTGGCGGATGTAACGGAAGCTTGCACTGTATGCTTCGCCTACTGTTACTCCATTCTTGCCGGAGGAGCAGTGTACTGCGATCCAGTCACCTGCGTCTGTTTTACCGCAGAGAATACCTACATGATTATCGCTTCCTGCTTCCGGTCCTTTCTGGAACACCAGATCTCCGGGCTGTGCATCTGCCTCAGTTACCACGTTTGCTTTCTCCCACTGATCGGAAGTTCCGTCACCTACAGCTTCCTGCATTGCTTTATCCTGATATCCGTTGATCACTGCCCAGGTGACAAAACCACTGCAGTCCAGTCCGTATGCGCGGATGGTTCCAGTGCTCTTGCTTCCCTCGGCTGATACCTTCTCGCTGGTTCCCCAGCCTGGATCTTCACCGATCACTGTGGATTTGCCGCCCCAGAAGTAACCGACTTTACCAACCAGTGAATAGGCTGCGGAAATAACATTTACTCTTTCCTCGGAAACATCATCCCCTACACTCTCGCGGACAAAACCGTTGGCAGCTGTTACTACCGCGCAGAGGAGTTTGCAGTCTGTCTCCACATATTTCTTAAGGATCGTACGATCCTTTTTTGCGATTTTATTTTTCTTAATATAGTAGTTGATTTTACGATTAGCGTATGTAACGTGAGTGATATCCTGCTTGTCCCTTACGATCGGGTTCATCTCTGCAAAGATTTTCGCAAGGTCTTTCTTGCAGGAAGAATCCAGGGTAAATTCTGTTTTTCCGTCCTGGCTCTGCTGATATACATAGACTGCAAGGATATCCTGCCAGTTTCTTACCAGAAGACTGTCTGCAGATGTGGTGGTCTTGCTGCCGTTTACATCGCTGGCATCTGCTACTTTGTTCTTCTCTTTATATTCCTTCTCGATCTCATCCATAACAGAAGCGAAATCATCTGAGAAGGTCAGATTGTAGTTATTCTTCAGGCTGTCCAGATAGAAATCCTTACCTGCGTGGATATTGGACGCATAATATACCGGAGTTCCGGTCTGTGCAGCACTGGTATTACTCGTAAATGGATTATTCGTATTCGCATTGTTCTTCTGCGCTTCCAGCTGAGCAATAGTCGCTTCTGCCTGAACCAGCAGATTATAATTAGAAACCTGTGCCTTCTCTGTATCAGACAGGGCATTATATGCAGTGCGGATGCTCTGAACAGTGGCTTTCTTCTCCAGCGTGATGGTCTGTGCGTTCAACTCTTTGATTCTGTCGATCACATCCTGGGCTGCCTTCGTAATCTGTGAAGACGGTGTTGGTGTAGGATTCGCAGGTGTCGGAGTAGGATCTGTTGGTGTCGGAGTCGGATCTGCCGGTGCAGGTGTTGGCTCTGCAGGTGTTGGTGTCGGATCTACCGGTGCAGGTGTCGGGTCTGCAGGTGTCGGATCTACCGGCGCAGGTGTTGGCTCTGCAGGAGTCGGATCTGCCGGCGCCGGATCCTCTGATCCTGAATCAAAATCACCGGAATCGCTGAAATCAGAACCGTCTGCTGTATACGCAGCAGTATCCTCTGCTGCAAGTACGGACGCAGGACCGGATAATACCATTCCTGACATCAATGTCAGACATAAGAATCTGGTAAGATACTTGTTTTTCATATATCTAAATTGCTCCCTTCTTACTGTGAGCATGTCCTTACCCCCTGTTTATAAGGGCATACTGTCTAAATTACTTTTCACATTATTATGTTATTTCATAAGTGAATTATCCCGAAATATTAACCTGTTTTATTCTAGCATAATCATTTTTTGAAATCAACAGCTCAGGGCAGGTAAATTCCAGATTTGACCAAAATTCATTTTTTTGTCACATTTTAACCGAATCAAGTAAGTCCCCCTGCAGAAGTTGCGAAAAGCAACAAGCAGTGAGGAAGATATGTTTCAGAATGCAGGAAGGCTGTGCGGATATGATTTCCACACAGCCTTCCTGTATTCTTAGCGTATCTCTGTCAGGCTGCCTGAATGGCTCCTGCAAAGTTCTTATTACCAATACAGATCTGTATCAGTCCCTGCACTACCTGAAAACACATATTCAGGATAAAGCGGATATCCTCTTCCACGCTGCGGAGCTTGTTGAGGTATTTCTCATGAGTAGCTTCGATATAATCGATCAGGGTGGAGAAATCAGCGAAGCGGATGGCCGGTTCCAGATATGCATATGCTTCTCCCTGCTGTATACATTCTTTCAGTCTGTTCTTAAGTACTTTCTCATAATGATTATGCTGGCTGAAGCTTCCTGTATATGTTTTGTTATGAGGAAAGGTAAAATAATCCGCCATATAGTGGATCACTTCGCCGAACCGCCGCCAGTAAACTCTCTGGTTACTCTCATCCGGTCTGATATCTGCCAGTTCTTTCATCCGGTTCTTGACATCTTCAAATGTTCCGTAGAACTCGTGCCTTCTGGTGATAAAGGACGGTTTGATATCCGGCAGAATGCTGCCCAGACAGAAAGCCTTTCTGTGAGACTGCAGGCTTGCTGTGGTCTGCATCTGATCCGCAAGGTATCTTGCTAATAAAATATGTGATTTTTTACGCAATTTTCTTCCTCTTCTTTCTTTTGAGAACCTATCATTCTTATATATGGGAACGAATAATAATCAACTTAACCAACATAGAATACTATAGCAGATTTATACCTGTTATTCAAATAAAATTTTTGTAAACTTTTTCACATTTTCAGGTCAGACAACTGTTTCAGTAATTCCAGGTCACTGTCCTTTACTTTCAGGTTTGTCTCAATCTTCTCTCCCTCAGGAGTGGTGATCGCAATTTCAATGATGCTTCCTTCTTTAAGCCCTTTGCGTGAAACTGCCTGACAGAATGCCGGGAACTTGGGATGATTGCTCTTAAAGGTGTTCCATGCGCCTGTGATCTTCATGATATTTCCTATATTGTTTCCTATGTTCATATGATTGTTGTGTCCTTTCTTATCTCAACTGAATATTCCCGATTCTGAGAACTGATGCATATAATAACATACTTCAACGGATTTGGCTATACCAAAAGCCCCCCAGGATTAACTCCCGAGGGCTTTCATGCTGCTCATATTATTCTACATTCTCAAACATCTCTGCCAATGTCATGGAGATTTTCGGAAAATCTTTCAGTGTCACCACTGTATCTGCATTATAATGTTCTTCTTCTGGATCATCCTGCAAGATATAGCTATACTTCAAATCATATTTACCATCCTCAAGATAATAAATCTGTACTGCTCTTTCTTTCGGTGAGATGATCCAATACTCTTCTACACCTGCTGCCTGGTAAATTTCTTTCTTCACAGTCATATCTCTTAATGCTGTTGCCGGGCTAAGAGTTTCCACAATAAATCTGGGTGTACCAGTATAGGAACCACCTTTCAAATGCTTACGATCACATATAATCATCACATCTGGTATCACATAATCATTATTCTCCTGTGCATGATATTTATAATCCAGATTCTCCATGAATGCTAAACACAGTGTTCCCTGTAAACCGGTTGATATGATTCGATAAATATTACCATCTACAAGCCCATGCTGATAATTTGGTGATGGTGACATATCATAGATTACACCATTAATCTTCTCTTCTTTTCTATATTCCTCTTCAAGTAATGGCATATTATCACCTCCAAGTGAGTTTGGTTATATGTACATTATAATATAGGTTATGTCTGTTCAGCAACCTGTTTTTGATTCTGACAAAACGAATATAGATATCCGGTTACTGTTCAGTTTTGACACCATTTTCTCACAGTTTTGACACCATTTTGACACCATTTTTCATAAAGATGCGTAAAAATACGGTAAGATAGTGAAATTGAACTTCTCGCAAACCTTTTAAATCTCGCTGAAATCCGGTGTTCCATACAGGTCGAACGGAGTTGACTGGTAGACATAGTAATTCAGCCAGTTTGTATACAGGTTGTTCGCATGTGCTCTCCACATAAGGAGCGGTCTGTTTTCCGGGTTGTTGTCTTTGTAATAATTCTCCGGGATTTCGATGGGCAGGTTTTTGCTGACATCACGTTTGTACTCACCATCAAGAGTCACACGATCATATTCCGGATGTCCCATTACAAAGATCTTGCGGCCGCCGTCTGCCATTGCAAGGAAAAGCCCTGCTTCATCGGATTCAGCAAGCACTGTCAGCTCTTTACAGTTATGGATATCCTCGATGGGAACTTCCGTATGTCTGGAATGAGGTGCAAGGAACATATCGTCGAATCCGCGTACCAGCGGAATCTTACGGTTCATCACTTTATGCCAGAAAAGACCGAACATCTTCTTATCAAGTTTGCGTTTTTTCAGTCCATAGTGGTGGTAGAGTCCTGCCTGTGCAGCCCAACACAGATAAATGGTGGAGGTAACATGGGTGTTTGTCCAGTCCATGATCTCTACCAGTTCCTTCCAGTAGTCTACCTCTTCGAATTCCATCTGCTCTACAGGAGCACCTGTGATGATCATTCCATCATATTTGTTATTTTTCAGTTCCGGAAATGTCTGATAAAATTTATTCAGATGACTCACAGATGTATTCTTCGCTTCATGGCTCTGTACTGCCATAAAGGTGACATCTACCTGCAGCGGTGTGTTGGAAAGGGAACGCAGAAGCTGAAGCTCTGTCTCCTCTTTCAGAGGCATCAAGTTCAGAATGAGGATTTGAATGGGGCGGATATCCTGATGGGATGCACGTGACTCATCCATCACGAAAATATTTTCTTTTTCCAGAATCTCTTTTACTGGCAGATCGCTCTGTATTTTAATTGGCATTATCTTATCTCCTGTTCTTATTATTTTATTGTTGTGCCATCTTCAGGAAATCTTCTTCAGAAAGGATCGGAATTCCCAGTTCTTTGGCTTTTTTATTCTTTGAAGAATTGGAAGTTGTGTCATTATTGATCAGGTAGTTCGTCTTCGATGTTACTGATCCGGTCACCTTGCCTCCCAGAGACTCAATAAATTCCTTTGCCTGTGCTCTGTTTGCAAAGTGCTCCACACTTCCTGTGATAACGAAATTCATGTTCCGGAAAATCTGCTCACCTGTCTTTTCTTCTTTCTTAACAGTCAGATGGCTCATCAGATGATCCAGTTTTCTGTTATTATCCTCGTTTGAAAAATAATCAGTCAGACTTCCGGCAATTACCGGTCCGATGGTATCAATAGAGCTGATTTCCTCTTTATCTGCATGACGGATCTTCTCCAGATCATCATCAAAATGCCTGCAGATCACTTTTGCATTGGCAAGACCGATATTGGCGATTCCAAGGCTGTAGATCACCTTCGCAAGAGTAGTCTCCTTAGCTTTATCAAGGCTGGTCATCAGGTTCTCAAAGGATTTCTCCCCGAATCCGTCCATCTCCACAATCTCATCACGATGCTTTCCAATCTCAAAAATATCTCCGAAATCATGAATAAAGCCTCTTGCAATGAATTTCTCCAGTGTTGCTTCTGACAGTCCGTCAATGTTCATGGCATCCCTGCTTGCAAAAAGTGCAAAGGATTTGATCTTCTTTGCGGCACAGTCAGGATTTGTACAGTAAAGTGCCTCCACATCATTTACCTTCTGTATCTGTGTTCCATGGCCACATGCAGGGCAGGTATCCGGAATTTCCAGTTTACTGCTGCGTGTGAGGTTTTCTGCAATCTGCGGAATGATCATATTTGCTTTATATACAGTGATCGTATCCCCGATACCAAGCTGCAATTCTTTTAGAATGCTCACATTGTGTACGCTGGCGCGGCTCACAGTGGTTCCCTCCAGCTCAACCGGTTCAAAAACAGCCACCGGATTGATCAGCCCTGTTCTTGACGGGCTCCATTCGATCTCCAGAAGATGGGTTTCTCTGATCTCATCTGCCCATTTGAATGCAAAAGCATTTCTGGGAAATTTCGCCGTTCTTCCAAGGGAATCTCCGTATGCAATATCATCATAAAGAGCAACCAGTCCGTCCGACGGAAAATCATTCTCAGTGATCGCAGTTGAAAAATATTCCATGGCTTCATCCAGCGTTGAAGCTGTGACTGTCCTGTATTCCACTACATCAAATCCCTGTTCTTTCAGCCATTCAAACTGCCGGGCTCTTGAATTATGGAAATCAACCCCGTCGGCGCTTACCAGCGTAAATGCGTAGAAACGCACATTCCTGCGGGCTGTGATCTCATTGTTTAACTGGCGGACAGAACCGCTGCATAAGTTTCTCGGATTCTTGTATTTCGCATCAACGTCTTCTATGGATTCATTGATCCGTTCAAAGTCTGAATAGGTAATGATCGCTTCCCCGCGTAACACCAGTCTTCCCTGATACGGGATTTTAAGAGGAACGTTCTTAAATACTCTGGCATTATTGGTGACAACCTCTCCTGTCACACCGTTTCCACGTGTAACTGCTTTGGCAAGTCCTCCATTCTCGTAGGTAAGAACGATCGTCAGTCCGTCCAGCTTCCATGACAGAAGCGTTTTGTGTTCCCCGATAAATTCCCTCAGAACTTCTCTGTCCTTAGTCTTGTCCAGAGACAGCATGGGGGATTCGTGTTCTTCTTTTGGAAGCTGGTCAACTGCCTCGTACCCTACGCTTATGGTTGGGCTGTTTGCCAGAACAGTGCCTGTCTCTTTCTCCAGAGCCTGAAGCTCGTCGTACATCTGATCGTACTCTCTGTTGCTTATGATCTCTGTATCCTGCTGGTAATACGCCTTTGCTGCCCTGTCCAGCTTTTGCACCAGCTCTTTCATTCGCATGATCGCTGCTGTTTCCATTCTGTTCTCCTGTTCTGATCACTGTTTCACTTGTGGAAGATTCCAGTAAATGGTTCAGTTCTTCCCATTCCTGTGCTGTGATCTCTCTGTATTCGCCTTCTCTGATCCCGTCCAGAGTCAGATTCATGATCCTGATCCTTTTCAGCTTCTGTACCTCATATCCCAGATACCGGCACATTCTGCGGATCTGCCGGTTCAGTCCCTGTGTCAGAATGATCCGAAAGCTGCATTCTCCTGTCTGCACCACTCTGCATGGTCTGGTCACTGTATCAAGAACAGGGACTCCCTTGCTCATCCTTCGGACAAATTCCCTGTCCACCGGCTTATTCACTGTCACAAAATATTCTTTCTCATGATAGTTTCCGGCGCGCATGATCTTATTGACCAGATCTCCTTCATTTGTCAGAAGGAGAAGGCCCTGTGATTCTTTATCCAGTCTGCCCACAGGATAAACACGCAGAGGATAATCCAGATAATCTGTTACCGTTGTCTCATCAAACTGCTGCTTTGTACTGCACACGATCCCTCTGGGTTTGTTAAAAAGAAGCAGTACTTTTTTTTCATTTTTATGGACAGGTATATTGTCTGCACAGACCTCATCTTCCAGGCTGACTTTCTGACCGCTTTCTGCTTTTTTTCCGTTTACCGTAATCCTTCCCTCTTCGATCATCCGGTCGGCTTCCCGTCTGGAGCATATGCCTGCCTCGCTTAAATATTTGTTTATTCTGATTTTTTCGTCCATTGTTCTATTATATAATTTTTTGTACATCTTATCAACGGTGAAATTTTTCTGGAATTTTTTTCAAAAGGGCAGGAATGGGGAATCGCCTTGTATTTTGTCAGATTTTATTGTATGATATCGAATGACAGGATATCTTTTTTGTCACTGATTTTATCAAAAAGGAGGCTTTCATGTCAGATAATTTACCACGTACAAACCGGTGGCTGATCGCACTTTCTGTTATTCTGTGTCTGATACTTGGAGGAATTTTCACCCGTTCTTCCGCTGTGACTTCACAGGCAGATGCCATCAGCGATGCCGGAGCTTTCGTGTCAGAAGATCAGGATTCTGCGGAGTTTACTTCTGAGGAAACATTGACTGATAGCAATGATAATTTTACGGATTCTTCTTCCGGGAAACTGTTTGGACGCACTTCTTCAGATTCATCTGAGACTTCTCCGGGCGGTCCTGCATTAAGCACTGATATCTCGCCTGAGGCATCAGAGGGCAGCTGGGCTTCCAGCGGAAGTAACTGGATGTTTCTGGTGGATGATAAACCATACACAGGATGGTTCACAGATACAGACGGGAAACAGTACTATATGGATGAGACCGGTATTATGCAGACAGGCTGGACAGATATCGGAAAGAAGCGGTATTATTTTGATATGGATGGCATTCTGCAGACAGGGACTGTAATAATAGATAAGAAAACTTATGAACTGGATACAGATGGTTCTCTGAAAGATTATACACCAAAGAAAAAATCCTCGAAGAAGAAATCTTCAGGTAAGTCAGACACCTCTGACAAGTCCGGTACATCTACGGCAAAGAAGTCGGTCGCCCTTACTTTTGATGATGGTCCCAGTTCTTTTACAGACCGTCTTCTGGACTGTCTGGAAGAAAATAATGCAAAGGCAACTTTCTTTATGGTGGGTACTGAGATTGCCAGTTTTCCGGACGAAGTAAAACGCATGAAGAAACTGGGCTGTGAACTTGGAAACCACACTTATGACCATAAGGATCTGGCGACTCTTTCTTCGGATGAGATCAGTTCAGAAATTGCAAGAGTGGATGAACAGCTTGTAAATCTTACAGGTGAGGGAGCTTCGGTGGTCCGCCCGCCATATGGATCTGTTAATGATACTGTAAAATCAACTGTGGGAACCCCGATGATTCTGTGGTCCATTGACACCCTGGACTGGAAAACGCAGGATGTGGAATCTACGGTTGAGGAAGTCATGAATAACGTAAAAGATGGTTCCATTATTCTGATGCATGACATTTTCAGCACCTCTGTAGATGCAGCCGAGATCCTGATCCCGCAGCTTATCGAAGAAGGCTATCAGCTTGTAACAGTGCACGAACTGGCTTCCCTGCATCAGACAGAATTATCGACAGGAGTTACATACGGTGAATTTAATCGAATCAAGTAAGTCCCTTGCGGAAGTTGCGAAAAGTAATAAGAACAGCAAAATCTCCAGCAGAAGCTGACAAGAACAATGTCAGAAAAACGGAACGTAAAAAATACAGGCAGTTACCACAAGGATAACCGCCTGTATTTTTTACGTTCCATATTCAATTTTATTCAAGTAAATCTCCTCTGATGTATCCGGTCTGACCGTCGTAGTCGATCTGAACCCATTCACCATCAGTACCTGTCTTCTGAACCTGATCACCTGCTGAGATCACGCCAAGGATATCAGCATCTGTGCTGGCTTCTGCGCGTACATTACATTCCTCCGAAGCAGTAAGCATCGTGCCATCTTCTGCCTCTGTTGACACACCTGCTTCCTCCCCAAGACCATTCAGGAATTCTTCAAGAGACGGATCAGATTGCTGTGCCTGATCCAGTTCATTCTGCACCTTCTTTATAAGAGCTGAAACATCACTGTCTGATAACTGTTTTTCCATATATGCGGAAATCTCAGAATCCTGTAAAGCTCCGTTATTGATCACCCAGTTTCCTTCGCTGTTCTTATATACATAGAACTGAGTCAGTGCAGGGGCCTTGGTCTCAACGCCCTGACAGATATACGAGAAACAGGCGTAAACCACGTAAGAATCATCTGTCATACCTTTCTTCGTGTACACATCGCCTACTTCATACCCTTCGATATAATCTTTCAAATTTGTGACTTTTGACTCATCAGACGGTGTGAAATCATCTTCCAGAGTCTTCAGCGTTGCAATATCTTTTTCCCCCAGAGCCTGATAATAGCTCGTGATCAATGCAGTAACGTCTGCATCTGCTGTTTCCATGGGATTGGCGTCTTCTTTCTTCTCGTCAGACTCCCCTTCACTTATCGGAGAAGAAGGAACATTTCCCTGGTCTTCGGATGTGGTTTTCTGTTCATCTCCGGAATTCCCCTTATTACTTCCGGAACAGGCTCGAATGCCGCAAAACAGGACAACCACAATTATCAGAATAGCTCCACCCAGCATAAAATACCGGAGATTATCTGATAACCATTCTCTAAAATCATCCAAGTTCTTGTCCTCCTTATGAGTTACCGTTTGCTCCGTTCACTGCCGCCATACGATTTCTGACAGTTCCCGATTCTGATAACTCCTGTGATACAACGCACCGGAACTGTACATACGTCCCAGGCAGCACGCCTGAAGGGAATCGAACCCCCGCACATGGTACCGGAAACCACTGCTCTATCCACTGAGCTACAGGCGCGTATCTTGAAAATCTGATTTTCAAAGGATTTATATAATTTATTTAATACAAGGTCTATATTATCATAATTACCGAAAAAAGTAAAGTTTTTTATTTTGTTACAAAAGATGCATTATTTTGTTACAAGTCAAAAATTATGGGCAGTCATGCATTGTGCTGACTGCCCGGTTTTATTTACATTTTCAGATCGTCGAATTTTAATCGGATGATCACCAGGGTGATCGCCATAAGAATGATTCCTGCCGGAAGTGCGATCCATGCTGTCTGTACAAATCCTGCGATAATATAAGTCAGGAAAGATACTGCTGCTGCAACCATTGCATAGGGAAGCTGTGTGCTGACATGATTTACATGTTCACACTGTGCACCTGCTGATGCCATGATGGTTGTATCGGAAATCGGTGAACAGTGATCTCCACATACAGCACCTGCCATACATGCAGAAATAGAGATGATCATCAGTTCATGATTTGTTCCTGAGAATACATTAACAACAATCGGGATCAGGATACCAAAGGTTCCCCATGAAGTACCTGTCGCAAATGCGATAACAGCCCCGATCACAAAGATAATTGCAGGAAGGAAATTCATCAGCCCGCCTGCAGAGCTTTTAACAATTGCAGATACAAATACAGATGCACCAAGGCTGTCTGTCATGGCCTTCAATGTCCAGGCAAAAGTAAGGATCAGGATTGCAGGTACCATTGCCTTGAATCCGTCCGGAATACACGCCATACAGTCTCTGAAATTCATAACACGACGTATCAGATATAAAACAATCGTGATAACCAGTCCGAAGAAGCTTCCAAGCACCAGTCCCACAGATGCATCACTCTGTGAAAATGCAGTTACAAAATCAGTTCCGCTAAAGAAACCACCTGTATAGATCATACCGATTACGCAGCATATTACAAGGCTTACAATCGGGATCAGAAGATCGATCACCTTGCCACGCGGATTACTTTTCT
>ERZ857982.2007-NODE-2007-length-17126-cov-4.656083_pt1 | contig 17126 bp, 8 predicted proteins | sample MGYA00519955_ERZ857982 | MGnify/ENA primary metagenome ERZ857982 (study PRJEB31778, sample SAMEA3449416) | human gut metagenome | biome: human gut; feature: human-associated habitat; material: faeces | place: United Kingdom | collected 2010/2012 ... | reverse complement strand
TAGGAACGGCAAAATTTTTTACACTTCTACTACTTCTTTATCACACATCAGCAAAGAAATGGGGTTTAAACCTCAGAAGCCTAATGAACCAACTGGAATATTAGAAGGGTTTAAACGTGGCTACGTTGGTAATGCAGCAGGAACACTTGGTGGACAACTTGATTTTGCAGAAGCCAATTTGGGTATTGGTGGCGAATGGGGCGATTCTTTGAACGAGATGGCTCAAGAGAACGCCAGACATAAAGAATATAATATATCTGACATGTTGCCTTTTGCAAGTGACTATTATACGAATGGCGAAGGTTTAGCCTATGATATTGGAAGTCCGCTTGGGTCAATGACTGTTTTGGGCGGTGAAACTGCTGCTGCTGGTGCGCTTGCCAGTGCAGCTGGCATTGGTTCGATTGGTGGTTTAGCAACAACTCTTGGTGGTAGGGCTGCTGCTGCTGGAATGCCCAAATTGGCGTCAGCACTCGGCGGCAGGTATGGTACCCTTATAGTAGGGAAAGGGCTTTCTACTGTTCCTGAATTAGCAGCAGAAGGCGGCGGTATGTATAGGCAGGGGATAGAAAAAGGTATGAGTGCCGATGAGGCCCTTGATAAGGCATGGCAAGGCGTAGCGCTGGAGGCTCCATTTTTAACAGCTTCCAACTTGCTTGAAGGCGGCGGATTGGGAGTTTTAGCAGAGGGAGCTAAGAAGCAAGGGGCAAAAGGTATTGCAGCTAATGTGACTAAAGCAGCATTGGCAGGCGCAGGACAGCAGGCTTACGAGGAAGGAACACAACAGCAAATTGCAAACTATGTAACTGGAGATAGACCGGATATTGACAGCGTTTTAGGTGTATATAGTCCATTAAATTGGCAAGAAGATGAACAAATGGCAGCAACTGCCGCAGTGCCTTTCGGTGCGCTTGCAGGTGGTGGTGGTTCTGCGTTGGGAGAATATAGGGGGAGAAAAAGCGAGGATGAAAGCATACCTGGCAATATTTTAAGTAAGGCTAAAAATATCCGTCCTATGCCTGTTGCCGATGGTATTGAAGATACTGATCTTAGCAATACTAATCCTGAATTGGTAAATGGCGTCAATGAATTGAATGCCTGGGTTTATGATAACTTTGGCAAGGATTTAGTTGTGAGCGGCGGCGCACGCAGTAAGGAACGCAATGCTTCTGTTAATGGCGCTGAAAATTCGCACCATTTGTATGGTACTGCTATTGACGTGGACGCATCAAATTTGACTGAGGAAGAATTGTCGGCTGTTCGTGCAAAGGCTAAAGAAATGGGTTTTAATGCAGATGGTGAGGATATGTACCATGATAAAGGTACAGGTTATCATATGCATTTAAACCTTTCTGACGGAGTACATGTTGGCGTTTTAGAAAATGGCGGTGTGGCAAAGGCAGAAAATATTGATGTAATGCGGCAATTTTTGAATGATAATCAGTATTTGCATGATGCGGATACCAATAATGCTATTGAGCAGGCCCTTGAAAGTAATGATCAGGCAGAAATGGCAGAATTATACAGCAGGCTTGCCGCAGAGCAGAAGAACAGCGAAAAAGGTATAAATACTGGTGCTGCCAATGAAAAAGCCGATACGGACGATTTTGAAGCACCGAAAAATATACAGGTAGAGCAGGAAGAAAATGTACCGCTTTTACAGACTAATTTTGGTAATTTGGTAAATAAGGTGCGGGCTGGGCAGGGTGAAAAACCTGCTTTTGTGAAGAATGATAAAATTATTGCGGCGCAATCTGTGTTGGCGAAAAAACTTTCTCAAAACAGCAAGATGATAAACTTAGCTCGGAAGGCATTTGCGGGTGATAAGAAGTCCAGTCAGATTTTTAAATCTTTACGGCCGGACGCGCAGGAAGTATTGACCAGATTGGTAAACGGAAATAATAGACCGGCAGGGCATGATGTTATTGAATTGCCGGCTGTTGATGTTCAACAACAGGTTGAGGCAGTTCGAAATAATGAAGCGGAACAGATTGAGAAAAATGATTTGCCGCAGCAAGTAACTCCTGTGGCAGAGAATATTTCGCCGATTGCAGGGCTTGCTGCAGAGCCTGCGCCTGTTGCTGTTAAACCAGCGAATGCCATTGCTAAAAAAGGCAAAGCGGAAGCCCGTTATACGGCAAAAGGAGAAAAACTTATACCGCAGACAGCGGAGCTGCGGGGAGATGAGATTACGGTTATCAGTAAGCCAAGTCCTAAGACAATGGATCATGAATTATATACTTATGGTCGCTTGCCGAGCGGTAATTATACGTTGAAAGTGGACGAAATAAAGAACGCTATCAAAAGTCATGGTAATCCTAACTGGGCATTATTTAAGCTGATACAGAAGAAATACAGTGGGGCATTTGCTAATACTGGTGAAAAAGCAGATGCCCTGACTACTTCAGATCCGTTGAATAGCAGGATTATTGATAATCAGATAAGCGCTATTAAACAGGCGCTTGCAGTGTATGATGAGAAGTATAAGAGCGTTGAGCAGGAAGTTGAAAGTAAGCAGAGCCGGTTTGATGGTAAACGTGCCGAAACGGCACTGGACAGTTTGATCGGGCGTAAACCAAAGTCGAATGTTGAGGATCAGGATTTTAAGAAAAAATTTGTTGATGTTTTTAATGAGAGTGAGCTGGATGTAGAGCTTGCGAGAGCTAAAGCAGAGATGAGCAAATTGAGTGCTAATCCGTTCTTTAATCCAGCGCTGATGAAGTCGCTTGTAAAAATCGGCGGTATTTACATTCAAAAGGGTGTTAACAGCTTTGCTAACTGGTCTGTCCGTATGGCAGAAGCATTGGGTAATGATGTAAAACCTTTCCTGAAAGCGGCGTGGAATACCTTACAGGCGTACCCGGAAGGTGTTAAATTTAATGATGATGTGATGACCGCCGTTATGGAGTATGTCGGCAGCAGGGTTGATGATGGACGTTCATTGGCAGATATTCGCCAGGAGTTTGCAGATCAATATGGCGGCGAATATCTTGATTACGTGGACTCTGCTCATCGTGGTATTATGGAGTATCCTACTGAGATTGAGGGCAGGCATGAAGTTGCTGATACTGCAGATGAAGCAGGTGGCGACACTGTTGGTCCGGATACCGAAAGGCAGGCGGAATCTGCTGTAGCGGATACAGAAAGATCACAGAAAGCTAATGTTGGTTCGCAAGCAATTTTTAATGAGAATCAGGCGTTGAATGGTTTGGAAATTTCTTTTAAGGCAAAGCCATGCGCAGAAGTGATTGATGGATTAAAAGCCGCCGGTTACCGCTGGTCGATGAAGAAAAAACTTTGGTATGCTAAAAAGAGTAATAAAGCTGTTGCGTTTGCTGAAAGTATTGGCTATGAACCGGCAAAGGTGGTAGAATTAGTGCAGGAAGAAGTTTCAGGAAAGGCTGGTGCTGACTATGTGGGCGACCGTAGAGGATTACAAAGAGTATCTGAAGGAGAGCGCACCGAAGGAGTACAGGGAACTGAGGAAAGCAAACAGGCTGGACGAGGTAGCGACGAGGGCGATAGAGAGCGCAAGACGGTATTACAACGAAACTCTGGAAATTCTGGAAGCACGGAATCCGTCGCCAAAAACGGACGACGTGTTGGAGATATACAGACATCAACAGATGTTGGAAGCCCAGGCGAGGGAACTGACAAACGCTTACCTGTATCAGAGAGATTAAGGCCTGCTCAGAAAAAAACGGCTAAGGCCAGGGAAACACCAGGTCATAATTTTCAGATCACAGATGCCGATAATATTGGCAAGGGTGGTTTAAAAACTAAATATAAGGATAATGTGGCAGCGATCAGGCTTTTAAAAGAGCTTGAGAGCGAAAACAGACTTGCGACACCGGAAGAACAAAAGATCTTAGCTCGTTATGTGGGCTGGGGTGGTTTGGCTCCGGTGTTTAATATTTATGATCGTAGCGGTGACAGCGAATGGAGTAATGAGCGTGTTGAGCTGAAGGAGCTTTTGAGTAAGGAGGAGTATGAAAGCGCAAGGCGTTCGACTTTGAATGCGCACTATACCGCCCCGGGAGTAGTAAAAGGTATATGGGATATTGTGCAGCGTTTAGGGTTTAAAGGCGGAAGGATACTGGAACCTTCAATGGGCGTTGGTAACTTTTTTGGGTTAATGCCACGTAGCGTAATGAATAAAAGCAGTCTTTCGGGTATTGAACTGGACGGACTGACGGGTAGGCTGGCAAAACAGCTTTATCAAAAGGCTAATATTGAGATTACTGGATTTGAAAAAGCGGCTATTCCTGATAATTTTTATGATTTGATTATTTCTAATGTTCCCTTTGGCGATTTTAAGCTGCATGATCCTGCATACAATAAATATCATTATAATATTCACAACTATTTCTTTGCTAAAGCTTTTGATAAGGTGCGTCCGGGCGGTTTGATTGTATTTATTACCGGCAGCGGGACGATGCAGTCAGGTAAAGATTCAGAGCTTTTGCGTAATATGTTGAATAATAAAGCTGATATGCTTGGTGCGGTAAGGCTTCCGAATACAACGTTTAAGGAGAATGCAGGGACGGAAGTTACAACTGATTTAATTGTATTGCGTAAGCGTGAAGAAGGAGCTGCCGCAGCAAAGGAACACAAGCCTTGGCTTGAAAAAAGGCCCAGCGGCTTAAAGGCACAGTATACCGATGGTGATTTGATGATTAATGAGTATTATCAAAAGTATCCGGAGATGCTGATAGGTGAGCTGGCTGAGGATAAGCTTTATCGTGGAAGGTTGGCTTTGGATGGTAAGAATTTAGATGTCACGGAAGAATTGCAAAGCCGCATTTCTAAATTTCCCAAAAATATTTATAAACCATTGGCTGGTAAAGTGCAGGATACAATGTCCAGCTTACAAACCTTTTTGGCGCCGGCCGGAGTTCGGGAACGGTCTTATATTTTGGACGATAAGGGTGTGGCTTATCAGAATATCGGTAAAGAGATGGTTGCCGTCCCTACAGGCGAACAGAAAAAAACGATTGCTTTTGCAAAGGTGAAGCAGGCTTTAAAAAATATTTTAGCAGCACAGATTGATCCTGTGACACAGGAAAGTAACTTACTGCCCTTACGCAAAGAATTAAATGCTTTGTATGATAGTTTTGTTAAGGATTTTGGTTATCTTAATGATAAGAAGAACGTTTCTAAGTTGGGGGACGATCCGGAGTATGGTTTAGTAAGTGCTATTGAGGAATATAAGGTTGATAAGAAAACTAAGAAAGTCACTGCTAATAAAAGAGATATTTTTGAAAAGAGAACGGTGGCCGCAGTAAAAAATATTGAAACAGCGGATAGCCCGATAGATGCTTTAGCGACTTCGCTTGCACAAAGAGGCGAATTGGATTTGGATTATATGGCTGGTTTGCTGGGAAAAGATAAGTCTGAGGTTATAAAATCCCTTGAAGGGCTGATTTATGAGAATCCGATCACGAGAGATTTTGAAACGGCAGAGGAATATTTATCGGGTAATGTTCGTGAAAAGTTGGAAGCTGCTGTTGAGGCGGCTAAGTCTGATCCGAAGTATGATAAAAATGTTGAAGAACTTAAGAAGGTACAGCCTGAGGATTTGAAGCCTGAGGACATCAACGCTAATCTTGGCGTGCCGTGGATACCTGAAAGTGATATTGAAGCTTTTGCGGATAAACTTTTAGATGAGTTTGGTTCTTTGTCCGTTAAGTTTAACGCACCAATGGGGACGTGGCTTGTTGATTGGCAGCGTAGTGCTGCTAAAAACAGTGTGGCGAACAGGAGTACTTGGGGAACGCCCGACAGGAGTTTTAAGGATATATTGGATTATGCCCTGAATCAAAAAACGCCAATAGTTTATGATACTTTTGAGGATGGCACGAAAGTTGTTAATCAAAAGAAAACTGCTGCAGTACAGGAAAAGCTGCAAAAGGTAAAAGATGAGTTTAGAAAGTGGATTTGGTCGGACGAGAGCAGGACGGAACGATTATTAAATTATTACAATAATAATCTGAATAACTGGCGCCTGCGGGAATATGACGGCAGCCATTTAACTTTGCCAGGTTATAGCCTGACCGCACCGCAGCTAAGAGAACATCAAAAGAATGCTATATGGAGAGTTTTGCAGAACGGTAATACTTTGCTGGCACACAGCGTTGGTACAGGTAAAACTTGGACGATGCAGACGGCTGGTATGGAAGCCCGACGTCTTGGTATAGCTAAAAAGCCGATGTATGTTATTCCAAACCATATGGTTAAGCAGTTTGAGAATGAGTTCCGTGTTATTTATCCTAACGCCAATTTACTGACTGTTTCGAGTGAGGAGCTGCCGGACATAAATGTTGTTGCCGGCAAGGGCTTAAGTAAAAAAGAAATAGAGAAACGGAGAGCTGCTAAAAACGGTTCACGGCAAAAGATGCTCAGTCGGATTGCTATGGAAGATTGGGACGGCATTATTATCAGCCATAATATGTTTAAAAGGATACCTATGTCGCCGGAGGCTTATAAGAATTTTTATCGTCAGCAGGTTGATGAGATCAGCGAAGCTATTTTGGCGATGAAATTGGACGAGGGTAAAGCTTATAATAAAATCGTTAAAGAGTTGGAGAAGCAAAAAGAAAAGCTGGAAGAACGGTTAAAACGTGATACCAGCGAGGAGACGAAGGACATTGTTATACCATTTGAACAGCTTGGTATAGATCAATTGTTTGTAGATGAAGCTGACTTGTTTAAGAATTTAGCGTTTTCCACCAAAATGACACGCATTGCCGGTATCAATAACACCGGCAGCCAGCGGTCGATGGATATGTTTGTTAAGACGCAGTATTTAACAAAGCTTAATAATGGCCGTGGTGTTGTTTTTGCTACTGGTACGCCTATAAGCAATACGATGGCGGAAATGTTCACTATGAACCGTTATATGGATATGGATACTTTGCGTGAGAAGAATATGCAGTATTTTGACAGCTGGGCAGCGTCGTTTGCCAATGTTGGCAGCACGATAGAGCGTTCTCCTGACGGTATTGGTTACAGGCAGATTAATAAGGTTACTTCTTTTATTAATGCGCCGGAGATGATTAAGATGTTCAGGAAGTTTGCCGATGTGGTGAACAGCGATAAGCTGAACTTGGATATTCCGAAGTTGAAAAATGATAAACCTACTATAGTCGAGGTTGCTACAAATGATGCCCTTGCAGATTTTATCAAAAATACTGTTAAGGAAAGGGCTATGGCAATAAAAAATGGGGCGGTTGACCCTAAAGACGACAATATGCTAAAGTTGACTACTGATTTGCGCAAAGCTTCTTTGGATATGCGATTGGTAGATGGCAGTGTTTCTGCATCGGAAGCACAGGGAAAGATACAGGCTGTTGCGGAAAATGCTTTTGAAAAGTACAAGGAAAGTGATGCTACGAAGGGAACGCAGCTTATTTTCTGTGATCTTTCTACACCGAAGGGCACCAGTGATAAGGTTGTGGAAACTGATAGTGAAGTTTCCGTTGATGGTGAGGAAGACAGTAGTAATGTCGTTGTTTATGATGAGGTTAAAAGAATGTTGATGCGGAAGGGCATTCTTTCTGAAGAAATTGCTTTTATGCATGACGCGAAAACCAAAGATCAAAAACAGCGTTTGTTTGATGATGTTATTGCTGGCAATGTGCGTATTTTGATTGGATCTACGGAGAAAATGGGCGCCGGTACGAACGTGCAGAAAAAATTAGTTGCTTTACACCATGTAGATGCACCGTGGCGGCCACGTGATATTGAGCAGCGTGAGGGGCGCATTTTACGCCAGGGCAACGAGAATAAGGAAGTGGAAATATTTACTTATGTTACCAAGGACAGTTTTGACGCCAATATGTGGGAAAAACTGAAAAATAAGGCTAACATTATATCTCAGGCCATGAGCGATAATCTTTCTAATCGTGTTATTGAAGATATGGATGCTGTGGTGGTTAATTTTGCCGAGGTGGAAGCACTGGCGAGCGGTAATCCGTTAATGGCAGAAAAAACGATGGTTGACGCCGAGGTGAATAAGTATAGTTTGCTGCATGCGAGTTATACGCAGCAACAGCAGGCAAATGAACGCAGGGCATTAGCACTGCCAAGTAAGATTGATGTTGCCAGAGCAGATTTGAAAGCAGCGCAGGAAGATGTAAAAAGTCGCCAAGATGTTAAAGGCGAAAATTTCGTAATGGAACTGTCGGGGAAAAGGTATACAGAACGTGCTGCTGCTGGTGAAGCATTAGGCAAGCTTATGGATAGTTATACCAATAAATCAGGATCCGTTGTAGGAAAAATTGGCGGGTTTGATTTAAGGCTAAAAGCTCGTGATACTGTAACCTTTAAGACTGGCGAAGATGGAGCAAAGGAAAAAGTATATACTGCTGTTGATGCTACTGTGGTTGGTAAGGGGCAGTATACGGCTCAGACTGCTTCGTTGCAGGGAATTGAATATGCTGTGATGAACGGTCCCGATAATGCGGTTAGGTTTTTACAGGAAGATATTGTAAGGGCTGAGAAGGAACTGAAGGCTTTGCAGGTTGAGTTGGAGAAGCCTTTTGAGTATCAGGAAAAATATGAGGTGTTAGTAAAACGTCAGGCTGAAATCAACAAGGAACTAAAACTGGACGAGCTTATGAATGGCGGTAGTGTTGAGGAAAGCATTGATATTAAAGGTGATGAAAGGCAGAAACCGGAACGTGAGTTTTCTATTCGCTCGAAAGAAGGTGGCGAGCTGCTTACGCCGGAGGAGGTTCTTGCTCAGGCGAAACGCAGTATTCCGAATGGTAAAAATTTTGCGCTGGATGGCGCTACGGTTAGTTTGGATTTACCTAACGGGAGGAATTTGACGATCAATCTTGTTGATGAGATTGTTGCTACGCCGCAGCAGCTTGCAAAGGCCAGCGCTGAACACGAAAAACCTGTAACCAGCAGCAGGCAGTTACAGGGTAGTCTACGCACGGTAGGGCTTGACGGCATTATTGAGTTGGCGAAGGATAGCGAGGGTGGTACTATCGACCATGAGGTTATGGAGTTTGCCTTGCAGGTGGCATTGAATGAGAATCAGAAGCGTGACCTTGAAGCGAAGTATAAGAACAAGGAAGCACAGTGCGATGCTTATCGTGACTGGCAGAAGTTGAATAAGCAGGGGAAAGGTACTGTTTTTGGTAAACTTTGGCGCCTGGTGCAGGATTTTGCTGATCAGGTTAAGGCTTTGTTTGGCAGTGTGGAAGCTACGCAGAGAATCATTGATCGGAAGGCGGAACAAGTTTTTGAAGCTGTGGCCAGCGGCGAGGTGTGGAATAGGGACGGCGGTAGTCGTATTGATGGTCAAATAAACTATGCGGTTAATGCAGATGTAAATCCTGATGCTATGGTAAATATTGTTGATTTGACTGGTAGAGTGCCGAAGGAGGTTGTTAATTCTACGGGTTTGAAGAGATATGTTCAGTATCTTGCTAAAACAAATAAAAAATTTGATACTGCAGATAACAAGGCTATAATGTCTGTGCTGCCGAAGGATATTAAGCATATTGTTTATTCAAGTATGAAAACGAGCAAGGGCTTCTTAAATGTTCGTAGTAATAGTCTCTTTTCAATAGGCGACTTACTGAATAATGCAGTATTGATAGAAAGCATTCCAAATAAAAAAACCGATAAAAAGCCTAACGTAAGGGCTTATCATCGATTTTATGTTCCGGTGAAACTTAATGACAAAATATATACTGTCAGGTTGGTTGCTGAAGAACAGGGCGGAGAAATAACTTTAAATCCTACTAATACTAATTTGTATGATGTGATAATAGAAAAGAACCGTCTCACTCATCAGGGGATGCCAAAAGGCCTATCCCTGTTAGGAGCTGTTGACGGTTCTTTATCTACTGTTAGTATACGTGATATGCTATCGGGTGTCAATGATTATGAAGGACGACCGTATTTTAGTGCGGTTGCCAAGTCTGACGATGTTTCTTATTCTATCCGCACTGCTGCGGAGAATCTTGCCGAAAACCTAAGCGGGCTGGGGGGAAAGAAACAGGCTGATGAACGTATTGAGGTTAAGGGTGCCAAGCAAAGCAAGGCACAGCAGTTTGGGATATTGGAAGGCATTGTGCGTTCGCCTGGTTGGATTGCCGAGAAATATCCGCAGTTTAAAGCGTTTTTTAAAATGGGCGATAAGGCAATGCAGACGCAGGAAAATGTGCGCGGTGACTTTGACAGGGCGATGAAGCGTATTTATAGTACACTGAAATCTGACGCAGAGCAGCAGGTTTGGAGTAATCTATTGCTGCAGGGTGACATTGAAGGCAAGGAATACAGCAGGGAAGAATTGCGGCAGCAGGGTATAAGTGATGAGGTTGCGCAGGCTTATGCCCGGACACGCAGCACAATCCGCAAGGCCTATACTTTACTGAACGACGCTAGAAAGCAGGTGCGTACTTATCAGAAAAACATGAGTGGTGATAAACTTCGTGAGTTGCGGAAGGATAAGTTTGTCGAGATTTTGAAGGTTGAAGATGCTGGCGATCATAATTATTTGGTTGCATATAAGATGCCTAAGGTTTGGACTAAGCGTATGACTGTTGATGCAGAGTTTGTAAATGTTTTGAAGGAACAGTCTACAGTACAGATTGTAAGTGACGATTTGCTTGAAAATGGATCTCATGCCGTTATGTGGCGTGAGCGCATGGGTGATCTTACTAATCGTGGCGGTTACATTCCTCATTTTTTCCATGATTATTTTATTATGAGGAAAAATGAGGACGGCAGCAATACTGTTGTCGGCAGCGGCCGTACGGTAAAGGAGGCTATGAAAAAGGCTGAAGCATATTTGGAGAAGCAATCTGATGCTGAAATTGTTATTGCTCCGAAGTCGTTTAGCTTTGGTGATGATGAAAAGCTTTATGCTGCTGTTGTTGGTGATACGGAGTATCAGGCTGTTTTGGACAGGGTGATGTCTGACTTGGAGATGAGTGTAACCGAGGCTCGTGAGTTTTTACAGGGTAAGGTTAAGACTCGTGGACGGCATCGGTGGTTTGGCAACTTTAAGCAGCGTAAAGGTGTGGAAGGTTTTGAAACTGATATGAATTGGCTGCTGAAGCATTATTTTAATGCTACCGGACGGTATGTTGCTTTGGAAGAATTTAAACCGGCGGCCATAGGCCTGTTTGAGAGATATTTTGGCGCCTTTGACAAGGATTACAGTGATAATCCGTTGGCGCATTATACCAAGCAGTACATCAATGATATGAATGGTAATCCGAGTGCGCTGGAAACGCAGATCAATAATCTGTTGAATCGCAGTAATTGGTATCGAAAGCATGTCGCAAGTAATTTTGGCGAGCGTGCGGCTTTGCAAATGGCAAACAGTATCACTGGTAAAGTTTCGGTATTGAAGTTGGGCTTTTTGAATATTTCCAGTGCTCTTTTAAATTTGTCGCAGCTGATAAATACGGTTGGGTTATTGGGAGAGTTTACGCCGGTTGCGGCAGGAATGAAGAATGCTTTGATAAATCCTAGTATGACAGACCGAAAGATTTATAAGGAAACAGGGATAATGAACGATATTACACTGGATACTACCAGTGGCTATGGTAAATTTAGACATGGTAATGTTGCGGCCAAGACGATGTATTTGTTCAGGACTGTTGATATGTTCGCCCGGAAAGCTACGGTGCTGGCGGCGTATCATAATGGCAGAAGTAAAGGTATGAATCACGATCAGGCTATCAATTATGCTAAGGAGATAAACCGTAAGGCTAATTTTGATTACGGTGTTGCTGATGCCCCGAATATTTTCAGGCGTGGCAGTATTTTTTCCCAAATCGCTTTGCAGTTTAAGAAATATCCTATTAAAGAATTGGAGTTGATGCACGAGCTTATTACAAAAGGTTCTGCTGCGCAAAATGCTAAATTTTGGGGAACATACTTTTTATTATGCGGATTGCTGCAGATACCGATGTCTGATTGGTTAGATGATATTTGGAAAGAGCTTTTTGGGAGCAGCCCTAAAACAAAAATCAAAAAAATGGTTATGGAAGCCGCCGGTGATGATCCGGTCGGTAAAGAGCTTGCTAAGATTGCTATGTATGGTATTGGTAGTGTGTCGCCGTTGAATGTTGATGTTTCAAGCCGTGCTGGTGTTGGTGATGTTACTTTATCGGCAGAAAATGGTATCAGCGGAGTTTTAGGGGGCGCTACGTTAAGCACTGCTCAGCAACTTGCAAAAGCTGTTTCTTCTGGTGATACACTTGCCAGCATTAAAGCATTAAGTCCTGCGCTGGGTAATTATATGCAGGCTGTTATGGGGCATACAGAGGGAAGACGTGCCAGGAAAAACAGTGAGCTTGATACTATGTATGATCAAATATTAAAGGCTACCGGCTTTAGAAATGTTGACGAAAGTATTGCAGGCGATATGCAGGGTATTATTGCCAGCGAGCGCAGCGCAAGGACTAACGCACGTCAGAAAGTTATGGATAGCGTTATTGCTAAACAAACAGATGGAGAAAAGCTGTCTGCAGAAGATATTGCAGAGCTTAAACGGCTTGGCGTTACAGGTAAGCAGCTGAGAGATGAACGTAACAAAAAGCGTATGGAAGCTAAAGACCGTATGCAGAGTGGTTTGTCAAAACGTGAGCGTGCGGAGCATAGGGAAATGCTTAAATTTTTAAAATAAGAGAATAAGGAAAGCGCTTACTTCGGTAGGCGCTTTTTCTATATTCTTGTTAGGTGGTGTGATAATGGCGGATGAAACAATCAGGAGGCTTTTTGACAAGTTAGATCTGCTTAGTCAGCAGAATGCCAGGTTAGAAGTTTTGCTTTCTGAAAAAGAAAAGGTCTGTGATATGAAGTTTGAACAGATCGAGAAACTGGAAACACGGGTATCGCTTTTAGAAAAAAGCCGGTCGTTGTTTAGTGGTGGTCTAGGATTTGCTGCATGGGCGATATCTACTGTAATTATGGTTTTGGGAGTGATGTATAAATGATTGATTTTTTTAAGAAGGAATTACCTAAGTTATCAGGGCATATAGCTAAAACTATTGCCAAGACTGCGCTGCCGATAATGGCTGTTGTGAAGGGGTATTTTAAGCTTGTGATAGTGATTATCATGCTTTATTTAGTGGCGTGGACGGCATTGTGGTATAGCACCGGCAGGCCGGATTTGTCGAGTCTGTTGGAACTGATTAAGGTTGTGACGAATCCCTATTTTGTTGGGTTTATTACGTTTATCGTTGGCTATTTGGCTGACAGAAATAAAAATGGGATACCAGATCCCTTAGAAGTGGAGCGTGAAAAATAATGAAAGTATTTATTAATCCAGGACATATGCCAGGTGTTGATCCTGGCGCCGTGAATCCTAACAGTGGTTTAAAAGAATGTAACGTAGCATTGGCTGTAGGAAAACTTGTTGAGTATTATCTAAAAAATGCCGGATGCGAGGTAATGCGTCTGCAGAGCGACAACCTAAACGGCGAATCTCCGGCATATCCGAATGTTTGTAAAACTGCTAATGACTGGGGTGCAGATGTATTTGTTAGTTTGCACTGCAATGCGTTTGATGGTTATGCGAGGGGCATTGAAACATTGATGTTTAACTTTGGCAGCGAAGCTGAACGCCTGGCTGCCTGTATACATAAGCAGTTGGTCGATACGGAGCAGAGCATTGATCCATATATTCCTGATCGTGGGCTGAAGGAACGTCCGAATTTGTCTGTACTACGCAACACTGAGATGCCGGCTATTCTCATCGAAATGGGGTTTATTGATAACGATCACGATGTTATTTTGCTGGAACATAAACAAGATGCGATTGCAAAGGCTATTGCATGTGGAGTAACAGATTACGCAAATTTATAAAAGCAACTATTTCAAAATAAGGCAATAATGGCAGGGTTATCATATATATCAATTAGCTATTATATTGATAGTGGTTATATGAATAGATTATGCTGAAATTATTGCATAAAAAAATAGCTCCCGATAATGGGAGCTATTTATAGAATATTTAGGATTGAGATTTCATTTTTTGTGTTTTTACATTTTCGACATAGTCGTCATACAGTCCTTTAAAAATTGCATAAATCATACCTATAATGAAAATAGCTGCAGCAATCACAACTAGTAAGATTATACCAGCAATAGCTAGAAAAATCATAAACTCTAACATAAAATCACGCCCTTTATATAATTATTATAACATTTTTGCAGGAAGGAGGACAATAATGGCGGGAAAATTATCTAGAGAATAATATTTTATGATATCAATAATATAAATATAGAAAGTGTGATTAAAATTGGTAAAAATTGCGTAAGGAGGTAACTAACATGAAAAAAGAAAAGAAGATTTAGCAAACAAAGTTTTTTGGACTGGTATGATTAAGGCGCATTGCATAATTATTTGGGACTGTAAGGTATTGTATGTAACTTGACTAGTAAAATAAATTGACTAACTCCAAAAAAAAACTATAAGAACATCTATATTTAGTGTATAATGATTCTCAAGAAGAAAAGAATAATTTCAAAATACCTCTTAACAAAACGTATGTTTGCGGGTATAATATAAGGAGAGTGTGATCTTCTTGGAATTTAATTTCGACGAGAATGGGAATTTACCAGCAGGAGAGTATCCTATTAGCTTTGATGATTTAAAGCAGGTTTTCGTTGATGGATTTGGAACCTCTTATACTAGAATGCGTAATTGGGATGGGTTTAATGCTTTTGTAAAAGTTCTTATTGATGCTGGATTAAAAGATTTGACTATTTGGGTAGATGGTAGCTTTATTAGTAATAAAGAAAATCCAAATGATATTGATTTTGTTATTTTGATTGAACCAAAGAATTTAAATAATCTCTCGAATGACCAACAAATTAAATTGTGTTCTATTTTTGAGCACGAAATAGCTAAACGTTTTTTTTATTGTGACCCATATATTATTTTTGTTGATGGTTCTGAATATAATATAAACAGAAATACTTATTGGAAAAAACAGTGGGGGCATGATAGGTTTGGCAATCCAAAAGGTTTTGTAGTAGTTGAAATTAGAGGAGGTGTTCGTCAATGAACAAAGATTTCGATGAAATTTTTGATATAAAATATCACATTGACAAATTTGAACCTCTCGTAAATGATGATAAAAAATTATCAGATGAGAATCCCGAGAATTTTGCATTGAAGTTTGCTGCATTGGTAAATAGTAGCACATTAAATAAGAAGAAAAATCGTTTGAAAGAATTGCTGCAAGAGGAACATTGCGATATATTTGAATATCGGTTAACTGGTGAAAAAATAGGATATGGTGCAGCGCCTGCAGAATTAATTGGTGACTTTCTAAGCACATTACAGAAAACGGTATATAGGCTAGGACAGGATATTGCTGAAAATTTTCCTAAATCCCATATTCCTAAGTACATAGTTGACGAGACAACATTATCAATCCAGGCTTTTAATCCTGGTTCTTTTAGAATAATTTGCAGTGGTACAAAGCCTGACTTTGGGATTTTTAATCAAGATCCTTGTGTAGAAGATAATTTATTAACCAAGTCATCTGAAAAGTTATTTTCAATTTTAGAAAATGTAAAAAATGATGATGAGTTACTGATAGAGTTGGAAGATTTAAATCCTTATACTATTTCAGCAATAACCGAGTTGCTGAAAGTTTCTGCCAGTGCTGAAATAGATATAGAAGCAAAATGGAAAACTCATAGTAATGAAGTTCAAAGATACCTAGAACGAAATAGTATAATGGAAGCGTATAAGCTATTGTCAACTTTTGACCCGGAACCAGAAGAACGAACAGATGAATTTATCGGTAGCGTTGTTTCGATGAATAGCGAAAAGAATTATTTTGAGTTCAAAACATTGGACAATAAGAAATTTAAAATCCATTTTGACGAAAGTTCTTATAAAGAGTTAAGAGAAAACAAAGTAGATCCGCTGTATATTGATAAACAATATCGAGTCGAAGTAATAAAAATAGTTTATGTCTCTCCTAGTGGTAGAACAAAGGAAATTTTTAAGTTTTCAAAAATAAAAACTATGTTAGATTAAAACTAAAAGCACTTTGCGAAAGCAGAGTGCTTTTTCTATGGAGGAATGACATGTATGAAAAAATCAAAGGTTGGATATCTAATAATCGCTTCCTTGTTGGTCTGGGTGTTGGCGCAGTTCTTTTTCTTGCCTGCTATCTGTTCAGCCGAGTCGGTTTATCTGATAACGGAAACCGAGCTAATGACACTGGAACAAAACTCAACCATGCAATTAGAAATCAGCAGGAAATTAGCGCTGGAATTACAGATAGCAAGGGAACAGCAGACGCTATCGGATCAAGCATCGAGCGAAGCCAAACTGCAAATAGATCAGCTGCAGAAGCAGTTGACAGATGTACTGAACTCGTCGAAGAAGCAGGAAGAATTGCAGCAGACAATCTTGAAATCCTTGCCACCATCCGCACCAGGGGTACTGCGGGAGATCGGAGCCAAGATTAATGTTGATCACTACGTTACAGGTATCAGCTATGGAGTGAGCCGATTGATAGGATCCAAGTACCTGGGTCTGCGTGGCGAGTATGATTGGGAAGATAAACAAGCTGGATTATGGGTGACATATGCATACTAAAGTGTTATAATACTAGTAAGCCCTGTTACCGCTGGCGACGCAACGGTTTCGGGGCTTTCTTTTTTTGTGCTTTTTGCTATAATAGAGTTCGTGTGAAAAGGAGGACGGAAGATGCATGTTGTGATTAGAGGGCATATCTTAGAAGGAGATAGCCTTGAGGACTTGGCTGCTTGTTTGTTTAGGTGGATGCCGCCGCTAGTTCCGTGGTTCGCTGAATTGCAGGAGCGAGTAAAAGCAAAATCAGCGGAGTGTGATAGTGATGGAGAAGCACTTTTGTTAGTAGTTAAAGAAGATCCTGAATTGTTTCCTGTTGATATGCAGAGTAAGGATAGTCCATTTAGATAATGGTACCAACGTGGTACCAACGTACATGTTTTTACTACGTAATAATGCGGGTTAGAAGGCTATGCTTTGAAGTGAGAAAAATGTTTGGAGTATAGTATTCAAGCCGTTTATAAGGATTTGAATTGTACAGCTCATAACCGGTTGGTCGCTGGTTCGAACCCAGCTGGGCCCACCAAATAAAAAG